>Ga0302320_10024964_pt1 | contig 11639 bp, 10 predicted proteins | sample Bog_T0_3_FD_202130 | JGI IMG/M metagenome (GOLD analysis project Ga0302320, IMG submission 202130) | Peat permafrost microbial communities from Stordalen Mire near Abisko, Sweden - Bog_T0_3 | ecosystem: Environmental > Terrestrial > Soil > Wetlands > Peat | place: Sweden: Abisko, Stordalen Mire... | reverse complement strand
GGGCCTCAGAGTAGCCCAGCTCCGCAATTCCCACCAGGATGAAGAGAAAGTTTACGGAAAGAGTGCCGGTAATGCCGGGAAGAGTGACGCGGAGCCTTGAGGCCAGAATGACGATGCCCAGGTAGCAAATGAACTCCGCGATGTTCTTGCTGCTCTGGTGGACGGCGGCCTGAAGCAGAGACACCATGCCCGCGGCGATCACCAAGCAGACAAAGACCTGGGCCCTAACAGGCAGTCCTCTCCACGAGTTGGCGCTGCTGGACATGAGTTACGAGTCAATGCGCACCGCTCCTGCTGCCGGCGCGCGAGAGAGACCCTAAACTCAAAGGATAAACAGCCAACAGCCTTAGCGACAGTGATTTGTGGCCCGTGCCGGAAACTTAGGTAATGCTTCGAGGTTACTGCTTCGGGACAGTTTCAGCGAAAAATCTCCCGAAAGCTCAAGGCCGGCCTCGGTCGGGCTCCAAGCGGCAAGAGTGAGGACTGGTCCTACTGCAAAGGGGCGTTCCATTTGACTGGTCTGCTTGTTTTGCCACGGAGTCCCGGCTAGAATTCTTTCGCATTCAGCAGCAGGAGAGAACACAGGAGGCAAGAACGATGGCGGCCGATCCGCTCCCACCTTTATCTGGACCTGTGCCCACGCCGGAAGCCGCACCACTTTCGCAAGGCGCGCGCCTGGTCGACACTTTCATCGCACCGTCCAAGACTTTCACCGATCTGCGCCGCAACGCGCAGTGGTGGCTGCCCTTCTTGCTGATGACCGTCGTGGGGTGCGGCCTGGTTTACGTTTCGGAGCAGAAGATCGGCGTGCAGAAGATGGTGGAGAATGAGCTGCAAGCGCGGCCCAGGGCCGAGGCGCGATACGAGCAGGCGACTCCCGAGCAGCGGCAGAAGCAGGTAACAGTCACCGGAATCATCTATTACATCGCCATCCCCGTGTTCACTCTGGTCATTTGGCTGGTCATGGCGGGATTGCAGTTTGGCACGTTCAAGTTCGGGGCCAACGCCGATATTTCGTACAGCAAGTCACTCGCGGTGGTGGTCTATGCGGGGTTGCCCATGGTGCTGAGGCATTTGCTGGCTATTGTTTCTGTGCTCGCCGGCGCTAGCGCGGACGGATTCACCTTGAACAACCCGGTCGCATCCAATCCGGCATACTTCATGAACGCGGCCGACAGTCCGTTCTGGTACTTCCTGGCGTCGCAAATGGATATTTTCCTGCTTTGGACGCTGGCGCTGACCGCGATCGGGTTTGCCACCACGGGAAAGGTGAAGATGGGGACGTCGTTCGCCATCGTGATCGGATGGTGGGTGGTGATCACGCTGACCTTCGCGGCCATACTTTCGTAAAGGTCATCGGCTTCTCCTGCACCAGCAAGGTGAAACGCAGAACGGCGATTGCAATCGTCGTGGGATGGTATGTGTTCTGGAAGCTTGCTACCTCAGCTCTCGCTGCCCGGTGAGAACGCGGGTAACGAAAATCGTGGTAGAACGTCTAAGACAAGAACGCCAAGGAGGCATGAAAATGAAACGCAGCTTGCTTGCATTGCTCCTCGCTTCTGTGTGCGTGTGCGCCTGTGTGGCTTCCGGACAGGCCCAGACTGCGACTCCCTCTTCCTCTGCGATGGCAGCTCCTCAAACTTCCGCTCCGGTTAAAGATCCCGTCAGCGCGTCTTTACGCATCATGCTTCCGCGCTCCCAGAACAACATTCTCGGTGCGATTCAGTCCATGCCGGCGGACAAGTTCAGCTTCAAACCGACGGCGGACCAGATGACTTTCGGGCATCTGATCACCCACATCGCCGACACGAACTACTTTCTATGCGCCAAGGCGACGGATGTGCTCGCCCCCAAGCCGGAAGAAGTCAAAGACACTGATTCGAAAGACAAGCTCCTGGCCGCGGCGAAAGCTTCTTTCGACTTTTGCAATGACGTGCTGAGCAAGATGGACGACTCGAAGCTTGGCGACAGCATTCAGCTCTTCGGGCCAAAACAGTTTCCCCGTGCCATGGCCGCACTATACCTGGCCAACACGTGGGCAGACCACTACGCGGAAGCCGCGCAGGATCTGCGTTTGAATGGGATTTTGCCGCCCAGCGCGCAGCCGAAAAAGTAACCGTCCGAATTCGCGGCTAATGCCCGATCTGGATAAGCCCGGTGCTTTGTGGCGGGATATTCTGGGCGGGATGCTGCGGGGCGCGCCAGCCGTCGAAGATCGAAACCTGGTGTACGCAGGAAACCGTGCAGTGGGGCGCGCAGGATTTTTCGGTGAGGTATTCGCGGCGCATGTCGTCGCGGCTGTAAGTCGCCAAAGGCACTCCGGGATAGCCGCGCTGCTGCGAGCAGTAGTGCACCAAGCCGTCTTCGCAGATGTAGAGATAGCGGGCGCCGGCACGGCAGCGCCAGTCATTGGCCAGACCTTTTGCGATGTTGTCCTGAAAGGCGTTGATGCGGGTAAAGCTGCGCTTCTCCATCGACGTCATCTCATCGTAAATGCCGCGCTCTTCCTCGTTGAGGGGCTGCACTTGCCCGCTGCCGTCGTGAATAATGCCGATGGTCGAGCTGAACCCCAGATCGATGGCGCGCTTGCCGATCGTCAGCGCGTCCTGCGGATTCGAGATGCCGCCGCCCACCACGGAATTGATGTTTACGTGGAACTCGGCGTGTTCGGCGAGCAATTGCAGTTTCTTGTCGAGAACCTTCAGGCTCTTCTTCGAAACCTCGTCGGGATTCACGTTGTCGATGGAGATCTGTAGCCACTCGAGTCCGGCGCGATTCAGGCGCCGGATGCGGTCCGCGACCAGAAAATAGCCGTTAGTGATCAATCCGGCGATCATGCCGTTCGAGCGGATGCGGCGGATCACGTCGTCGAGCTCGGGATGGAGCAAGGGCTCGCCGCCTGAAATCGTGACCACTGCCGTGCCGAGCGCGCCGAGCTTGTCGATGCGGCGGAACATTTCCTCCGTGGGCACGGGCTTCGAGAAATCGTCGAACTCATTGCAGTAGGTACAACTCAGATTGCAGCGGCGGACGGGAATAATGTGCGCGAGCAAGGGATGGTCGGTCGAGGCCAAAGCATGCGCGGCCATCGAAGCTCCGCGCAGGTTGCGGTGGAGCGCCTTGAAGCGGCGGCGCAGGGTTGTAAGGGCTGATGGCATAGATTGGCTGATCTCTTATTACAGCATGGATGCGGGATAAATGTAGGCTTCGCGGCAGCGTTCGGTGAATTTGGTGGGGCGAACGGCAGCTACGGGGTGCGGGTTGAGCGCTTCATTCGATCAGATTCCACTCAGGACGCGTCATCCCCAGCTACGAGTGTGTGACCAGCTTCGTCAAGAAATTGCAGCGTTGCGCCCGCGAACTCTTCTTGCACAAGAACGTAGTCCGTATCGTAGGTGGAGATGGCGAAGATGGGGACGCCATTGTTCGACAGCGGCTCGATGAAGGAGAGCAGCACTCCGGTTTGCGAGAAGGGGAACGGGCCTTCGAGCTTCAGGCAGATCCAATCGTGTTGGGAGTTCACGTTGGTGGGAAGGTTCTCTGCAGGGCAAACGATTGAAAGCTCGTCGCCACTGCGGGTGATGGAAGTGAAGTCGCCCATCGTGGCCCAGTTGGGAACGGGCGTGTCCGGAGGCAGGCGAACGATGGCGTAGGGGCCGGGGAGTTGGCGGAATCTGAGCTGGCGGTTTAACGCGGTCATAGTGGGCGAAAGAAAAAGCAGGTTTCTCGACTCGCCGTCGCATTCGCTCCGGCTCGCTCGAAATGACAAGCCCTAGGATATACGGACTGTTTCTCGCTGCGCTCGCGGACAGCCGCCCTCGGCTGTCCCCATATGGTCCGTCTAGTCGTCGATTTCGGCCTAGCCCTCGACCGCCTTGCGCACCGCGGCTTTGGCCAGCAGGCGGGTGGAATCCAGCGTCGGGAGCGGCGAGGATTCCGGCGCAACCAGCAGCGGAATTTCGGTGCAGCCGAGCACGACGGCATCGCAGCCTTCATCCTGGAACGATCGAATCACTTCCACGTAATAGGCCAGGGAACGTGGCAGGAACTGCGCGTTCACCAGCTCGTCCATGATGATCTGGTCAATGCGCGCGCGCTGCTCGGCTCCGGGAATGCGGTACTCAATGCCGGCAGCTTTCAGCGCCTCGCGGTAAACCGGACCCTCCATCAGATAACGGGTGCCGAGCACGGCCAGGCGCTTGAACTGCCTGCGCTGCGCCTCTTTCGCAACTTCTCTTGCGATGTGCAGCCAGGGACGCGGCGAGCGGTGCTCGACCAGATCGAATGCCTGATGAATTGTGTTGTCCGGACAAATCAGAAAGTCGGCGCCGGCCCGGGCCAGCTTGTCCGCGGAAGAAAGCATGAGCTCGGCCACGCCAGCCCAGTCGTTGGCGCGGACACATTGCATGTATTTCGCAAGCGAATGCGAGTGCAATGAAACCTCAGGATGATCGTGCGGACCGAGCAGTAGCGCACCTTCAAGCGAAATGGTGCGATAGCAGAGCGCGGCTCCCTCGGTGCTGCAAGCGACGATTCCGATGTGGAGGGACACAGTTCTCAGTTCTCAGTTAATGCGATGCTGCAGTTTTGATTTTCGATTGGCGATTTTACATTAACAACGGCGATTATTGTGGGGCGGCCGGGCTTCGCCCAGGCCGGACAGCCGAGGCGGCTGTCTCCACATGGTCATTTCCGAAGCCGCGGTCACCTGGCTGCTGCGGCGTCGAACAGATTCAAAAACTCCAGCTTCTTCTCTGCGGGAAGGAATGAAGCCTCGAATGAATTGCGCGCGAGCTCGCGGAGATGCTCATCGGTGAATCCGAAGGTTTGCTGGGCAATCTGATATTCCCGGGCGAGCGTGGTGCCGAACATGGCCGGGTCGTCGCTGTTGAGCGTGATCATCACTCCGTGGTCGAAATAGCTTTTTGCCGGATGCTCGTTCAGGTTGGGGCAGAGGCCGGTGCGCAGGTTGCTGGTGAGGCAGATTTCGACCGGAACCTGCCGCTGCGCAAGTTCTTCCACCAGATCGGGATCGTGAAAGGCCGTCAGCCCGTGGCCAATGCGTTCGGCGCGCAGGTTGAGCGCGCCCCAGATGGATTCGGGCGGCCCGGTCTCGCCGGCGTGCGCAGTCAGGCGCAGGCCGTGGTCGGCGGACCAGGCATAAGCGTCGCGGAAAAGCTCAGGCGGCGCTTTCTGCTCGTCGCCGCCGATGCCGATGGCGACGACCTCGCGATCGTGATAGCGGACAGCTAGTTCGAAGACCTTCTGCGCGGCCTCGGCGCCGAATTGGCGCACGGCGTCGAAGATCCAGAGCAGCGAAATGCCGAAGTCGCGTGCACCGCGGGCACGGCCGCGATCCAGACCTTCGAAAATCGCGGCGAAGTCCTGTTTGCGCCACAGGCAGACTCCTACCGAGACATAGACTTCGGCGTGGAGCACGTTTTCCTCTTTCAGCCGCTGCATCAGGCGGTACGTGATGAGTTCGTAGTCTTCCGGGGTGCGCAGGTGCTCGGTGATGTTCTTGAAGGAGAGCAGAAACCCCTGAAAATCTTCATAGCGGTAAAGTGCATCGACTTCGGCCTGGGTGACGTGTTCGCCGTGGCGCTGGCGAAGTTCGAGGAGCGTGGCCGGCTCGATTGCGCCTTCCAGGTGAAGGTGTAGTTCCGCCTTAGGTAATAGGCGAAGAAAACTATTCGGCGGCCGATCGAGTGCGGTGGACATCACCTTCTGATTGTAGATTCTTAGCGGAAGATTTGCGAGGAGCTTGGTCACCACGGAGACACGGAGGCACGGAGAAGCGCGTTCGTCAACTCGCGTGACCGGCGAGTGAGAAAATCCATGAGTTCGCGGCCGTGCACGCGCGGTAGGGATCCTTCGACTACGCTCAGGATGACAGCGCGGTTTTGCTGACAGCTATTTCTTCGCGAACTCGCTCCGGTGCCTGCTGTAGAAGATGTAGATCAGCAGGCCGAGCCCAAGCCAGATTACGAAGCGCAGCCACGTGATGACGGTGAGACCCATCATCAGGCCGAGGCAGAGCAGGATCGAGATGAGCGGGAACCACGGCACAAACGGGACACGGAAGGCGCGCTTGCGATCGGGCTGCCTGCGGCGAAGGATGATCACTCCCAGCGAAACCAGAACGAAGGCAAACAGCGTGCCGATGTTAGCGAGGTCGGCGGCATCGCCAATATCCACGAGGCCTGCGGGAATGCCTACGGCGAAACAGGCGATCCAGGTGGAAATGTACGGCGTCTTAAATCTCGGGTGCACCGCGGAGAACAGCTTCGGCAGCAAGCCGTCGCGGGACATGGCATACCAGATGCGCGCCTGACCGTATTGAAACACGAGCAAAGAAGAAATCATGCCCGTCAGCGCTCCGATCACGATCACCGAGCGGAAGAGCGGGTGCACGCCCAGATACTTCATCGCGTAGGCCACGGGCGCTTCGGCGGCTTCCCCGGAGACGAAGGTGGTGTACTTCATCATGCCCAGCAGAACGACGGCCACGCCGACATAGAGCAGCGTGCAGACCACGAGCGACATAATGATGCCGAAGGGCAAATCTTTTTGCGGATTGCGCGATTCCTCGGCGGCGGTGGAAACGGAATCGAATCCGATGTAGGTAAAGAAAACGATGGCCCCTCCGGTAACGATCCCGGCGAAGCCGGAAGGAGCGAAGGGCACCCAGTTCGCGGGCTTCACCAGCATTCCACCGACGACCAGGAAGGTCACGATGGCGCCGATTTTGACCGCCACCATGATGTTATTGGTCTCCGCCGACTCCTTCACCCCGCGTACCAGCAGCAGCGTGAGAACGAAAACGATGAGAAAGCCCGGGAGATTGAAATAGGCGCCCGTCCATTGGCCGCCAGCCCAAACCGGACTCGCCAATTTTTCCGGCAAGTTGATGCCGAATACTGCGAGTTGCGCTTTTGTATAGCCGGCAAAGCCAACCGCGACTGCGACGTTCGAGACTACGTATTCGAGAATGAGATCCCAGCCAATGATCCAGGCAAAAATTTCGCCGAGCGTCGCGTAGGAATATGTGTAAGCGCTGCCGGCGATGGGAATCATCGAGGCGAGTTCGGCGTAGCACAATCCGGCGAAGCTGCAGGCGATCGCGACCAGGAGAAAAGAAATCGCAATCGAGGGACCGGCGGGCGGGCGTCCGTGCATGAGCGCTCCCGCCGTGCTGCCGGTGCGCAGTAAGTTCACGATTACGTCGAGCGCCTGTGCATGCAGGATAGATGGGGCCTGGAAATATTCGCCCGCGGCCGCGGTGCCGGTGAGGATGAAAATTCCCGAGCCGATGATGGCGCCGATGCCCAGCGCGGTCAGCGACCAGGGGCCGAGAGTTTTTTGCAGGCGCTGGCCTGGCGCCTCGGAATCCGAGATCAGCTTGTCAATCGACTTGCAGCACAAAAGCTGGTTGTCGCTGGTTCGAACGGTTGAAGTACGGATCGGGGCGGCAGGTTCCGTGGATGATGGTGACAAGAGGTAGTCGTCTCCTGAAAACAAGCCTTTAGCCATTAGCACTTAGCATTTAGCCGGTCCTGATTCCTATCAGATAACTAAGAATCTTCCCAGCTAAATGCCAAGCGCTTGTTGCCAATTGCTGCCTTTACCGCTTCGACTGGCCGCGAGCCAACTTCTTCACCTTGCGCTTTTTCGATCCGCGGGCGTAATCGCGGGGCTTCTTTGGCTTTTCCGCTTTGCTTTTCTTGCGGGCGGCGCGCTTCGATTTCTTGCGTTCTTCTTTGGTTAACTCTGCTGTGTTTGCCATGACTGCTTTCTTAAACCGTAATTTTGTAATTTGGTAATTGAGTAATTTGTAATTTGAAAGCCGGCACTCTTGAGGTCTTAAATTACCAAATTACTCAATTACAAAATTACTAAATTCTTCTCACGCCCGCTCCAGCTGGGCATACTTCTCCACCAGCTTCTTCAAGCCGAAGCGAGGAAATTGTACAGTAATCTTGGCTTCTTCGCCTTCTCCTTCTCGCTGGTAGACCGTTCCTTCACCGTACTTGGGATGGCGAACCCTCTGGCCGGGGCGAAATCCGCGCTTGCCGGTGGGTTCTTCGACCGGCGTTTTAGGGACGGTGAACTTCTTGCCTCGGCTAGCGAAAAACTCGGCGATGTTCTCGATGGAGTTGTAGGGTTTGGCCGGAGTCGTGGGCTTTTGACGGCTGGCCTGAACCGAGCCGCGCTTCCAGCTTGCGCTCTGGTCTTCGTCTTCGTAGGAATAGTGAGTATCGGCCGCGTCGTAGGCTGCGGGGCTTCGCCCCGGACTCCGGGAAGCGGCCGTCCCCACGTAGCCTGTGCTCACACTCGCCGTGCGGCGCCGGCCTAGTTCTTCGATCAGCGGCGCAGGCACCTCTTCCAGAAATCTTGAGGGGACGCTGGCTTCCGGAAGATCGGTGCCGTATCTGCGGCGGTAAACGGCACGGGTCAGAATGAGCTGATCCATGGCACGGGTCATGCCGACGTAGCACAGCCGACGTTCTTCTTCGACGTCATCGGGCTGAAGCATGGTACGCGAGTGCGGGAACAGGCCTTCCTCGAGTCCACTGAGAAAGACCAGGGGAAACTCCAGGCCCTTGGCCGCATGCAGGCTCATCAGCGTGATCTGCGAACGCTCATCGTAGTCGTCGGTATCGGCGATGAGGGCGGCGTGGTCGAGGAATTGATCGAGGGTCTCGCCGCGGTCACGGGAGTCGGCGGCCGCGTTCACCAATTCACGCAGGTTTTCGATGCGGGAGAAGGCTTCCGGCGTGTCTTCGGCTTCGAGAAGCCTGATGTAGCCGGTGCGGTCGATGAGGAACTTGAGGAGGTCGGCAGTTGTAGCACCAGCATCCTGCTGACCCGAGAGCGGGCCGGACGCTCGCTCTTGCTCGGGAACGACGGCTGGCGGGACGCCGGCGCTACTGTCAGGCTCGGCTTCCTGGTAAGCTCCGCCGAAATCGAAAGCCGTGTTCTCGAATTCATTGGGATCGAAGGCGGCGGCATCATCTGACTCAGCGGAAGCGAGCAGGGCCTCGCCCTGCTGGATAGCCCCTTCGGCTCCGCTCAGGGCAGGCTTGGGCGGCTGTCCCCACACAGGCTCGGATGCGTCCGCTACGTGCGCGGTCGACGCGCTCTCTGACAATTGCTCGACAAAGGTTCCTGCCAGCATCGCTTGCGCATCCACAATCAGCTGCTGAAAGGTTTTCAACGCCGCTAACGCGCGCTGCGGCAGCAATTGGCGGCGGATGGCTTCTCCGAGCGCGCCCCAGAGCGAGAGGCCGGTTTCGAGCGCGAGCCGCTCGATGGTGTCGATGGTGCTCTTGCCGATGCCGCGGGTGGGCGTGTTGATCACGCGCAACAGCGAGATCGAGTCGTCCGGGTTCTGAATAACTTTAAGATAGGAGATCAGGTCTTTGATCTCGGAACGCTCATAGAACGAAAATCCGCCGACCACTTTGTACTTGAGTCCGTAGCGGCGCATGGCTTCTTCAAACAGGCGCGACTGAGAATTGGTGCGGTACAGCACGGCGGCACGCGGAGTCTCGCCACCCGCGTGGTCAGCACGACCGGCTTCGCGCAGATACTTGCTGATATGGTCGGCGGCAAAGAGCGCTTCGTTTTCGCCGTCGGGAGCCTCGTAGTAGCCGATCTTGGTGCCGCCTTGGCGCGAAGTCCAAAGATTCTTGCCTTTGCGGCGGATGTTGTTCGCCACCACCGCTGACGCCGCTTGCAAAATATTTTGCGTGGAACGGTAATTCTGTTCCAGGCGGATGATCTTAGCCTCGGGAAAGTCTTTTTCGAACTCCAGAATGTTGCGGATATCGGCGCCGCGCCAGGAGTAAATCGACTGGTCTTCATCGCCGACAGCGCAAACGTTGTGCCGGTCGCCCGCCAGCATGCGCATGAGTTCGTACTGCGGGCGGTTGGTGTCCTGATACTCGTCGATGAGCAAATATTGGAAGCGGCGATTGTAATAGTCGCGCACATGCGTGGCCGTCTTTAAAAGGCGCGTGGCTTCTAAAAGAAGATCATCGAAGTCGAGGGCATTGGCCTTGCGCAACTCCTTGCGGTATTCCTCGAACAGATGCGCGATCTTTTCGTTCTTCGGATCGGCGGACTGCAGATAAAGTTCCTGCGGATCGAGCATGTGAGTCTTTGCCCAGGAGATACGCGAGAGCACGATGCGCGGCGTGAGTTGTTTGTCGTCGAGGCCGAGGCGCCTCATCACCGACTTGACGACAGACTGCATATCGCTCTCGTCGTAAATGACAAATTTCTTCGTGTGGCCGATCGGCGGCTGCCCCGGCGTAGCCGAAGGGATTTGCAAAGCTTCAATATCGCGACGCAGAACACGCACGCAAAAAGAATGGAATGTCGAGATCACCGGCTTGGCGATACTCAGTCCGCCAACAAGCTTTTCCACGCGCTCGCCCATTTCCGCGGCGGCCTTGTTCGTGAACGTCATCGCCAGAATGGATTCCGGCATCACTCCCCTGTGCTCGATCAGATAGGCGATGCGGTAGGTAATGACGCGCGTCTTCCCGCTCCCCGCGCCGGCAAGGATCAGCACCGGGCCCTCGGTAGTTTCGACGGCCTCGCGCTGCTGCGGGTTGAGTTGATCGAGAAAAGACAATGCGGAAGTGGCTCCGGAGCTGATGAGTTAATTTTACAGGGGAATGGGGATTTGCGACTGCGTCCGCTCCAGCCGCGTAGCGGCGGGATGTGAAAGCCCGGCACGGAAGTGCCGGGTGGCTGCGTCCCCGAGACCCGAGTCCCGTAGGGACGGCACCTTCATCCGAATACAAACTCGGGATCGTACTTCACGCCCGACTTGCGCAGAAGCGAGACAAATTCATCTTCGAATGAACGTTTCGCGTGATGCTCGGCCTGATGCTCGATGTAATGCCTCACTGCGTCCGCGTTCGAGGCGCTCACGCTGAACGCTCCGTAGCCCTCTTGCCATGCGAAATCGAATCCGTGTTCGCCGAGCCAGCGCGAAGAGTTGGCCTTAAGCACCTGGACCGCTTTTGCGAGAGGCATAGAGACGGGCAGCACAATCAGCAGATGGGAATGGTTGCCGGTTCCTCCGGCGCATAATATCGAGATGTCGTGACTCTTGCCGATTCCGACGAAGTACATCGAGAGCTTCTCGCGTAAATCATCCGGGATGGAATTACGGCGCAGCTTGGTGCTGAACACGGAATGGATTAAGACGTTGGGATAGGTATGGGCCATCGGTGCCGTCCCTGACGGGACTCGATTGTCCTAAACCACATTCACCCGGCACTTCCGTGCCGGGCTTTCACATGGCGTGCCTACGGCACTGGAGCCGTGGCGGACAGGGCAATATCTTTTGAGTCTCTCGTAGAGTCCTGCGGTAGTCTGTGACGCATGAACCAGGAAATCCACAACGGTCTCCATTTGGGACCCATGCTTCCCTACAAAAGTAACTTGACTGCAAACTTGGGTGACCTACACTGAAAATGTCGCAGGGTGCTGTTGGTGCCCAGATTTGATCGGCCCCGAGGAATCGGGGCCTTCGTCTTTTCGGACCTCACACCCACGCCGCCATCAAATGTCCAATGCTGCCGCGCACCAGCAGCCCATCTTTGCGGTCTTTGAAGTAACGC
>Ga0302320_10024959_pt1 | contig 11641 bp, 12 predicted proteins | sample Bog_T0_3_FD_202130 | JGI IMG/M metagenome (GOLD analysis project Ga0302320, IMG submission 202130) | Peat permafrost microbial communities from Stordalen Mire near Abisko, Sweden - Bog_T0_3 | ecosystem: Environmental > Terrestrial > Soil > Wetlands > Peat | place: Sweden: Abisko, Stordalen Mire... | reverse complement strand
GCCCCCCGCCCCACCCACCGCCCCCCCCCCCCCCCCCCCCCGCCCCCCCCCCCCCCCCCCCCCCCGCCCCCCCCCCCCCCCCCCCCCCCCCCCCCGGCTTGGAGCTTAAAGACTTGGGACCAGGCGCCTGATATGAGGAGGTGGCATTGCCGGCGCTCCAAAGCGAGCATCGACTATAATCAATTGATTGATTGATGTAGGAATGGAGGGACCGGTGAGCCGCAGAATCGACGCACACACCGCGCGCACCCAGTTCGGGCAAGTGATGGACCGCGCAGTTCAGGGCAACGAGCGCTTTATTGTGGACCGGCGCGGAGAGCCGGCAGTCGTCATCCTCAGTGTTCAGGATTATCTGGCGAATGTGGCAACTGCGCCGGACTGGCTGCGCGAAGCCTGGGCGGGCGCAAAGCGGCGGGGCCTGGACAAGCTCACAATGGACGAGATCGACGGCGAAGTTGACGCCTACCGGCGCGAAAAGCGGGCCGCGACAAAGGCCGTTACAGAATGACTAGCGCGGTGTTCGACACCAATGTGCTGGTGTCGGCACTCATCTCACCCTTCGGCAATGAAGCTCAGGCGCTGGCAGCCATCCAGCAAAGGAGGATTACGCCCTGCATCTCCCCGCAGGTGCTTGAAGAGTATGCCGAGGTTCTTGCGCGACCGAAGTTCGGGTTCGCATCGCGGGAGATCGATGGACTTATTGATCTACTGCAGGCGAAGGGCATTCTGTTTGAACCAATGCTGGTTCCAGGAGCCTCTCCTGACCCCGGAGATGATGTTTCTATCGCGTGTGCCCTCGCAGGGAACGCGGAATTCATTGTGACGGGCAACAAGCGCCATTTTCCTGCAGAATCCTGCGGGCGTGCCAAGGTTGTGTCCGCACGTGAGCTGCTGGAGAGGCTCAACCAGCCAAAGGTCTGAGACTCTCTCTTCCCTTCCCTACCCCAAAAACTCCCGCACAAACGCGTTCTCGCTCTTCACCAGTTCGCGCAATGAGCCATCGAAGATCAACCGCCCCTCTTCCAGCATCAGGAAGGTGGTGTTGGGGTCGGTCTGGCCCTTGGGCATCGGAACCATGACGCCCAGCTCCCGGTCGAAGCGGTGGGTGCAGAGCGTGAAGGCGTCCTGCAACCGGTGAGTCACCAGCAGAGACGGCGTGTGGTACACGTCCCGCTGCTTCACGATCAATTCAATGATGGTGGTCGAGGTCACCGGGTCCAGGCCGCCGGTGGGCGAGTCGTAGAGCAGCAGTTCCGGCTGACGGATGAAAGCGCGGGCGATGGCGACGCGGCGCTTCATGCCGCCGGACAGGCTGCCGGGGAAGAGGTTGAAGGTCTCGTCCAGTTCCACAAAGCGCAGAGCCTCGTGAACGCGGAGGTCGATCTCCTCGTCGGGCACGCGCTCCTGGATAAGCTGGTAGGCGACGTTATCGCGGACGGAAAGCGAGTCGAACAGCGCGCCTTCCTGAAAGACCATGCCGGCGCGGGTGCGGAGCGGGAAGAGCTGCTCCTCGGCCATGTGCGAGATCTCCTGGCCAAAGAGCCGGATGCTGCCGGAGTCGGGCCGCAGCAGGCCGTTGACCAGTTTGAGCAGCACGCTCTTGCCAACGCCCGCCGGACCCAGCAGAACCCGAGTCTCGCCGGGCTGGACGGTAAAGCTGACATCTTCCAGCACCGGCGGCCCGTCGAACCGGATCGACACGTGGCGGAAAGCCACAACCGGGCCAGGCGCTTCAACAAGCGCGCCTTGGTGCGAATGGCCGGAAGCGGGAGTCTCGCTCATATCGGAGGGAATAGCGCAATCAGCACCTGGGTCAGCAGGAAGTCCACAAAGATGATGAGCACCGATGCGGTGACAACGGCCTGGATGGTGGAGCGGCCAACGCCTTCCGTTCCGCCCGTGGTTCTCATGCCGTAGAAGCAACCGATAGAGGCGATGATGTAGCCGGAGAAGAGCGGCTTGACCAGCCCCTGAACGATATCCGGATAGCGGAGAAACTCCCATGCCTTGCTGAAGTACTGCGTGCCGTCCTGGTGGTTCAGAAAGACCGTGACCGCGCCGCCGCCGAGGATGCCGAAGGCATCGGCGACGATGGTGAGAAAGAACAGCATGGAGATGGTGGCGAAGATGCGTGGCGTCACCAGCTTGCGCATGGGGTCCACGCCCAGGGCCCGCATGGCGTCGATCTGCTCCGTCACCACCATAGAGCCCAGTTCGCTGGCCATGGAAGATGCGTTGCGCCCGGCAACCATGATGCCCGTGAGCACCGGACCCAGTTCGCGGATCATGGTGATGGAGACAAAACGGCCGGTAATGGCGGTGGCGCCGAACTGGGAGAGGGTAGCTGCGGATTGCAACGCCAGCACCGCCCCCGTGAAAAAGCCGGAGAGAAGAACGATGGAAGCCGAGCCCGCCCCAACAATGTCGCACTGGGCCAGAAACTCCGGCCAGTAGATGGGCGGACGCCACAGGTTCATGAAGGCGCGGTAAGCAAACCAGGAATATTCCTGCACGGTGAGCACGAGTTTCTTGGCAGTTCTATCGATCGTGTCAATCGGCATGGGTAGGTCGGCCTGAGGGTGCGCTGGGATTGCCGCTCTCCTCGACAGAATAGCGCATGGGGCGGGCAGCAGCCTGCCCGAATTGGGCTGCAGGCCGTGTGCGGGATAAACTGGGCTTGAAAGCGAGACAGCCTTGACCCCTGAAGCGGCCGAAAAGCTGGATGAGTTCTTCTGCGTCTTTGCGGGCACGGCGAGGCCGCTTCTGCTGCTGGACTACGACGGTACGCTGGCGCCGTTCCGCGTGGATCGCTTCACCGCGCGACCATGGGGCGGAGTGCGGGACTTGCTGGCCGCCATTCAGCGCCAGGGCCAGACGCAGATGGCGATCGTCACGGGGCGGCCGGCCCAGGAGATCGCGCCGCTGCTGGGGCTCCACCCGCCGCTCGAGGTCTGGGGCCTGCACGGAGCGGAACGGCTGCGGCCCGACGGCCGGTGCGAACTCGAGCAGGCGCCGCCTGCCACCCAAGCAAAGCTCCAGGAGATGCGCGAACTTCTGCAGCGCGACAGCCAGGGCGGGCTCTTTGAGGACAAGGCCAACGGAGTGGTAATGCACTGGCGCGGCGTCTCCCGCAAGAAGGCCGAACAGGTAGAGCGGCGCACGCGGGAACTGTTTGAGCCGCTGGCCCGGATGGAAGGGCTGGCGCTGCTGGAGTTTGAAGCAGGCCTGGAACTGCGTGTGGGCCGCAACAAGGGCGGAGCAGTGGATGCCATTCTGGCTGAGGCTGCCCCCGGTGTGCCGGTTGCCTACCTGGGAGACGATCTCAGCGATGAGGCCGCGTTCCGTGCCGTGCAGCGGGTCGGCCGGCGCGGGCTCAGCGCGCTGGTGCGGCGGGAGTGGCGCGAGACCGCTGCAGAAATCTGGCTGCGGCCGCCGGCGGAGCTGATCGAGTTCCTGGAGCGTTGGCTGGCCACGGTCCGCAGCCAGTGGCTGGCGTAGGGACGTCAGCGTCTGAGCCCTTCGATCTTCTAAATAGAACATGAATTTCTAGCCCGCCGGAATCAGGTGACCCAGGAAGCCTCGCTCGCCCCAACCGGCGCCGCCGGCTCACGCTCCCCTCCAGTTTCCACTCTCCACCCATTGGAATCCCCACAGTATGCCGGAGGTTCCGCAATGATAGCAGCAACATACCGCTCCGGTCTCAATCTCTGCGCCCCCCTGCGAAGACGAAGATTTGGCTTGACAGAGGCTCGCAGCCCGTAGATACTTGTCCTGTTTTAGAATTTATATTCTAATTCAATCCAAACCGCGCTGGAGCGGCAGCAACTGGAGCATAAGGATGTCGAATACCGCCGAACCGGCTCACCTGGCAGCACCTCCAGAGACAGCCCACGTAAGCCTGGGAGAGAAGCTGGCCTACGGCTCAGGCAACTTTGCCGCGCAGATGGTCTTCAACCCGGCCACCGCGTTCCTGGTCTTCTTCTACACCGACGTTGCGGGCATCGCCGCGGGCGTGGTGGGAACCATGCTGCTGTTCTCCCGCTTTTTTGACCTGCTGAACCCCGTGATGGGGATGGTGGTAGACCGCACACACACCCGCTGGGGCAAGGCGCGTCCATGGCTGCTGTGGATGGCGGTGCCGTTCGGCCTGTCGGCTGTACTCCTGTTTACCGTGCCGAACATTGGCCTGAACGGGAGAACGATCTACGCCTTCATTACCTACAACCTGGTGTTCTCTGTCATCTACACGATGCAGGACACGCCCTACGCCTCCCTGGGCGCGCTCATGACTGCCGAACCGCACCAGCGGACCCTGATCAACATCTGGCGCATGGTCCTTTGCAACAGCGGCATCATCTTCTCGTTCATGGTCACGCTGCCGCTGGTCGCCGCAATGGGCGGCGGCGCCGCGGGCTGGCAACGCGCATTCATCTGTTTCGGCGCGCTGGCCACAGTACTCATGCTGGTGTGCTTCCGGTTTACCAGGGAGCGCATCAAGCCGGTCAGTTCCCACGCCTCGGTACCCGTGAAGGCAGGCCTCAAGGCCATGGCCACCAACAAGTACATGCTGCTGATCATGCTCCTGGGCGTCTGCCTGTTCATCACCCTCGGTCTCTACGCCGCCAATGTGTACTTCTGCCGTTACTTCCTGCACGATGCGGAGCGGCTGGGCCCGCTGATGACCATCCAGATTGCCGCGCAGATTGCGGGCATGGCGGTGGTCGGCCCCATCATCAAGAAGTTCGGCAAGCGCAATTCCACCATCGTCGGGCTGGCCATCTCCATCCTCGGGCAGCTCATCATGTACATCGCGCCCACCAGTTACCTCGTCGTCTCCATCGGCACGGTAGTCAAGGGAGTGGGCGCCGCCCCGATGGTAGGAACACTGTTCGCCATGATCGCCGACACCATCGACTACGGCGAATGGCGCTCGGGATTCCGCACCGATGGATTGACCTTCGGCTGCTTTGCGCTGGTGCTCAAAATGTCCGCCGGCTTTGGCGGAGCCATTACCGGCTGGGTGCTGGGCATGGGTGGCTACGTCGCCGGCGCGGCCTCGCAGCCTGAGTCGGCCATGACCGCAATCCGGTTCCTGTTCCTGCATATTCCGCTGGCGCTCTACGTCCTCTGCGGCTTGATCATGTGGATCTATGGCCTGGACGGAAGGTATAAGGTCATCAATGCGGAGTTAGTCGCGCGCCGTGCCGCGGAAAGCGCAAGTTAGCCGGCGCGCCGATTTGAACCAGGTTTCTTTGCATAGGAGGAGATTGAAATGTTTGTAACGCGCATTCTTACCAACGACGGCCTGCGCCGCACAGCGGCGGGGTTCGATCTGGACATTCGGGTGCCGTGGTACAGGGCTTTGCCGCTCTCCACGGTTGAAATTGCCGAACTTACCGTCGATGGCGAAACCATTGACAACAAGCTCATCACCTTTGAGGTGAATGGAAAACTGTTCACCACAGCCGACCTCATCAACCATCCCGAAGAGTGGTGGTTTGTGCTGGATTCGGCTTACCTCCACGTGAACCACCCGCTGAAGCCCGGCGCGGAACATGACGTCGCGCTCACGGTCGGTCTGTTTCCGCCTTATATTCCCGGCTTCCACCGCCTCACGGAGTGCAAGAAGCGGCTCACGGTGAACTAGAGATTTGTTGAAGAGGAGAAGGATCATGTCGACCGAAAAGGGTCTTCGTTTAGGCGTTACGCTGTTCAGTTTTACCAATGAATATCATGGCCGCGAGTTGTCGCTCGACCAGTTGCTCGAAAAGGTTGCCGCACTGGGCCTGGGCCCCGGCGTGGAGCTTGTGGGCTTCTCGCATGTGCGCGGATTCCCCAACACCACCGACGAGTTTGCCGATCACTTCAGGAACCTGATGGCCAAGCTGGGCCTGGAGCAATCCTGCCTGGGCATCAACGCCGACGTGATGATTCGCCGCGACCGTCCCATGACCGACGATGAGTCTCTGGCCTATCACGAGGCGCAGGTGCGCACCGCCGCCAGGCTCGGTTTCCCCGTCGCGCGCTACCAGTACGCCGTCGGCGCCAACGTGGTCACGCGCCTGCTGCCGCTGGCTGAAAAGCTGAACGTCAAGCTGGGCCTGGAGATTCATGCGCCCGAGTCGGTCGGCTCCCCTACCGTGATGATGTACCGCGAACTCTACGCCAAGCTCAACTCGCCTTACCTCGGCTTTGTGCCGGACTTCGGATCAACGGCAGAGCGCGTCTCGCCGGCCTTCATCACCTACTTCCGTTCGCTCGGAATTCCGGAAGAGATCATCGCGCTCGGCCAGAAGATATGGCTCGAGCCCGGCGACGTCTTCGAGAAGAGCCCGAAGTTTGCCGCGGCAGCCAAGGCCCTCGGCGCAAAGGACACGCACATCGCCGAGATGTTCATCATCTTCGGCCTGTTCAGCCACCAGAAGCCCGAAGCATGGAAAGAGATCATGCCCCAGGTGGTCCACATCCACGGCAAGTTCTACCACTTCGATGAGAACGGCAGCGAGTCCGCCATTCCCTACGAGAAGATCCTGCCGGTGTTTGTCGAGGGCGGCTATAACGGCTACATGTCCAGCGAGTGGGAGGGCCACTTCTTCTCCGACGAGCCCGGCTTCCCGAAGGTCCAGGCGCACCAAGCCCTCGCCAAGCGCATCCTCGGCCGCGCTTAATCGCAGAACTGGTAAGAAAAATGGCTGGTTCTGGAGATGCTCCGGGACCAGCCATTTTGCGTTGCGTCAACCACCGTCTACGGCAAAGTCACCTGCTGATGCAGCGGCAAGCTCTGCGAAGAGCCGCCGGCCATCACGTTGTAAGCGCCGGGAACCAGCTTCCAGCTATCGGTCGCTTCGTCGTAGATGGTGAGGCGGTCGCGGTCGACGGGAATCGAAACCTCCTTGGACTCGCCGGGAGCGAGCTCGACGCGAGCCCAGCCGATCAGCCGCTTGGGCGGCTCGCCCGCCTGGTTCGGAAGAGACGTGTAAACCTGCGCAATCTCCGTTCCAGCCTTCTTCCCGGTGTTCTTCACCGTGAAGGAGACGCTGAGTCCATCGCCGCTCTTCACCGTCAGGCCGGAGTAAGCGTACGTGGTGTACGAGAGGCCAAAGCCGAAGGGGAACAGCACCGCCTTCTTCTGCGCGTCATACCACTTGTAGCCAACCTCGAGCTTCTCGTCATAGGTGGTCTGGAAGGCCGGCATGCCCTTGGCCATCCGGGCCATGATGCTGGAGATGTCTCCGCCCGCGCCGAAGTTCATTTGCGAATCCGCCGGCGGCTGCACAATCGTCGGATGCGGCAGGTCTGCATCGCTCTTGGGGAAGGTGATGGCCAGCTTGCCGCTGGGGTTCACTTCGCCGGTAAGGATGTTGGCCAGCGCCTGCGCCCCGCGGATGCCTGGATACCAGGCCTCCACCACACCGGCAACCTTGTCCACCCACGGCATGGTGGCCGGGCTGCCCGTCTCCAGAACCACAATGGTCTTGGGGTTGGCGGCGGCTACAGCTTCAACCAGCTTGTTCTGCGCGTCAGAGAGGGCCAGCGTGGGCAGGTCCATGCCCTCCGACTCCCACTGGTAGACGAAGACGATGGCCACGTCAGCCGCCTTGGCAGCAGCAGCAGCGGCGGCAAGATCGTCACCGGAGTTGTAGGAGACCTTGGCGGCGGGCAGCCTGGCGGCCAGAGCCTTCAGCGGCGAGCTGGGCAGCCACTGCGGACGCATGAAGGCTTCCATGGGGTTCTTGCCCGGCGCGGGCGGAGCAACAGCCGAGCCGCCGGGCGCGTCCACCTGCGCGGAGCCTCCGCCTGTAATGACGCCCACATCGGCATGGCCGCCGATTAGGGCAACGGTCTTGGTGGCGGCGCCAAGCGGCAGCACGGCATGCTCGTTCTTGAGCAGCACGATGCTCTTTTCCGCAATGCTGAGCGCCGTGGCAAATCCCCGCTCCACATCCGGCGTCTGCTTCACGACCGGGTGATCGAACAAGCCAGTGGCGAAGATGGTGCGGATGATGCGATGCACATGGTCGTTGATCTCGTCCTGCGAAACTTCGCCGCTCTCCACTGCCTTCTTGAGTTCGTCGCCGAAAAAGGTCTTGCCCGGCTGTTCCTGGTCCAGGCCGGCGTGCGAGGCCTTGGCCGCCGAATGCGTGCCACCCCAGTCGGAGAGAACGAAGCCCTTGAAGTGGAAGGCCTTTTTCAGCACGTCGGTCAGCAGGTAGCTGTTTTCGCAGGCAAAGTCGCCGTTGACGCGGTTGTAGGAGCACATCACGCCGCCCGCGTCCGAGATGCCGAGCGCGATCTCAAAGGCGCGCAGGTCGGTCTCGCGCATGGAGCGCTTGTCAATGTTGGCGTTCACGGCGTTGCGGCCGGTCTCCTGGTCGTTGATGGCGTAGTGCTTCAGGTCGCCGATGATGTGCTGCGACTGCACGCCCTTGGCAAAGTTGCCGGCCAGGGTTCCGGCCAGCAGCGGATCTTCGCCCTGGTATTCGAATGTACGGCCGTTGCGCGGCTCGCGGGGCAGGTTCACGCCGCCGCCCAGCGTCATGCTGTAGCCCTGTTGGCGCAGTTCGCGGCCAATCAGATCACCATATTCGTAAGCCGCCTGCGGGTCCCACGAGGAGGCCGCGCCCAGGTCGTTGGGCAGCGCGGTGGAGTAGCGCCCGGCCGCAGCGCCGCGCGTCACGCCGTAGGCCGAGTCAGCCATCTGGATGGCGGGAATGCCCAGGCGCGGAATGGCGTTCGAGTAGCCCGCTCCGCCGTTGGACTCGGTGGGCGCGTTGGAGAAGAAGGGCATGCCCTGCCCGTGCAGCAGTGAGATCTTTTCGTCGAGGGTGAGTTCCTTGACGACCATGTCGGCGCGCGCATCGGCCGAGAGGGTCGCGTCCGACCAGGCATAGTGCTTGGGCTGCTGCATTCCCGGAAACTGGGCCAGCGCAAGCGGAGCAAGTACAAAAGCAGTGGCCAGAGCCACCGCGCACACGGCGCGGTTCCGGCAATTCGAAGACTTCATCACAGTAGTCCGCCTCTCTCAAGGGTTTCTCCGCAGCCAGGCTGCCTGCGGGGCGGGGTGCGCGACAAACTTACACACCCGGCCGGCGCGGAGAGATTTCCCGCCGATGATGGTAGGAGCCGGGAGGGCCGCGCGCAAGACTGCTACGGTGTAGAGTTCTCCTGGAAATGCGGGGAAGAGGTAAGTCTTGTGGCTGCAATGGCTTTCTGCCCCCCGCAGGATCTGCTGCGGAACGTATGCTACGTTTTCTTCAATGAGTGCGGCCGTAAGATCGTGCAACACGTCTCCATTCATAGGTGGCAGGCTCCATGGCTTTTACAGAGCACCAACTCGACGACTGGGTTCCCTCAACCGAGGGGGAGCGGAAGGAAGTCCTCGCTCAACTGGAGCGGGTGCTCGAGAGTCCGCTCTTCCGCAACTCCAAGCGCTACCCCATTCTGTTGCGTTACCTGGTGGAACAGGCGCTGGGCGGAAACGAGGCCCTGCTGAAAGAGCGGCTGTTGGGCGTCAGCGTCTTCCACCGGCCCACCGACTACGACACCAACCAGGACACCGTGGTGCGGCTCACCGCAGGCGAGGTGCGCAAGCGCATTGCTCAGTACTATCACCAGCCGGAACACGCGGGCCAGTTGCAGATCGATCTGCGTCCGGGGAGCTATGTTCCGGTGTTCCAGCGGGCAGGGGCAGGCCGTCTTCCCGTGCATCAGGACGAGCTGAATCCGCCAGCCGAGTCGCTCGTTGACTCCACTGCGCACTCTGCAGGACCCATGGATCTGCCTGCCTCAGGCGCCACAAAGGCCGGCTGGCTTGCGCCTGCGCGCCGTGGAGAGTTGCTGCGCTGGGCTGCTTTGGGCGCGGCGGCTGCAGCGGTGCTGGCGGCAGTGCTCTGGGGTTGGTCTGCGAATCAGGCGGCGCGGCGCACCGACCGCCAGCTCTGGTCTCCAATTCTGGACGAGCCAGGACAGGTGCAGTTGGTCATGGCCGACCTGTCGGCATCTCTCAACAATCCGCAGCGTCCGCAGTCCGGCGCCCTGCTTGACCTGTTGCGAATGGGCGAGATGGTGAACTACCGCGACAGCCTGGCACAGACTGAGCTGGTGGCTTTTCTGGCCCGGCACAACAAGCCCTACCGGCTGGAGCTGTCCTCCAATGCGACCTACCCGGAGTTGCAGCGCAGCGCCATTGTGCTGGTAGGCGGACTGGACAACGTCTGGACCATGCGCGTGACCGAGCGTCTGCGCTTCCACCTGGTACGCCGGGGCGAGACCTATGTCTATGGCGTGGAAGACCACCAGCATCCTGAGGCGGGCGGCTGGAATGTGAACCTGGCCCAGCCTCCGGAGCGCTCCACCGAAGACTTCGCGATTGTGGCGCGCATCTTCGACCAGACCACCGGGCGGCCGGTGCTGGTGGCTGCTGGCATTGGAGCGAATGGAACCGCCGCGGCCGCGCAGTTTCTGCTGGACCCCGAGCGGACGGCCGAACTGGCTCCGCACGCGCCGCGCAACTGGCAGCGCATGAATATGGAAGCGGTGATCCGGACGCAGATCCTGGACAACCACGCAGGACCGCCGCACCTGGTGGATTGCTACTTCTGGTAGGGGCGGGGCCACCCGAATACCGAGAGGAAATGAGCTTGCGTATTGAAGTGATTCGCGCCACGCCGGACCAGGAGCCGATCCTGGCCAATCTGCTTGAGCTGTATGCGCACGACTTCAGCGAGTTCTGCGGCGTGGAGATCGGTGCGGATGGCCGATTCGGTTACAGGGATCTGCCGCTCTATTGGAGCGACCCAGAACGGCACCCGTTCCTCATCCGAGTCAACGGGAAGCTCGCCGGGCTGGTGCTGGTGAGGCGCGGCTTGAATCTGGCCGGCGATGCGACGGTCTGGGACATGGTGGAGTTCTTTGTCCTGCGCGGGCGCCGCAGGCACGGCGTTGGGGTCTTCTCAGCGCATGAAGTCTGGCGCCGCTTTCCAGGCCAGTGGCAGGTACGCGTCATGGAGTCGAATCCCGCGTGCCTGTTCTGGGAGAAAGCTATCGCGGAGTTCGTGGGAGACGCGGCTCGCTGTACCCGCATAGAAAAAGATGGATCGCGGTGGCGGGTGTTTTCGTTCGAATCCGGGGATGTCGCGCAGTAGTCCATTTGGACGAGTCGAGGTCTGAGGCGCCCCACCCTTGGTGAGATGAAACTGAGTCAAGGGTGGACTTCCGGCTGTCTTCAAAAGGGCTACTTGTTTTCTGGCTCGGGCACTTCGCCGAACTCCTCAGAATGTTGATAAACGAATCTATAGAGCAAATCCGAGAGTCGGTGCGGGTACGTATAAAACTCCTCGTCCAGATCGTTCAATTTGTCTTCGATTTCGACTAAAAAACCTGCCGCAACTTGGCCAATTTCTTCGGGGTCGGAGGGCAAGCCATCGGGAAAAGCAGCTTCAATTGCGCGTTTGCAAATGTCGGCCGTCTTCGGCGCACCAATTGTCTGAAGAGCCTCGCAAACATAACCAGCAGTCTCGTTGCTGAGGTTTGCGAAATATTGCGAGAACCCGCCATTGTTGACTTCATCTTCAAGAGCCCAGATCGCAGAGAAGACCTTTTGCGGAGCGGACTGAAGGGCGAAGTCCTCTTTGCCGAACTG
>Ga0302320_10024955_pt1 | contig 11642 bp, 14 predicted proteins | sample Bog_T0_3_FD_202130 | JGI IMG/M metagenome (GOLD analysis project Ga0302320, IMG submission 202130) | Peat permafrost microbial communities from Stordalen Mire near Abisko, Sweden - Bog_T0_3 | ecosystem: Environmental > Terrestrial > Soil > Wetlands > Peat | place: Sweden: Abisko, Stordalen Mire... | reverse complement strand
CCAGGACACCGGAGGAGAGCCAATTGCGCTGGTGGTGGTGGTGGAAGTGGGCGGCGCCGGCGCGCGCGAATTCGACAACGACAAGCTCGCTCCGCTGGGGTCCATGCTCGACGCGGTGGTTGGCAATGTCCCCCACAAGATCGCCGTGGTGGCCTTCGACAGCGCGCCTGTGGTGGCACAGGGCTTCACTTCGCATGCCGACGTGGCAGCCGAGGCGATCAAGGGCCTGACTCCGGGATGCTCCCGCCAGTATCACCAGGAGAATTGTGCGGCGCCGGGTTCGTTTCACGACTTGAGCAACGCGGACAATGGGGCTGCTATTCTCGACAGCCTAGGGTTCGCCGTCGATCTGCTTCGCAGGCAGCCTGTGGGGTACCGCAGGGCGATTCTGCTGGTGAGCGAGACGCTCGACCGCGGCAGCAACCTCAAGCTGGACGAGGCGATTCGCGCGTTGAGCGAGACGAATACGGCCATTTACAGCATCGGGTACTCGACCGGCAAGTCGGAGGCTGTGCATTACGCCTACAGAGAGTTGCCCGGAAGCCATCGCTATGCAAACCCGCCGCATGGCTGCATGGGCAAGGATCCAACCTCGGACTCCGACGCCACCACGAACAAGGCAGTGCAGGCTTACGACTGCCTCACGCAGCTTGCTCCTCCGCTCGCACTCGCGAAGATGGCCGCGATTCTGGTTACGGACGGGCTGCGCCGCAATGTGCCCGAAACGGTGGCGCGCCTGACAGGGGGCGAGTATTTCAAGCTGACGGATGCGAAGAGCCTGGAACGTATCCTGGAAACCATAGCGAACCACTTGCCCAACCGCTACGTGCTGACGTTCCAGCCACAGTCTCCGCATGCGGGATTTCACTCGATCGCGCTACGCCTGCCCGGCTACGCAGACCTCGCGGTGACGGCAAGAAGCGGCTACTGGGTGGATGCCGCAACTGTGCCGTCCAATGCAGTGCGCTATACGCATTAAAGCTGGCAGCGCGGATTTCAGAGAGCGGCGGCTATTTTGCCGGCGGTTCGTTGATGTCGGCGAGGATGCGGGTTTCCGAACCGAAGCGGCGGTACTGGGTAAACTCCACTTCGTTGAGATAGGTCTTGGCGGGGCCCTGATAATTCGCCCTGGAGTAGGCGCCCTGCGGCACGATGGTATGCGCCCTCAGAAGCGACACGCTTTTGGAGGGGCAGATGTAGTTCCGGCCGCCGATCTCCACGGGGGCGTATTCGATGGCGATGCCGGCGTTCGAGACCAGCCCCTTGGGCGGCATTTCGGCTTCGAGGCTGATGCGCAGGATGGAGCCGTCGGCGGGATCGAAGGCGATATCGCCGTGGTAGCTGGAACGCTCGTCGAAGACCTGTTTGTCGGCAGTCCCATCGCTCTGGTAGCCATTTACGATGCAGCAGAACTTGACGTGGTAGCTCGATTTGTCTTCGGGAACCGCGTAATGGAAGACAGCCAGGCGTCCATTGGCGCCCTGCTCCCAGCGCGCCCAGGTGACCTTTCCCTTGAGGGCGTCCGCCAGAGCCGTGCTGAGGATGGGCCCGAATTCACCGGTTGTTGCGAGGCCGCCGATGGGCGGGCCCTGCTTCAGGGCTTTGGTGGCGCCGGTGTCTTCGACTTCGTGGCGGTCGCGATAGGTAACCGCAGTGTTGGAGCTACCCACCTGGTGGATGGGCAGGTAGCCGAGGCTCATGACGCCGACGGCGTCAACGGAATCCTGCCTGGGCCGGTCTTCGAAGCCGGTGGTGCCGCGGACGGCCATGAGGTTGGGCAACTGTCGGACGGTATTGTTGACGTAATTGACGATCTGGACGAGCATCTGGCGGGTTGTTGCCACGTCGGGCGCGGGAACGGGGGCGATCTCGTCGTCGGGAGGGGGCAGGAATGCCGCCTGGTCGGCCAGGATGGTGAGGGCCTGCCGCGCTCTTTGGCCGGGGAGATTGGCCTTCAGATGGGCGAGTCGCGGTGAGCTGAGCCGATTCGTGAGCTCCAGTCCGGAGAGCGCCTGGGCCATCTCGGCATCTGTCTTTCCTTTGGCCTCGGAAAGGGCCTGCTCCAACTGAGAGACGGCGACTTTCTGGCGAATTTCAGGATTCTGCGGGAGGGGTTTCTGGGCGGTGGCGAGCTGGGCCGCGGCTACCAGCAAGAGGACGAAAGAGAGCTTTCGCATCATTGGACTTTCTCCCCGAAATGGCAGAGAGATCTTACGCGCAGCCAGCGTGCCTGCACAAATTGCCAGAGGGCCGGAGACTTTCCCGGTACCTTGGGCGTCCTTGTTGCAGGGCTTGCCGGCGGCCAAGCGGAAGAGGTACTGTTGACCGGCGGAGCGATTGGTTCGCGAAGGGTCACTGAAGGAGACAAGCACGATGAAAATTCGCAGCGTACTGGTTTTGGCAGTTTGTGTTGTGGGCATGGCCCTGTCGGCATTTGCCGCAGGCGTGGCCGGGCAATGGACAGCAACCTTTAGCACGCAGATGGGCGACCAGCACTACACCTACACCTTCAAGGTGGATGGGGAGAAGCTGACCGGCACGGCCAAGAACGACATGGGCTCGACCGAGATTGCCAACGGCACGATCAAGGGCGACGACATCTCGTTCGTCGAGAATCTTGACTTCAACGGAAACCAGATCGCCATCACCTACACGGGCAAGATTTCGGGAGATGAGATCAAGTTCACGCGCAAGGTGGGCGAATTCGCAACCGAAGAACTGGTGGCGAAACGGGTGAAGTAAGGCGGAAAGACGGCTGCAAACAATTTTGCTGGAAAAGACGTGCGCCCATGGCCTTGATCGGCGTGGGCGCACGTTTCGCTTGCGGGCGAGATTACATTTTCCGCAGGTTGGCGAATTTTTCCATGAGCTTCTTCATGCCGTGGCGGCTGAAAAGGACGGTGAGCTTGGCGTCTTCGCCGTCGCCCTCGCGCATGAGAATGGTGCCTTCGCCGTATTTGGCATGGAAGACGCGCTGGCCCTTCTTGAGGTTGGCTGCGCCGGTGGAGGCGGGGATATCCATGGGTGGCCGGGACGACGCCGGGCGGGGCAGCGCGCCGGGCTTGAGGGCTCCGGGCTTGCCGCCGAAGAAGCGGGCGATGTTGTCGATGGACGGTGCTTCCGGCTCCTCCGGGGTCTCACTTTTTGTTATTGGCGGGGAGCTGGCGGAGGGGGTCTTCGCCTTGGCAACCATCCAGGAGGCGACGAAGGGCTTGGTTGGCCCGCTGGATGCGCTCTTGGAGCCGGGGGCGGAGAGGCCGGCGGCTTCCTGGCTTTCGTCCTCGTAGTTGTAATGCCGGTCAGCGAACTCGCTGAACTGGCTGGGGCGGCGGGCGCTGCCGTATCCGGTGGTGCGCCCGTTGTAGCCCTGCGTGGACCAGGCCGCCGCACGGCTGCTCAGGTTTTCGACCAACTGGCTGGGGACCTCTTCAAGGAAGCGGGAGGGGATGCTTCTTTCCGGGGCGTCGTTGCCGTAGCGCCGGCGGTATTCGGCACGGGTGAGAACCAGGGTGTTCATGGCGCGGGTCATGCCGACGTAGCAGAGGCGGCGCTCTTCCTCGAGCTCCTCAGGGTTGTTGAGGGTGCGCGAATGGGGGAAGAGGCCTTCTTCAAGGCCGGCAAGGAAGACGAGGGGGAACTCGAGGCCCTTGGCGGCGTGGAGGGTCATGAGGGTGACGCGGGCATCGGGATCGAACTGGTCGGAGTCGGAAGCCAGGGCGGCGTGGTCGAGGAACTCGGCCAGGGTCTCACCGCGGGCCTCGGCGTCGTGGGCGGCGTTGGCCAGTTCCTTCAGGTTTTCAATGCGGCTGAAGGACTCCGGCGAACCTTCGACTTCGAGCGCCTTGATGTAGCCGGTGCGGTCGATGATGAAGCGGATCAGCTCGGGAAGGGTGGCAGCGTCGCCGGGGGCGCGGAAGGCCGGCTTGTCTTCCGATGGAGATGCTGGGGCGTCATTCCCCGGTCTCAAGTTCGAGACCGGGGGCACCCGATCCTGTTTTGGCTTGTCCTGTTTCGGCATGACCAGGAAGGGACGCTTGGGAGCGGAGGCGAAGGGCGAGAAGCTGTTGGCGTCAAGCAGGGGGATCTGGTTTTCGTTACCGCCAAAGTTGAATTCGGCTGCTTCCGCAGCCCGGTTTTCTTCCACAGAAGGTTCTGCCGCGCCAAAGCCGAAGCCGGTGTCCGCATCGGCGTCCGCGGCCAGGTCTGCGGAGAGCTTTCCGGCGAAGTCGGGGTCCATCATGGCCTGGGCGTCGAGGATGAGCTGGCGGAAGGAGTCGAGGGCCTGGGCGGCGCGATTGGAGAGGAGCCGGTCGCGGATGGCCACGGCCAGCGTGTCCCAAGTGGATGTGCCGGTTTCAAGCGCCAGCCGTTCGAGGGTCTCCAGCGTGGTTTTGCCGATGCCGCGGACGGGGGTGTTGATGACGCGGTTGAGGGCCATGGAGTCGTGGGGGTTGCGGACCAGGCGCAGATAGCCGAGCAGATCCTTGATCTCCGCGCGCTCGTAAAAGCTGAAGCCGCCGACCATGGTGTAGCGGATGTTGTAGCGGCGGAGGGCTTCCTCGACCAGGCGGGACTGCGAGTTGGTGCGGTAGAGCACGGCGCAGTGGGCCTCGTCGGGAGCGGAGCCGGACTCGGCGTCGCGCAGGAACTTCTGGATCTTGTCGGCGATGAAGAGGGCTTCGTTTTCGCCGTCGGGGGCCTCGTAGTAGCCGACCAAGCTGCCGCCCTGGCGGTCGGTCCAAAGCTTCTTGCCCTTGCGGCGGAGGTTGTTGGCGACCACGGCGCCGGCGGCTTCCAGGATGACCTGGGTGGAGCGGTAGTTCTGCTCCAGGCGAACGATGCGGGCGTTGGGGAAGTCCTTCTCGAACTCCAGAATGTTGCGGATGTCGGCGCCGCGCCAGGAGTAGATGCTCTGGTCTTCGTCGCCGACGGCGCAGACGTTCTTGGCTTCGCCGGCGAGCAGCTTCATGATCTCGTATTGCGGGCGGTTGGTGTCCTGGTACTCGTCCACCAATAAATAGCGATACCTGCGCTGGTAGCGCTCGCGGACCTCGGCCGAGACTTTGAGCAGGCGGACCGCTTCGAGGAGCAGGTCGTCGAAGTCCATGGCGTTGTTCTTGCGCAGCTCGGCCTTGTAGCTCTGATAGATGTGGGCGATGCGCTCGCTGTTGGGATCCTTGCTGGCCAGGTAATACTCCTGCGGATCGACCATGTGGTTCTTGGCCCAACTGATGCGTCCGAGAACGGTGCGCGGGGTGAGCTGCTTGGTGTCAAGGCCCATGCGGCGCATGACCTGCTTGACGATGGCCTGCTGGTCGTTCTCGTCGAAGATGGCAAAAGAGCGGGTGAGTCCCTCGTTGCCGACCTTGAGGGCCTCGATGTCGCGGCGCAACATGCGGACGCAAAGAGAGTGGAAGGTGGCGATGAGGGGTTTGGCCAGGGAGGAGTGGTCGAGGAGCTTGTCGACGCGTTCGCCCATCTCGCTGGCGGCCTTGTTGGTGAAGGTGACGGCCAGGATGGAGTCCGGCTGTACGCCTTTCTCGCGAATGAGCCAGGCGATGCGGCTGGTGATGACGCGGGTCTTGCCGGAGCCGGCGCCAGCCAGGATGAGCAAGGGACCGTCTGTGGTTTCAACGGCTTCGCGTTGCTCGGGGTTCAGGTTGTTGAGGAGCGGCTGCACGCGGCGAGTCCAGGTGGGAAGGGTCCTTGCTCTAGTGTACCGTCAGGGGCGGCGGGGAACCACCAGGGCGTGGGAAATCAAGGCGCGGGTGCCGCGAGAAATCTGTGGGCGAGCGACAATGGAGGCCATGATCGATTCCCTGCTCGGTTTCGGGATTGTGGTGGGGTTCTACTTTCTGGGAATGCTGCTGAGCCGGCTCGGGATACCGATCCCAGGCGGCGTGCTGGGTTTGCTGGCCTTCTTCGTGGCGCTGCAGGCGGGACTGGTCAAGTTGCGGTGGGTGGAAAGAGGCGCTAGCCTGCTGCTGCGCCATATGGTGCTGCTGTTTGTTCCCTTGACGGTTGGCTTGATGGGAATGGGGCAGGTGCTTTCGCGGTCGGCGGCGGCGATTGTGGCCAGCCTGCTGGTGAGCTGGGCGGCGGTGCTGCTGACGACGGGTTTGCTGGGCCGCTGGCTGCTTCTGGAAGAGACGGGGACGGAGGAGGACGAACCGCCTGGCGCGGGCGATGCGGGGGCGAGGTCGTGAACATGGCGGCGATTACGGGGCATCCGCTTGCGAGCATTGCGGTTACGGTGCTGGCCTATGGGCTGGCGCTGGAGTTGCACCGGCGCTGGCGTTGGATTCCACCGATCGTGGCGGCCAGCGTGCCAATTGTGGCGGCGCTGCTGCTGCTGCGGGAGCCGTATGCGGAGTACAACCGGGGCGGGAGCCTGTTGACCTGGTGCCTGGGACCGGCGACGGTGGCCCTGGCTGTGCCCATGTACCGGCAGGGGAAGGCTCTGCGGCGGACGCTGCCGAGGCTGTCGGTGATTGTGCTGGCCGGGGCGGTGGTGGGCATGGTTTCCGCGGGGCTGACGGCGTGGCTGCTGGGAGCGCCCCTGCCGGTGGTGATGTCGACGGTGCCCAAGTCGGTGACGACGCCCATTGCCGTGGAGGTTTGCCGGGAGCTAAAGGGGATTCCCGAGATTACGGTGGCGCTGGTGATTGTGGCCGGGGTGCTGGGCGCGAGCTTCGGGCGCCCGCTGCTGCGGCTGGCCGGAGTGCGAAGCGACGGGGCGATGGGCGCGGCGATCGGGACGGCTTCGCACGGGATTGGGACAGCCAGCCTGGTACGGCACTCCGAGCGGCAGGCGGCAGTGGCTTCCTGGGCAATGGCGGCAGCGGGGGTGTTTACGTCGCTACTGGCGGCGCTGCTGCTGCTGTTTTTGCGGTGAGGGAATGGCGGGAACTGAGCAATGGGCGATTGAAAATATACAATTTGTCTAATTTGTATAAAATGTACGTTTTTGGTAAAGTACGGGTATGCCGACTGTCTCCGCAACCCATGCCAAGCAGAACTTTGCCGCCATGATCGACGCAGCACAAAGGGAACCCGTGCGGATTCAACGGCATGAGCGGGATGTGGCGGTGCTGCTGTCGGCCGAGGAGTGGGAGAAGATCCACAGGATGCGCGTAGAGCAGTTGATTCGGCTCACCGAGGAATCGGGCCGCTATGCTGCTTCCAAGGGCATGACGGATGAGTTGCTTGAGCAACTTCTGGCCGACGAGGGATGAGACGGCTCGTCGTTCTGGATACCAACGTCTATGTGAGCCGCCTGCTGAATCCGCTTTCTGTGCCGGGCCGGGCGGTCCAGAGAGCGTTGGAGCGGGACAGGACACTGGTATCGACGGCCACATTGGCGGAATTGCGGATCGTGGTGCGGTGTCCCAAGCTGGCTCCGTATATTCCGCCGGCCAGTATCGAGCCGTTTCTGGAACAAGTCGCTTCAGTTGCCACTGGGGTGGAGATCCCAACGTCCATTCGCGCCTGCCGCGATCCGCGCGACGACAAGTTTCTTGAGGTCGCCGTACACGGGCGGGCCGATCTGATCGTCACCGGCGACCGCGACCTGCTGGATCTGCACCCCTTCCGCGGGATCGCAATTCTCACGCCGGCAGATTACCTGGAATTCAAGTAGGACCGGCCGCCGGACCTTTATCCTTGAGACATCATGACAAGCAAGAAAACTCCGCAGCGGCGCGTGGCGGTTTACTGTGGTTCTGCCCAGGGAAACGATGCGGCGTATTTGAGCGAGGCGCAGGCCCTGGGCACGGCGATTGCCGCGGCGGGACTGGGACTGGTGTACGGCGGGGCGAGCGTGGGGCTGATGGGCGCGGTGGCGAACGCGGCTCTGGCCGGTGGGGCAGAGGTGGTGGGCGTGCTGCCGGATGTTCTGTCGGGCGAAGAGATTGGCCACGCCGGGCTGACGCGTCTGGAGCGGGTGGCGACCATGCACCAGCGCAAGGCGCGCATGGCCGAGCTGGCCGATGCGTTCCTGGTGCTGCCGGGCGGCTACGGGACGCTGGAGGAGCTGCTGGAGGTGGTGACCTGGGCGCAGTTGCGGCTGCATGCCAAGCCGGTGGTTCTTATCAATACGGCGGGCTACTGGGATGGGTTTCTGGCGTTTCTGGATACGGCGGTTGCGGCGGGGTTCTTGAAAGAGAAGAACCGGGCGCTGCTGCGGGTGGCTGCGAACGGGGAAGAGGCGGTGCGGATGGCTGAATAGGCCTCTGCAAAAAGGTCCCGTCAGCTTACTGGAAGTGTGGGCGGTTGATGTGCCATCCCGCCTGAGTGGCTAATGCGGCGTCGCGATGGCCCAATACCAAATCAAAAAATGCCAGACAAGTATTGCACGATGAGTGTCGTCCAATAGTCGCCGGGGCTTTTGGCGCGATCAGCGGCTCCCCCTTTGCCATATGCCTTTCCCGTGAATGTTCCAATGACCGCAAGCAGCACCATCAGCAAACCAAAGAGCAGAATGCCGAGTGGCCAAGGTTTCTTCCAGAATGCGGGATTCATGGCAGCCATCCTATCCCAACGGCGAAGACTCGAGCCGCACGGATCCTGGGATTGGGAGCAATTCTAGAACGATGATCGGCATGGCTTAACCGTCCTACGTTCTTGCTAGTTCGGCGTGCCGGTGGTTTCTTCGGCGGCGAAGGTGCACTCGGGGCACTGGCAGACGCGGCGGAGGTATTCCCAGGAGTAGATGCCGCCGGAGTGGCCGTCGAGCCAATTGAACTGGATGGCGTAGCGGCCCACGGCATGGGCGCTGGCCGGCTTGGGCGGTGGGGTGTACATGGGCAGCACCGCGGCCGGCTTGGATTTGGGCTGGCCGGGCTTGCGGCCATCCTTGGCGCGCTCCTCGTTGCAGGTGGCGCAGGGGCAGGCGTCGCGCAGCCAGGCAAAGCTCCAAGCGCTGCGGTGGCCGTCCTGCCAGTCGATCTCCAGCCCCCTGCCTTCGGTGAGCAGGACGCGCACCTTTTCCGGGGTGATGGAGATGCGGGGAAGGGGACGATTCTCTTCCGACTCGCGCGTGGCGTGCTCCCGGTCGACAAAACGAATGCCTTCGTGGCTCATAAGGACAGTTTACAGGGATCAGGGGTCAGGGATCAGGGGTCAGGGGTCAGGGGTCAGAGATCAGAGATCAGTTGTCAGTTGTTAGCTGTCAGGCCAACCCTGGGAGTGGCACGGTTTCCAGGTGAGTGCTGTTCAACCTGGAGCAAAGTGCGTTCGAGAGATCGTCGCCGCGCATTGCGCCTCTGCCGACAACTGATCACTGTCTTCTGTCGAAGCGCAGCTTGAGGATGAGGATTGCCAGGGCCAGGGTGAGAGTGGCGGTGTTGGCGGCGGTGATGGGGGCGGAGCCAATGCCGAGGCCGTAGACGAGCCAGCAGGCTACTCCAAAACTGAAGAAAAGAAACATGGTGAGCGAGATATCGGCGGCGGATTTGCGACGCCAGACGCGGAGCAACTGCGGCACAAAGGAGATGGTTGTGCAGACGGCGGCAAGGGAGCCGATCGAATCCAGCACAGAACGGGGGAGTTGGACCGATTCGATCATGTTTATGGGTTTTTCCAGAAGAACCAGGCGGCCATGGCGAGGCCGATGAAAACGACCAGTCCGCGGAGGATTGGCTGGGGCACCTTGCGGGCGAAGCGGGCGGAACTGTAGCCGCCGATGGCGCAGGTGACCATGGCCAGCAGGCAGTAGCGCCAGACGACCTGGCCGTCGAAGACGAAGATCAGGAAGGCGATGCCGTTGGCCATGGTGGTGGAAACGACTTTGAGGGCGTTAATCTCGTTCAGATCTTGAAAGCCGAAGAGCGAGAGCAGCGTGATGAGCAGAAACCCCGCACCGGCGCCAAAGTAGCCAATGTAGAAGCAGACAAAGATGGTGGAGAGGAAGACGTAAAGCAGGCGGGGCGGATGGGAGGCGGCGCCGGCGGCGGCTTTGCGGCGGGCCAGCCAGCGGGAGACTGGGCCGGTAGCGGCAAAGATGAGCGCGGCCACCAGCAGCAGCCAGGGCACCAGGTGGAGGAAGGTCAACTGGGGCGTGTTGAGCAGGACGACTGCGCCGGCTGTGCCGCCGAGGAGACCGGCGAGGCCCATGGGCAGGGCAAGGCGGATGTTTTTTCGGATGTCCTCGCGATAGGCGGCGATGGAGGTGAGCTGGCCCGGCCAGAGGGCGACGGTATTGGTGGCGTTGGCCTGGACGGGGAGTATCCTCATGCCGAGCATGGCGGGAAAGAGGAGAAAGCTGCCACCGCCGGCCACGGCATTGAGTGTGCCACCCAGGTATGCGGCCACGGCGAGCCAGAGCCAGTGCCAGTCGACGTGTTGGAGCAGGCTGGAGAGCGAGGTCATCTGAATTTGATTGTAAGTTGCCGGCATGGAGAGACGAAGAAACCGGACAACAACGAGTCGAAATTCGGCGGGCTGTCGGCGGGGTTGCGCGGGCCAGGAGGACAACTCTGGACGGAGCGGGGCCATCCTACGGGCAGCAACAGGAGCAGTTGTTGCGGTGCCGGGATTTGAACCCGGATTACAACGGGTGGAGGGATGGAGATGGCGAAGCTGACTTACGCTGAACGGGAAAATCTGCCCAAAAGGGATTTTGTCTTTCCGAAGACGCGGCGGTATCCGATTGAAGACGCGGCCCATGCCCGCGATGCGCTGGCCCGGTCCAGCGGAAAGCCTGAGCACGCGGCGGTGGTTGCGGCGGTGCGGCAGAAGTATCCGGAGATCGACATCGAGAGCTAAAGGGACCGGCAGATGGGGGACTGGGAGCAATGGGGCTGTGGCCAGGAGGTCTCCCGGCAGGGGGTGTTTGCGCCGGAAGGGGGTAAACGCGCGATACCCGATGGCCATTTCAGCTAGGCTGACGTGAATATGTTGGCTAAGGTATTCATTCCACGCTAGATGGCGAGTTTTGAAAATATGAGCGCATTACGCGCATGTTTTGTGAATCGTTTGTGCTATATTGTCATCAGATTTGTTGAGCGGCCGAGGCTCAGGTCTCAGGCCCACACATTCGAGAATGCATCTGGAGGAACAAGACTATGGCAATCACTCGTTGGGACCCGTTCCGGGAAGTCGCAGCATTGCAGAACCGCGTCAACTCTCTTTTCCGCGAAATGAACGACAGCGACAGTCCGTTGACAACGGCCAGCTTTGTGCCTGCGGTTGATATTTACGAAGATCCGCAGAAGGTTGTTTTGAAGCTCGAGGTTCCGGGAATCGAAGAGAAGGACCTGGACGTGCGTGTGGAGAACAACACGCTGACGGTGAAGGGTGAGCGCAAGTTCGAGAAGGAGGAGAAGGAAGAGAACTTCCATCGCATCGAGCGGCGGTATGGGAGCTTCTATCGGGCGTTCACGCTGCCTTCGACGGTGGACACGGAGCACATCGGCGCCAGCTACAATGCGGGTGTTCTGAAGCTGGAACTGGCCAAGAAGGCCGAGGCGCAGCCCAAGCAGATCAAGATCAATGTGGGCGGCGAGAAGAAGGTGGAAGAACCGGAGCTGGCGGGAGTGCGGTAAGGCAGTGGTTAGGGATTAGTGGTTAGTGAGTAGTTTTCTGCGGCCGGGTGGGAGCAGTGCTTTCCCCCCGGCCGTGTTGCGATGAATAATGATAGCTGT
>Ga0302320_10024954_pt1 | contig 11642 bp, 6 predicted proteins | sample Bog_T0_3_FD_202130 | JGI IMG/M metagenome (GOLD analysis project Ga0302320, IMG submission 202130) | Peat permafrost microbial communities from Stordalen Mire near Abisko, Sweden - Bog_T0_3 | ecosystem: Environmental > Terrestrial > Soil > Wetlands > Peat | place: Sweden: Abisko, Stordalen Mire... | reverse complement strand
CAACCGCCCCACCCCACCGCCGCAACACCGCTGCTCCCGTCGCTGTAACAAAGAAATCGCACAAACGAATCGGCTATGAGACGAGCCTCACCCGCGCCGATGAAAAGTCGGGGAGCCAGGAATGGCTGCTTCCGCAGTCAGGGCCGATTGCCAATCGGCCCGCAGGATGCCATACCACCCCATAAGCTCGGGAATCGCCACTAACTCTCACCTCCACAACCACCTAACCTCAAAACCCCGCGCCGCGAATTTGGCTACGTTTGCCCCCAAAGCCACCGCTCCCACCCCCGTCCGCTACAATAATCAAGACCCAATCACCAGGAGGAGTTTGTTGGATTCTGCAATCCTGGCCCTGGAGGACGGAACCGTCTTCGAGGGCAAGAGTTTTGGTGCGCCCAGTGAGCGCTCGGGCGAAGTCGTTTTCAACACCGCCATTACCGGCTATCAGGAAGTCTTCACAGACCCCTCATACACCGGCCAGATCGTCATTCTCACCAACCCGCAAATCGGCAACTACGGCACCAGCATCGCCGATAACGAAGCGGCCAAACCCTATATCGAAGGACTCGCCGTTCGCGAATTCTCGAGCGTCACCAGCAACTGGCGCTCGGACGAAGACGCCAGCGCCTTCCTCGCCAACTCCGGCATCCCCATCGTTTCCGGCCTCGATACCCGCACGCTTGTTCGTCACCTCCGCAGCCGCGGTGTCATGCGCGGCGTCCTCTCCGCCATCGAAAAAGATCCGCAAAAGCTCGTCGAAAAGGCCCGCGGCATCCCATCCATGGCCGGTCTCGACCTCGCCTCGCGAGTCTCGACGCCGACACGTTACGACTGGACGCAAACTATCGAACCCTGCTCCCCCTCCGACCACCTGGCCCTTTCCGCCGAACCCAAACATCACGTCGTAGCCTACGATTTCGGCATCAAACACAACATCCTCCGCTGCCTGGTGCACGCCGGCTGTAAAGTCACCGTGGTCCCCTCGCTCACCTCCGCCGAAGACGTGCTGTCTCTCAAACCCGACGGCGTCTTCCTCTCGAACGGACCAGGCGATCCCGAACCGCTCGTCCCGCAGATCGAAAGCATCCGCCGCCTGATCGGCAAGACGCCTGTCTTTGGCATCTGCCTGGGCCACCAGCTCCTCGGCCTCGCCCTCGGCGGCAAGACGTACAAGATGAAGTTCGGGCACCGCGGCGCCAATCACCCGGTGATCAACAAGCTCACCAACCGGGTCGAAATCACCTCGCACAACCACGGCTTCGCGGTCGATCCCGACTCGCTCAACCCGAGCGACATCGACATCACCCACCTCAACCTCAACGACAACACTCTCGAAGGCTTCCGCCACCGCCGCGAGCCCGTCTTCTGCGTCCAGTACCATCCCGAAGCCGCCCCCGGCCCGCACGATTCGCACTACCTGTTCGGCGACTTCACCAAACTGATGCAGGAGAATCCGCGCTAAAAATGCCCCGCCGCACAGACCTCCACCGCATCCTCATCATCGGCTCCGGCCCCATCATCATCGGCCAGGCCTGCGAATTCGACTACTCCGGCACACAGGCCACCAAAGCCCTCCGCGCCGATGGCTTCGAAGTTATTCTGGTGAACTCCAACCCGGCCACGATCATGACCGATCCCGAGCTGGCCGACCGCACCTACATCGAGCCGCTCAACAAGCGTTATCTCGAAGAGATCATCGCCAAAGAACGTCCCGACGCCCTGCTTTCCACCGTCGGAGGCCAGACGGCTCTCAACCTCTCGATCGAACTCGCCGAAGCCGGCATTCTCGATAAGTACGGCGTTGAGCTGATCGGCGCAAAAATCGACGCGATCAAGAAGGCCGAAGATCGCCTGCTCTTCAAGGATGCGATGAAGAAGATCGGGCTCGAGACCCCGTCGTCGCAGCTTGTTACCGATCTCGAAGGCGGTCTCGACTTTGTCTCCAGGCACGGCTACCCCGCCATCCTCCGGCCCAGCTTCACGATGGGCGGCTCAGGCGGCGGTATCGCTTATAACCGGGAAGACCTGGTCACCATTCTGGAACGCGGCCTCGATCTGTCGCCCGTTCACGAGGTCCTCATCGAAGAGTCCGCGCTCGGCTGGAAGGAGTTCGAGCTCGAAGTTATCCGCGACCTGGCCGACAACGTCATCATCGTCTGCTCCATCGAGAATTTCGACGCCATGGGCGTTCACACGGGCGACTCGATCACGGTCGCTCCGGCCCAGACTCTCACTGACCGCGAATACCAGATGATGCGCGACGGCGCGATCCGCTGCCTGCGCGAGATCGGCGTCGATACCGGCGGTTCCAACGTTCAGTTCGCCATCAACCCGAAGGATGGCCGGATGGTCGTGATCGAGATGAATCCGCGCGTCTCCCGGAGTTCCGCGCTGGCATCGAAAGCGACAGGCTTCCCGATCGCGAAGGTTGCCGCCAAGCTCGCGGTGGGCTACCGGCTCGACGAAATCAAGAACGACATCACGAAGGTCACGCCCGCGTCCTTCGAACCCACCATCGACTACGTAGTCTGCAAGATCCCCAAGTGGGCCTTCGAGAAATTTCCCGGAGCCGACCAGACTCTGGGAACGCAGATGAAGTCCGTAGGCGAAGTGATGGCGATTGGCCGCACCTTCAAAGAAGCATTAAACAAAGGAATCCGGAGCCTCGAAACCGGCAAGAAGTTTGGCAGCGAAACCTACGACGTAAACCTGATCCCGAAGAAGCTCATCACCCCCACTCCCGACCGTCTCAATTACCTCCGTTTCGCTCTGGCCAACGGCTTCAGCGTGGCCGACATTCACGACATGACGGCTATCGACCCCTGGTTTCTGGAGCAAATCCGCCAGATCGTGGCCTTTGAACAAAGCCTCACCAGCCGCGATCATGACGCCGCGACGCTCAGCGAGGCCAAGCGTCTGGGAGTTTCCGATGTCGCCATCGCTCAAGCGTGGAACCAAACCGAAATTGAAGTCCGCACGCTCCGGAAAGAACTCGGAATCAAAGCCGTTTTCAACCGAGTCGATACCTGCTCGGCCGAATTCGAATCCTTCACTCCTTACCTCTATTCCACCTACGAAACCGCCTGCGAAGCCGAACCCACCAACCGCAAAAAAGTCATGATCCTCGGCTCCGGCCCCAATCGAATCGGTCAGGGAATCGAGTTCGATTACTGCTGCTGCCACGCCTCCTTCGCCCTCCAGGCCGAGAACGTCGAATCGATCATGGTGAACTGCAATCCCGAGACTGTCTCCACCGACTACGACACCTCAGACCGACTCTACTTCGAGCCTCTGACCCTGGAAAACGTTCTCAACATCGTCGATATCGAGAAGCCCGACGGTGTGATCGTCCAGTTCGGCGGACAAACCCCGCTCACCCTGGCCCTGCCTCTGAAGCGCCTGGGAGTGCCCATCATCGGTACCGACCCCGAATCCATCGATCTCGCCGAAGACCGCAAGCTTTTCGGCAGAGTCCTCGAAGACGAGGACATTCCCTCGCCGCCCAACGGCACCGCCACCAGCATCGAAGAGGCCGTGGCCATCGCAACAAGAATCGGCTACCCAGTGCTGCTCCGGCCCAGCTACGTGCTCGGGGGGCGAGCCATGGTTATCGTCTACGACGAAGACAGTGTCCGCCGCTACATGCGCGAAGCCGTTACGTTCTCCCAGGAGCGCCCGGTGCTTGTGGACCGGTTCCTCGAAGACGCCGTCGAAGTCGATGTCGACGCCCTCAGCGACGGCCACGACGTGCTCATCGCCGGCATCATGGAGCACATCGAAGAAGCCGGCATCCACTCCGGCGACAGCTCCTGCGTCCTGCCCCCGGTCTCGCTGGGTGAAGCCGAAATAAAAACCATCGAGGACTACACGATTCGCCTCGCTCGCGCGTTAAAGGTCGTAGGTCTGATGAACGCGCAATACGCGATTAAAGACGGAGTCGTCTACGTTCTCGAGGTCAACCCGAGAGCTTCGCGCACCGTCCCGTATGTCAGCAAAGCCACCGGCGTTCCGCTGCCTAAGCTGGCGGTCCAGCTGATGCTGGGCGCGAAGCTGCACGATGTCACGCCCCATCGGGGACGCCTGCCGGTGCCTTTGAAATTCGTCAAATCGCCGGTCTTCCCGTTCAATAAGTTCCCCGGCGTAGACCCGGTCCTTGGCCCCGAAATGCGTTCGACCGGTGAAGCCATGGGAGTCGGCGAAAACTTTGGCGAAGCTTTCGCCAAAGCCCAGCTCAGCGCCGGTTCGCCGCTTCCCGACAAGGGCACGGTTTTCATCAGCGTCAACGACCGCTATAAGGCCGAGGTCATCCCGGTGGCCCGCCGATTTGCCGAACTCGGCTTTGAACTCGTAGCCACCCGAGGCACCGCCAGAGTCCTCCAAAACGCGGGTCTGAAATGCCGGGTCGTCTTCAAAGTGAACGAAGGCCGCCCCAACGCCGTCGATCTGCTTAAAGGCGGACAACTCCAGCTGGTCGTCTACACAACAACCGGAGCGCTGTCTTTCGAAGACGAGAAGTCCATCCGCAGAGCCGCCATTACCTGGCGGGTCCCCTGCATTACAACCATGTCCGGCGCCAGAGCCGCCGCGGAAGCCGTCGCGTCGCGATTGCGCGATCCGATCAGGGTCTGGAGCCTACAGGAGATTCACGCAAAATGAAACTCGCGCTCCTTTCCCTGCTCACCATCACCGCCGCTTTGGGCCAAAACCTGACGTGGCGGCAAACCCTTGACGCACGTCTCCGCATGTACGGCCACCGCAACTGGGTGGTAATCGCCGATTCCGCCTACCCGCTGCAATCGAATCCCGGAATTGAGACCATTTACTCCAACGAAGGCCAGGTCGAGACTATCCGCCACGTCCTGGTTTCCCTGAACGCGTTGCCTCACCTCCGGCCGATCATCTATCTCGATAAAGAACTGCCCGTTGTCTCGGAAGAAGACGCCGTCGGCATCTCCGCCTACCGCCAGCTCATAAGCGGCCTTTTTGAGAAGCACCTGCCCGATCAGAAGCCTGTCCCCGTCTATCACGAATCCCTCCTCCGCCAGTTGGACGAGGCCGCCAAGACCTACAACGTCCTCATTATCAAGACCAACATGGCGTTGCCCTACACGTCCGTCTTCTTTGAGCTCCGCGCGGGGTACTGGGGCGACGATGCCGAACGCCGTCTTCGCGAAATGATTCATTAGAGCTCCACGAAACGGGAGGCTCGCTCGATGCACTTACACGAAGTGTGTGTAACAGTAGTTGAGTCAACCCTTTTCATGCTTGGAACCACCATCTCGCATTACGAGGTTATAGAGAAGCTCGGAGAGGGCGGGATGGGCGTGGTCTACAAGGCCCGGGACACCCAGTTAGGGCGCTTCGTAGCCATCAAAGTTCTGCTCCCCGCAGTGGGCGAGTCGCCTGACCGCCAGGCCCGTTTTATTCAGGAAGCGCGCGCCGCTTCGTCGCTTAACCACCCTAATATCATCACGATACACGATATCGTCAAGACCGGAGAAGGCGACTGCATCGTGATGGAGTTCGTCCGCGGGCAGACCCTGGGGGACGTTATCGCGAGCGGCCGCATGCCCTCGGTCGATTGCCTCAAAATCGCCATGCAGGTGGCAGACGCGCTCGCTGCCGCGCACAGCATCGGGATCGTTCACCGCGACCTCAAACCGGCCAACGTGATGGTGACGCCCGAAGGTCTGGCCAAGGTCCTCGACTTCGGGCTCGCCAAGCTGGAAATGAGCGAGGGTGCTATCGACTTCGGCGAGGCCGACACCACCATGTCGATTCACCTCGACAACAATCGTCCGCGCACCGCGGAGGGCGCCATTATTGGAACTGTCGCCTACATGTCGCCCGAACAGGCCGAAGGGCGCCGGATCGACGCACGCTCCGACATCTTCTCGTTCGGTTCCGTATTTTACGAAATGGTGACCGGCGAACGGGCTTTTCAGGGCGGTTCCGGCCTCGAAACCCTCGCCTCAGTTCTGCGTGACCAGCCCAAAGAGCTCTCCAAAACCGGCGGCGCTCAAAGTGCGATGCCCGAAGAGGTTCAGGACATCATCAGCCGGTGCCTCAAAAAAGACCCCGACCAGCGCTTCCAGTCGATGGCCGATGTGAAGACGGCGCTTGAACACCTTTACTTCGCGACGCGGTCCGGCATTATGACGGTGTCGTCGGGAGTGTGGAAGCGGCCTGCTGCCGCCCCCGCCACGCCGTCTATCGCGATTCTGCCTTTCGCCAACATGAGCGCGGACAAAGAAAACGAGTACTTCAGCGACGGCCTGGCCGAAGAGATTATCAACGCGCTGGGGCGTGTGGAAAACCTTAAGGTCACAGCGCGCACCTCCGCGTTCGCGTTCCGGGGCGCCGAGCAGGATATTCGCAAAATCGGCGAAACCCTCAATGTTTTGAACGTGCTCGAAGGCAGCGTTCGCAAGTCCGGCAAGCGCGTGCGGGTCAGCGTGCAGTTGATCTCCGTAGCCGAAGGAAATAACCTCTGGTCGGAACGTTTCGACCGCGAGATGACAGATGTCTTCGAGATTCAGGACGAGATTTCGCAGTCGATCGTCGGAACGCTTAAAATGCGGCTCGGCAGCCAAACCGGCTCGGGCACCGAACATCCGTCGCAGCCCGTCGCCTCACCCGTCAAGCGCTATACCGAGAACCTCGAAGCCTACAATCTCTATCTCAAAGGCCGCTTCGAGCTCTACAAGATGACGCGCGAAGGCCTCGACGCCAGCCGCGAACTCTTTGAAGATGCCATCCGGCTCGATCCGAACTACGCGCTTGCGCATGACGGCCTGGCCTACTGCTGGTATTCACAGGGCTTCCTGGGCTTTATCGCCCCGAAAGAGGCCATGCCTAAGGCGAAGGCTTCAGTCCGCCGCGCTCTCGAACTCGACGAGGGAGTTGCCGAATCCCACGCCACCCTGGGTGCCATCATGGCACTCTTCGATTGGGACTGGGCAGGGGCTGAACGCGAGCTCAAGCGGTCGATCGAACTGAACGGGTCGTCGCCCACCGCGCGCGACGTGTACGCTTTCTATTTCTTAAGGCCCGCCGGACGCATCGACGAGGCCATTGCGGAAGTTCAGACCGCGCTCTCGCTCGACCCGCTGTCGATCCTCTTCCGCGTGCATCTGGGCTTCCTGTTTTATGTGAAGCATGAGTATGAGCACTCCATCGCGCAGTTCCGTAAAGTGCTCGAAATGAACCAGAAGTACTATTTGGCTCACGCCATGATGGGGCCAGTTTACGCCATGACGGGCGACTTCCTGAAGGCGCTGGAATGCTATGCGCAGGCCCGCGTGGCGGACGCCGACAGTAAGTTCGTCGATTCGCTCGAAGCCATGACACTGGCGCTCGCCGGCCGCCGCGAGGAAGCAAAAGCCCTGCTCGACAGCGTGATGCTGCGTGCCGCCAAAGACTACATTTCCCCCGTCAGCATAGCGTACGTCTGCGCCGCCATGGGCGACAATAACGCCGCCTTCGAGAATCTGGGCAAAGCCATTGCCGACCGCGATCCGAACGTGCTCGGCCTGAGGTCGAATCCGGCCTTCGACGGCCTTCGCGGCGACGAACGGTACCGGGCTCTCCTTCGTAAGATGGGCCTCGACGGGTAGAACCGGAAACCCGAACCCGCGACGTTTCGTCTGAAATCTCATGGGTGATCGTTCAATTACCATAATTTTGTCTTTATTCAGTCTGGCTGTTGGCCTTTCGGCTCAGACAACTTCCAGTCGGGTCACTTTGACCGGCAATGTGCACCCCGCGGCGACCGCGGCAAACGATCAGGGCCGTGTTGACGCATCTCTGAATCTCAGTGGAATGCTGCTTATGCTAAAACCCACGGCCGCGCAGCAGGCCGATCTGGAAAGCCTGCTCGCTCAGCAGCAGGACCCGACTTCAGCGAATTATCACCAATGGCTCACGCCCGAACAGTATGACGACCGGTTCGGACGTCCGCAGGCCGATGTCGATAAGATCACCGCCTGGCTCACCGGCGCCGGTCTGAATGTTTCGTCGGTGGCGCGCGGGCGCAATTCGATCCTTTTCTCAGGTAACGTTCGAACTGTGGAGAGCGCTTTCGCGACCGAGATCCATCGCTATAACGTGAACGGCGAATCGCACTTCGCGAACGCCACGGAGCCTTCGGTTCCCGCGGCGATCGGCGGAATGATTCAGGCTGTCCACGGACTGAACGACTTCAGAATGAAGCCGCGTCTGAAGAAATCGCTCGCCAGGTATACGTCCGGCAGCAGCGGTTATCATTCGCTTGCGCCCGACGACATCGCGGCGATCTACGACATCAAGCCGATCCTGGACAGCGGTATCACCGGCACGGGCCAGAAGTTGGTTATCGTGGGCCAGACCGATATCCTTTTGTCCGATATCGCATCGTTTCGCAGCTTCTTCAATCTGCCGCCGAATCCGCCTCAGATCCTGCTGGTCCCGGGCAGTCCGGACCCCGGCATCCAGAGCGGCGATCAGGACGAAGCCAATCTCGATATCGAATTCTCAGGCGCGGTAGCCCGCAACGCAACCGTGATCTTCGTGACCTCGACCGACGTCGTGGTATCCGCGCAGTACGCAATTAATAACAACCTCGCACCCGTGCTGAGCATGAGCTATGGCGATTGCGAGTCGGATACTGGAAGTTCGGGCAGCGAGGGGCTGATCGCCCTGCAAGCGCTCGCGCAGCAGGGCAACGCGCAGGGAATCACGTGGCTGGCGGCTTCAGGCGACAGCGGCGCCGCCGATTGCTATCTCGACGGTCTGAGGGGCAACGCCGGGGGGGAACTGGCGGTGGATGCGCCGGGCAGCATACCGGAAGTCACCAGTGTGGGTGGCACGGAAATGAACGAAGGCAGCGGAACGTTTTTTGCGCTGGCGAACAACGCGAATCATGCCTCGGTCTCGACATACATCCCAGAAATGGCCTGGAACGACAGCCTGATCGATGGTTCGCCTTCCGCTTCAGGCGGGGGCGTAAGCAGTTACTTTTCCAAGCCGTCGTGGCAGACGGGGACGGGGGTGCCCGCCGACGGGTATCGCGACGTTCCCGACCTGGCGCTGACGGCCTCGGACGCCCACGATCCCATGCTGTTCTATAGCGCCGGGTCGATCGGCGCGGTAGGGGGCACGTCGTGCGCGGCGCCGACTCTGGCAGGAATCATGACGCTGTTGAATCAGTATCTGGTCGCCAACGGTTTGCAGAAAACCGCCGGTCTGGGGAACATTAATCCGCGGCTCTATGTGATGGCCCAGTCCGCCCCCGCCGCTTTCCACGACATCACGGTTGGCAGCAACATCGTGAATGGCTGCATCGGAACGCGCAACTGCAATGTGGGCAATGTGGGCTATAACGCCGGAGTCGGCTACGACCAGGCAACGGGACTGGGCTCGGTCGATGCCTTCAACCTGATCACCTCATGGGCGGTGACCACGACTGCGCCCGCTAAGGCTGCGGCTTCGATGACGCTGACTTCAAGCGCTTCCTCCGTGCAGAACTCAGCCAGTGTGACCCTAACCGCGACGGTCTCCGGTACAGGCGGCATCGCTCCCACCGGCACCGTGACGTTCCTCTCCGGGGCCGCGTCGGTCGGTACCGCGACGCTTTCCTCGTCGGTCGCGTCCCTGACAGTCGCCGCTTCAAAGCTCGCGGTTGGCTTCGATTCCGTCAGCGCTGAATACAGCGGAGACTCGAACTACGCCACTGCCGGCGCCACTGTGAGCCTGGCGATAGTGTCGCCCACGATTATGTCGATTCAGGGAATCGGCAACGCGGGTTCCGGCAATCAGGCGTTCTCGCCGGGCGAGATTATCTCGATTTACGGCACGCTGCTTTCGAGCGGGACGGTGGTCGGTTCGACAGTGCCTCTGGCGACTGCGCTCGGCTCGGCCTCGGTGACGATCAACGGCATCGCCGCGCCCCTGTATTTCGTCTCTCCGGGACAGATTAACGCACAGATTCCCTACGAGGTGTTGCCGGGTATCGCGGCCCCCCTAACCGTCACCTACAACGGTCAAACCGTTACCAGCACGATTCCAATGTCGAGCTACTCACCGGGAATCTTTATCGATTACACGACCGGTGGTCCGGCCGGATATCCGACTGCGAAGCGCGGGACGAGCATTGCGCTTTACATTACCGGTCAGGGCGCGGTCAGCCCTCAGCCCGCGACCGGCGCACTGCCCGCTGCCGGTACGACGCCGAAACCGCAAAACACGATTTACATCACGGTGGGCGGAGTCCAGGCTTCGACGAATTACGCCTACATCGGGATGCCGGCGTGGGCGATCGGGTTAACCCAGATCAACTTCACGATCCCCTCGACCGCGCCTTTGGGTGCACAGCCGATACAGGTGACAATCGGCGGGGCTACCAGCGCCGCCGCGACCATCACGATAACGAACTGAAGCTTTCCGGCAGCGAATTGGCCGACCAGATGGCGGCCGAGTACTCGACGCTGAGCTCTTGTTTCGCTTCGATCCAGCGATAGCAAGGCGTGCCGAATAATGTGCCGCGGTCGATCATGGCCCGGCGCGTTTCGGGAATCGGCGAGACCCCGAACTCCATTCCCTGGGTGACGGTGCGCCCGTTCCATGGCGCGTGAGTGCGGCCACGGTTCTCTTTCCAGATGCCGAGCCAGGGGAAATCGGCGCGGTTCCATCGATAGCCGATCGCCAGTCGATGAACAGGCGACCACGCGACGAACCAGGCGGGGTCTTTCATCAGGTATGCGGCGTAAGCTTCGTTGAGTTCTTCGGAATCCGTGTAAGGCCAGCGAAATTGCGTGACGCCATGTTCCATGAACGGTGGCCCGAAAGTGACGTGCTGCGTCCAGGCGATGGGGCGGTCGAAGATGGAGAGGTTCTCGACCGTTTCGGCGATCCGGACATTGCGCCCATCGAGCGTTATGGTGCGCTCGAATGCGAGCTGAGAGTGCGGCAGCAGGCATTGCGATACGAGGCCGCCGGGGATTTCCCTGAGAGTGTGCGCCGCGACGCCGGCTTCTCCATGCACGATCATGCCGGCCTTTGCCTCGGCTTCCGAAGGCGGGCCGAAGAGATCGAGGCAGAGGTTATGGCCTCTGATTCCGGCCAGCAGTTTGCTCTCGGCATTGTTGCCGAAATCCGCATGGGGTTCTGAAGCCCACGGCGGAGTCCAGAGCGGATTGACGCCGGTAGCGAGGTCCTGAATTTCGACGATGTGACCACCGATTTCAGAGATGGTCACGCGAATGAAATCGTTCTCTATAAACATCTTTGACAATGGAGGGATTGTAGTATAACGTTTCAATCGCAGATATGAGCACAACTCACAAAAAGCCCGCACTGCACAACGCAATGTGGCCGGGGCTGGTCGGAAAAGGGCCGGATTCCGAGCCGCCGATCGACTTCGACACTATGCTGAATCTGACCGCGGCGGCGGAGGTGAACGGTGTCCGTTTCGATGGCGTGGATCTGTTCCTCACGGCTCCTCACACGGACATCGATTCGAGCGACGACGATCTGAAGGCGCTGGCCGACAAGGTAGGTTCGAAGGGCCTGGCGATCGGGTCTTTGGTGGCTCCCGTGTGGCCGCCGACGGGTGGCGGCTCCGCGATGGGCAGTGAAGAAGAGCGAGGCAGGTTCCTGACGCAGGT
>Ga0302320_10024950_pt1 | contig 11644 bp, 4 predicted proteins | sample Bog_T0_3_FD_202130 | JGI IMG/M metagenome (GOLD analysis project Ga0302320, IMG submission 202130) | Peat permafrost microbial communities from Stordalen Mire near Abisko, Sweden - Bog_T0_3 | ecosystem: Environmental > Terrestrial > Soil > Wetlands > Peat | place: Sweden: Abisko, Stordalen Mire... | reverse complement strand
CGTGGCTCTACCAGAGCCTGAACGCGAGCACCGTGGACCAGACGACTTATCCCAGCACTTCGCCGGCTTCGTACACGCTGGACACCGCGCAGGGACCGGAGACGGCTGTACAGTGGGCAGTTTCGCAATCCCCGGATCCATCCGATCCCAATCCTGCGGGCACGGTGAACGCGACAGTGAACACCAGCTTCACGGATGGCGGCACGTTGTCTTCGTGGCTGGAAAACACGCCCGACCCGGCGGCTTCTCCGACTTCGGAGGGTTCCCCGGCGCAGGTGTCGATCTCGACACTGCGCGTGGACCAGGATGGCGTGAACCCGCCCACACAGTCGTGGCTTACGCTGAACGGCTCGTATTCTGGCACGCCGAGCGGGGGCGAGCAGGAGACGCAGGCGAACCCGACGATGCAGTTGACGTTCAACACGCCGGTAGGCGCGGATGCGGCCCATCAGTGCGGCCGCGTGCTCTACAACGACTATCACGTGTACAACGATACGGGCAGCTACTCGAGTGGATTCAAGGACGCGGCCTTCCCCAGCTACTGCCCGACCGGCTCAATGACCGCGCAGGAGCACCTGCTGGAGTATGCGCTGTTCGATCTGACCAACGCCATTACGCCGGTGACCATCGTCGCGCCGCTCGCGCTGACTTGCACGGCGACGACCGCGGGTGAAGCGGGCGTGGCGTTCGACAGCGGCGTGCCCACGGTTAGCGGCGGCACGTCGCCTTACACCTTCTCCGTGACCGGCACGCTGCCTGCCGGCCTCTCGCTGGATGCGTCAACCGGCGAAGTGACGGGCACGCCGTCGGCCAGCGGCGCCTTCACGATCGAGGTGACGGATGCCGGCCACAATGTGGCGAGCACGACCTGCCCGATCACGATCAATTCAGTGCTCTCGGTCGGCTGCGCGGCTACCACCACGGGCGAAGCGGGCGTGGCGTTTAATAGCGGCGCGATGTCGGTGAGCGGCGGAACAAGCCCCTACACCTACTCGGTTGTGGGCACGCTGCCTACCGGCCTCAGCCTGAATACTTCCACAGGGGCTGTCACCGGCACTGCGACAACCAGCGGCGTCTTTACCGTAAAGGTAGTTGACGCGCTCGGCGCCAGCAGTTCGGCATGCTCGATCACGATTGAGGCCACAGTTTCGCTGGCCTGCCCGTCAGCCACCACCGGCGACGTAGGCGTGGCCTATGACAGCGGCGTAATGTCCCCGACGGGCGGCTTTGCCACCTACACGTATTCGATCGTGGGCACCCTGCCCGCTGGCCTGAGCCTGAATACATCGACCGGCGAGGTGACGGGTACCCCGACGGCTTCGGGCAGCTTCCGGATCAAGGTGACCGACGGCAGCGGCGCGACGGCGACGACCTGCACCATCACCATCAATACGGCGCCATGGTTCTCCTGCCCGACCAACAGCACCGGTGAAGCAGGCGTGGCCTACGACAGCGGCGTCCCGACGGTGGGCGGCGGCACTACGCCTTACACGTTCTCGATCGTGGGCATTCTGCCTGCCGGCCTGAGCCTGAACACCTCAACAGGCGAGGTCAGCGGCACGCCGACGGCTTCCGGCTCGTTCCAGATCAAGGTGACGGACAAGAACGGCGCCACGGCCACGAGTTGCTCCATTACCATCAAAGCGGGTCCCTCGATCACGTGCCCGACGGCAACGACCGGCGATGTGGGCCAGTCGTATAACAGCGGTTCGATGTCGGTATCGGGCGGGACAACCCCGTATACCTTCACCGTTGCCGGCACCCTGCCTGCTGGGCTGAGCCTGAACATCTCCACGGGCGCGGTAACCGGCACGCCGACAGCCTCCGGCTCGTTCCAGATCAAGGTGACGGACAAGAACGGTGCAACCTCCACAAGCTGCACTATCACCATAAACGCGGCTCTGTCGATCGCTTGCCCGTCGGCGACGACTGGCGAAGTGAACGTGGCCTATGACAGCGGCCCGATGTCAATCGGCGGCGGATCGACGCCGTACACGTACTCAATCGTAGGCACGCTGCCCACGGGCCTTAGCCTGAACACGGCCAATGGCGATGTCAGCGGTACGCCGACCACTTCCGGTTCATTCAGCATCAAGGTGACCGATAAGAACGGCGCCACGGCCACAACCTGCACCATCACCATCAACATCGCTCCGTGGTTCGCTTGCCCGACAAACAGCACCGGCCAGGTGGGTCTTGCGTATGACAGCGGCCTGCCCACGGTGGGCGGCGGCATTAGGCCGTACACCTTCTCGATCCTGGGGACTCTGCCTGCGGGCCTCAGCCTGAACACCTCCACCGGCGAAGTAACCGGCACGCCGACGGCTTCCGGGTCCTTCCAGATCGAACTGACCGACGCCAACCATAGGACAGCCCTGAGCTGCAGCATCAAGATCGCCGCGGGCGGCACCATCACCTGGGGCCCGATCTCGTCCATCGTCTACGGCACCAAGCTGGGTCACACCCAGCTTGACGCCCAGGCCTATTGCAACGGCCAGCCGCTGACCGGCGGCACCTATACGTACTCGCCGGCCTCCGGAACGATTCTGCACGCAGGCGCGAGCCAGCCGCTGACCGTTACCTACGTCCCGGCTACAAACAGCGTTTGCAGCTTCACCGCGATCACGGGCAACGACACGGTGACCGTGACTCCGGCGCCGCTGACGATTGCGGCCAACAGCTACACCATCAACTACGGCGCGGGTATTCCCAATCCGCTGGGTTACGCCGTCACCAGCACGCCCGGCTTTGTGAATGGCGATTCGACGGCCAGCCTCAGAAGCGCGCCGGTGGTGGGCCCGAACTCGAACATTTCAACCCCCAACCCGCCGGTCGGCACCTATACCAACGACCTGGTGTTCACGAACGAGCCGACAGACGCCGACTACACCATTACCTGGGTGCCTGGAACCCTGACCGTCCGGTCTATCGGCGGCACCATCCAGTGGGGCCCGTTGACGGCCATCGCCTATGGCACGCCGCTGAGCGGCACGCAGCTTGACGCGGCCGCCTACTGCGACGGCAGCCCGGTGAGCGGAGGAACCTACTCCTATTCGCCGGCCCTGGGTACGGTTCTCAGCGCGGGCGCGAATCAGACGCTGACGGTTACCTACACGCCACCCAGCGGCAGCAGTTGCACCTACACTCCCGACAGGACGAGGTTGACCGTGCTTCCGGCGCCGTTGACCATCACGGCAAACAACGTCACCATCCCCTATGGCCAGGCGCTGCCTTCGCCCATGACTTACACTTCCAGCGGGTTTGTGAACGGCGATTCGTACAGCAAACTGAGCAGCCTGCCGGTAGTCAGTTCCACGGCTGGATTCCATCCGGCGGTAGGCACCCACACGGGCGCCCTGGTGTTCTCCATTCAACCGACGGACCCCAACTACACCATCACGTATGTTCCTGGAACTTTGACCATCACAGCCGAGGCCGGGCACATTTCCTGGCCGGCCAACACCCCCATCGCCTACGGCACGCCGCTGAGCAGCACGCAGCTCGATGCGAGAGCCTTCTGCAACGGCCTGCCGGTGACTGGAGGGACCTGGACCTATTCGCCGGTCGCTGGCACGGTCCTTCATGCGGGCGACCAACCGCTGAGCGTCACGTTCACGCCGCCCGGCGGTACCGTCTGCTCGTTCACCGCCGCCACCAACTCGGTGGTTGTGAACCCGGCGCCGCTGACCATCAAGGCGAACAACGTGAGCATCGCCTACGGCAGCTCGCTGCCCACGCTTACTTACGCGGCCGGCAGCCCGGGCTTTGTGAACGGCGATACGTTCGCCAGCCTGGCTGTCACCTACGGCTACCCGGTCGTGGGATCGACGACCGGACCCCATCCAGGCCCCGGCTACTATGCGGGCGCCTTGCAGTTCACCACCGAGCCGGCATATGCCGACTACACCATCACCTGGGTGCCTGGAAACCTGAAGGTCACCTCGGTTGCCGGGGTCATCACATGGGCCCCGTCCGCGCCCATCGTCTACGGCACACCGCTGAGCGGCACGCAGCTTGACGCCAGCGCCACCTGCAACGGCAATCCGGTCGTCGGCGGCACCTGGGTCTACACCCCGGGCTCCGGCTCGGTCCTGCCCGCGGGCACGCAGACGCTGACCGCAACCTTCGCCCCGCCCAGCGGCATCTACTGCACCTATAGGCCGGTCTCCGTGCCGTTGACCGTCACCAAGGCTCCGCTTCTGGTCACGGCCAACAACAAGTCCATGTACGCCGGCGGAACGGTGCCGAACCTCACCTACACCATCACCGGCTTCGTGAACGGCGATACCAAGAGCGTGGTCGGCGGCACAGCCACGCTGACCATCGGGTCCATCTCCACAACGTCACCCGGCACTTATTTGGGTGGGATCACCTTCGCGACCGCGAGTCTGACGGCATCCAACTACAACTTCACGTATGTGCCCGGAAACTTCACCGTCAACGCCGATACGGCTGTGATCACCTGGGGCCCGCTATCGCCCATCGCCTACGGCACGCCGTTGAGCAGCACGCAGCTTGACGCCGTGGCAACCTGCAACGGCAGCCCGGTCAAGGGCACCTACGTTTACTCGCCGGCCCTGGGCACGGTTCTGAGCGCGGGTGCGGCCGATCCTCTGACCGTCACCTTCACGCCGTACAATCCCACGTCCTGCGTGTTCACGCCGGACACGATCTACCTGCAGGTCAACAAGGCCGTTCTCACGGTGCGGGCCCACAACGTCAACATGCCGCTGGGCGCCGGCACCCTGCCGAACTTCACGGACGACATCTACGGGTTCGTGCTTCCCGACAGCCTCTCGAACGTGGTCATTTCCGGCACAGCGACCATGACCTCCTCGGTGCCGCTCAGTAATTCGACCGCTGCGCCTTCCGGCAGCCAATGGCCGATCACCTTCTCCACCGAGACGCTCTCGGCCACCAACTACACCTTCAACTATGTGCCCGGCGTGCTGACCGTGGGACCGCCGACCACTTCGGCGATCACTATCGGCTTCAGCAACACCAACTGGAACTATCCGGGCGAAGCCAACGTGACCATCTGCGTCACATCGACCGTCACCCAGGCAGCCAGCGGAACCATCCAGCTGTACGATGGCAACCGCGTAGTGGCCCACCTGACCCTGCAAGGCAGCGGCTGCGCCTACTGGTACATCACGCCTGGCCTGAGCGCGGGCACGCATATCTTTACCGCGTACTACTCGGGCGACGGCAACAACCCGGCAGGCTATTCGCCGCAATATCCCATCACGGTCAACTACGCCACGATGACGATGGAAGCCTCCTGCTGGAACTCGAGCTTCGCCTATGGCGCCAACTACCAGTGCAACGCCAACACCGACTCCGGACCGAAGACGGGCTACATGACCTACGTCTACGATGGCGGAGCGCCGGTTGTGCTGCCGCTGAACGCGGGCGGCGCGACGGCCTTCACCCTTCCCAGGCCGCCGGTTGGCACGCACACGGTGATCATCTCGTATCCGACACAGGGCAAATACCAGGGCGTAACCCTGCCGACGAATACCTTCGTCGTCACCCCGGCAATCGACGTTGTGTCGCTCGCGCCGTCCACCTGGAACCCGACCACCATCACCGACCTCCGGTTCACCGCAGCGGTTGCTTCGGCCAGTGCCGGTACTCCGAATCACATCGGCGCAATCACGTTCCTTGACGGCGCCAACCCGCTGGCAACCGTACCGGTTGACGGTCAGGGACGGTGCACCTACTCCACCTCCAGCCTGGCGGTCGGTACTCACACCATCACAGCCACCTACGCCGGGACCAACTACACCACCACGTCGACGAGCATCAGCATCACCGTAGTCGCGGCCAAGGTCGCGGCCACGCCAACCTTCTCGCCCGCGGCCGGTGGAGTGTTTACCAGCGCGCAGAATGTGACGCTGCTCGACTCGACGCCGGGTGCAACCATCCACTACACCACCGATGGCAGCACGCCGACCACCAGTTCGACGGTCTACTCGACGCCGATTCAGATAACCAACGGCACCGAAACCATCAAGGCCATCGCGGCGGCCAACGGCTACTCCAATAGCGCGGTTGCCACGGCGAACTTTGACATCCTCCCTGCGGCCGCGGTTCCGGTGTTCACGCCGGGGACGGGAACGTATTCACTCGCGGCCCAGAGCCCGGCGGGCAGCGTCAGCGTCGCCATTACGTCCAGCACGCCGAGCGCAGCCATCTACTACACCACCGACGGAAGCAAGCCCACCGTCAACTCAATCCCGTACACCGGGCCGATCGGCGTGACCTCATCGGAGACGATCAGGGCCATTGCCACGGCCCTTCAATACCGCACCAGTTCGATCGGTGCGGCCGCCTATACCATCACCCCGTAGGCTTGACGGCTTATGGAAACGCAGCGCGGGCCGGGGCACTCCCCCGGCCCGCGCTGCGTTCAGAGCCTGTCCAGCATGGCTCAGAACGCGCCGCTGGTTCCGAAGCAGCGGAAGTGCATGCCGCGTCCGGGCGGTTATAGTTGATAGAGGAAGAGTCTGCCGTCCAATAAGCCATGCAGGGAAAGATCGAGTCTACCGGCTCGAATGTACAGGGACCCATAGTGAATCTGCCCAACTCCATCACGATGAGCCGGATCGCCATGATCCCGCTGCTGCTGTGGATCCTGTCGCCAAGCTTTCCCTGGCAAGGACGCCACGGCGAGCAGGAGGTGCTGGCCTCGGTTCTGTTTGTGCTGGCCTCCATCACCGACGGCCTCGATGGCTACCTGGCCCGCAAGCGCGGCCAGATCACCACCATGGGCGTGCTGCTTGACCCCATCGCCGATAAGGTCATGGTCACCGGCGCGCTGATCGCCCTGGTCGCCTACAATCCCCAGGTGGTCAAGGTGTGGATCGCGGTGGTCATCATCGGCCGCGAGTTTCTCATCTCCGGGTTGCGCTCCATCGCCTCGTCGGAGGGATTTACCATCCAGGCCAGCGACCTGGGCAAGCTGAAGACGGTCATCCAGATCGTCAGCGTGGTCTCCGCCATCCTCGCCCATGGCTGGTATCAGTGGCAGTTTGGCGTGCTCATCGTTCCGGTTAAGTGGATCGCCGTGGCGGCCATCTACTTCACCGTGCTGGTCTCCTCCATCTCGGCCATCGATTACTTCGTAGGCTTTTGGAAGCAGATTGACCACGCCAGCAAAGACCGCCGCAACCCCTCCGTCATGGCGCGGCGCAAAAGCGCAAGCATCCTTTAGAGCAGAATCGCGATTCCGCTGTAGCAATCGAGCCAAAGCAGCGCAGGCGTGCCCTGTGGGGCCTCGCGCATGTCTGCCGCTCCTCGACCACGCAAAGAGCCCCGGCCATGGCCGGGGCTCTTTGCGTGAACAAGCTGCGCGGATCTTCGGTTAAGCCATCGCCGGAACCGCATCCGGAATCCCCGCCGCGGTGGCGGCCACAGGTATGGCCGGCTGCGCCGCAACCGCCTGCGCCGGGTGCGGATGCGCGGTGCGGGTGAGCCGGTGAACAAAGTGATACGGCGGCCAGGGCCCTGAGATCTGCATCTGGCACTCGCGCATGATGGCGCTGGTGGAGGAGAACTTGTTCTGGTACCGCTCCACGTACTTGCGGTCGATGAGGTGGGCTATATCCAGCACCATCTTGCCGCTCTCCGTCAGCCGGCAGCTCACCTCTTCGTCCAGCGGCAGGAAGAGCCGGTGCATCTGGAAGCTCACCGCCCGCGCCCGCGTCTGGCGCTCGCGCTGCCGCGACGCGTTCTCGCGCAGGTTGGTCAGGTATTCCCGGCCAACGCCCTCGGCGGGCAGATGTTTCTCCAGGGTGTGGCCGCAGCAGTCGTCGACAAAGATCTTCAGGTGCATCTCGGTCTTGCCCCGCAGCTTGTCGATGTTGCCCTGGAACTGCCGCTGGTTGGAGCGGATCGATTTGCGCAGGCTTTCATCGTCGCTGAAGATGGTTCCAAAGCGGAAGGGCAGCACCGTGGAGTGCTGGAAGCAGTCGGCGATGACCCGCGCGTGATCCACGCCCGATTTCTGGTTGAGGGCTTCCGCGGGGTTATGTTCGCTGACAATGATTGCCAGGTCGCTGGCGGGGTAAAGAAAGACCTGGTTGCCGCTGACGCCGACGAGCGATTCCATCGGTACAGGTTTGCGATGACGGGCCAATTCCGGAAAAGCTTGTTTTTCACCGATGCAGTAGGCATACCATGCCATGACGAGACACTCCGATTGCGTGCGCCGGTAAGCGCCGCCGGTTGGTGAAACTCTGAGAACCTGGGAACAACTGCATATGGCGTGCTGCCGGGCAAATGGCGATCAAACCCGGTTGAACTATCCCGAATACTAGCCCCCTGAAAATACCACTGGCAATGCTTCCCATCACGAACATTGAAAATGGAAGCAGGCTTGGTCAAATTCGTATTTGCATAAGAAACAGCATCATTGACAGGATGGAAAATTGTCTCATTTTAAACAGAAAGGGCCATTTCGGGATTGCGGCGTATCCGCGCTCCCGCACCGGCAGCCGCCGCCAGTTTTCCCATCGATGGCCCCTCGGGAAACACCGGAAGCGGACAGGGCGGAAGGAGAGCGCTTCAGTCAAAAACCGGCCTGAATGCCGGCGAATCCATGTTTTCCCGCCAGCCGCGGCCTCGGCAGAACAATCCGCCGTGTTCCCAGGGCCGCAACGCTCCAGCGGCGGAAGTTGCTGAAGAAATCCGCACCCCGCAACCTGCCTGTGCGGGGGCGCGCATCGTGGTTCTGTTCTAAGGCAGAACCCTGCGGATATGCAGGTACAGGATGATATTGAGCAGCACTGAAACCGCCAGCAGCCCCAGCGCAAACAGGGCAAACGCGTTTACCTTGCTGCCCACGGCCTTGAGATCCTCAAGCAGTTCCTGCTGTTCCAGCGTATTGCGGTCGGTGGCTTCGCGCACCATCTCCAACTGGTCCTCGACCCGCTTCAGCGACGAATTCTGCTCGCCCATCTGCACGCGCAGGTCGCGATGCTGCAGGCGCAGATCGGAGAGGCTGCTCTCAATCGGCTCCAGGTCCACCTCGACCTGGGGCTGGGGCGGATGCGGATGCTGGTTGAGAATGTTCGAGACCGCGGTGCCGATGTTGCCGTCCAGCAGAGGCAGAAGCTTCTGCACAAAGGGAATGGCCATGCGCAAGGCGCCGATGGCGCGGTCCAGGCCGTTGTTCGGTTGCGGGGCGGCGGTGTTGGTCAGCGCCCGGCCCGGCGGCGGCGCGGACTTGAAGGCCTCGTCCTCGGCAGGGGCGGCCGCGGCGCGGCCACCATTGCCAACCGGCAGGGGCGATCCAACGGCGCGCGGGCGCAACTCGTCCGCGCCATGAGCCCGGCGGGGCGATTCGTTCAAGCCGAAACCCTCTGCATCGTTCATTGGCTACCTTCTCCCTCCATGATATAGGCAATTTCCGCGCTTGAAGGGATTTCCCTTGCCCTGCCCGCTTCCGCCGCGCCGCGCCGCCGGGCTTGCCCGGCGGCCTCGCGGGGGAGTCTCATGCCGCCGCAAGGAATACCATGGCCCCAGTCGCGTATTCTCTAAGCCAGAATTCATCCAGTCTGGAGAAGCGCGTGAAACCCCTGTTTGGCCGTCCGATGCGCAACCTGCAACGCAACATCCTGGCGGGCATCATCACCATCGGCCCCCTGTTCGTTACCTACCTGATCTTCAGCTTCCTGCTCGGCTCGCTGGCCAGGGCCGGCCTGCCGGTGGTGCAATGGCTCGCCGCTGTCTTTCCCCAGGGGTGGCTCCTTCTGCCCTGGATGCAATCGCTGCTGGCTGTGGTGCTCACGCTGGTCATGCTTTACGTGGTGGGGCGCGTCACCTCGCTGGTCATTGGCCGCCAGGCCTTCAGCCTCTTTGAGGCGATCCTGGAGCGGCTCCCGTTCGTCGCCAAAGTCTACACCTCGGTGCGCCAACTTGTGGACACCATGATGGCCAAAAAAGAGACCAGCCAGCGCGTGGTGCTGGTCGACTTCCCCATCGCCGGCCAGAAGAGCATCGGCTTCCTCACCCGCACCATGACCGACTCCTCCACCGGCGAAATGCTGGCGGCGGTGCTGCTGCCCAACGCCATCAATCCCACCTCGGCCTTCCTCCAGGTGCTGCCGCTGAACCGCGTTACCGACACCGACATGACCATGGAGCAGGCCATGAGCATGCTGATGACCGGGGGCGCCGTGGGGCCTGAGACGCTGCGCTTCACGCGCCCGGCGCCGCCGCAGGGCAATCTCCCCACGCGGCCCGGCGCAGACTACTGAAGCTACGCCGATGCGCCGCATGCGGGTTCCACAGGCTGAAGGGAAAGCAGAACAGATTCTCAACCCATCCTTGCACGTTGGGCGTAAAATGGTTGCGATTTTGAAGCGGGCCAAGACCTGCGCGAGAAGCTCAAGCGCGCCGCAGGTTTCCCGCTTCGGAGGGCGAGGATGAAAATGGCGAGGTTGACGAGGTTTTCCGGTCTGCGACGGAAGGCGATTGTGCATGCGCTGGCCGTGTTTGCGCTCTGCCTGCTTTGTGCCGCGGGCACCGCCGCGCGGGCGCAGGACGAGGGCACAAACGCGAACGGCGTCCCGTCGCCGTTTGTGACCTTCGTGGTTCCAACCGCCAACCAGGGAACCATTCCCTGGAGCATCAATGCCAACGGCGATGTGGCGGGCGTCTACGCCGATTCCAGCAACAGCAGCCTGGTGCACGGCTTCGTGCGCACTTCCAAAACCGGCGCGTTCACCACCTTCGATGTTCCCGGCGCGACAAAGCCGACCGGGTCGAACGATCCGCACGGCACCATCGTCTTCGGCATCGATGCGGCCGGCGATGTGGTGGGCATGTTCACCAAGGGCACCCGGGTTGACCATGGCTTTGTGCGCGCCGCCAAAACCGGGGCATTTACCATCATCGATATTCCGGGGGCGGGCACAGGCAGAAATCAGGGAACCATCCCCGTCGCCTTCGATGGCTCCGGAGGCACGCTGGGGTTCTACCTGGACGCGAACTATGTGTATCACGGCTTCCACCGCACTGCGAGTGGCGCTGTGACGTACATTAACGATCCCCATGCGGGCACAGGCGTTACCGCGGACAGCGACCAGGGAACCCTCGCTGCCGCCATCGATGCTTCCGGCACGATCGTGGGTAGGTATCAGGACGCCAACAGCGCCAACCACGGCTTCATCCGCACGGCCGGGAACCAGTACACCACCATCGACGTGACCGGCGCGGGCAAGGGCTGGCACCAGGGCACCGTCGCGGTGAGCATTGACGCGGAGGGAAATGTCGCGGGGCTCTATTGGGGCTCGGACTTTGTCTGTCACGGCTATGTGCGCAACGGTTCCACGGGCGCAATCACAACGTTCAGAGCTCCCAATGCGGGCACCCTCCGTCCCTCGGGAAGCAACGTCTTGTTTCAGGGAACCGCCGGGCTCAGCATCCAAGCCGGCGTGGTCACGGGATCCTACATGGACGCGAGCGGCCTCGCGCACGGTTTTGTCCGCGCCGCCGATGGCGTTCTCAACAGCTTTGACGCGCCCGGCGCCAGCGTGGGCGAGGGCTTCTATCAGGGAACCATGGCTTCCAACATCAACCCCTCGGGCGTGATCGCCGGGGGCTACACCGATGCGGCGTCTCTGTCGCACGGCTATCT
>Ga0302320_10024949_pt1 | contig 11644 bp, 9 predicted proteins | sample Bog_T0_3_FD_202130 | JGI IMG/M metagenome (GOLD analysis project Ga0302320, IMG submission 202130) | Peat permafrost microbial communities from Stordalen Mire near Abisko, Sweden - Bog_T0_3 | ecosystem: Environmental > Terrestrial > Soil > Wetlands > Peat | place: Sweden: Abisko, Stordalen Mire... | reverse complement strand
TCAGTCGATCCGCGAGGAGTTTGGCGTCGCGGAAAACCAGTTGATGATTCTCACCGCTGGCGGCGATGGTGCGTCAAAAGGCGCACAGGAAGTCATGCAGGCGCTGGCCATGATTGATGCCGAAGCTCCGGACTGGAGATATGTCTGCAAGGTATGGCCTCAAGCTCGCACGGAACAACAAAACCTGATCGACCTAAAAATGGCGTCGGATCTGGGCATTGGCAAGAAGGTTGTCTTCTCGACCAATGTGGTCTCGCAGAATTTTATGCCCTACTTGTTATCCGCCTGCGATATTTACGCAGCGCCTTCGCGGCTGGAAGGGTTCGGCATGATTCAAGTCGAAGCAAACGCCTGCGGAAAGCCAGTGATTGCAATCAACGCAATGGCATTTCGCGACACCATGATTCACGGCGAAACGGCTTTTCTGGCCGCGGTGGCCGAGGAAACCAAGATCACTGAGGCGTTCTATGGCGAGGGTCACGACTACGAAACCGGTCATCGCATCGTGTTTCCAAATCCGCGAACGGCTGAATACCGAGCGAGTGTGCCCGATATCGCTGAACATCTTTTGCGCCTGATGAAAGACCGCGCGCTGCGACAACGTATGGGTGCGGCAGGACGTAAACATGTGGTTGAGTTATTCGATTATCGCCAGGTTGCCCAGCAATTCGTCAAGGTCGTTTCCAGCCGATTGGGAATTCACTAGAGAGCTTGTAGGTGCGCGTGCTCACCTCCCAAATCAGCACGCCAACGAGGCTTCCATGTCTTTCGATGAAAAGTCACGAATCTCTATCGAGCAAGCTAAAGAAGCTGCTCTCAACATCCTGCTGCATAACGCGCAAGGGCCCTATCAAGGACTACCCCGAACCGCTGGATGGGGATATCCGGAACCCTACACACGGGATCTGATGATTTCATCTCTCGGCTTTTTGGTCAGCGGAAACGCGCAGCTTGCGGACGCTTTGGAGCGCACACTGGTCGCACTTGCGCACAATCAGTCACCGCATGGCCACATTCCATCCCTCGCGCACGACACAGCAAACCGCGGCTCCAGCGATTCGACGCCTCTCTTTCTCTTTGGGCTGGCTCTTTATAGAATCTCCAGCAACCAGCCGGATTTTCTAAAGGAGGAAGCAAACAAGGCGCTGCGCTGGATGCAGTACCAGAGTCCCGATGATCGGGTTATGGTTTCACAGTTGCCCACCAGCGACTGGCGCGATGAGCAGTATGTGATGGGCTATGGGCTGTACGTGAATATGGTCGTCTATGCGTATCTTCGTCTTTATGGAGAACATGAATCCGCCGATCAGTTACGCGGTTTGATGAGCCGTCTTGAGGTCAATTGCGAAGAAAAGAAGGATTATGAGCAGGAAGCTATCGTCGAGCCTTGCGCGCCTTACTATGAGCTTTATGCATACAAAATCATGCACAGCGACCGCTTCGATCTGCTTGGTAATAGTCTGGCAATTTTGACTGGGGTTGCTTCTGCTGGCGTAGCGGCGAAAATGCTGGCTTGGGTTGAAGCCGAGTGCGAAGCGATGCGGGAGCGCGGTGAGCTTGCCGTGGATTTGCCGCCCTGTTTGTTTCCTTTCATTCTTCCTCATCATGCGGATTGGCTGCCGCGCTACGAGCGCTACAACCGGCCTGGAGATTACCACAACGGAGGCGTGTGGCCCTTCATTTGTGGTTTCTATGTCGCGGCGTGCGTAGCGGCAGGACAGATAGATCTGGCGGAGCGCAAATTGTTAGCGCTGACGGAGTTGGTCAAGCCATGGCATGAAGACGCGGCTGAGTGGGGTTTCAACGAGTGGATTCATGCGCAGACGGGAAAACCCAGTGGCCGGGACTGGCAGACGTGGTCGGCAGCTATGTACCTCTACGCGGCAGAATGCGTAGAGCTAAATCGAACCCCATACTTTGACCTGATGCGCACAGGGATCCCGACTTAACCGCCAGTCACTGTACGCCGTTGGAATGACGCGCGTAGATCCGATCCGTCAATGCTGCTAACCTTTAAATAGATGGCAGCAGTAAAGGAGCAGGGTTTGCAACGGATTTGCGTAGACATGGACGAAGTAATGGCCGACACGCTGGCCGAGCATCTGCGTCGTTACAATCAGGCCTTTGACGAGGCTGTAACCGCGGAGGATGTGGCGGGTAAAGGGCTATGGGAGATCACCCCCCTGGACCGGCAGGAGCAGTTGCGCGCGTTTCTCGATGCGGAGGATTTTTTTGAGGATCTGCCCCTGATGCCGGGGGCGCAGGAAGTGCTGATGGCGCTGGTGCCGCGCTTTGAAATCTTCATTGCCACTCAGGCCATGACGGTGCCCAATTCGCTGGGCCCAAAGTATCGCTGGCTGCAGCGACACTTTCCCTTCATACCCTGCACCCATTACGTTTTCTGCGGCAACAAATCCATTTTGCGCGCCGACTTTTTGATCGACGACCAGCCTCGCAACCTGCTGCGCTTCGAAGGGCAGGGGCTGCTCTATTCGGCACCGCACAACCTGGCGGTTACCGGCTTTACGCGCGTAAATAATTGGAACGAAGTGGCCCAGTACTTTGCCGTACAGCCAGAATAACTACCGCGAATCGGGTTATTTTCCGCTTTCCGGCTTGGCAGTTTTGCCGGGCGTCGCGGAGCTGGCGGCGCGCTGCGGCATCGATTGGTGCGCCCCATACGGTTGTTGCATGGTGACAATGATCGCATTCGCCGCCTTGCCGCCCAAACACTGATAGGAGTGTGGCGTGCTGGAGTCAAAATAGACCGAGTCGCCAGCTTCAAGCACGCACGTTTGGTCGCCATGCCGTAGGCTCAGTTCGCCCTCGATTAGATATAAAAATTCCGCTCCTGGATGAATGTGGGCCTTGGCTTCCTGATCTTCTCCAAGAGGAACGAACTCAGCAAAATAGGGGTCCATTTCGCGATCGGGAACCAGATAGCCGAGGCTCTCAAAGTAATAGCTGGGCGGAACTGCGCCGGTTTGCGGTATCCGCACCCGTTCGTTGCGACGATGAATGCGGAAGATGGATTGGGGCTCGGACTCGAAAAAGTAGGACAGATCCTTCGAGAAAACCATGGCGATGCGCGCCAGATTGCGCAGCGTCGGCACCACCCGGCCGGTTTCGAGTTGAGAAAGGAAGCTGGCGGAAAGTCCGGTATGCTTGCCCAGTTCGACCAGCCCCATGGACTTTTTTAGGCGCAAGCGTTTGATGCGAATACCGAGGCGCTTTTCAGCAATGACGCGCTCGGTGGTATCGGCGTCGATCTGGGATTTTTGCGTTTCATCGCTTTCAGCCACAGCCGACTTGCTCATTGATCCTCCAGCCAGTGCGTCCATGGGCGTCCGAGAGGGGAATATTGAGCCCACCAAAAACTATTCTCATGGTACTAAAGCCAGATTGGCGTCGCAATCAGATTTTTGACATCTACACTCGTCTACCTAATGAATAGGATGATTCTGTCTCTATGAGTCCTTTCGCTTCCACCATTCCACGGATTTTGCTCTCTGGCGCTTCAGGAATGCTGGGTGCGGCCCTGCGTCAGGCGTTTGTCGATCGCCACGAATCGGTTTTGCAACTGGTGCGCCGGTCGGCGGCAGCCAATCAACTGCAATGGAACCCGGCAAGTCGCCCGGCGTTTGCGCAAGCTGAAGCTCTGGAAGGCCTTTTGGCCGCCATTCATCTTTCCGGCGCCAACGTGGCGGCGCGGCGCTGGAGCCCAGCATACAAGCGGGAGATGACGACGAGCCGGGTGACGTCGACGCAGGCTTTGGCGGAGACGCTGGCGGCTTTGACTCACCCTCCGAAAGTCCTGTTGGTGGCTTCGGCAACCGGATTCTACGGAGACCGCGGCGAAGAGCTTCTGGACGAGACTTCGGCGGCGGGATCGGGTTTTTTGTCCGAGCTTTGCCAACAATGGGAAGCTGCGGCAAGGCCCGCGGCAAAGGCGGGCATTCGCGTAGTGCAGCTTCGTTTTGGCGTGATCCTGGGGCCTGGCGAGGGCGCATTAAGCCGCATGGCTCCGCTGTTTCGACTGGGTTTGGGAGGGCCGCTCGGCACTGGGCGGCAATGGATGAGCTGGATCAGTCTGCGTGACACCGTAGCCGCGATTCTGTTTGCGCTGGAAACGGCGTCGCTGGCTGGGCCGGTCAACTTGACGGCTCCAAACCCGGTGACCAACCAGACTTTTACGGACATTCTGGCCCGCCAACTGCAACAGCCCGCATGGTTGCGCGCACCAGCCTTCGCTTTGCGTCTGGGGCTGGGCCAAATGGCTGACGAAGTCCTGCTGGCCAGCGTACGCGCCTACCCCTCAAAGCTGATTACGAACGGGTTTCGCTTTACGGACGCGGCCGTAGACACGGCGCTGGCAGCGGCCCTGAAGTAGTAAATTTTATCGCTTCCGCCATCCGCGTACATGCGACAAGCGGCCTGGAATCATTGCTTTTCTCGACGTTCGCGAGCCTAAAGGCGCCCTGCGCTTGGCCCGGAGCTCCATTCAAGGTATACTGAAGATTCGGCAAGCTGCCGGGGACGTGTGTCTTCATACGCCCCGTTGGGCAGGCCCAGATGAGACGCCACGATAGCGGCGTTTTCCCAGGGCTTTCCGCGGCGGCACGATACACCTAAGTTTGGAGCAAAGTCATGGCACAGGTATGCGACATCTGCGGGAAAGGTCCGCAATTCGGCAACAACATTTCTCACGCGCACAACATCACCCGCCGCCGCTGGAGTGTAAATTTGCAGGCAGTCAAAGCGCTCGTCAACGGTCACGCCAAGCGCATCCGGGTCTGCACCGGCTGCATCAAAGACGGCAAGATCACCAAGGCATAACCGCGGCTTTCCGTGGCGTCGCATCCCTCCTCGAGACTCAAAATTGAAAACACTCGAGATTTATGACATCAAACAAAGGATCGGCGCCAGCTTCGTTCATCCAGCATTTCCCCCTCCATCTGAAATAGATAGAGTACATCTTGAGCAGTTATACCACTCACCCCTCGCTCTGGCGCGATGGATGAGATTTTTGTGTTTCTAGAGAAAAATCAGGAAAAAGCTACCCCAGCACCACCGGCAGACGCACAGTAGCTTGCGCGCCCTTGCCGTCTTCGCGGTTCAACAAGCGAATTTCGCCTCCGTGGGCGTGGGCAATCTGCTGGGCCAGCGCCAAGCCCACGCCGCTCCCGGTCAGCTTGGTGGTATAGAAGGGGACAAATAGGTTCTCCGGGTTGGCAATGCCCAGGCCGCGATCTTCAATGGAAACCAGCACCGTCGCGTCAGTCAACCGCCAACTGACGCGTACCTCTTGCTCCGCATTATCCAGCGAGGCGTCCACAGCATTGGCCAGCAGATTAATGAACATCTGCTCCAATTGGTCAGGGTCGGCGCGCAAGACCACCTCCGGACCAGCATCGAGCTGGGCAGCTAACCGCTGCTCCAGCGCCACGACCCGCTCCAGCAAGGCCGCCAGCGCAACCGGTTGAAGCTGCGGCGGAGGCAGTTGCGCCAGTTGCCGGTACGACTGCACAAAGCGGTGCAGTGCGTCGGCTCGGCTCTCGATCACGCTTAGACCTCGACGAAAATCGCGCGCGGCGATGGGGTCGTCCGTCAGTTGAGTCAATTGGTCTACCCGCGCCAGCAGGCTGCCGGCAATGGACTTGATCGGCGCCAGCGAATTGGAAAGCTCGTGGCCCAGCACGCGAATCAGCCGCCTCCACGAGCGCTGTTCCTCTTCCTGCAACGACTGGCTCACGTCCGAGAGCAGCAGCATGGTGTGCGGCACGCCGTCCTGACGAAACTCCGCCTTGCGCAGCAGCCAGCGCGTAGCCGTCGCGCCAACGGTGTGAATCGTCTGATCCGGCGCGGCCAACAGCTCTTCCAGGCCCAGTTCGCGCGCGGTGTAGCCAAAGCAGCGCGCGTGAGGCCGGCCCAGCAGAGCGACACCGGCGTCGTTCACCAGTTGCAGTTGGTGGTTGCGGTCAAAGGCAAACAGCGGCGCGCTCATCACCTCCAGAATCCGCGCTAGCAGCGCCGTGGCCTCCAGCGACCGGACCCGCTGCTTTTGCAGCAGATTCGCCAAGGCGTTGACCTCCGCCGCCAGCTCTCCCAACGCGTCTGGCGAACTGGCTCCGCGAGCGCGGAAGGAGTAGTCGCCCTCGCGCAGCGACGAAACCACATTCGAGAGCGTTTGCAGCGGTCGAGTGATGCCTTCAATCAGCGCGGCAGAAAGTAACGCCATATAGATCAACAGGCAAGCGGCCAACAGAAGAGCCGGCGCCAGAGAAATTTGCCGCTGATAGACGATCAGCCCTGCTAAGATCAGCCCGGGCAGCGTGAGCAACAGGCAATAAAGCCACGCGCGGCGCACTGCCGAGCGGCGGTTTCGCCTACCGTCCCTTCTATAGTCCATATTTTTCGATACGCCGATAGAGCGCCGCGCGGCTCAGCCCAAGAGCCTCGGCGGCCTGCGAAATGTTGCCCTCGCAACGGCGCAGCACCTTGCGGATCAGCATAGCCTCGACCTCTTCAATGCTCATATTCTCAAAGGAGACGGCAGCCGACTTGCCCGAGGCAATGGCCAGGTTCGCGGGCTCAATCTCCTCGCCGCGACAGAGCAGAATGGCGCGTTCCACCGCGTGCTCCAGTTCACGCACATTGCCCGGCCACAGATATTGCATCATCTGCTGCATCGCGGCGAGGGAAAATCCGCTCACCTGCTTGCGATAGCGGGCGCGGTTGCGATTGAGAAAATGCTGCGCCAGCAAGGGAATGTCTTCGCGTCGGTCGCGCAGCGCGGGCAGATGAATCTCGACCGTGTTGATACGAAAGAGCAAATCCTCGCGAAAGTTGCCCGCCTTGGCTTCGGCCTGCAAATCGGCGTTGGTGGCCGAAAGCAAACGCACGTCCACGCGCCGCGTCTGCGACGAGCCCACCCGCTCCAGTTCGCCCGTCTCCAGCACCCGCAGCAGTTTGGCCTGCTGGCGCAGAGGTACATTGGCTATCTCGTCCAAAAACAGCGTGCCGCCGTTGGCCAGCTCGAAGCGGCCCACGCGGTCCATCCGCGCATCGGTGAAAGCGCCCTTCACGTGGCCAAAAATCTCGCTCTCGAAAGTGCCTTCCGGCAGCCCGCCGGCATTCACCGCCACCAGCGAACGGCTGGCCCGCTGCGAGGCGCCGTGCAGCAGCTTGGCCACGATCTCCTTGCCGGTTCCGTGTTCGCCGGTAATCAGCACATTGGCGTCGGAGGGTCCGACTTGGGCAATCAATTCCAGCACCGGCTGCATGGAGGGCGCTCCGGCCACAAACTCCGGCATTCCATCGCCGCGCAGCAGGCTGTTTTCCAGCTCCAGTTGCCGAGCGCGGCGCAACGCTTGGTGAAGCTCTGCGTGGACCCGCACCAGCGACAGCAGCCGCTCGTTTTCCCACGGTTTCTGGATAAAGTCGCGCGCTCCCCGCTTGATGCTTTCCACGGCCAGGTCAATGTTGCCCCACGCTGTCATCACAATCACCGGCAGCCGCGCGTCAAACTCTTGAATGCGCGCCAGCAGGTCCAACCCTTCCTGTCCGCTAGTGGTGTCGCGGGTGTAGTTCAGGTCGATCAGCAACACGTCAAAATCGCTCTGGCTCAGCGCCTCCAGCAGCATCTGCGGCGAGCGCACACACTCCACGTCAATGCCCTGCGGCGTCAGCAGCAGTTCCACAGCCTCCAGAATGTGCGGCTGGTCGTCGGCTACGAGAATGCGAATTTTACTGATGGCTGGCCTCCGCAACCCCGGTTTTGGCATCGGAAATCGAGATTCCATAGGTTTCAAGCACTGAACCGGTGGCGCGCCGCACCTCGATGCGTGCTTTTTCGTAAGCGGTTTCAGCCGTCACCAGCGCCGACTCTGCCACCGCTAAATCGTGCTCGGCGGTCAGCGTCTGCTGATTCGATCCCGCCCCCAACTTCTGCTCTTTCTGCATAATATCCAACGTCTTCTGCGCTAGGTCGCGGGCTTTGCGGGCAGCGCCCACCCGGCTTGCGCCCTGCTCCAAAGCATAACGCGCGTTGCGCACCTCGATGCGAATCTGCTTCTTCAATTCTTCCAAATAGACCTGCGACTGCCGGTATTCCAACTCGGTGCGATACTGGTCGGCCTTGGCTATCCGATTACGCAGCGGAATGCTCATCTGGAAACCAACGCGATATTCAGGCGCGGTATTATCCAACGCGCTTTTCAGTGCGCCACCATAGCCTTGCGGCAAGTCCGAAGTTTGACTGCCCTTGTACTCTGGATTTTTGGTGCCCGCTGCCCCCGTGCCCACATAGACGCCATACACATCGAGCGTAGGCAACAGCGCATTGCGGGCGCTCTTGCGGCTCAATTCGCGATTCTGCAAATCCAGACTCGACTCCTGAAGCTCCGTGCGATTTTTAAGAGCATCGGCAATCATCTCCTGCACCGCTTCCGTAATGGGCTCAATCTGGTTTGCGATATGGTCGATGGGCACCACCGGCATCTCTTCCAAAAGCGGATCGTCGAGGGTGCGCGTAATGGCGTTTTTCATATATAACTCTTGTAACTCCAAGTTAGTTCGCGCCACGGTCAAATTCTGCTCGCGCACCGCCAACTCTCCCTCGGCCTTCAATACATCCATCTCCGGAATCGCCTGCAACTCAAGCTGCTTGCGGTTGGCATTTAACGTCTCCGTGGCAAAAGCCACCGAGCGCTCACCCACCTGTTCGTTATCATAAGCGCTGACCAGATCCCAATAAAGATCGCAGATCTGGGTCACGGTGGCGATAATTTGCGCGCGAAAGGCAATATCCGAGATCTTTTGGTTGGTGCGGGCAATGCGCAAAAAACGCAGGTTTGGCCCCAGACCGAAGCCTGCCAACAAAGGCTGCTGCACATACACTTCCATCGACGAAGAAAACGACGGGCTGAAGTAGTCATAAATTCCGTTGGAAGTAAGACGGCTGTTATCCCACACCACCTGCACACTGCTGCCAGTGGCAAAGGATTGGTTATAAGTGATGTTAGCCACCGAGGTATTGTTCTTGTAGATGGGAACGCCCTCTACCTGCAAGTTGGTCAACTGCTCGGACAAGTGATCGGTATAAATGTTGGCTCCGAGCACCGGATCATAGCCCGAGACCGAGGTTCCCGTTCCCAGCGTGGACGAAACAATGCCCGAAGCGCCGGCACCCGCTCCGCCCGCTCCGCTCGACGTGCCACCCGCGCCGGTTCCCGCGCCCGCGCCCGAGCCGCCGCCGCCCGGTGTGCCAGAGACCACGCCGGTGTTGACGCCGCGCACTGAACCGCCCGCCTGGGTGCGCAAAATGTCCATCTGCGCGATGGGCAAGTTATAGCGCGCAATCACCATGTCAAGATTATCTTCGAGCGCCAGATCAATCGCATCGCGCAGCGAAATGTAAATCTTTCCATCGCGCACCAGCGAACTCAGTCGCGCCGAGTTCGCCATGTTGGGCGGCGGGGCGATCATGCCTCGATAGTCATTCACAGGATTGCGCGAAGGACGCAGCAATTGATCGAATGGAATGTGCGACGAAGCGGCCTGCGCTTCAGATGCGGGAGGCGCTTGCACGGATGCGGCAGGCTCCACGGCCAACGCCATATTCGCCTGCAACAGGACGATGGCGACCGCCGCTTGCAAGCCGCGCGCGAAAGAAGAAGTAGAAGAAATCACTGAGCGCCGCCCCCTTGTATGTTTTCCGTAACAATCTCGTCGCGCGTCAGCCAACCATCGCGCAGTTCCAAAATGCGCTTGCCATAGCGCGCGTTTTCTTCCGAATGCGTCACCTGCACAATCGTCGTGCCCGCGCGATTCAACTCGCGAAACAGCTCCATGATTTCGCGCGCCTGCGTGGAGTGCAGATTGCCGGTTGGCTCATCGGCCAACAGCAGCGCCGGCGCATGAACCACCGCGCGCGCAATGCCCACCAACTGCTGCTGTCCGCCCGACAACTGCGATGGGTAAAGATCTTTCTTGGCCACGATGTTGAAACGGTCAAGAATATCGGCCACCATTCCCTGCCGCTCCTTGGCGGGCAGATTTTTGTAACTCAGCGGAAGATCGATATTTTCCGCGACGGTAAGATCGTCGAGCAGATGATAACTCTGGAAAACCATGCCGATGCGTTCGCGAGCGAGATCCGCGCGCTGCTTGCGGTTCAGCTTGTGGGCCGGCGTTTCGCCAAACCAGTACTCGCCCTTCCAGCCGTCGTCAAGCAGGGCCAGCACGTTGAGCAGCGACGATTTTCCCGCGCCCGACGGGCCCATCACCGTGACAAACTCGCCTTCGTTGATGGTGAGAGCGATTTTGCGCAGCACCCAGGTTTCGGTGGGGCCAGTCTTATAACTGCGTTCAACATTTTTCAACTGAATCATAAAAGAGTTACTCCGATCTCAAGGCTAGAATGGGGTCAACATTGGCGGCGCGGCGCGCGGGCAGCCAGGCCGCGACAAAAGAGGCCGCGGCCAGCACAACAATCACCGCGGCAAAGGTAATTCCGTCGTGCGCCTTCACTCCGTAGATGTAACTGCTGGCAAACCGCACGGCAAACCAGGAAAGCGCTCCGCCAATGGCCAGTCCCACAACAACCAGCAGCAGCGCGCGGCGCAGAATGAGCGAGAGGATGTTCCTCTGCGGCGCGCCCAAGGCGAGGCGCACGCCGATCTCGCGCGTCCGCTGCGCCACGGTAAACGAAAGCAGCCCATACAATCCGACCGACGCAATCATCAGCGCCAACCCGGCGAAGCTCTCCAGCAAATGCGCAATCAACGTCTGGCTCCCAAAGGAATCTTCGACCGCTTCGTGGATTGTCTTTACATCGGTGGTGGTGGCGTCGGGCGCAACCTCGTGCAGCGTTTTGTCAAATTGCGCGCGTAGCATATCGGCAGGAACCGCGCCGCGAATGGCCACTTGAATGAAGGCCGTAGCAATGCCATAGAGTGGCGTTCCCGGCCCCATCTGTGCCAAGCAGTAATAAATCTCTGGCTTGGTTGCATCTGTAACCTTGTTCTGTTTTACATCGCCGATGACGCCCACAATATGCGCCTCCGCGAAGCGTCCCTTGCCCATTCCATAGGTATGCCCGATGGCATCTTGACCGGGAAGAAATTTGTTCACGAAAGCCTGATTGACAACCACGACAACGGGAGACGAATCCGTGTCGTCTTCCGCAAAAAAGCGCCCGCGCAGCATGGGGATTCCCAACGCCTGCGTCATGCCGGCAGAGGCCAGGCGGCCAGAAACCATCGGCGCCTGTGCTCTTTCTGACTTTTGATGATCAAGCGTCCCCCCGATCAGCACGTTGAACTCTGAGCGCATGGGCAGCACCGAACTGAGCGCCGCCACCTTGACGCCAGGAATGGCGCGCAGGCGATCAAGCAGCGGCAGATAAGAAGTGCGCACGATATTCGTTTGCGCCGGCGGCTCAGCCGCATCCTCGTTTTCATTGATTGAACCGTTGAGGATGATGCCACCGGTGAGCACGTTTTGCTCGGTGAAGCCCAGCGGCACAGTGCGCAGCGCATGAATGGTGCGCAGAAACAATCCCGCACCCACCAGAAAGATCAGCGTAAGCGCGATCTGCGCGACGACCAGCGCCTCGCGGGTCCGATTCTGACTAGCCGATGCC
>Ga0302320_10024948_pt1 | contig 11644 bp, 10 predicted proteins | sample Bog_T0_3_FD_202130 | JGI IMG/M metagenome (GOLD analysis project Ga0302320, IMG submission 202130) | Peat permafrost microbial communities from Stordalen Mire near Abisko, Sweden - Bog_T0_3 | ecosystem: Environmental > Terrestrial > Soil > Wetlands > Peat | place: Sweden: Abisko, Stordalen Mire... | reverse complement strand
TCCGAGTTGGCCGCCGAACGAACCAAGCTCACGACGGAACACGCCGGCAGCATTGCCGAGCAAGACCGGTCAGCACAGTTGCAAATGGACAAAGAAGAGGCTGACCAAAAGGCCCTCCTGCAAAACCCGGAGGTGCTCTCAGGGGCCGCCGCCCGGGAGCGGCATGAAAAAGAATGGGCCATGCGAATGGCCCACAACGGCAGGCTGGCCAGCACCGTCCTCGAAACGAATCTATTGCTCATGGAGGAACTGGGACAGGATACCACTTTGACCGCGCAAACGGTTCTGGAGAAAGTCGCCGTGCTGGCGACCCCACCGGATTCGCGGGTGGAAGTCACCCCGGATGGCAATGAATTTCGCATCCGGGTGGCCTTCATGATGTCGCGCCTAAGCAGTCGTGAGGCGGGGGCGGTGACCAAATATCACACGACCTCTGCCATGCGGGACGAGATTCAAGAACTGTCGGCCCGGGTAATGAGGGATCTTTATAGTTATTGCGGGTCGAGGGGCATCAAATCCATTTCGGTGACGTGTAATCATACGGTACGCCAAACGGTGCTGCTGGACGGGGCCACCAAGGAAGAACAAAAGGAGCTGTTCGAGCGCGCAAAGCCCGTTCCGGCACGATTGTACCGGGTCAGCCTAAATGCGAGCCAAGCCGGCGCAATTGCCGACTGGCGACAAGCCCCGCTTTCGCGAGTGATTGAACTTGTGACGGTGGAATACGACGGCTTGGTTCATCTGACCATCACGCGTGATCGTTCCACCAGTCAAGAAGCGTACGATGCGCCGGGAGAACTGCAATTTTGACCGGCGAATGAATTTTCAACAGGCAAATAAACTTCGGTCAATGGCGACTCTGGCGGCGTTCGGCCTGGTTTTGGTGGTTGCAGAGGTCTTTAACAACCAGGAAACCCGATTGCGCACGGAGCAGCAGGATTTTCTTCGAAGCCAGCAAGCCGCCTGGTCGCGACAGGATATTGAACGGGCGCTCAGCGGTGGGCAACAAGCGGAGGAACGGAAGAATAAATATGCGGTAGAAATGGTTCAAGCGCTCGGCGGCCCGGTTGCGGCGGCCACGAAGGATCCGGCGCTGGATATCCGGGGGATGCTCACCCAGACAGGCCTGGCATGCGCACCCACCAACACCGAGGTGTCCGTGACCGTAGACCGGTTCACAGAATTTGACGTTGCCTTTGTCCTGCATGAACCGCCGTCCTTCATCGGTTTGGCCAAATTATCGAAACGATTTCTTGAAAGCTGTGTTCCGTACGTTCACAGCATTCGTTTTATCCAAGGCAATGAGGTGCTGGCGGAGTTGAGCGGCCCGCAAATTGAGTCGGTGACCAATTGGAACTCGGCCCCGGCGGAATCGGTGGAAGAACTTTTACTGGCCACCAGTTTCCAGAGCCGGACCGCGGAAGAGGCCGGCACCGCCAGCGGCGGAAATGCAACCGAACCCGACCCGGAAATTCTTACGCCGGAGCAGATAAAGATCGCGGCAGCGCAAAAGACATTTAGCAGTGAATACGCCACAAATATCGCCAATTTAAACGGACTGATTTCTGATCTGAATTATGTCACGCGGCTGGACACCTTGCGTGGCCAGGAGCTGCCCACACGCATTACGTGGGTGAACCAGCAGTCTTCGCAAATTTCGGCCGAGCGGGAATTTTTTATAAATCAAGCGTCAGAAATGGAACAGTTGCTGAACGACCAGGAATCGGATTCCTTGGTGATCACCATCATCGTACGGGGGCTTGCGGCCCGAGGCCAGGCCGAGGCACCCTGGCTCAATGCTGTCTTTGACGCCCTCTCTGATTATCAGTCGCAAATCCATGAATTCTTGGTAACCATGCAAAATCACGAGGGTGAATGGTCCATGGGGCCATCTTCCAGTACGATTCATTTTTCGACAACTGCCGCCCATGACGCCTACGTGGCGGGCACTGACGCCGTAAAACAAAGCTCGGCGAATTTGAAAAATGCCATTGATTCCTGGTCGAACTATAAAAATGCCCATTTAAATGGAAAACGCATCAGCGATTGAAGGCACGCGGCGGGCAAACGTGCGCCCGCGTGCCCAGGCCCACCGCCTCACGGTTCACCGACAAAGCCATCCGTGTTCAAGTTGGAATCCAGATAAAATCCGACGACCTGGCCGAAGTTGTTTATCCCGTTGACCACGGTCGTGCCAATTCCATGCGGGTCGTCAACTGATGTAAAGCGGCCATTCGTGTAGATAAAACCGTGGCTGTTGTTGCCCGCATCCAGATAGAAACCGACGACTTCGCCGCGATTATTCAAACCCAGGGCCTGGGTGAATATGGAGTGCGGGTAGTCGAGCGTCTGCAAGCTGCCGTTGGCCATGAAAATAAAACCGTGGTTGTTAGTCATGGAGTCAACGTAGAATCCGCAAACGGTCTGGCTGTCGTTGATGCCCGTGGCCTGCGCGCTCACCGCGCCCGGGAGGCTGAGGAGCTGGAACACGCTGCTGCCGGAATTGTAGATGTAGGGATGATCATCGTTATTGGTATCGGCATAATATCCGGCCACCTGGCCGAAAGAGTTCACGCCCAGAAGCTGGTTGAACGTGGTGCCGGGATAATCCACGGTAAGAAAATCGCCCTTGAGGTCGAGAAACCCGTGATTGGTGCCGCCGTCGTCTATGTAGAAGCCGGCCGTGGCGTCGAAATCATTGATGGCCACGACCTGGGTTTGCGCCGCGCCGGGAAAATTCTCCGGGGTAAAGTGGCCGGGCAGAGTGAGGGTGAACCCGAAAAAATTCGTCGAGCTGTGATAGCCGGCAATTTCCTGCCGGTCATTGATGCCGAGCAACTGTGTGAAGTTGTCCCCGGGGAACACAACTGTAAGGAATGAATAAGCTGGCTCAAGGTTGCGCGCTGAAGCCAGCAGTGAAACGAGGAGGGTGATGCAGAGTACGAAGGCCAGGCGAGGAACCGGCCAGGTGCCGCGGAATTTATGGATGAGTGCAGGTTGTTTCATAATTTTATTCAGTGGTTCAATTGTTTGTTATTTTTGTTTGGCCGCAGGCTTTCGGTCTGTCTGGCTGGCTGCCGCACCAGGGATGAGGCAGGAGATCGAAAGTCAGCGGAACTTTGCTTCCAACCATTTCAAAAGCGACGGAGCCGCAACCTTTCGCGGTTTTTGGAATATTTTTTTGGGGCGGCGCGGAACAGACTTCCAGCCTGTGACAGCCGTTTCTGACCAACGAAGTTTGCCGGGGCGTGAACTTAGATTTCCCTGCCGTCCTCCAAGGTGCCGGGCCGGTCGGCCCGTCGCAAATCCGTCTCCGGTTCGAGCGGATGTTCGTGCGCCTGGAATTCCTCCGAGATACGGCCATCGAGGCAGGCAGTGTTCAGGGGATAAACGTCGGGGTCGAAGATGACATGGTAAAAATGCCAGACGACGATGGCGAGGCAGGCCAGGACGGCTTCGTAGTAGTGAATCGTGGTGGCGACCGTCACCACCCAGCGCGGCAAAAATTGGGTAACATCAATCTTCAGCCAGATGGCCAAGCCGGTGGCGCCCATGATGATGGTGCCCCAGACGACGGCCCAGTATTCCATTTTTTCCGCATAGCCGAAGCGGCCAATTTGGGGTTTTTGCCGGGTAAATCCGGCGAGATAACGCACAGCCTGCCAGACGTCCGTGGCGTCTTTTTTCATGGGGAAGAGGTCCGCCAGCAGTTTCCGCCCGTCGCGGGTGGTCAGCAGGTAGATGACATGATACGCGCCCGCCGCGAGCATCACGATGCCGGCGATGCGATGGGACCAGCGGCGGAACGGCTCGTTGGAGCCGAGGATTTTTGCCAGCCACGAGTCAGGAAATTTCAGGGCGAAACCCGTCACGGCCAGCACGATGAAACTCGCGGCGAGCACGAAGTGCTGCCAGCGTTGCGCGGCAGTGATGCGCACGATCGGCCGTTCGGTCATGCGCAGCCGGGCGGCCGTTTTTTTAATGAACAACGTGCCATTGTGGGCCAGCATGCCACCGATGGTGGCAATGATCAGAAACAGATAGACGCGCCGCACCCAGCGGTTCAGCCAGCTGCCAAAATCCGCGCCGCCCGCCTGGCCATCCGGTTCGACATGGATTTTGCCGAGCGAAAATTCCGTGTTGGCGCCCGGATGACATTTCCCGCAGGTCTCCACGAGGTGAATTTTATTGATGGTGGAGTTGGTGTCGGAAGATGGCAGGATTTTGTGGAAGCCATGGCAGCTGGCGCAATTGGCCGCCACCGTGGAGCCATATTGGGCCGCCAAGCCGTGATAGCTTTCAAAAAAAGTCCGCACGCGGTCGTCCGGCAAGTTGTACTTGGTGTTTAACCGCTCGGAAGCGTGGCAGCGGCTGCAGACGTCCTCGGAGATGGTCATCGAGGAACTGCTCTTGAGCGACCGGATTTTGTGTTCATCATGACAGCCGGTGCAAGTGGGCGCATCGTGTGACCCGGCCAGAACGGCCTTGCCATGCACGCTTTGCGCCCAGTCGCGCGCCTCCTTGTCGTGGCAGGCACCGCACATTTCCGCCTGGTGCGAGAAATAGAGGGGCGACGCCGGGGAGGTGTCGGAAATGGTCTCATGCGAGTCGTGGCAGTCCCGGCAGGTCGCGGCGTCATCATGACCGGCTTTTAATGCCAGGCCGTGTACACTGGCATTGAAGCTTTCCGTCTGGCGGGCATGGCAAGCGGCGCAGTTCACGAGCGCCACCGGCTTGTTGTCGTCCGGATGCTTGCGGGTGATATCGGTGTGGCAACTAATGCAATCGTTGGTCCTGTGGGCCGAAGCTTTCAGTTTGGCAGCATCCACAAACAACGAGATGGCCTTGCCGGCGGAATTGGTTTTGAACAACGTATTATCACCGTGGCAATCCAGACAGTCACTATTCTTCAAGCCCGCGAATACCGGCAGCGCGACCAGTTGCAAAAACACCGCGATCCCAAGCAAAAAACCGGATCTCATCCCCACACCATCCGCTGGCAAGGCAAAAAAATCTCCCCATGATTTGCCTACTTTTCACCAATTTTTGAATCAGGCGGAGTGCATTTTGGCTCCCAAAAGAGATGGATGCATCCAAATGGCCACGGGAATCGTTGTTTAGCTGGAGAGGCGACGCGGCAAACCGCTGCGTTAATAAGTAGTGCGGCAAATAAATTATTTATGAATTATGCAGATTACTGAACCTGTGGCCAGCCGGTTTGTGGAGGAGCCCAAGTCGTCCAAGATAACGGAAATAATCCTCAAAATCGTGTGCCTGACGGTTCTCAGCGTGGTGTTGGGCTTGGCCCAAGGATGGGCCGCATCACGAACCTACAAACCGGACTACGCGGCTGGGTTTCATACCGGGGTGCTGCACGGCATCCTGATGCCCGCCGCGCTGCCCGGTTTGCTGACCGGCCATAACCTCCCCATATATGCCCCCAATAACTCCGGGCGGGCCTATAATATTGGGTATATCTTCGGCATCAACGCCTGCGGGACGGTCTTTTTTGGCGTGGCCTTTTGGCAGCGCCGGGGGCGGCAGAACTGCAAGAGCTGATGCCGCGATTAAAGTGGTGGGTCAACAATTTCGACATGGCGCCGTTGGGCCGCCCCTTCAGGGCTTGGAAAAATGGGACAATTGTACCCACAGGGCGTTGCCTTGGGCTGGTATATTTTGGGCTTTCAGCCCTTCGGCTTGGAAGCACGGCATCGCCGGGCATTATGCAGGTTATTTCTAACTCAGGAGACGAGAGAGGTTCCAGCAAAACTGTGGCCAAATTGCGGAAACATTCAACATTCAAAGCCACACAACCAAGGAAGGGCGCGCCCTTGGGACTCGAATTGAGCGTTGAACGTTGAATGTTTCGGGCCGGTAATGGCTAGGGTTTTTCTGGAATTGCCGTAGGCGCTAGGGGATTCGAGAGCCATAAAGATTTCCACCAGGTTCCGGGCGGCAAGGATGCCGCCCTCTACGTCAGGCACGGATGCCCGACGCTACAAGACAATTTCTTTGCCTGAAACGAGATGGTTTTCTAGCATGGGGTTGAATGCGAGCTTACCTTTCTGTCACCCACCGCCGGGCCACTCCCTTTTGGGCCGCAATGATTTGGGTCGTGGGATTTTGCGTCCGGGCGGATGACGTCTCCACGGTGTCAACCAATAACCCCGCCAGCGTGAGTGTGATTGAGAATTCCGTGGTGAAGGTTTTTTCGACGGTGCGCTACCCAGATCCCTACCAACCGTGGACCAAACAGTCGCCCGAGGACATCACGGGCAGCGGTGTGGTAATTGAAGGCAAACGCATCCTGACCAATGCCCATGTGGTAAGATATGCGAACCAAGTGCAGATCCAGGCAAACCAGGCAGGCGACAAGCTTTCCGCCACGGTGGAGTTCATGGCCTCGGGCATTGATCTGGCGGTGTTGAAGCTGGACGACGAGACTTTTTTTGCATCGCATCCGCCGCTGGCCCGGGCGAAAAAACTGCCCGGCGTCAAGGACACGGTGATGACGTACGGGTATCCCGAGGGCGGCAACAGCCTGTCCATCACCAAAGGCATTGTGTCCCGGGTCGAGTTCACGCCTTATAACTTTCCCGTTTTTGGGCTGCGCATCCAGATTGACGCCGCCATCAATCCCGGCAACAGCGGCGGTCCTGCGGTCGTGGGTGACACAATGATCGGTCTTACTTTCAGCCGGTTGAACGAAGCGGACAATATTGGATACATCATCCCGAGCGAGGAAATTGACCTGTTTCTGAAGGATATTGCCGACGGCCATTACGACGGCAAGCCCGCCATGCACGATACGTTGCAGACGCTGGAAAATCCGGCGCTGCGGCCATTCCTCAAGCTGCCGGCGGAGGTTGAGGGCGTGATCGTGCATAAACCCTTTGGATCCGAGGCGTCGTATCCGTTGAAGGAGTGGGATGTCATCACGAAAATCGGAGATACACCGGTGGATGACCAGGGCATGATCAAGCTGGGCGAGAATCTGCGGGTGCATTTTGAATATCTGGTGCAACACGTTGCCACCAACGGCACGGTGCCATTGACGATTTTTCGCGGCGGCCAGGAGCAGAAGATTAACCTGCCGGTTTCGGCGGATTTTCCCCGGCTGATTTCAGACCTGGACGGCGCGTATCCCTCTTATTTCATTTACGGTCCGCTGGTTTTTTCCGCGGCGACTTCGGAATATCTGGGTGGTCTGCTACAGACGAAATACGGCCCGACGGTGGCGGCGCGATTGAGCGCGGAAAGCAATCCGCTGCTGACGCGCATGGGCGACAAGCCGGCATTTCCCGGCGAAGGCCTGGTGGTGATTGCCTCGCCCTTTTTTCCCCACAAGCTGGCACAGGGATATTCCAGCCCGCGCGCCGAGGTGGTCAAATCCGTCAATGGCGTGCGGGTGAAGAGCCTGAATCATCTGGTGGAGATTCTGCGGGATACCAAGGATGAATTCATCCGCATTGAATGCGAGAACCGGTTTGGGGAGGCGATGATTTTCCCGCGCGCCGCCATGGTCGCCGCCACGGATGATATTTTGACCGACAACGGCGTGCGCGCCCAAGGTTCGCCGGACACGCTGGCGGTGTGGAATGCCAAGGGTGGGAAGTAAGCGGGCGCGATGGAAGCCCGCAGCCGGTTGCAATTCTGCGATTCCGGCATAGTCTATTCGCGCTATGGAAAAAGACCCAGATCACCAACCAAAATTGTTTTCTCCGTTGACCGTGCGCTCGGTCACGTTGCGAAACCGCATTGGTGTGTCGCCAATGTGCCAGTATTCCGCGGTGGATGGACTGGCGAACGACTGGCATTATGTACACTTGGGGTCCCGCGCGGTCGGTGGCGCAGGCATCGTCATCGTCGAGGCCACGGCGGTCTCACCGGAAGGACGCATCACGCCGGGCTGCCTGGGATTGTGGTCGGAGAAACACATCGGACCATTGGCGCGGATTGCGGAGTTTGTGAAGGCACAGGGAGCGGTGGCGGCCATTCAAATTGCGCACGCGGGGCGCAAAGGTTCGGCGGATTTGCCGTGGCGGGGCGGAGCGCATTTATCCGCGGAGCAAGGCGGCTGGCCGACGATTGCGCCGAGCGCAATTCCCTTTGGCGCCAATTTGCCGCAGGTGCCGCACGCCATGACCGAGGCGGACATCGCCCGGGTGCAAAATGATTTTGTGGCCGCGGCCAAACGCGCCTTGACGGCAGGTTTTCAATGGCTGGAACTGCATGCGGCGCATGGTTATTTGTTCAATGAATTTCTCTCGCCACTGGCCAATCACCGAACCGACAAATATGGAGGCAGTTTTGAAAACCGCACCCGCCTGCTGCTGGACACGGCGCGCGCGGTGCGCCAGGTCTGGCCGGACAAACTGCCGCTGGCGGTGCGGATTTCGGCGATTGACTGGGTGGAAGGCGGCTGGGACATCGAACAAAGCATTGCGCTGGCGAAGTTGCTCAAGAACGCGGGCGTGGACCTGATGGATTGCAGCTCCGGCGGCATCGTGCCAGATGCAAAGATCAAGGTGGAACCAGGCTATCAGGTTCCGTTTGCCGAAAAGGTAAGGCAGGGCGCGCAGATTCCCACGGCGGCGGTCGGTTTCATCACCGAGCCGAAACAGGCGGATGATATTGTGCGCAGCGGCAAGGCGGACCTGGTATTGCTCGCGCGGCAAATGTTGGTGGACCCCTATTGGCCGGTTCACGCAGGCAAGGCGCTGGGGCATAAATTGGCGCCGCCGAACCAGTATGCGCGGGCGTGGTGACTGGGGGAATGACAAATGACGAATGACGAATTGAAGGCACCGAGGGCGGTCGCCGACTATTTTGGTCCGTCCACTTTTTTGATTCCGCGCTGCCACAAGTCGAAGTAGTAGAGAGCGACGACGACGAGGCTGTGGCCGATTTTTTCCTCCGCAACGAGCCTGGCCACTTCGGCAACGGTGATGAGTTGCGTTTCGAGATCCTCGCCGTGGTCAAATTCCACGCCATGCACGAGCCGGCAGTTTTCAATGAGCACGGTATAGGTGAAATTGGAGAAGATCGCGGGATTGGAATGGATGCGCCCGAGGAGGCGGACGTTCTCACCCACATAGCCGGTTTCCTCCCGCAATTCGCGCACGGCGGTGGCCAGCGGGTCGGTTTCGTGCGGGTCCATCATTCCGCCGGGGACTTCGAGTTCCACGGTCTTGGAGCCGTGGCGGTATTGCTGAACCATCACGAGCTTTTGGTCCGGCGTCACGGCAATGACATTGACCCAGTTGACGCTGTCCATCACGTAGAAATCGTGTTCCTTGCCGGTGCGCGGGTTGACGGAGGTGTCCGAGCGGATTTTGAAGACGCGAAAATCGCCGACGGGGGCGGTGCGAATGGTTTTCCAGGGACGGATCATTTTTTATTTACGATTTACGGTATGCGATTTACGAGCGCAGGCGCTGACACACGTCTATCGTAAATCGTAAAAGGCGAATTCAAAATCCATTTTCAAAACCCTTTTTCCTTCGCGGCCCAGCCCTGGCTCATGAGCGTGAGCAGGTGCTGCAGGGCTTCCTCATGGGTGCGGCCCTTGCTGGCGGCAAGCTGGCACGCGCGTTTGTCCAGTTGCACGGCCATCTCGACGGATTTTTCCGCCGGACAGCCGAGGGCCACCAGGACGCGGGCGAGTTCGGAATGTTCCATGGTCAACGGCCGTCGGTGCTGCGCGGATGAATGGATTGATGGATTGGAAAGCGGCGGCCTTCCCATTAATCCAATTATCCAGCCATCCAGTTACTCTTTCGCGTCCAAGTCTGCGGCGGGGACGATCTTGACGCTGATGAGCGATTGCTTGGTCACGGGGCGGTCGCCGGGATGGGTGGGAGTGGTGGCGATTTTTTCCAACACGTCATCGCCCTTGATGAGCTTGCCGAACGCGGTGTATTGGCCATCGAGAAAGCGCGGGTCGCCGTGGCAGATGAAAAACTGCGAGCCGGCGGAGTTGGGATCATTGGAACGCGCCATGGAGAGGACGCCGCGCACGTGGGGCCGGTCGTTGAACTCGGCCTTGATTTGGTGGCCGGGACCGCCGGTACCCCAAAGGCGCTGCTTGGAATCGTCCTTGGTATTGGGGTCGCCGCCTTGGACCATGAAATCCTTGATAACGCGGTGAAAGCAGGTGCCGTCATAAAAGCCCTGTTTGGCCAGCTTCTTGAAATTCTCGACGTGGCCGGGCGCGACGTCCGGCCAGAATTCGAGGACTATTTCGCCGGCACTGGTGGTAAGAATGGCAACTTCGTTCATGAAAATTTTTATTGGGTTGTTTGTTATTTCGCGGCATCCGCCGGGAGAATCGAAGCGGACTTGATGTAGTCAAGATTGGGAAAATCTTTTTTCAGGTAGGCATTACCTTCCGTCTGGATGCGGCCTTGGCTCGGACCATTGCCGCCGGGAGCGCCCTCGCCGTATTCGCCGTTGATTTTGTCCACGATGTCCATGCCTTCCACCACTTTGCCAAACGGTGAGAAGCCCTGTCCATCGAGGCCGGTGTTGTCGCCAAAATTGATGAACAACTGGGTGGTGCGGGTGCCGGGGCCGGCGGTGGCAAAGGTAATGGCGCCGCGCGTGTTGCTGCCCTTGACGGGATCATCGGCGATGTTGGCCTCGCGCCATTTGGCAGACACGGCGGGGTCGCCATGGATGCCGAACTGGCACATAAAACCGGGAATGACACGGAAGAAGGCCACATCCGTGAAGAAGCCTGACTTGACGAGGTTATAAAAACGGTCCGCGCCGTTGGGTGAAAGTGACCGGGTCACTTCAATGACGATCTTGCCCTTGGTGGTGGTGAACTGGGCCTTGAAGGTATCGGGAGCCGTGGCGGTCAGCTTGCTGGGATCGGCAAAGCCAGCCGCGGGGGGCGCAGCCGCAACCGGGGCATTTGTGGTGGTGTCATCGGCCTTGGCCGCGATGACGGCGGCAAACAGGCTGAACGCGCAAAGTAAATTGATTGCTTTCATGGAGGCGAAATTTTCCACACCGATGGCCAAAAGTCACGCGCGGAATTAAATCATTTTCGGGGCGGCAGGCGGGGATCGTCCTGCATGGAACTGGTGATGAGACTTCCCTGCGGCCGCCTTCCGCGCATGACCAACCAAAACACAATGACGACCGCCGCGAGCAGCGCGATGCCCGCTATGACCAATGGCCACAAGTAACCCGTATCTGGCGCCGCCGCACCCGGCACGGCAGCCAGGCTGCCGGAAACTGGCGCAGCTTGCGCGGGAGATGGCGTCACTCCAGCCGGCGGAGATTCGACCACCGGTGCCCCGCCAACGGCGGTTTGCGGCGGGATGGTATTTTGCGGCGGGGAAATGGGAGCGGGTGCGGGCGTTGCCTGAACGGGTGCTGCGGCCACGGGCGCCGGTGTTGGCGGCGGACCCGAGAGGACGATTGAAGCTGGAGTCGTGGGTGTGGCCGGGGCGGTTACCGCCGGGCTAACCGGGGGCGGCGGTACAGAGGCGGCGGCGGGCGCAATATTTGGCCCGGGAGCAACGGCGGCGGCCGGCTTGACCAAAGCGGAAGCGTTGGTGCTGGCGTTGGTGCCAATAATCACGAGGGCCTGAATGGGCGTGACAACCGGGCCGGTCACCGGCGCAGGAGCGGG
>Ga0302320_10024947_pt1 | contig 11644 bp, 9 predicted proteins | sample Bog_T0_3_FD_202130 | JGI IMG/M metagenome (GOLD analysis project Ga0302320, IMG submission 202130) | Peat permafrost microbial communities from Stordalen Mire near Abisko, Sweden - Bog_T0_3 | ecosystem: Environmental > Terrestrial > Soil > Wetlands > Peat | place: Sweden: Abisko, Stordalen Mire... | reverse complement strand
CCGGCCCGCTCGGACTCGCGCCTTATGCATCGGCAACGAGCTTCTCGGACATGCGCACTAGGTCGGCCAACGACGCCGCCTCCATCTTTTGCATCACCTTTGCGCGGTGCGCCTTTATTGTCTTCTCTGAGGCCCCGAGCTCGGCGGCGACCTGCTTGTTCAGCAGGCCGGTAACGACGCTCGCCATGACCTCGCGCTCGCGAGGCGTCAGCCGGGCGTGTCGCCGTCGAAGTTCGGCCATCTCGAGCCTCTCCCGGTGGGCGACCCGGTCATTGTCAATCGCAAGCGTGATCGCCCTGAGCATATTGTCCTCGCGAAAAGGTTTGGTGAGAAACTCCATCGCTCCGGCCTTCATGGCTTGCACTGACATGGGGATGTCGCCGTGGCCTGTGATGAAGATAATGGGAAGCCGGACGCCCCTCTTTGCGAGCTCGCCCTGGAGCTCGAGCCCGGTGAGCCCGGGCATGCGCACATCGAGGACCAGACATGCCGGGACCTCGGGACGCACCGAGGCAAGAAAATCCTTTGATGAGGAAAATGCCCGGACGGCATAGCCGGACGCCTTGATGAGAAATTCGAGCGACTGCCGGGACGAGGCGTCATCGTCGACCACGTATACAATTGAGTCGCCCGCGTTCATGCATCCACCCCCTCCCCGGCGGGCAGCAGGGCCTCGAACGCGGCTCCCCGCCCTTCGCACGGCACCAGGTGTAGACGCCCGCCATGCGCCTCGACGATCGACCGGCTGATTGGCAGTCCCATTCCCAGGCCCTGCGGCTTCGTCGAATGGAAAGCCTCGAACAGGCGGCCCACCTCGACCGGATTGACGCCCGGACCATGATCGCGGACCCGCAGCGCGACGGCGAGTCCGTCCCCGGAGTCGCGCGCCTGTGCGCTGATCTCGATCACCCGGTCCTTCATCGGCAATGCCTCCACCGCGTCCATGCCGTTGATAACGAGGTTCAGGAGCACCTGCTGCATCTGGACGCGGTCGACGTGCAATGGAGACAATCCCACGGCCAGATCGACCCGGACCGTGACACTCCGAGCCTGAATCTCGTACCTGGCGATGGCCAGGACCTCGTCAATGAGATCCTTCACCGGCAGCGTTGCCCTCTCAGTGGGCTTCTTCCTTGAAAGGGCCCGAATGCGGGCAATGACATCGCTCGCCCTGTTCGCGTCCCCCGCGATTCTTGATAGGGCCTCGTCGATCTTGACGGCATTGTCCATCCCCGAAGCCAGAAGCCGGCGGCAGGCGTTTGCGTAGTTCATGATCGCCCCAAGCGGCTGGTTCACCTCGTGCGCAATCGACGCGGTCAGCTCTCCCATCATTGTCACGCGGCTGACATGAGCCAATTCCAGCTGCATCGTCTGAAGGGCCTGCTCGGCCGATTTTCGCTCGGCGATCTCCGACTGCAGCTTGCTGTTGGCGCGGCTCAGCTCGGCGGTACGTTCACGCACCTTCGCCTCCAGCTCTTCCCGCGCTTGCTCCAGGAGTTGCTCTGCCTGCCTCTGCCGCCCGCTGATCCAGCTGACAAAGAACACTCCTATCGTAAATGTTACGAGGCGGGGCAATTCGTCCGCGACGGAATTGCCCGGGCTAGGCGGAGGTATGAGGTTCAGGGCGATCGCCCCTGAGGAAAGAAGCGCCGCCAGAAGGCCGGGTCCGAGCCCTCCGAACCACGCGCTGTAAATCGCCGCGCAGAAAAGTAGGGGTAGTCCCGCGACATGTGTGCTGACGGACTGCAGCGCGAGCGTGACAAGTGCCGCTGCCGTAACCGTAACAACCGGAACCGCGTAGCGCACAAAAGCGAAGCGCCGCAAGGAGGTGCCCGTGCGGATGCTCATTCGGGCAATGGGCTTGGGATGGTCGGCCACATTCTTTTGCGGGAAGGCGATACTTATTGGATGCAGGAGAGCCAAGCGCAAGCTAGCGCAATATTCCCCGCAGAAGCCGCGCGACGGCTTTCCGGGCAAGAAACCATAGGACTTTGGTCCTATAGAAACACGCCGCCGCCCTAGGAACGCCGACTTGGGCCGCCTACTGGGACTAAGGTCCAATAGAATTCGCGAGGCGGCGGGAGTAATGTCGCCGCCGCAACGCATCCCGCGCACTCATCGAGTTCGAAACAAACCAACCTAAAGACCCATGTGGATTGTCCGACTAGCCCTCCGGCGTCCCTACACGTTTGTCGTGGCGTGCATGCTACTCGTATTGGTGACCCCGTTCATCCTTCTCAGGACCCCGACCGACATCTTTCCCCCCATCAACATCCCGGTCGTCAGTGTGGTCTGGCAGTACACCGGCCTGTCGGCGAAGGATATCGAGCAACGCTTCGTGTTCACCCACGAGCGCGCTCTCACGACGACGGTGAACAATATCCAGCACATCGAGTCCACGTCGTACGATGGCTTCGGTGTTATCAAGATATTCTTTCAGCCTGGCGTTTCCCCGGACGGAGCCGTGGCCCAGGTCACCGCGGTTTCGCAGACCATTCTGAAACAGCTCCCGCCCGGGGCAACGCCGCCCCTGGTTATCGAGTACAACGCCTCGACCGTTCCCATCATGCAGTACGGCATCAGCAGCCGGGTCCTCTCCGAGCAGCAGACCTTCGACGTCGCGATGAACACGATCCGGGTCGGGCTCATCAGCGTCCCGGGCGTCGGCATCCCTTTTCCCTACGGGGGCAAGCAGCGGGTCGTATCAGTGGACCTGGATCCCAATTCGCTCAAGGCCCAGAATCTGTCCCAGAACGACGTGGTCAGGGCGCTGAGCACGGAAAACCTGGTGTTCCCCAGTGGCACCGCAAAGATCGGGTCCAATGAGTATCCCATCGACCTGAACACGAGCCCCAGCGTGATCGAACGGCTCAACGAGCTGCCGATCAAGACCGTGGACGGCACGGTCATCCGGGTCCGCGACGTGGCGCAGGTGCGCGACGGCTATATGCCGCAACAGAACGTCGTCCGCCAGGACGGCCTCCGCAGCACGCTAATAAGCGTCCTCAAGAATGGAAACGCCTCGACTCTCCAGGTGGCAAGCGGCGTCAAGGCTGCCATGGCGGCCGTGCTAAGGACGGTGGCTGACAACATTCAGGTCAAGCAGTTCGCCGATCAGTCCTTGTTCGTAACGGCCGCCGTCAGCGGCGTGGTGAGGGAGGGCGTGATCGCTGCCGCTTTGACGGCCCTCATGATTCTCCTGTTTCTCGGCTCATGGAGGAGCACGCTAATAATCGCCATTTCCATCCCGCTCTCGATCCTCGCTTCCCTTGCCGCCCTGAGCGCCCTTGGGGAGACCATCAACCTAATGACACTCGGTGGGCTCGCGCTGGCCGTCGGCATCCTGGTGGACGACGCAACTGTCACCATAGAGAACATCGAGCGCCACGTGAGCGACGGCGAGACGCTAGAGAACGCGATCCTGGCCGGCGCGGGCGAGATCGCGCTTCCGGCTATGGTCTCAACCCTGTGCATCTGCATCGTCTTTGTGCCTATGTTCTTTCTCGCCGGCGTGGCGGGATTTCTCTTCGCGCCCCTGGCAGAGGCAGTCGTCTTCGCTGTCGTGGCGTCATATGCCTTGTCCCGCACGCTTGTGCCGACGCTAGTGATGTGGTTTGAGCCAAAGAACCCACACCCAGACGGCGATCCCACGACGCGCGGTCCGCGGGCTCTCTCGGCGCTGCTGGAGCAGCTGGCCCGGTTCCAGGCGGGTTTCGAGAGCGCCTTCGCCCGCTTCCGCCAGCATTATCGGGACTTGCTCGGGCTCGTATTGGCGCACCGCACGGCCTTTGCCATGGCGTTTCTCTTCTTCTGCGTGGCCTCGATGCTGCTGGTCCCGTTCCTCGGTCAGGACTTCTTCCCTAGCGTCGACGCCGGGGCGCTCCGGCTGCATGTGCGCGCTCACACCGGCACACGGATCGAGGAGACGGCCGTCCTTGTCGACCGCATCGAGGGCGAAATCCGCCGCGAGATTCCGGCCAAGCAGCTCAAGGGCATCATCGACAACATAGGTCTGCCGATCTCGGGCATCAACCTTAGCTACAACGACAGCGGAGTGGCGGGCCCGGCCGACGCGGACATCATGGTCTCCCTGGACACCGGACATCGACCGACGCCTGAGTACGTCCGGGCGCTGCGCCTCAAGCTAAACCGAGACTTTCCCGGCGTCACGTTCTACTTCCTCCCGGCGGACATCGTCAGCGAGACGATCAACTTCGGACTTCCTGCCCCTATCGACGTCCAGATTTTCGGCCGAGATCTGGTTGGCAACCAGAGAATTGCTGCGGAGGTGGCCGACCAAATCCGCCACGTCCGCGGAGCAGTAGACGTGCGGATTCAGCAGCCGTCCGACCTGCCACGGTTTGCCTTTGCCGTCGACCGCACAAAGGCGTCGGAACTCGGGCTCACCGAGCAGGACATCGCCGGTTCAGTCCTGCTCAACCTGAGCGGCAGCACCCAGATCCAGCCCGGCTTCTGGCTCGATTCAAGGATCGGCGTCCAGTATCCGCTGAACATCCGGGTTCCGGAGTATCGGATGACCACGCTCTCCGATTTAAATTCCATTCCGGTCAATGCCGGTATGTCGGGAACCGGCAACGAGGAGCTGTTCGCAAACGTCGCCTCGTTTTCGCGCACGACCAGCCAGCCGATATATTCGCACTACAACGTCGTCCCGGTGGTCGACGTTTTCGGCGGCGTGGGAGGCCGGGACCTTGGGGGCGTGCTCGGAGATGTCAGGGCGGTTGTAGCGCAGGCGAGGAAGTCGCTGCCGTTCGGCAGCTCCATCATCCTTCGCGGCCAAGGGGAGACTATGAGCTCAAGCTTCCTCGGCCTGGGAGTCGGCCTGGTGATGGCCATCGCGCTCATCTACCTGCTCCTGGTCGTGAATTACCAGAGCTGGCTCGATCCGTTCATCATTTTGACTGCCTTGACCGGGGCTCTGGCGGGCGTCGTCTGGGGGCTCTTCCTTACTGCTACCACGCTCAGCGTCCCGGCCATGATGGGCGCAATCATGTGTCTGGGCGTGGCGACCGCCAACTCGGTACTCGTGGTCACTTTTGCGCGAAACCACCTCCAGGAGGGCATGACGCCGCTCGACGCGGCTTGGGAGGCGGGCACGGGCCGACTGCGGCCGGTCCTGATGACGGCCCTGGCGATGATCGTGGGCATGGTGCCGATGGCGCTTGGACTTGGGGAGGGCGGCGAACAGAACACGCCCCTGGGCCGCGCGGTGATCGGCGGCCTCGTCATGGCCACGTTCGCGACCCTGTTCTTCGTTCCGGTGGTGTTCAGCGTGATGCATCGAACCTCCCCTGTGGCCGAGAATACCTACCGGACCGGGCCCGAGCCGGAGAGCACGCTGGTCCCAGCCGAATCGAAAGGATAATTCCATGAACAGAAACGAACGTCAGCATAACGGCGCACTCGCCGCGCAGGGGAACGGGGACTGGCATGCAGGCAACCACGCGCCCGTCGACAGGACGGCCGGCATACTTCGCTCCGCCATGGGCTCCCCGGGGCCCGGACAGGCGGCGCCAAAGGGGTCTGCAGGGCGGAGGCTTGTTGCGGCGGGCGCCTTCGCCTTGCTGGTTGCGGGAGGTCTCCTCATCGGATTCGTCCCGCGCTGGCGCGAGCAGCGTGTCGCCGCGTCCGACAGGGATGAATTGGCCGTCCCGACCGTCTCCGTCGTCTCCCCGGCGCCGGAACGGGCGGAAAATAAGCTCGCCCTACCTGCCGAAATCAGGCCGTGGAGGGAGGCGGCCATCTACGCCCGGGCAAACGGCTACCTCAAGGACTGGCAGGCCGACATTGGGGCGCATGTCCAGCCGGGGCAGCTCCTTGCCGAAATCGAAACTCCGGACTTGGATCAGCAGCTCGAGCAGGCCAAGGCCCAGCTGGCACTTGCCCGGGCAAACCTCCACCTTGCAGAGACGACCGACGTGCGGTGGAGGGCACTACTCAAGACAGCTTCCGTCTCGGAGCAGGACGCGGCCGAGAAGGCGGCAGGTCGCGAGGCTGCGGCCGCGAGTCTCGACGCGGAGCGCGCCAACATGCAACGGCTGCAGGAGCTCGTATCCTTCCAGCGAGTCATCGCACCTTTTGCAGGCACGATTACCACGCGCGCGGTTGACATCGGAGACCTCATCACGGTCGGAAGCGGCAGCAGAGAACTGTTCCACATCGCGCAGACCAACAAGCTTCGCGTTTATGTCCGGGTACCGGAATCCTATGCGCTCGGTATCGCGGGCGGGCAGACAGGCACGCTGACGACCCCGGCAAGCCCGGGCCGCGAATTTGCCGCAACTGTGTCTGCCACATCCGAGGCGATTTCAACCGCCTCCCGGACACTGCTCGTGGAGCTGGAGGTGGAGAACGCGAAGCACGAGATCCTGCCATACAGCTACGGCGAGGTCATCCTGAGGGGCAACAATGTCAGCCCGGTCCTGGCGTTGCCATCAAACACAGTGCTGTTTCGAGCACAAGGGTTGCAGGTCGGTGTCGTCGGAACGGACAGCAAGGTCGAGCTGCGCCCCGTAAAGGTCGGTCGCGACTTTGGGCAGACCGTCGAGATCCTCGCGGGCGTGACCCCGGCCGACCGCGTCATCGTCAACCCGACCGACTCGCTCGTCAACGGCACCCAGGTGCGAGTCCAAGGTTCGCCCGCAACACTGGCGGCAAATTGACCATGACGGCGCGGATTCCACACGAGGGCGAGGGCGCAGTACGGCGATACCGGGCGAGGGACGCGCGTGCGGCGACCGTGCCCATCCTGTTCGTGGTCGCCGGGCTGGCGCTCCTCTGCGGGTGCGCAGTCGGGCCTGATTATGAGCGTCCGGATGCGACTGCCATCCCCCCCGCCTATGCCGGTGAGACCGGCGGCTGGAAGGTGGCCCAGCCCCAGGCGCAGCTGCCCAAGGGCAATTGGTGGGAGGTCTTTGGTGAACCACAGCTCAACGCGCTTGAAGCGGAGGCCTCTGCCTCAAATCAGCAGGTCAAGGTGGCGGTCCAGCAGTTTGCCGAGGCCCGGGCGGCCGTTGACTTCGCTCGGGGCGGCCTCTATCCGGATCTCGCGCTCTCCTGGCAGTACACGCGCCAGCGCACCTCTCCCAACTCGCCCCTTTCAACGACCGGCCTTCCCATCGGACAGTCGAGCACCTACAGCAACTTCGCGGTGCCGCTGGACGCCAGCTACGAATTCGACCTCTGGGGACGTGTGCGCCGCAACGTCGAATCAGTCCAGGCCCAGGCACAGGCAAGCTCTGATGACCTCGAGTCCATCAGGCTGGCGGTCCAGGCCGAAGTCGCCTCCGACTATTTCAACCTCCGGACGCTGGATTCCGAGGAGGCCGTGCTCCGCTCGAGTGTCGATGTCTTCAGCAAATCGTACGGACTGACGGTTGACCGGCGGGCCGGTGGGGTGGCCACCGACCTTGAGGTTGCCCAGGCGGAGACGGTGCTTAAGACCACGCAGGCCCAGCTGCCAGAAGTGGCGCTCGCCCGGGCGCAGTTCGAACACGCACTGGCGCTGCTGACCGGTAGGACGGCCTCCCAATTCAGCATGCAGGAGAACAACGGCGTCGCGGCACCGCCAACGATCCCGGCCGGCCTTCCCTCCGAGCTGCTGGAGCGTAGACCGGACATCTCGGCGGCCGAGCGCCGCATGGCGGCAGCAAATGCGAACGTTGGCGTGGCTAAGGCGGCCTTCTTCCCTTCATTCCAGTTGAACGGGCTTGCGGGCCTCGACAGCGTCCACGCCGGCAACCTCCTGAGTTCGTCCAGCGGCCTGTGGGCCCTGGGCCCGTCCCTGACTTTGCCCCTCTTCGAGGGCGGCAGGCTTCGCGCGGGCTTAAGCTTTGCCACGGCGGCGTACCTCGAGCTCGTCGCCAGCTACCGGCAGACCGTCCTGACCGCCTATTCGGAGGTCGAGGACAGCCTCTCGGCTCAGAATCTCCTCTCCAGCCAATATGAGGCGGAACAGGAGGCGCTGCTCGCAGCCCGCAAGCAGCTGGAGCTTGCGAACAACCGTTACCGGGACGGTCTCGTAACCTACCTCGAGGTCGCCACGGCCGAGAGCACCGAGCTGAACGTCGAGTTCAACACCGTGCAAATTCGGGGCCAACAGCTCGTGGCGGCGGTCAACCTGGTGAAAGTCCTTGGAGGAGGGTGGCAGGACCCGTTTCAGGACCGGCGACCGCACGGGCCATCGTCGATCGGACGGGTTTCCCGCGACGTTTCGCGTCCGCTGGCGATGGGCCACGGCCAGGCCGACCACCCGTGAGATCGCAGCTGTAGATCTCTGAAGACTTAGGAAACAGAAACATCAACGAAACATAGAAATGGAGACACTCGGTAATATGAAAACGAAGCAACTTGGAAACTCGGACATGTTCATCACGCCTGTGGGCTTTGGCTCATGGGCCATCGGTGGTGCCGGATGGCAATTCGGCTGGGGAAGGCAGAGCGACAACGACTCGGTCGCTGCGATCCACAGGGCGCTGGAATTGGGTGTCAACTGGATCGACACAGCGGCAGCCTACGGTCTCGGCCACTCGGAGGAAGTCGTGAGCCGGGCCCTAGCGGTCTGGCCCGGCAAGCGGCCGCTGGTGTTCACAAAGTGCGGGCTGCGCTGGGACGCAAAGGGCCAAGTCAGCCGCGCCCTCAATTCGGCCTCCATCCGGAAGGAGTGCGAGGACAGCCTGCGCCGGCTTAACGTTGAAGCCATTGACCTCTATCAGATCCACTGGCCGGTCGACGGCGCGCATGAGCTCGAGGAGGGATGGGGCACGATGGCGCAGCTCAAGCGCGAGGGAAAGGTGCGCTGGATCGGAGTCTCGAACTTCAACGTGTCGCAGCTGAAGCAGGCACAGGCCATCTCTTCGGTCGCTTCCTTGCAACCCCCGTACTGCCTTGTGCATCCCGAGGTGGAGAACGAGATACTCCCCTATTGTAAGGACCAGGGCATCGGCGTGATCGTCTACTCACCCATGGCCTCCGGCCTTTTGTCGGGCGCGATGACGCGGGAACGGATCGCCACGCTTCCCAATGACGATTGGCGCAAGCAGCACCCCGACTTCAGGGAGCCGAGGCTAACCTCCCATCTCGCTCTGGTTGATCGGCTGCGGGAAGTTGGAAGACGCCACAACTGCTCACCCGGCGCGGTTGCCATCGCCTGGACCCTACGCAATCCCGCAGTGACCGGAGCCATCGTCGGAGCCCGCAAGCCTAAGCAGGTGGAGGACGTTGTCGCAGCGGCCGAGATACAACTCACGGAATCGGATGTCGCCGAAATCGAGGCCGCTTCTGAGATCCTAGTTTAAGGACAAAACGGGGGCGAAAATGAAAATTGGATTCATCGGATTAGGCATCATGGGCAGCCGAATGGCTGCCGTCCTTCGAATGGCGGGCCACACCGTGGTCGTCCACAATCGGACGCGCGAAAAGGCGGAGCAGTTGCTCTCCCTTGGAGCGACTTGGGCCGCTTCTCCAGCAGAGGCAGCCTTGCAGGCTGAAGCGGTTTTCACGATGCTCGCGCCCCCCGAGGCCGTCAGGCATGCGGCTCTCGGGAAAGACGGGTTCCTCGGAGCCCTTGAACCCGGGCGGCTGTGGGTCGACTGCAGCACCGTGGACCCCTCGTTTTCTAAGGAAATGGCAGAAAAAGCGCGGGAACACGGCATTCGGTTCCTGGACGCTCCGGTGACGGGTTCCAAGGGCTATGCGGCGGAGGCAAAACTCACGTTCTGGGTCGGAGGCGAATTGGCCGATCTGGAGGCGTGCAGGCCGCTGTTCGAATGCATGGGAAACAGGGTTGTTCACTGTGGAATTCAAGGCATGGGCTCGTCCCTCAAGATGGTTATGAACCAGATGCTTGGGACCGTGATGGCAGCTTTCTCCGAGGGTCTGGTTCTCGGCGAGGCCCTCGGGCTGCCCCGCAAGGCGGTGCTCGAGGCGTTGCTGGACGGGGCCGCGGGCGCGCCGTTTCTCAAGCTTAAGCGCGGGCGAATCGAAACGGGAAATTATGAACCTGCTGATTTTTCGCTGCGGTGGCTGCAGAAGGATCTGCACCTTGCCGCGGTAAGCGCCTACGATTCGGGCGTTGCGATGCCCGTGACGAACGCGGCGAAGGAAACCTACGGCCTCGCCGTTCGCGGAGGCCGTGGCGACGAGGATTTCTCGGCCATCTATGCCTTTCTTGCTGGACGCAGCAGCACGGAATCACGGCTCTAAGCCGCCTTCGCATCGAGGTTGTTGCCAGTCCTGTTGCCAGCCAAATAAACGAGAAACCCGCAACTCGTTCGAGATGCGGGTGTTTCTGAGCTGGCGTCCCCACGGGGATTCGAACCCCGGTCTCGAATCACACTGATGGCGATCAACCACTTACGTTGACTATCAGCGAATTACGATCATCTGCGCCATTCTTACTTTCATTCTTACCTAACGTAGGCGCAATGAGCGGGAGAGGTTGCAGCTTCATGGTCGCAATTCCTTGACAAGAATATCGCATTATTGCGATATTATCTATCTCGAACCAATGCCCGCTATCACCGTTGTATTTTACCAAGAAAAGCCGGGGGACTCACCGGTGGTTCTTTGGTTGCGGGCGCTAAATAATACCAACCCCAGAGCCTTCGACAAGTGCCGTGCTGCAATTTCCCGACTCGCGCTCCTTGGTCACGAACTTCGGCGACCCGAAGCCGACTACTTGCGCGACGACATTTATGAACTGCGGATTAGATTGGGATCGGTCAATTACCGCCTCCTTTACTTCTTTCATGGGCGCACCATTTCAGTTGTCGCCCATGGCCTGACCAAGGAATCCGCGGTGCCCGCCACTGATATCAAACAGGCGATTACTCGCAAAGCCGCATTCACTGCAAATCCAGCCGCCCACACGTTCAAAGGAGAAATCAACGATGCCTAAAAAGACCACTACCGACGCTACCAAAATTCTGGCGGATATCGCCGGCCATGACCCAAAGCGCCAGCAGGCTTTTGAGGAGGCAGTCGCTAATCGCGAGGTTGCACAGCGAATTTTTGAACTGCGGGAGCAAGCCGGCCTCTCCCAAACAGAGTTGGCCAAGCGAGTCGGCACCACCCAGTCCGTGATTTCGCGGCTTGAAGATGCAGATTACGAAGGCCATTCGCTCGCCATGCTCAATCGCATTGCCGCTGCTGTAGAGCGCCGTGTTGATATCCGGTTCTTGCCACGTCGGCGTCGCCTGCAACCGGCGTAAGCGAATCGGCCAACGGCCTTCAGGCCACAAATGCGGTTCGCCGATGATCTTCGGCGCCGGCTGTTGGCCTTCTGCCCCCCGCATCCAGCTCCCCAAGCTCCCGGGTAAAGGGATGCAGCGGACCTCGGCATAGGGATTTGCTCTGGCCAGAGTACTTCTACCTTGCCAGCCTCCGCCCGCTTCATGCCCGACAACACCCACGCCGGTTCATCCCATGGGGCAGTCTTCCTCAGCTACGCCTCCCAGGACGCCGAGCCAGCGAAGCGGATCTGTGACGCCCTACGGTCGACCGTAAGCGGCAAGCCGGGTACAGGATAGCGGGATCGTTCTGAAGCTGTTACGCTGCCGAGGATGCAGCGGGCAGGAAAGAGCGGCGGCGGCAACTCAGCGGGGAAGCTGAGCGAAACTCTGCG
>Ga0302320_10024946_pt1 | contig 11645 bp, 9 predicted proteins | sample Bog_T0_3_FD_202130 | JGI IMG/M metagenome (GOLD analysis project Ga0302320, IMG submission 202130) | Peat permafrost microbial communities from Stordalen Mire near Abisko, Sweden - Bog_T0_3 | ecosystem: Environmental > Terrestrial > Soil > Wetlands > Peat | place: Sweden: Abisko, Stordalen Mire... | reverse complement strand
CCATTTACCACTGCTGCTTCACGGGCATTATTTTTAGGAAGAATGAATCCTTTAAATCCTTCTTCGCGCGCCTTTAAAGCAATAGGCAATACTCCTTTTATTGGCTGCAATCCGCCGTCAAGACTAAGTTCACCCATCATGATATATTTTTCAATATTCTCTGTCTGCACTTGTTCTGAAGCAACAAGGATTCCAATTGCCAACGGTAAATCATATGCAGAACCTTCTTTGCGAATATCAGCAGGGGCCATATTAATAACAATTTTTTTACCGGGGAGTTTTAAACCATTTGTGCGTAACGCGGCTTCAATGCGTTGCTGACTTTCTTTAACAGCCACATCGGGTAATCCAACAAGATAAAAATTGACACCGATTGAGACATCTACCTCAATGGTAATAGTTGTCGCGTTGATGCCATGAACAGCGCTGCCAAAAGTTTTTACTAACATATCATTCAATTTTATTATCCGGGTGGGGTTTGTTTTTTTTTCTTTTCAGGAAGTTTTTAAATCGATCTTCTTTTTTCTGCTGTAGTTTGCACCAGAAACAACCCCGATTGCTAAGATTCTCAACTTTAGCCGGAGCATGACAACCGAATAAAAATCCAAAGCCGAACCGGATATTGACATTTTGAGTTCCCTTGTAAAACATCATTCCATAAACGTTATCGCTTACAATATGAAAGTTGAAAGTGCCAAATTTTAATCCCATGCCCAGACCAATATTATTAAAAGCATAATCCATGTAAGACCAACTTAAACTCAGACTGATATGTTTGCTGAAATTTGTATTTAACGAAGCGGTTACAGTAGGTAACACTACCCAATATTTGAATATTTCAGTTCTGGACACGAGACCCAGATTCATATCCCGATTGAACTGGTAAGTAGCACCAAGATAAATATTCGGAACTAAGGGTGAAAAATATTTCTGTTGGCGGTAACGTAAGTTAAAAGTATTGAGCATGGAATCTTTCAACCGTTCTACATAGTTTGAAAAATTAAAAGACGAATTATATCCTGTACCTGAAAAAGCCAAAGCTCCACTTTCATAAAAATTGAAATAATTGGATCTCCAGCGTATAGCGCCTACATCCAGAATACTGCCTGAAAATGTTGTTTTATTATTATATTTATAAACAAAGCCAAAATCAACTCCCAGTCCCGGATTCTGACGATTCAGAAAAAAGCCGGGTATATTTATATTCTGCAGTGAAATATTTTTAACAGTACCATCGGGGTTCGTTGTAATTGCTACCGGTAAAGATGCATTAACAAGCGCATTTGATTGTAAATAATTTGCCCAGGTGTTTTGATCTACATACAAGGAAGTCCATGAATCAGCAGTATATAAATTTGCTTTTCCAAATAATATTTTTACCCGTCCCCCCATGGTAAGTTTTTTATTGACATGACTGGCTACGCCAAAGGCATATTCTCTATAATAGTTAAAATTCACACGCAAGGATGAAAGGTTTGCCGTGGTACCCTGAAATGCAGAATTACCATCCCACAACATAGTCATCAGATCTTTTGGATACGTTAGCAAAAAATCAATTTTATCATTCAGGTTGAAAGTAAAATAATATTTTTTTTTGGTAAAACCGAATGACAACAGATTTAAATATAATTCAGTAGTTACAAGATCCGTATTATGAGCTTTATTCAAAATGGTATTGGGAGTTATTTTTAAAGAATCACCAGGTGCTTTTGAAAAAATATCATTATATGAAAAACCTGTAACCCCAAGATTAAAATGAAAAGAAGATAATACCGGCATTCCAATAAAAAAGCGGCAAGGTGGCATAATAGCAGGATTCACAAGATTTGCCTGTGGGATTTTATCCATCAGAAAAAGAGTGCTGCTTTGCTGGGTAAAAGCTGGAATAATTAAAAACATTATAAAAATGAAAAGAAACAGATGTTTTTCCCCGGTGATTTTTTTTAGTTGAGTCAACATCATAAGTTTATGGTTGGATGTGTTGATAATCACGATATTAAGTTCAGAAATTTGATGTATTAAAATTTAATCCAACTTCAAAACCGGCCTGAACATTCAGTCTGTAATTATTATAATATTTATACAGGGCTGTGTCAGCATTCACATTAATAAGATTCCCGGTTATAATGGCATATTTAACATTTATCAGTTTATGTATTTGCGCGGTGTCGGAAAACACAATTGATACTCGTCTATAACCAATTGCATTGACAGAACCATTCGGATTTAAAGTTGCCGGAACAACAACCTTATAAAATCTGGAATTAAATACAGAATCAACGGTAGTAATACCTGTGGCTGAGAGTGAATCAGCAAAATAAATCTGGCTTAAAGCACTATCAGGAAACTGATTGAATGTATTAACTCTGAATGTCAAAAGGCCAATATTTTTAAAAATCTGAGAAAAGCGACTAAAATCGAAATGTATGGTATCAACAAAATGTATTATTGAAGAATTTTTAAGATTAGCTAAAGCAGATTGAGATGAATCTTTGGTGAAGTCATAAATATCAAAGGATGCATTTCCGAGTGGAAAAACCCATTCAGATTGTAAGGGATATGATTTCACCAGGTTATTAAAATTGTCCATTTTCTCACAGGAATATAATACAAGCAATGTAATGATTCCAACAAATAAGATTTTGAATTTAATTGTCATGAGAGTTAAGTTGATTTTTTAAATGGGTTCCATGCACTTTAGATATACCCGCTTCACATGCCCATAAGTAATAATAAATATTCTAATAACAATGAAAAAATTATTTTGTTAAAATTGATACCTTGCTTTTATAATATCAAAACCTTAAAAACTCTCTTAACGGTACCTCGATAACCGGGTGTCTGGAATTCGGGATATTTGTCGTTTAATAATTTTCTTCCCTTATCTGCATAAATGCTTTAGGATGGAGACATGCCGGGCATTTTTCCAATGCTTTTTCCGATTCATATACATACCCGCAGTTGATACATTTCCACCAGACTTTTCCATTTTTCATAAATACCTTGTCCTCTGAAATATTTTGCAGAAGTTTCAGGTAACGGCGTTCGTGTTCGGCTTCAACTTTGGCAATCATTTTAAATGCAACGGCAATTTCCGGAAACCCTTCTTTCTGGGCTATTTCAGCGAAGTGAGGATATAGGTCAGACCCTTCTTCGTGTTCGCCTTCGGCAGCAGCTTTCAGATTTTCTTTGGTTGTTCCGGTTTTCCCGGCAGGATATGAAGCTGTAATTTCGGTCATGCCACCTTCCAGAAAGTTAAAGAACCGTTTCGCGTGTTCTTTTTCCTGAAGGGCCGTTTCCAAAAACAGGGCAGCAATTTGTTCAAATCCTTCTTTTTTAGCCATGCTGGCAAAGAACTCATAACGGTTACGCGCTTGTGATTCTCCTGCAAATGATTTTAGCAGGTTTTGTTCGGTTTTTGTTCCTTTTAAAGTGTTCATTCTTGTATATTTTAAGTTATTAAAATTCAATAAATTCTGATTTTTCGCAACCACAAACCGGGCAAATCCAGTTGATGGGTAAATCTTTAAATTTTACTGTTTCATTTGCTTCATCATAAATGAATCCGCAAACCGGACATTTATATTTTTTATAAGAAGTTTCTTTTTTTGAAAACTTGGATTTGTCAATATAAGTGGGTGCATTTTTGGGAGCAGATCCTTTTTTAACTTCCCTGTAATATTGATAGGTCAATGGTTCTTTTGATTCATCGAAAAATTCAGCCTGTGTCAATTCGCCGATAAACATCATATGAGTGCCTAAATCAACTATCTGAACTACTTTGCACACAAGGAATGCGATACAATCATTCAGTATGATGGGAACATCAGATTCTCCATATTTGATTTGCATACCGGACAACTTATCAAAATCTTTACCACTTTTATATCCGAACCTGCCAAAGATATCAGCAGATGTGTTTTTATGTAATATAGACACAGAGAAGGTTTCGTACTTTCCGAGAAAAAGAGTTGTGTAATTATTTTTATTGCAACAAACTGCAAATCTGGCAGGATAAGAGGTTACCTGAAAAACTGTGTTTGATATAAATCCGTTCCCCTCATTTTTATTGCCTGAACTGACTATATACAAACCATAAGAAATTTTAAAAAGTGCTTCAAAATTTATCATTCCAGTTTTTTTTCAAATATAGTAACTTATTTGAATTCATCCCGTATAATTTTTTCAAATGTTTTCTTATGTCGTTTAAATACAATACCGGTTTGGTACTTAGTGGTGGTGGCGTACGAGGATTTGCTCATCTGGGTATGCTAAAAGCAATGGAAGAATATGAATTAAAACCTGATATTATTTCCGGTGTCAGCGCGGGTGCTATTGTGGCTGTATTTTATGCGGATGGTTTTTCCTCTGAAGAAATTTTTGAAATTCTTTCCGAGCAGAAAATATTCGGATTGATAGGATTTAACATTCCACGTCATGGTCTTTTTCGTTTTGCTGGTCTGGAAAGTGTTCTGTTAAAAAATCTACGTTCAAGAACGTTCAAAGGTCTTAAAATACCGATAATAACATGTGCAACCGATATCTCACATGGAAAATTAAAATATTTTTCTGAAGGAAAATTAATAAGAACCATTCTTGCCTCATCCTGTATTCCTATCTTATTTACACCTGTTGAAATAGACGGATTACAATATGTAGATGGTTCGCTGATGAATAATCTGCCGGTTGAACCTCTTGAAAACAAATGTTCAAAAATAATAGCTTCTTATGTTGATACGATGGATGGTGAAACAAATAAACTGATGAGCATTTTTCATATTGCTGACAGTCTTCTGGCTATTGGAGGACAGTTTCGTTCCGCAATCAATCAGAAGAAAGCGGATATACTGATATCTCCTGCAAAGATGATGAAATATGGTTTACATGATCTGGATAAAGCAAGGGAAATTTTTGATAAAGGGTACAATGAAGCTCTGAAAGTATTGAAAAAAAACTTTTAATAAGCCCGTTGATCGCGACCTTCAATAAAATTAATGAAAGCCTGGTTTACAACTTTATTTCCGCCGGGGGTCGGATAATTTCCCGTAAAATACCAGTCGCCAAGATTTTGAGGGCAAGCAATGTGTAAATTTTCAACGGATTGATAAACAATCTTTACATCGGCTTTAATTTCCGAAGCCTTTAGCATCTGTGATATTTTTAATGATATCTCTTCATCGGTGAAAGGAGCATATATTTCTTTTACATAATTGATGATTTTATCTTTATGTAGTTCCTGTTGTGCTTTCGAGTTTTTATATACTTCATTGATTACGTGTTCCTTCCCGCTTTCTTTCAGTAATTCAATAGCGGCATTGAAAGCAATAAAGTCCTGAAGCTTTGCCATATCAATTCCATAGCAGTCGGGGTAACGGATCTGGGGTGATGAGGAAACAACTACAATGCTTTTTGGTTCGAGACTATCAAGTATTCTGATGATGCTTTCCCGCAAAGTAGTACCGCGGACAATAGAATCATCAATGACTACCAGGTTGTCTTTCCCTTTTCTGATAGTGCCATATGAAACATCATACACATGTCCCACAAGGTCTTTTCTGCCTTTATCCTGAGAAATAAATGTTCTCAGTTTTATATCTTTTAAGGCGACTTTCTCCATGCGGATTCCGAAGTTTAGAAGATGGTCAAGATCTTTCTTAGTAATATGGGGACCCAGTTCAAGAATTTTTTTCTTTTTTTCTTCGAGCATATAGTTTTCCAACCCATAAATCATCCCATAAAAAGCAATTTCAGCGGTATTTGGGACGAAAGAGAAAACAGTATTGTCAAGGTCGGAATTAATAGCTTTGAGAATAGCCGGTGTGAGCAGTTCTCCGAGTTTTTTTCGTTCGGAATATATTTCATGGTCGCTGCCGCGTGAAAAATAGATGCGTTCAAAAGAGCAAGCTTTTCTTTCTTTAGGAGGCATCACTTCCTCAATGGATACTTGTCCATTTCTTTTGATAATTATAGCTTTGCCTGGCATTAATTCATGAACTGCATTTGTTTCAACTTTCATTGCAGTTTGTATCACTGGTCTTTCAGAAGCTACGATCACGATCTCATCATCCTGATAGTAATAAGCGGGGCGAATACCCCAGGGATCTCTAACTGCAAATGCATCTCCGTGACCAATGAGTCCGGCAATTACAAAACCGCCGTCCCATCGTTTGCATGATTCAACCAACACTGATTTAACATCAAGGTGTTCGGCAATCATCTCTGTAATTTTTTTATTTTCGTAGCCCTCTTTTTTAAATTGTTCGAATTTCTCCTGTACTTCATCGTCCAGAAAATGACCTACATTTTCAAGAACGGTAACGGTATCTGAAAAATCTTTTGGATGTTGACCTAGTTCAATCAGATGTTGAAAGATATCATCTACATTGGTGAGATTAAAGTTACCGGCAAGGACGAGATTACGTGTTTTCCAGTTATTCTGGCGCATAACCGGATGTACATAGTCAATATTATTTTCTCCAAAAGTCCCGTAACGTAAGTGTCCGAGAAATAATTCTGCAGCAAAAGGCAGATTGGCTTTTGCCCATATCGGATCATCAAGCAGGTTGGGATTAATGCTTTTAAAATGTTTAAATATTTTTTTAAAGACGTCGTCAATTGATGATGGTTCAAAGGAGCGATGCCTGTTGATATATATATATCCCGGGGGCATATCAAATTTAACACAAGCGACGCCGGCTCCATCCTGTCCGCGATTGTGCTGCTTTTCCATCAGAAGATATAGCTTGTTGATCGCGTACCTCCATGTACCATATTTAAACTGATAATATTCCAGCGGTTTCAGAAGTCTTACCAATGCTATTCCACACTCATGCTTAATCTCGTCGCTCATGAAGAACTGTTTTTATAGAAATTATTTAATAGGGTTAATTTTTTCACTCACAATAAATGCTTTTGGAAAATCTTTTTTGATTTGTTTGAATAACTTCAGCGCTTCACTTTTTGTTCTGAAGTCACCCACGTATATTTTAAAGTTTGGCGTGTCATAGACCAGATATGCGCTCACATCAGAATGATCTTTAACAAAGTGGGCTCTTTCATTCAGCGCTTTTTGTTTTGCAGGCTGACCGGAATCAGAGAAAATACGAATTCTGTACCCCATGATACTATTCTGTTTTTGATTGTATTCCAGATGTTTGTAAAAAAGTATATCTATGTTGTCATCGCGGGTGACTTTTACTGTACCCGAACCGGTTTTTGGGTCGTTCAATACAGCGAAAATATCAGATTCCCGGGAATGGGAAAAATTATTCTGGGCAAAGAGTGACATGGGTAACAGGAGTATTATAAAGAATGGGAATGTCCTTAACATTTTTTGGTTATTTAATGGGTTAAAATTACATAAAATTTCAAATTAACAGGCTAATTTCTTATCAGATTAAATCTATTTTTTCTATCTTGCGATCAAAGAGGGGGAAAGAATGAACGCGATCATAGATATTTTTGAAGACAGTGTCCGGCTATACCCTGATCATGCGTACCTATGGGAAAAAACAAGTGATAAATTTATTCCGACTACCTATAAAGAAACAAAGGAACTGGTTTATAAGTTTGCTGCAGGGCTGATTAAACTGGGAATATACAAAGGCGACCGGATAGCGATCCTGGCAGAAGGTTGTAATAGTTGGGTGATCAGTGAATTGGGAATGTTTTATGCAGGTGTTGTCAATGTGCCTTTATCTGTTAAGTTAGCAGCGTCTTCTGAAATCGAATTACGTGTAAAACATTCAGGTGCCCGGATGATTGTGGTGTCAAAAAATCAGACAAAAAAAGTGCAATCACTTAAAGAAAAATTACCGGATCTTGAAAAAATTATTCTGCTTGATCCGCAATCGTCATACGATTCAAAAGAGATCTTTTATGGAGATGTTCTCAGTATAGGAGAGAAGTATCTGGATACACATGCTGATGAATTTAATCGTATTTGGCAATCTATACAACCCTCTGATCCGGCAAATATATGTTATACTTCCGGTACTACAGCCGAACCGAAAGGAATTGTTCTTACACACAGGAATTATACTGCTAATGTGGAACAGGGAATGGGATTGTTTAATCTTTCCGATAAAGATATTCAGTTTGTCATTCTCCCCCTAGATCATGCTTATGCTCATACAGGGGGACTTTTTATTATGATGAAGGCAGGAGGATCAATTGCATTTACTCAAATAGGAAAGACAGCAATGGAAACCCTGAAAAATATTCCGTTAAACATTAAGGAAATGCGTCCGCATATTATTCTGAGTGTACCTGCCCTTGCTAAAAATTTTAAAAAAAATATTGAGAATGGCATCCGGGGGAAGGGGAGAATTACAGAAATTCTGTTTCATATTGCCATCCGTGTAGCATATAAATATAATGGTTTAGGAAATAATAAAGGTAGAGGTTTGAAGCTGTTTTTAAAACCCATAAACGGAATGTTTGACTTCATTATATTCAGAAAGATAAGAGAAAGCTTTGGTGGAAGGATGCGTTTTTTTGTTGGAGGTGGTGCTTTGCTTGATATAAAATTACAAAAGTTCTTTTATGCTATTGGTATTCCTATGTTTCAGGGATATGGTTTGACAGAAGCCGCACCTATCTTAACAGCCAGTTCTGAGACATTTCATAAGCTGGGAAGTTCCGGGATCGCAGTTCAAAATTGTGAATTAAAAATTTGTAATGAAAAAGAACAAGAAATTCCTCATGGTGAAAAAGGAGAAATTGTCTGTAAGGGAGAAAATGTAATGGCTGAATATTGGAGAAATAAAGAAGCAACTGCTGAAGTCTTGAAGAATGGTTGGCTGCATACCGGTGATATGGGCTATATGGACAAAGATAATTTTCTTTATGTAACCGGACGATTTAAAAGCTTGTTGATTGCTGATGACGGAGAAAAATTCAGCCCTGAAGGAATAGAAGAAGCATTTGTCAGTCAATCTGAATTTATTGAACAATGTATGTTGTACAATAATCAAAATTCTTATACTGTTGGACTTGTTGTTCTCAATAGAGACGCGATCAAACGATGGATGAAAACCAAACATTTTAATACGGATTCAGATGAAGAAATAAAAGCAGCATTGAAAATGATTGAATCTGAAATAACCGAATATCGGTTAGGAGGAACCTATGAGAAAATGTTTCCTCAGCGGTGGCTGCCGGCATCTATTGGCATTTTGGATCAGGCATTTATGGAAGAAAATCAAATGATCAACAGCACGATGAAGATGGTGCGTGGAAAAATTGTTGAATTTTATAAAGCAAGAATAGCATATTTATACACACCGGGAGCTAAGGACATCTGTAATAAAGAAAATAATGAAAATCTAAGAAGGTTTTTGAAACAAGTATAATCTGGTCTCATCATTTGGTGTCATATATTGATTTTGAAGGTATTTTTTTCAACACGATGGCTGTGCGGTTTGGTATGTATATGGATAGATAATTTCCCATGGATGTCGGAATTTGTCCATTATTTGTTGTATAGTAAACAATATCTGTATCTACTCTGTTGAATCCACCAAAAGACTGCTTATCCGAATGAAATATAACCGTATATTTTCCTGCATCAACCGATATTCTGTAATCAGTAAAGGATTGATTCGGATTAAAATTAAAAATAAATAATATACCCGATCTCTCAAAAATAAGAACATGATTTTGTTCATCGGCATTGATCATTTTTGGAAAAGAAGACGACAAACAATTGTTCTGTAAGATAGCGTAGATCATTTCCCTGTCAAATTCGGCTAAAAAACGATATCGAAGCAAGTCATTTGTTAACAGGTTCCATTGCCGGCGGGCATATTTATAAGACCAGTTGTTTCCTGCACGGGGAAAATCAATCCATTCCGGATGTCCAAATTCGTTCCCCATAAAGTTTAGATACCCTCCACCGGAAGTAGCCAGTGTAATCAGGCGAATCAACTTATGCAAAGCGATACCACGATCAATGATCAGATTCTGAATATTTTTATTCATTGAAAAATACATCTCTTTGTCCATTAAACGAAAGCTGATTGTTTTATCGCCAACCAAAGCCTGATCGTGTGATTCGGCATACGATATTGTTTTTTCGTCAGCCCTGTGACTGGATAATTCATGGTACATATGACTTACGTTCCAGTCTTCATCTTTTTGTTCTTTAAGTAATTTGATCCAGAAATCAGGGACACCCATGGCTAGGCGATAATCAAAACCATAACCGCCATGATCAAGAGGTGATGCAATACCAGGCATACCACTCATTTCTTCGGCAACGGAGAGTGCCTGGGGGTTTATCTCATGTATCAATTTATTTGCCAAACCTAAGTATGTTATCGCATCTTCATCCTGATTGCCGTCATAATACATGTTGTAATTGGTAAAGTCCTGTCCCAATCCATGATTCAGGTAAATCATGCTTGTAATTCCATCAAAGCGAAATCCGTCAAACTTATATTCTTCAAGCCAGTACTGACAATTAGAAAGAAGAAAATGAAGCACTTCATTTTTGTTGTAGTTAAAACACAAAGAATCCCAGGCAATATGGTTTCTTCTGCCTCCATCGTGGAAATATTGATAAGGAGTGCCATCAAAGACCGCGAGACCCTCATCTTCATTTTTTACTGAATGGGAATGAACGAGATCCATGATAACGGCAATTTTTTCGCTATGAGCTGCATCAATCAGCTCTTTTAATTCATCGGGTGTTCCGAATCTTGAAGAAACGGCAAAAAAGTTAGATACATGATAGCCAAATGATCCGTAATATGGATGTTCCTGTATAGCCATCAATTGAATGGTATTGTAGCCGGCTTTTTTAATATATGGAATCATATTAAGCCGGAATTCATTGAATGAGGCAACTTTTTCATCAGGTGAAGACATTCCAATATGAGCTTCATATATTAAAGGAGGATCATTATTCCTTTTGAAATCAGTACATTTCCACTGGTAAGTCTGTTCAGGATTCCAAATCTGGCAACTAAAAATAAGTGTCTGTGGGTCCTGAACCATCCTGTTGCCATAAGATGGAAGTCTCAAAGCTTCTCCACCTTGCCATTTTACTAATAATTTATAAAACTGCTTATGTTTTAAAGCATCATTTGGGAGATTTATCTCCCAATTTCCATATTGTAAGCGTTTTAATGCGTATTTTGAAATAGGTTTCCAATCCGAAAAATCACCAATCATATAAATTTCATTGGCATTTGGTGCCCATTCCCTGAATATCCAGCTGTCGGTATTCTTATGTAATCCATAATATAAGTGTCCGGTCGCAAAATCTTTAAGTCTCTTTTTGTCACCTGTAAGCGCTTTCTCTTTATTATAGATATTATATAATCTTCTGTTAATTACATCAACATAAGCACTGAGCCATTGATCTTTTTGTACAATTACTGGAACATTCATAATTTTTTTTCGTTTACAAGATGTAACATACAAATGTAATAAAAATTGAAACAATAAATCTGATGATTAATATCATATTATAGCATGGTTAATATCAGTGTTGTTTTGTATAATTAGCTATTTAAATTGTGTATTTTTAGAGCTCATATTATAAAAAAAATTGTGAGAATAGAAAATTCAATATTTTTTTTAATGTTTTTATCAGTTGCACCCAATCTATTTTCTAACTTATCTGAACATGGAGATAAAAC
>Ga0302320_10024939_pt1 | contig 11646 bp, 12 predicted proteins | sample Bog_T0_3_FD_202130 | JGI IMG/M metagenome (GOLD analysis project Ga0302320, IMG submission 202130) | Peat permafrost microbial communities from Stordalen Mire near Abisko, Sweden - Bog_T0_3 | ecosystem: Environmental > Terrestrial > Soil > Wetlands > Peat | place: Sweden: Abisko, Stordalen Mire... | reverse complement strand
AATACCGCACCCCCCGCCGCACTTCCAGCAACCCCCGCTCCCCCGCCATCCTAAAAAACCGCTCAATCCCCTCCCGCCCCCGCGGCGTCACCTCGTACCGCAGATACTCCGTAAAATACCGCCGCGCCAGTTCCCGCGGCCAATGCTTTTCCCCCGCATACTTGTCCAAAATCGCCTCGGTCATCTTCGCCCCCTCCCGCTGCGCCCAGGCCAGCATGTCCGCCAGCGGCTGGTCGATCATGTCCGCCCGCATCATCCAGCACGCAAACACAAACGGCAGCCCCGTCAGCTTCTTCCACTCCTCCCCTAAATCCAGTTGATACGGATACTCCACCGCGTCCGGCGCCGCATTCACCACCTTGTCCCCAATCAAAAGCATCGCCTCCGGCCCACCCCCATCCTCGTGGCCCTTCGCCCTCTTCGTGTGCTTCGTGCTTGCGTCGTCGTTCCCCAACCCCACCATCTCCACCTTCACCCCATGCGCCTCCCGCAAAATCAGCTGCGCCAAAATCACGCTCGTGTGGCTGTCGGTGTCCCCATGCAGCCGCGTTATCCTCCCCGGCGGAACCCTGGAAAAAATCCGCACCGTCAGCGTCGGCCCATCGCACCCAATCGCCCCCGCCGGCACAAGCAGCAACTCCACCGAGCTTTGCTGATAATCCACAATGGAAAGCAACCCCGTGCTCGCCCGCCCGCTCTCGACAATCTCCAACAGCTTCGACGGCACCGCCAGATGGATGTCCACATCCGCCCGCCCCAACAGCGGCTCAATGAGCGGCTTGGAGTTCAAAAAGGAGACGCAGGCCAGCGAATGACGCATCATGCTTCTTTCACAAATCCGGCTTCGTTCGGAGTTCACGCTTCAGCGTGCGCCCGGCGGTCCCATCAAATCCAGCGGCAAAGCGGGAGCCCCCATCGCCTCCCGTGCCGCATTGTTCCTCTCCACCGCCTGCTGCAACTGAGGCGATCCCGAAGGAAAGTTCTCCACATGCCCGTCCGCAAAGCCGATGACCCGCGTTTTCCCAAAAATGCCTTTGTCGTAGAGAACAATCACCTGCGAGGCATTGCGTATACGCTGCATGCGCCCCAACCCCGCGCCCGCATAAATATAATCCCCGTGGGCATCAATCTCCGCCATCTGTGTCGCCAAATCCGCCCCGGGCGTCGGCGTCCAGGGCGGCGTGCCTCCGCGCGGGTCCTTCAGCACTCGCGGGACATCACGAAGGTTGGATGTCACATATGCCAGATGTTGCGGCATGGCGCCATCCCAATCGGCACAGTACATGCTCACTGCAAAGCCAATTTGATGCAGGTCCGACGCCACCACCACCTCCCGCGCCTTTTCCCGCGCCCTGCCCAGCGCCGGCACCAGAATCGCAATCATCATCAGGGCCACCAGCGCCACCGGCACCGCAATCGCCCCCGTCACGATCCCCCCAATCGCCATCCCGCGCCGCCCCGGATTCCTCAACGCCACAACCCCCAACACCAACCCCACCAGACCAATCACCCCGCCCACAACCACCGGCGAAAGCAGCACCCCCGCTATCCCCACAATCAACGCCGCCAGCGCCAGGCCATTGCGCGATTCACTCTGCGTCACATCCGTCATAGTCAACTCCCATACACGAGTTCATCTTCCCGCCGGCGACCACTTCCGCGTCCGCCCTCATAACAATAACACCAAACGGCCGCGCAGGCTTCTTTGCCTTGCACTGCTCACATCCGGCTCGCCGCTTCATCCTCCCCGCGCCGTCGCCGTATCCGCCGTCGGCCTCCCCTCCCCCATCAACCCCACATCCGCCAAGCTCAGCAAAAACGGCCAACCATCCCGGTACTCCACCACCGCTACCATCCCGTTGGCCAGCGAAAACCGCCGCTCCTGGCTGTCGGGTATCCCCAGCGTCTTGTAGATCGTCCGCGCCAATATCCCCCCGTGCGTCACCACCAGCACATCGCACTCTTCGTGCGCCGCGATGATCTCCCGAAAAATCCGGTCCGCCCGCTCCCACACTGCCGCATCCGTTTCCACCCCCGGAACGCCCGTCCAGTCCGCCAAATCCCCCCTCCCCGCCCCCGCCCCGCTGCTCCGCCGCAGCGCCACCGCCTGCGGCTCCAGCAATCCCTCATATGGCCCCAAATCCCGCTCCCGCAGCAGAGGCGTGCTGATGATCCCCAACCCCAATTCCGCCGCAATCGGCGCAGCCGTCTGCATCGCCCGCGGCAAATCGCTGGCGTACACCGCTGCGAACCGCTTCCTGGCAAACGCCACCGCCAGCTCCATCGCCTGCCGCCGCCCCGTCGCGTTCAACTCCGTAGGCGTGTGCCCCTGTATCCGCCCCTCAAAGTTCCAGTCCGTCTGCCCGTGCCGCACCAGCCACAGCCGCGTTCCCATGTCGCTCTCCAGCAAAAACAGTCGGAGGGGATGGTAACGGCATCAAACTTTTCCCGCCAACCAGTTCAGGTCTTCGCCGGTCATCACCACGCGCCCCCGCGGCAATTTGGCCAGGTCAAATTTTCCAATCATGTCTGCGGCGGCCATCTCTTGTGGGCAGGCGATCTGCCCGCTGCACCATGCAGCCCATCCGACGATGCGCTCCGGCCTGATGCCCGCGGCGCGGAATTGGGCGATGCGGCTTTCGCCGTGGCGCTTGGCGAGACGCTTGCCGTCGGGACCGATGACCAGCGGCACATGCGCAAAGGCCGGCACGGGCCGCCCCAGCGCCTGGTACACCAGCATCTGCCGCGGCGTACTGCTCAGCAGGTCATCCCCGCGGATCACGCAGTCTATCCCCATCGCCGAATCATCCGCCACCACCGCCAACTGATACGCCGGCGCCTCATCAAAACGCGTCACCGGAAAATCCCCCGCCTCGGCGGACACATCAAACCGCTGCGCCCCCATGATTAGATCATCAAATGCCTGCGTGCCAGGGCGCACCAAAAGCCGCCAGCACGGAACCTTGCCGGTGGCCAGCCGCACGCTGCGCGCGGCATCCGCGACAGTAAGCCCACGCATCGGCCCATCAATGCCGGCCAGCAATCCCCGGCACGTTCCCGGATACCGCGGCTGGTTCTCTCCCTCGTGCGGAGCGCTCGCCCCTCCCGCCACCGCCGCCAGCAGATCCGCCCGCGTGCAGACGCACGGAAAAATGGCCTCCGCCTGCCACAGCCGCTCCACAACCGCATCATATACCCCGGCCGCCGCCCGCTCCGATTGCACCAAACTCCCAACCCCTCCTTTGTGGTCTTTGGAACTTCGTGCTTCGGTCCCCGGCCCCAAGTCCCAGTCCATCCCCAGCCACTGCAAATCCTCATACGCCTGCGCCACGGCCTCCGCCTTGGCCCGCCCCGCATCCAAATCCTCCATCCGCATGACCACCTGCGCCCCCGCCTGCCGCGCCAGCCACCACGTCACCAAAAACGTCCGCGCATGCCCCAGGTGCAGCCGCCCCGTCGGGCTGGGTGCCAGCCGGGTCCGATTAAATCTCAATACTGTCGCAGCCATTTTTATATGCCATCTGGAGGTTAACCGGATGCGGGATTTGCCCGATGGGTGAGCGAGCAAGATACCCGAACGCGGCGGGACACCGCGTCTACTTTTGGAGGCCCAGCGTTGGAACATATCGGACTGTCGCATGAAGAGTTGGAGCGAGTCAAGCAGATCATCACCGAGCTGGACGCCATCCCCCCCGGCCCCGCCGCCGACCGCCGCGTCTACCCGCGCATCGACTTCACACACACCATGTGGCTGAGCCTTCCCGAAGACCCCACCGCACCCTGGGTGCACATTCTCTCGCGCAACCTGTCAACCTCCGGCCTCGCCTTTGTCGCCCGGCGAAGTTTCGCCTTGGGCTCCTTTGCCGTGGTCTCGCATCACCTGTCGGAAAAGGAAAACCAAATTGCCCTCGCGTGCGTCAAGTTCTGCCGGCAGGTGGATACCACCCTCTTTGAAACCGGCCTGGAATTCCGCGCCGCCCTCAATGACCCCAAGAACCTGCGCGCCATACCGGCCCACTGGAAGGCCCTGATGCTGCGGGCAAGGTGGAACCACACGGAGACCCAAGGGTGACCCAAGGGGCAAACGGAGGGTGGGCCTGGGCCAGAAAGTCCAAAATCCTTCCAAAATTCGGGCAAAATGTCCGGAATTTTCTTGCATTTCAATCTTAAATACCGGAGATTAGTGGACCAGCGAGGAAACTTTCGAGCTGCCGTTAATCTTTGCTGAGTAATGGTTTATATTACATTGTGCCTTTGTTCACAATGTAGTCGTAGGCGGTTTGTCTGCAATTTTGGGTCTGTGCGGGCCTATAATGTCCCGCCTGTTGTTGTTTTTTGGTCGTTTTCAGAGGAAACAGAGTCATGAGTACCGTTCAATCGCAGCAAATGCAGCATTCCCATTCCAGTTCCCACTCCAAGAAGCCGCGCAGTGCCGGGCTCTCGGTCATGGTTTACGATCGGGGCCTGCATCCGGAGTTGTTTGCCGTCGATCTCCGTCGCAACCGCGTTCTTGGCGGCTTGGATTGCCAGATGTGGCTGCTTTCGGGTGGGGGCCACCTGATTGCCGCCTCCTCCGGCGGCAAAACGGTGACGGAGGTTGCTTGTTTCCCCTCCAAGACTTTGCCCGACCGCGGTTTGATCGAGCGGCTGCCCTGCAAAGGGGATAAGCAATATGAGAAGGCCGTGGGCACGGAATTTCAATATTACCTGGCCCTGAATGAAGAGCACGTGACCGACGCGCTGTTTGACAACAGCGTGACGGAACTGATCCGCCTGGGCCAGGAGCAGGCCGGCCTGATCTCCCACAAGAAAAACGAGCTGGGCCAGACCGAATACCTATCCATCCTGGTGGCGACGCTCCATCGCCGGGCGATTCACATTGAAGGCTTCCACCTGCTGGGCGAACCGCGGGTGCTGGTGCGGACGCAGTCGATTATTGAGCAGCAGGTGAAGTAATACCCCATTCCCCAAGAAGTCATTGACGACGCCCGAAACATCATGTTTCGGGCGTCGTTGTTTTTGGAAGTTGTGGTTCGCCGCGACCAAAGGCGAGGCTGTCGTCGCGGTAATCCTTCAGCGCTCGTGTCACGATGCGCGTTATCTGCCCTGCCAATTCATCAATGTCTTTGCGTTCTTTTGGCAGGGCCATCCAGCAGAAATGAATCGCCTGGCGAATGGTTTGATCCACCTGTCCGGGACCAAAAAAATCCGCCATCCGGTCAAAACTCTCAGGATCCGAGGACGTGGAAAAGGCCATAGTTGCTCCAAATGAAGAAGGAGAATGGCTGATAAGTATCTTGAAATGGAGAAGCCACGGTTTAAGCCGCGACGGCTTCCGCGGCGGGAACCGGCACAGGCAGCGGCGTGGATTCCTTCGCCCGGCGCGATAGCCAGCGGCTGTGGAAGGTCATCAGGCCCACATACAGATAGCCGAACGCGAAGATGGCCAGGAACGGCACAGTGCCAAAGGCCCGGCCCGTGATGCAGGCAACGACCAGGCAGGCCGTCATGTACAGCCCGAAGAAAATCTCCACAAACGGAAGCCATGTGCTCTTCTTGCGGAAGGTGCCCGCGCGGCGCTTCCAGTCGTTCTTCCCGGCGCTCGTGCCGTACTTGGGCGTGCGGATAAACTCCGTGTCCTTGCGGCCAAACAGGCCTTCCAGCACCGCCAAGCCGTTCATCATGCTGATCCCCATCCCCAGGGCCATCAGCATCGGAATCATCAGAAACGTCTTGAACGTGCTCCGCCCAATCGCCTGCTGGCTGAGCATGTAGAACGTGCCGGCCGAACAGGTAAGCAGGCCGAAGAAACTCATGACTATCGCGGTAACAAGGATGTGCGTGGAATAGAAAATATCCGTCTGCATCGCCCATGTGGGAAACAGCAGCAGCGACAGAATCACAGCGGGCACGTACACGGCGGCCGAGGTGAGGTGGAACCAGGATTCCACCTTGACGCGCAACGGCAACTTCGACCGCAACACCGTGGGAAGCAGCTTGATGGCGGTCTGCACACTCCCCTTGGTCCAGCGGTGCTGCTGCTGCTTGAAGGCGATGACCTCCGGCGGAAGCTCGGCGGGGCAGACCAGATCCGCCACGAAAATAAACTGCCAGCCCCGGAGCTGGGAGCGGAAGGAGAGGTCCATGTCCTCGGTCAGGGTGTCGTGCTGCCACCCGCCGGAGTCTTCGATGGCCTTTTTTCGCCAGATACCGGCGGTGCCGTTGAAGTTCATGAAGCGTCCGCTGCGGTTGCGGGCGGTGTGTTCGATCATAAAGTGGCCATCGAGAAAGATCGCCTGGCAGCGGGTCAGGATGGATTGCTCCCGGTTGATGTGACCCCAGCGGGACTGGACGCAGCCGACATTCGGGTCGGTAAAGAAATGGATCGTCTGCCGGATGACATCGGGATTGGGCACAAAGTCGGCATCGAAAATCGCGACAAATTCGCCGGTGGCGGTTTTCAGGCCCTGCTCCAGCGCCCCGGCCTTGTAGCCGATGCGGTCCACGCGGTGCACGTATTCCACATCGTGGCCGAGGCGGCGCATGCGATCGCAGGCTTCTTTCGCAAGTATGGCGGAATTGTCGGTGGAATCGTCAAGCACCTGGATTTGCAGCAGATGCGAGGGGTAATCAATCTTGCAGGCCGCCTCAATAATGCGGGCGGCCACAAATTCCTCGTTGTACATCGGAAGCTGCACGGTCACGCGGGGCAGGGTTTCAAACGCCCCCGCCGGCTTGGGCGTATGGCGGCTGTGCTTGTAGTAGAGGAAAACCTGCACGTACCGGTGGATGCCATAAATGGCCAGAATGCCCAGCGTAAGGCAGTAGAGGACGACACAGACTAAATGGGCTTGCTGCATCAACGACATAGATGGTGTGACTCCCAATAAATCATCAGGACCCCGGCATCCATGGCCGACTCCCCGGCAGCTTTCCCGGCGTTAGAGTGAGCGTAGTTTACGCACCCCCCGTATGGTTTGCAATGCGTTAAGAGACCGCAAGAGCGTTTTGGCAGACCCGACGCCTCAGCAGCGTTACTTTTGCGAATATTATCGGTCATGGGTCAACGTCTGTCCAATGGAAAGTTGCAATCTGGCGGCCAACGTGGGGTCCAGCTTCGACGGGTTCCAGTTCAGCTTGTACCCGTCTCCCTCAAAACGGGGAAGTATGTGGTAGTGGAGGTGATCCACCGATTGCCCGGCCTCGCGTCCGCTGTTGGTGAGCACGTGGCATGCCACGGCACTAACCCCCTTGACCGCCGCCGCGACGAGCTTTGGCACGCGCAGGTTGATCGCCGCCAAAACCTCCGGCGGCGTTTCCATGATGTTGGAATAATGGGACTTTGGGATGATGAGCGTGTGCCCGGCGACGATGGGAAAAACGTCCAGAAAACAGAGGACCTGATCATCTTCGTAAAGCTTGAAGCAGGGGATGGTGCCCGCAACGATCTTGCAGAAGATGCAATTTTCGTCTTTGGGAAACGAGCGTCCCACGGCGTCCGGCACGGCGATACTCCTGCGATTGGCGATGAAAACGTCGTCAAGCGTACGCGCCGGGGGGTAAAACGCAAGAGAAAAGTGAAATGCCTGGTATGGCGAAATTTGGCAGCACCGAAGCGGCAAAAGGGGGGGGGCAACCCGGCTGACCCGATTTCAATTCCCAACGCGCTCAAGAAGTTCCGCAGGGGCTTCGATGGATTGTGGCTCGCCCCCCTCCCCATCAAGGAGTTGCAATCGGAAGATTTGCCGGCCCTCGATACCGATGGGGCCGCGATCCTCAATGATCTTCGCGCGCCAAAGAGTTTTGCCAAGCCGAAGGTTGACTTCGTCGCCGGGACGGGGTCTCTTTTTGGATATCGTGGGCATGGGAGCATCCTTTACCATGGACGTACGCCTGTTATTGTAGCAAGATGATCGGAGATTACATCGTCAAATCTCTGTGCCAGCCGATCACAGGCACTTCGAAATTGCCGGACCATTGGTAGGGTCAATCCCTCCGGCCGCAGTTTGTGGGCGATGAAATCCTGGTGGGCAATGGCATTGCGCCAGGTATTCATTTGTTCGAGAAGGATCTGGCGGCGAGCGTTAAGAGAAGGCGCGACGGCCTTCACCGTATCCCAAAATCTCAAATTCAGACGACCAAAATCGGCACCGATGGTCGCCGGCGATGGATTTTTGGAATCAAGTTGCCGATTGGGAGTCAGGTTGAGCAGGAGAATATCGCGTCGCGGGTCGGGTGGCGCTCCCGGTGGATTCTGCCGACATATGTAATCGACTGCCTCCGTATGAAGCTCACGGCAAAAATGTTGAAAGTGGCTGGAGATGAGGACCAGATAAGCATGGTTGAGTTGAAGCGTCGCAAACCGGCGTCCACGGGCGTTGCCGCCGACAGCTGCATGCGCGATCTGTATTTGATTCAGGGCAGAGTGAGCATCGTGATTCCAGCGATGCAGGGAATTTGAAGGCATCGTGTGATTCCTCTTTGCAGGGAGCCTTTCTACACCTTCCTATCCAGCAACCGGTACTGCACCGCCTCGCTCACATGCTGCGATTGCACGTTGGCCGTCCCCTCCATGTCCGCGATCGTCCGGGCGACCCGCCGGACCTTGTCAAACGCCCGCGCCGAAAGGCCCAGCTCCTCCATCGCCTGCTTCATCAGCAGTTGCCCGGCGTCATCAAGCACACAGTGCGCCTTCAGCTCCGCCGTCCGCATCGTCGCGTTGCACATCAGAGAATCTGCCCCGAAACGCTTCCGCTGGGCCGCGGTGGCGCGTTCCACCTGCTCCCGCATCTGCCGGGAACTGGTTCCCACGACCGTGCTTGTCAGGTCACGATAGGTCACGGCCGGCACTTCCAGATGAATGTCAATGCGGTCCAGCAGCGGGCCAGAAAGTCTGCTCATGTATTTTTCCATCGCCGCCACCTCGCTGGCCTTGGCGTTGCGCGGATCGACCGTGCCTTTCCCCGAATGCGAAGGATTCATCGCCGCCACCAGCATGAACCGGGCCGGAAATGTAACACTGGAATGGGCCCGGGAAATATTGACCGTGCCCGATTCCATCGGCTGGCGCATCACCTCCAGCACATCGCGCGGAAACTCCGCCAGTTCATCCAAAAATAAAATGCCGTGGTGAGCCAGCGAGACTTCGCCGGGCCGCGGAATGCTGCCGCCCCCGATGATGGCGGGACTGCTGGCCGTGTGGTGCGGCGACCGCACTGGCCGCCGGGTGATAAGCGATTGACCCTTTTCCAAAAGCCCGCAGGCCGAATAGACCCGCGTCGTCTCCAACGCCTCCTGCCGCGTCAACGGCGGCAGAATCGTCGGCAATCGCGAGCAAAGCATCGTCTTGCCCGCCCCGGGCGGACCAAGCAAAAGCAAATTATGCCTCCCGGCGGCGGCGATGGTCAGCGCTCGCTTCGCCAGCTCCTGCCCCCGCACATCCGCAAAATCCACGTCGTAATCCCCCTCGATGATCTGGCTGGGGGATTCCTCGGTGTGGAACGGCTCGACTTCCAGCGTGCCATTGAAAAAACCCGCCAGCGTGCTGATCGAGTCAATCGGATACACCGCCACCCCCGGTACAACCGCGGCCTCGGCGGCGTTGTCCGCGGGAACCAGCACCCCTTCCAGTTTGAGTTCCTTGGCCAGCATCGCCATGGAAAGGGCACCCTTGACCGGGCGCACCCGGCCATCCAGGGCCAGTTCGCCGGCGATGAGGAATTGCTTGTGGCGATCGGTGACGATGGAGCGTGTGACGAGCATGATCCCCAGGGCGATGGGGAGTTCGAGGGCGGAGCCTTCCTTCTTGATGTCCGCCGGGGCGAGGTTGATGACCAGTTTGGTATCCGGGATGGGGAAGCCCGAATTGAAGAGGGCCGAGCGGATGCGGTCCAACGCTTCGCGCACGGCGGCATCGGGGAGGCCGACGACGATGGCGGGCGAGTCGTAGATTTTTGTGAGATCGACTTCTACTTCGCAGCGCGTCGCGTCGATGCCCTGGAGGATGAACGTATGGACTTTGGCAAGCATGCTCGGCCCCGGTCGCAATAATTCGCCGGTAGCATCCGGGGTGAAGGGGCGGCGGTCAAGTGGAAAGAGTGCTCCCGCAGGCGCTCAACGTGTGATTCGGCGCCAGTCTGTCGGGGCGGCTTTACTTCGTGGGAATTGTCGGCAGCGGATTTGGAACCACCTCGTCGGAAGTGCCCCATTTCGAATTCCAGTGCAGGTTCCAAAGATCCTGAATTCTCTCCGGGATGACATGGCCATCGAGAAATGCCATGCCGATGCACATGTTATGACGGTTCACTGAAAAACGCTGCATATGGGCGCCGCTGCCGTCGCCGGGAGCCGAGGTACTCGACGGCGCCGCGTCCGAGGCGTGCGGCCAGCCATTGTCCCAGTCGCAATCAGCAAACAGCGGCACATCAGCCCGCCCCATCGCGCTGTTGAAATCCCAAAGATACGACGGATCGGTGCAGCTCTTGCCCTGCTTGGCAAAAACCATCAACTCCGAACTGCTTCCAAAATAGGGATGAACGTACCCGTTGAGGGCGTAGCTGGAGTAATACGGTTGGCCGGTGAGCGGATCGTTGCCCACCACGGAAGTGGTGTAGGAAACCGCCGCCGTCGATGGGCGGGGCATCGTTCCCGTGGTTTCCGGACAGACGCGAATTTTGTCGATTTGCCCATAGGGCCGCAGAATGTTCACCCAGAACATCGTGGGGTTGTTCGTCCCCGGATAGGCCATCATGCACCGGTAATCAATATTGTACGCCTGCGTTGCCAGGGCCAGCCCGCGCACGTTGGAGAGGCAGACCGCCGTGCGCGCCTGCTTCCGTGCCCGGCCAAGACTGGGCAGCAAAATGGCGATCAACAACGCAATCACGGCAATGACGACCATTAACTCGATCAGCGTGAACCCGCGGCGACGAATCATATGATGCTCCTCAATGCCCTGCTGCCCCGGCTGGCGTTTTTTGACAAAAAACGCGGTTTTTCCCGTAGTTCATGTGCGCCGCGACCGCTCACACCCTGAAAAATTCAAATTTTCGACAAGCGGCGGCGTGTGAAAGGACGGCAAAATTGTTCGCAATTACGGAAACAATTAGCCGCTTGTGCGTCTTGAAAACGAAGACATGAAACATCTACAAAAACGACGGCCGACAAATGGCCCTAGAATTGGTCGTCAACCTTAATTTAACATGAAGGCGCGGTGACGCAAGTACAAAATGAAAAGAATATCAAAAAAACGTCGATTTCCCCATCCGCCCACTCCAGGGCTCGATTCCACGCCTCCACATTGCCCATCCGACCGAGTTCGGCGGATAATGACCGACGTACTTACCGAAAGGACCTCCCATGGTCGATGAACTCATCTTTGTGGGCTTTCATTCCCAAGTGGTGGCCCTGGACCGCCGAACCGGCACCATCGTCTGGCAATGGAAAAGCCACGATGGAAAAGGCTACGTCAGCCTCCTCCTCGACGGCGACCGCCTCATCGCCTCCGTCATGGGCTACACCCATTGCCTCGACGCCGCCACCGGTAAGGAACTCTGGTTCAACGCCCTCAAGGGCCTGGGCGTCGGCGTGGCATCGCTCGCCAGCGCGCGGGCGGACATGGGGGCATTCCTCATTCAAGCCGCCGCG
>Ga0302320_10024937_pt1 | contig 11647 bp, 10 predicted proteins | sample Bog_T0_3_FD_202130 | JGI IMG/M metagenome (GOLD analysis project Ga0302320, IMG submission 202130) | Peat permafrost microbial communities from Stordalen Mire near Abisko, Sweden - Bog_T0_3 | ecosystem: Environmental > Terrestrial > Soil > Wetlands > Peat | place: Sweden: Abisko, Stordalen Mire... | reverse complement strand
CGAGCAGCCGCGCGTTGGGATTGATCGTGACGATCACACCCTTGAGCTGGGCGACGTAGGGATCGTCCCAGCCGTAATCGGTGAAGAGGCCAATGACGGGCGCAGTCGCGGCGCGGGCGGTGGAGGCGGAGGAAAAACCAGTCATGACGAGCGCAAAAAAGGCCACGCCCAAAATACCAAAGGGACGAAAGTTTGGCATAAGTATTAAGCGGAACCTATTTCACGCCTGCGACCAAGCGAAAAATGCAGAAATCATGAAGGCGTTACTTCTCAGCCAGCAGCGCATCGAGATCGAGCCGTCGCGTGTACATGGTGATTTCTCCCGCGGCGGAGCGGGGCCATTCGGCGCGGGGACGGTCGCGATAAAGTTCAACTCCATTTTCGTCGGGGTCGCGCAAGTAGAGGGCTTCGCTCACGCCGTGGTCCGATGCACCATCGAGTTTGATTCCGGCGCGGTTAAGCCGGCGTAGCGCATCGGCCAGCGAAGCGCGGTCGGGATAACGGATGGCGACGTGGTAAAGGCCGGTGGTCCCCGGTGGAGGCGGCGAGCCGCCCGCGCTTTCCCAGGTGTTCAAACCGATGTGGTGATGGTATCCGCCCGCACTAATGAAAGCAGCCTGCGAGCCCATCCGCTGGATCAACTCGAAGCCGAGGATGCCGCAATAAAAGGCCAGCGCCCGATCAAGATCCGCGACCTTGAGGTGGACGTGGCCAATATCGACCCGGGGATCAATGGGGTTGGAGGTAGACACGCTTAACGCTACTCGAGAATGGGAAAGGCACAAAAAAGTGCCGGTCCAGGATTCACTCCCGGAGCCGGCACTCCAATGTCTCGCTAAATGCGTTACGGCCTATTTGTTGGCCGGATGCATCGCCTTCGTATCCGTCTGCAAAGAGGCGGATTGATTCGAGGTCGTGGTTTTGTCCGTGTCCGAGCATCCCGTGAAGGAAAGCAGACCGAGAACAGCGAGACATGTGAGTAACAGGTATTTCATGCGACTACCTTGGCAGGGCCCGTGCCAATTGACGAGATGGATGACTGCCCATTGCAAGGCAATGACTTAGCGTTTTTTGGCGTAAGCCGCAACCCTGTCAAAGCCGCTAAACGCGAAAGAAAAATGGCGCGATATTGCAGAACGCAAGCCCATGAAAACAGTTCGCGCAAAACGATCATTGCGGCCCCTGCTCTTCGAGATGTTCGAGGCGCGGCCCGACTTTTTTGCCCGCGTAGTCGAGAGATTTGAAGAGCATGACGTAGAAAACAATCACAGCAACGATGGCGATGGCACCGGTAATCCAGTGATGCGCGCGGAGGCGTTGCAGCGGCGGCGCGAAAGCGATCATCCCAAACAGGCTCGCCACCACGATAACTGCGTCAAAACTTGCGCGCTGCCAATAGCCACCGCCCAGATGCAGCCACATGCCGAATTCATCGAAGGTCAGCGCGAGGCTGAATCCATAAGCAACGGCGCACCACCATCGTTCGCGTTCGCTGATTTGGAAAAAGAGAAGAATGCCCCCAACCGTGCAAAGCAAAAAGATGCCGTAGTTGAGATGGTGGACATGCGTCCCGCCCATATGGAGAAAGAGGTCCGGGATCATGCGCCCCATGATGAGGATCACGAGCAACCGCGAGGCGATGAACGTCAGGAGAAAGACGGTGAAGACAACACGGGCGAGCGAACGAACCCGGTGCACCGGCGTGGCGGCGACCGGTGAATCGTCAGCAGTTGGATCGGGCGTGTTCACGGAAAGCAAAAAGCCCCTGCGAAAGAATCGCAGAGGCTTTTCGGCAAAGGTTGAATGAGTGTGATTATTTCGACCACGTCGCGCCGCCATCAGAGCCCACAGAGAGCTTGGCATGGCCCGATTTGAGGGCTGCAACCGACGCGTCGGACAGCTCGTAGTGATCCATCACGTTGTCCCAGCTCGCACCGTCGCCGAACTTGACCGGAACGACGTAGGTCTTCTTGTCGACCAACACACTGGCGGTGCTGTCGGACTTCTTTTGGATCGTGGCCATATCGCTGTCGTACGAATCAGCGCGACCAATGGAGAAAGTTGCGATCAACGCAACCACGGACAGGGTGAGGACGAGGCGGAGGTTTTTCATAGTTTATTTAGTTTCTGTAAGGTTTCCGGCACGCTAACAGAACTTGTCCCCTCGACAATCACTTTCTGGGGCTAAAAAGCGGGCCGCTAAAACCGCCTATATTCTCCGCGTTCATCCTGCAATCACATTGTCAGAAACGGCACCCCGCCTTATCTTGCTCGATATGAAGCGGGTATTCTCCATGGAGGAATGGGACGAGCGCGGGCGGCGCATGAAAGAAGTATCTGCCCGCTTGGCGGCGCAGGGCTTCGTCATCACCCGCCCCCCCATCGAAAAGCAATGGCGCAAGAGCGCGCAGAAACGAGCCCTGCTCAAAAAACTCTATGGACCAACCGGGCAAGCCTGACTTTAAGCAGCGGGAACGGGTTGCGACCCGGGTCTCAGCAGCCTTCCCGGCCATAAGGGAAATCGAGACCCGTCATCGTTGTGTCATTTGACGCTTGCGCATATCGGCGCAGACTATCCGTTCATGCCCACCCTACAAGACCCCATCCGCATCGGAGCCTGGAACCTCCCCAACCGCATCATCATGGCGCCGCTCACCCGCTGCCGCGCCAGCGCCGGACGCGTCCCGAACAAGCTGATGGCGGAGTATTACCGGCAGCGCGCCAGCGCGGGCATGATCATCTCCGAGGCGACCTCCGTTTGCGCCATGGGCGTCGGCTATCCCGACACGCCGGGCATCTGGTCGGACGAGCAGGTCGACGGCTGGAGACTGATCACGACCGCGGTGCACGAAGCCGGGGGCCGAATCCTCCTGCAACTCTGGCACGTCGGGCGCCTCTCCGATCCGAGCTATCTCAACGGCAAACTCCCCGTCGCACCTAGCGCGATCGCCGCCGGCGGCCACGTCAGCCTGCTCCGGCCGCTCACGCCGTTCGTCACGCCGCGCGCGCTCGAGCTCGACGAAATCCCCGGCATCGTGGCCGACTATCGCCGCGGCGCGGAGAACGCGAAGGCGGCCGGCTTCGACGGCGTGGAAGTGCACGGCGCGAACGGCTATCTGCTCGATCAATTTTTGCAGGACAGCACGAACAAGCGGACCGATCGTTACGGTGGTCCGATGGAGAACCGCGCCCGGCTCTTGCTCGAGGTGCTCGACGCCGCCATCGCCGTCTGGAGCCCCGACCGCGTCGGGCTGCATCTTGCGCCGCGTGGCGACGCACACTCGATGGGCGATTCCAACCCGGCGGCGACATTCCGCCATGTCGCCGGCGAAGCAGGAAAGCGCAAGATCGCCTTCATCTGCGCCCGCGAATCGCTCGACGAACCGCGCCAGGTCCCGGCCATGAAGAAAGCCTTCGGCGGCGTAGTTATCGCCAACCAAAAATTAACGAAGGAATCCGCGGAACAGCTCCTCGCCAAAGGCGAAGCCGACGCCGTAGCCTTCGGTCAGCTTTTCATCGCCAATCCCGACCTCCCGCTGCGCTTCGCCAAGAACGCGCCCCTCAACATGCCCGACCCGGAGACATTTTACGCCAGCGGCCCAACCGGCTACACCGACTATCCGTTTCTTGCGTAGCCGCGCTGGTGGCTATTTCCGCATGATGGGTTACGTTGGACGGCATGAGCACATTCCGTTTTGGATTTCCTGTCGTGGTCGCACTTACGGCCCTCTCGGGTTGCGCCTCGATCAGCGTTCAACCCGGAACCGCCGTTGCGACTCGACAGAAACCGCAAAAAGTTTACGTCGAGTCTTTTTCCACCGACAAATGCGAGTTCAAGGTGGACCGCGAAGGAACGGAGCTGGATCAGTTCAAGAACAATCTCCAGGCAATGATGACGGCCGGCATCACGACCGACCTCACCAAGCGGCTGATTCCCGCGGTCGCGGCAGACCCTGCAGCCCACCAGCGGCGTGAGAATGCCTGGCTCATCCGGGGCGAGTTTGTCCGCGTCTACCAGGGCAGCCGCCTCCTGCGCGGTACCATTGGCTTTGGCGCCGGTGCGACCAAGCTCGAAACACGCGTTCAAGTTTTCGATTTATCAACCGGCAGCCCGCAACCGTTCCTGACCTTCTCCACCACCGGCGGCAGCAATGCCGAGCCCGGTGTCATTCCTTCTCTCGCCACCGATCCGTTAAGCCTGGTCATCGATGCCGCCGGGGGAGCAGGCAACGTGGCCCACGGCGTGACCGAGGACACCACGCGTACCGCCCGCGAGATCACCGCCGAACTGAGCGATTACCTCTACCGCAGCGGCTGGATTCCCGAGGACAAATGGATTCCGCCGAAGTCCTATTCGAATTGATGTCGTTTCGAGGGGATGTCGCCGGTCGCCACCGCACGCCTAAAGATGTGCTTCATCCCATCCGCATTTTGCGTCAGGATACCCAGATGCGCTGACCGGCTCCCCTCCCGCCGCCGCCGCATGGAATATCATCAACTTCTATGATCACACGTTTTGCCGAAAATCCGATTCTCTCACCCGCCGACATCATTCCCTCGCACCCCGGGATGGAAGTCGCCCTGGTCTTAAATCCCGGGGCCTTCACCTACGCCGGAAAAACTGGCTTGTTGCTGCGCGTCGCGGAACGTCCCCGCCAGGAAGAAGGCTGGATCAGCACGCCGGTGCTCGATCCCGCGGAGGAAACGGGCATGCGCATCTTGCGCATCAGGAAGGACGACCCCGATCTCGTCGGCGACGATCCACGCTTATTCGCCTACAAGGGCCGAGGCTACCTCACCATGCTGTCTCACTTGCGCCTGGCCTGGAGCGACGACGGCATCCACTTCAAGGCGGACCCCAAACCCACCTTGCTCGGCGAAGGCAAACACGAGAGCTTCGGCGTTGAGGACAGCCGGGTCGAATTTATCGATGGCCGTTACTGGCTGACTTATACCGCCGTCTCGGAATTTGGCTGCGCCGTCGCACTGATCTCCACGGCAGACTGGAAAACCTTCGAGCGCCACGGCCTGATTTTCCCCCCGCACAACAAAGACTGCGCGCTTTTCCCGAGAAAAATCGACGGCAATTATTGGGCGTTGCATCGCCCCAGCGGAGTGGAACTGGGCGGAAATTACATCTGGACCGCCAAGTCACCCGACTTGCTGATGTGGGGAGGCCACAACTGCCTCGCCACGACGCGCCCCGGAATGTGGGACTGCCAGAGAGTGGGAGGCGGCGCAGCGCCCATCGAAACCGACCGCGGCTGGCTGGTCATCTACCACGGCGCCAACAACAACAGCCGCTATTGCCTCGGCGGATTGCTCCTCGATTTGCATGATCCGACCCGCGTCTTGGCGCGAAGCGAAAAGCCGCTGATGGAGCCGGAAGAAGATTACGAGAAAAAGGGCTTCTTCGGCAGCGTCGTCTTCACCAACGGTCACGTCCTGCGCGGCGATGAGATCACCATCTATTATGGTGCCTCCGACAAAGTGATCTGCGGCGCCCGCGCCTTCATCTCCGATTTACTCAAAGCGTTTTGAGTCCCGTCGAAACTTCGGCCTGTTCCAAGTAAATCCTCTTCGGCCAAGCCTAAGTGTTTCGGAGAATTAGACCCAAGAGATTAACGCCGTTATCTTGCCCCTCAAGGTCAGCGACTCCTGCGCCATTCTGAAAGAATGGCCGTCGCTCAGCCCAGGGTTGCGAGGAACGAGCTACCCTGGGCTCATTGTCGCTTCGCGACCAACTCTGAAAGAGTTGAATCGATCTCCGACCTGGCGGCGCTAACGCGCCAGATCGCTTCCTCGCGGCAGCCGGTTTCGGCGAGAAGTTCAACCTTGAACTCCGCACAGCGCAACAAATCCTCAAAGAGCGGCACCGTGTAGCGCAAGCTCTGAAAAACCCGGAGCGGCTCGTCCATTCCAGGCGCGAAAGCATGCCCCCCCTTTTCAAAAGGCTCGTTCGATTTCCATGAGGCACGCGCCACGAAAGCAGGAACGCCCTCCCTTTCGCCGATCGTCATGCGCGGTCCCTCCACGAGATCATGCAAACCCCAATGCTCCAACGCCGCGGTGAGCCACGCCAGCGTTTCGGGATTATCGTACTGCGGCAGCACGGACCGCATCGCCGCGGGAAGATCGCCCCCCTCGCCGAGCGGCGCGAGATGCGCATTCACCAGCAGCGTGTCGCCGGACCGCAAAATCTCTCTCACCAGCCGCGCAACAAATGGAGGATGAAGATTCGGCACCAACCCGAAAAACGTGAAAATCCGCGGCGAGGCCTCGTCGATCCGGCCCAGCCACTCCTTGATAAAATCGATCTCGGTCAGGTCGCACACCAGATGCCGGCCCGACTTGGCGCCCGCCCCCTCAAGCCGCCGCGCCGATTCCGAAACCAAATCGTGGCTCACGTCTATCGCGGAAAAAGCCACCTCGTGTCCTTCCGACTTCAAGCGCGAACACAATTCCGCCTCCTTCAGTCCCGTCCCGCAGCCCAATCCGATGAGCCACACCTTCCGCGCCGGCCGCTCTTCCGCCACGCGCGCATAAGCCTCCCGATAAATCCGCGCAAACTCCGGATTGCCGTGGATCGGCGAATGCCTCAGGAAAACCTGCCTCCACAATTCCGTCTGCCGCGGCGTCATATAGAGCAGCTTCGGTTTGAGCGCATTGGCTCTCAACGACTCCGCCACGTCACGCTCCAGGTTGGCGTGGGCAATCAGCGGATGAATATCAATCTCCGGCATCGACTCGATCCTACCCGCTTTTCCTTCCAAAGGCCTCTGCAAAAAATCGTTTTTCCGTGCGCAAGCCAAAGGCTTGCCACAATCGTAGCCGGTAAACAACGCGTTGCTCTCAAGGTCGGCGTTTTGAGCCATTCTGAAAGAACGGCTTTCACTCAGCCCAGTGTTGCGAGAAACAAGCTACCCCGGGTTCTGGTTTCTGTCGTCCCAACTCTGAAAGAGCAAGAAAAACCTGTCCCCTTTTTCCGTTGTCCAGCCTTCCCTTTACTTCCGAAAGGTCACAGCGCTGAGGCGTAGTGCTTGCTAGCCCGGTTGTCACGGCTACAGTGCCGAGATGAGAACTGATGCCACCCTCCGACTTTCGTCGTTGAAGCAACGTATTCGAGCCGTCTTCCGGTATGCAATGCTCGTGACCGCTTCCGCAGGCCTCCTTTTCTCCGTCGCACGCGGCGAAAGCGTTACTTGGGACCCAGCGCAAAAACCGGCCCGAGAGGCCGACACGCTTTTCCTGCCCGACCTCACGTCGCTAGATTCCATCACCAAGGATGGAGGCTTTCTCTTCGGCCACGCGAACGAGACGTCGGACATGGTCCTGAAGAACTTCGATTTTGGGCCGGGCAAGTTTGGGCCTGCGGTGCGTGCAAAGGCCGTAGACTACTCGTTCGTGCAATATCCCATCGACGGCCTACTCGCCACTGACGAATTTACCGTCGAGCTCTGGGCGAAATGGGATGCTACGCCGGCAACGGCCGGCAGTTTTTTTGCGCTGCGAGGCAATAATAGCGTAGTCCTTACCTTAACCGCTGGTCAGTTGAATCTTGCCGTGGATGTGCCGGCGCTGAATGTGCGAGAGAGATTAAAGAAGGCCGCGGCAGACCTTCAGCTGAACGACAATAACTGGCATGAGTTCGCGCTAACGCTCAAAGACGGCACACTGCACCTCTGGGTCGACGGGCACGAGGCGGGCAGCATACCCAACATCCGTTTCCTGCCCACTTTTTCCGATGGAACCCACGGCACCGGCGTGCAGCTTGGCGGCGAAGCGCGGGCATCGGGCGGCGCGTGGGTCTCGGACGTTCGTTTTTCCCGCACGGCTCGCGTGCCTGGACAGCAAGTTACGCTGCGACCGCTCGACGGCGTGGTGACGGTCGATACCAGCTCGTCGACCGGCACGATTTCACCTACGTTTGTCGGCGCGCTTCACCCCGGCGGCTCGCCTCAACAATCCGACGCGGCCTTTGAAATCGTGCGCACCGACAAGCTGATCAACTCCACTCCTATCGTGCGCGGGCCGCCCAACGCCACCTGCCCCACTCCGGGCAAGAGCGGCCAGTTCTCCTACGACTGGGAGGTGGTCGACCGCACCATGGATTGGTTTAAGTCGCGCCACATCGCCCCCTACATATCGCTCGATTCGACGCCGCAGATTCTTGGCGGCGGCGCGCCTCCGTACCAGGGCGATGATCTCAAGACGAAGCTCTCGAAATCGGCTGGGTATAACGAGCAGGTACCGAATAGCGCGACCGATTGGGGTACCATCGTGGGCGACTTCGCTTACCATATCCTCAAGGAACGTGGCGACCAAGTTGCCTACTGGGCTTTTTGGAACGAGCCAGCCGCCATGTTCAAGGGGCCGCGAGAAACTTACTATGAGATGTATGGCGTAACCGCGAAGGCCCTCCGTGCCGTCGATCCGCAAGCCAAGATAGGCGGACCGGAGGATGCGGCGTTGACCGACTTAATTTACGGCTTGATCGCCTACGCCAAGGACAATTCTCTGCCGTTGGACTTCGTGTCCTACCACAACTATTCGGGCGACCTCTCCCTGCTCGATGTTTCGCGCATCCGCGTCGATGCAGCGGCGAAGGACAAAGGCTACACGAATCCGCTTCCCATTCTGCTAGGTGAATACAATTGGTCGTCGGAAGCACTCTACAAGTCCGGCCTCGCGCGGTGGGCGACGGGGATGTGGACGCTACGCTCCCTGGACGCAGCTTACCTCACCGCCTCGTTAATCCGCACACAACAACTCGGCGGATTCCCGACGCTTATCGTTGCGCACAGCGAATACGACACGCCCACCAACGGCGGCTGGGCTTCCATGCAACTCATCGGGCCAAATGGCGAGCAATGGGCACCCTACAACGCGCTCAAGGGCTGGAAGCAGGTCATGGCGCCGGACATTCTCGCCTCCCAACAGGACATGCCGCCAGGGGTTTATGCACTCGCCACGAAAGACGACAAGACGGGACGCATTGGCCTCGCGCTGTCCAACTGGGGTTTCGCCAATCACAACCCGCGCACGGTGCACCTCGCACTGGGCAAGCTTGCCGCCGGCAACTGGAGTTTAAAGCGCTATCTGATCGATGCCGAGCATTCGAGCCGATGGGATGCGAGCATGGGCAATCCTCAGGCGGACACGTCGTCGCACAACGATCTCGAACTTGTCGCCACCACACCGATCAAGTCCACGGGTGATCCAGTGAAGGTCGACATCGAGCTCCCGTACTGGAGCAGCAGCTATCTTTCGCTTGAGCCGCAGCCCTAACCGCCTCGCTTGGTCTATGATCGTATCCACCGCGTCATTACAAACGTGGATACGCTTTGAGTGAAACCCGGACTTGAGTCCGCAGTAGCGAGAGCATGTCAGCCATTCCGCAACTCAGCGAAACGCCTGAGAAGATCCATCTCGACCGGATTGAGCGCGCCGTCCGGCTTGGGGCCAAGATTTTGGAAGTAGGCCGCGTTTATCGCCCGGCAGTTCCGGTAGTCTGCCAGGAGTTGCTCGGGCGTTCGCAAATCGGCGCGGTCGGGTTGCCAACTCCACCCGCCGGTGGAAGTCATCCAGGCCATAAGCGGCTTGTCCCCTATCTCAGTACAGTTGAAACCTTGCGCATTTTGCCCCGGCACGTCGATTTCCCAGACCTGATAGTCCTCGCCCGGCAAGGGAAGAATATGATGGTTGTTGGTGAGCATGGCTTGCGGTTGCAGGCGATGAATCAAATCGTAAAGCTGGGTTAGAGGCCATGTGATGTTCTTGTCCACGTCTGTTTGGTCGTCGGCTGCCTTCGAGGCCGGCCACCAGCCATCGAAAAGAAACCCTGCCACCTTGCCGAAGCGACGGCAAAGCTCCTCGACCTGTCCCAGCATGAACGCGCTAAAAGCGTCCCAATCTCGAGGCGGCCCGAACTCAACGCCGCCGCCATCCGGATGGTGCCAGTCCAACAGGGAGAAATAAAAGTGAAGTGCGACATTCCGCCTGTGACAGGCTGCCGCTAATTCAGCCACGATATCCCGCCGGGCGGCCGTGCGCGCGGTCGTGAAGTCAGTCAGTGCGCTATCCCAGAGAGAAAATCCGTCATGATGTTTAGTGACGATTATGAGCGCGGTTGCACCAGCGTCGCAAAAGGCGTCGAGCCACGCGTCGGCATTAAACAGGCGTGCGTCAAACTGCTGGGCTCTCTGCGCGTACTCCTCGCGTGGAATCATCTTGAGGCGTTGCAGCCATTCCTTCGAACCGTCAATCGAGTAAAGCCCCCAATGAAAGCTGATGCCTAGAAGATCGTGGGCAAAGCGTTGATAACCCTCAGGTGAAGCTTGTAAGCGGGCTTGAGATGTCCAGCGAAAATCACGGGGAGATATGTCATTCATAAGGGGGGACAAGCAAAAGGGGACAGGCATGTTTTTTGGCCTCATTCTGAATCGTTAAAGATACCCGGCTCCTATTTCTCAGCTTGGGAGACGCCATAGACCAACTCCAATCAGACGCTACGCCCTCGTCTCGACAGAAGCACGCCGTTTCTGGCCTCGCGTGCGGAAACTACAGTTTTTTTGAGAGGGCCACAAAAGATTTTAAGCGATCCAGTCTTTTTAAGCGCTGCAAGGCTAACGCCTTCCCAGAATTTGTGCGATAATGCCCGGCATGACATCGTGTTCTCGTTGGTCCCCTTTAGTCACGCTGGGATTTTTTCGAATCCCCTGCGACCCATCGGTCCCAGCCGTCCCCCATATCCTATCCGAATCCCATTCGCCTGATTCGCCTGATTCGCTTAAGTTTTATTTTTCACCAAGGAGAAAGCAACCATTGCCATCCGCGTGACTTGCGCCGACTTTTCGGATACTCTCCCCACCCCTTTCCCATGGACGCCATTTCAAACCCAACCCGCGTTCTGCTCGGCATGAGCGGCGGCGTCGATTCGTCCGTCGCCGCCTACCTGCTCAAAGAGCAGGGCTACGACGTGATCGGCGTGACCATGAAGGTCTGGCCGCAGGATTGCGTCTCGCGCGCGGAGGACAAATGCTGCGGGCCGCAGGCCGTGGCCGATGCGCGCGGCGTCGCCCACGCGCTCGGCATTCCGCACTACGTCGTCGACGAGGCCAACGAGTTCGAGAAGATGGTGATCGATTATTTCAGCAGCGAATATCAGGCGGGCCGCACGCCGAATCCCTGCGTCATGTGCAACGAGAAGCTCAAGTTCGGCAATCTCCTGACCAAGGCGCGGGCGCTTGGGGCGACCCATATCGCGACGGGCCATTACGCGCGCATCGCGCAGGACGCGCAGGGCCGCACCACGCTGCTCAAGGCGGTCGATGCGAAAAAGGACCAGTCCTATTTTCTTTTCTCCCTGCGGCAGGAGCAGCTCGCGGCGTCCATCATGCCCCTCGGCGGCTTGACCAAACCGGAGACGCGCGCCTTGGCGAAAAAGATGGGCCTGAAGACCTACGACAAGGAGGAGAGCCAGGAGATTTGCTTTGTGCCGGGCAACGACTACACCGCCTTCCTCAAGTCGCACCTCGGCCCGAAGGATTTTCATCCCGGCGGCATCTATTTCAAGGACGGGACGAAGATGGGCGAGCACGAGGGCATCGAGTTCTACACCGTGGGCCAGCGCAAGGGACTCGGCGGC
>Ga0302320_10024935_pt1 | contig 11648 bp, 9 predicted proteins | sample Bog_T0_3_FD_202130 | JGI IMG/M metagenome (GOLD analysis project Ga0302320, IMG submission 202130) | Peat permafrost microbial communities from Stordalen Mire near Abisko, Sweden - Bog_T0_3 | ecosystem: Environmental > Terrestrial > Soil > Wetlands > Peat | place: Sweden: Abisko, Stordalen Mire... | reverse complement strand
GTCCCGGATGGTGATCTCGCTCCCGGCGACAGCGGTCACCGTCCCATGCGCGCTATTAGCGCCCATCGCGAACATGCCACCGCCGCCCATGCCGCCGCCGCGGCCGCCACGTTGGGGAGGTTCATCCTGGGAAAAGAGGAATGGCCCAGCACAAAAGGAAGCGCAGAGCGCCAGGACAGCGAGACGGGACCGTAATAATCGCATACTCGTACCTTACGGCGACGGCGGCGAAGCCGTTCCGATTATGCCCGAATAGACGCGGTCCGGGCCGGAAAGACGCGTTCAGAGGGTCGTGGACTGCGTAACCCTTTCATGATTTGAGGTAACTTAGGCTAAATTGCCGCCAGGCCGTCAAGTCGCGCTGAAAATGAAACGTTCGCGAAAGTCGGCGCATCTGTTTCTCCGTCTAAGGCAAGGAGTGGTACTCTGACGGGCAACCCCAGCCCTCCCGCCGCTCTCTTTCGTTGGGAAGGAACTCCGATACAGGACGGGCCGATGAGCGTACTCTCGCCAGCAGTACTCGCCGAGGAATTCTGTCGCGTGCGGAGCCGGAGCCTTGCGCTCTGCGCGCCGCTCACTCCTGAAGACATGATGGTGCAGTCCTGCGCCGATGCCAGCCCGGCGAAGTGGCACCTCGCCCACACCACCTGGTTCTTCGAGACGTTCGTTCTGGGCGAATTTCGTTCTGGCTACCGGCTGTTTCATCCGGACTTTGTCTGGCTCTTCAACAGCTATTACAACGCCGTCTCTTCCCAGCCGGAGAAGAAGCTACGGGCATCCTTTTCGCGTCCCACCGCCGACGAGATCCTGGCCTACCGGCATCACGTCGACGCGGCCATGGAAGATTTTGCAGGCGGTGAGATTCCGGAAGACGCACGCACCCGCATCGTTCTTGGGCTGAATCACGAACAGCAGCACCAGGAACTGCTCCTCACCGACATCAAGATGGCTTTCTGGAACAACCCCCTCCACCCCGTCTACGCGCAGCGCGCGGACCAGGCCGCTCAGAAGAACGCAACCCCGCTCCGCTGGGTCGATTTTCAGGGTGGCATTGTAGAGATTGGTCACAGTGGCCGTGACTTTTGTTTCGACAACGAGACGCCGCGTCACAAGGTCTATCTCAATCCATTTCAGCTGGCATCGCGGCCAGTCACCTGCACGGAGTATCTCCGTTTTATGGAGGACGGCGGCTACAAGCGCTCCGAACTCTGGCTCGCGGAAGGATGGACCACGGTGCAGACCGAGCGCTGGGAAGCCCCGCTGTACTGGCGGCTCAATTCTGACAGCGGGCAGTGGAATGTCTTCACGATGAGCGGCCTCTTCCCGCTGGACGATTTGGAGGCCACACCGGTCTGCCACATCAGCTACTTCGAGGCCGACGCCTATGCGCGGTGGGCCGGTAAGCGCCTGCCCACCGAGGCGGAATGGGAAGTGGCAGCCGTTTCCGCACCGGTCGCTGGAAATCTGATGGAGGCCGAGACCTTTCATCCACGCGCTGCGTCGAACGCATCACAGTTGCAGCAGGCTGGTATTGAGCAACTCTACGGCGACGTCTGGGAGTGGACCGTCAGCGCTTATCTTCCTTATCCGGGCTTCCACCCGCTTCCCGGCGCCCTCGGCGAATACAACGGCAAGTTTATGTGCAACCAAATGGTGCTGCGCGGCGGTTCGGTAGCCACCCCCGCCTCCCACATCCGCGCCACCTATCGCAACTTCTTCCCGGCCTCGACGCGCTGGCAGTTCTCCGGCGTGCGACTGGCCGGCAACTGACCGGAGGCGCAGTTCCCAATGCACGCTCTCTCATCTGTTCCCTGTCTGCCCGAGGCAGTTTCAACGCCGGTCGGCGCGGAAGTCTACCGCGGCCTTACCTCTTTCCCCAAGAAGCTTTCCCCATGGCTCTTTTATGACGAGCGCGGCTCGGCGCTGTTTGAAGCCATCACCGAGCTGCCCGAGTATTACCTGACGCGCACGGAGCGCGAAATCTTCGCGCAATATGCCGATGAAATCCTGGAGGCCGCCGGCGGAGCAAAGCTCGCGATCGTCGAACTGGGCGCTGGCACAGCAGCCAAAACGGGGGTGCTGCTGGCCGCGGCGGTGCGCCGTTATGGGCGCATGAGCTATTACCCTATCGACATTTCCGTTTCCGCCCTGAAAGAGGCTCGGGCGCGCATCGCCGAGAATCTACCCGAAGTGGCGATCCGGCCCATCGTCGCGGACTATACGACCGAGCTGCATGAGATTCCTGATTCCGCGTGCCGCCGGCTCGTGCTCTACATTGGATCGAGTATCGGCAACTTCGATCCCGCCGATGCCACCGCGCTCCTGCGCAATCTGCGCGGCCAACTCGCCCCCGGTGACCTGCTATTGCTGGGTGTGGATCACGTCAAGGACCGGGCGACGCTCCTGCGGGCCTACAACGACGGGGCCGGCGTCACGGCGGACTTCAATCGCAATGTGCTCTTCCGCATCCAGCGCGAATTGGGCGCTGATTTTCGCCCGCGCCTCTTCCGGCACCGCGTTCGCTGGAACGAGCGCGAAGCTCGCATCGAAATGCATCTGGAGAGTCTCGTCCCCCAGGACGTTGCCATTCCCTCGCTGGATCTGAGCGTGGGATTCCGTCGGGGCGAGACCATACACACCGAGAACAGTTACAAATTCACGCCGGAGACGGCTGCGAAGCTCCTGGACCGCGCCGGGTTCGCGGTGAGAAAGAGTTGGTCGGATGAACGCCGCTGGTTTGGTGTCTATCTTGCCGAGGCGGATTAGAGGCAGGGAACAGGGAACAGGCTCCGGGCTCCCAGCTCCAGGCTAAAGTAGCCTCATGGATGCCGAGAGCCTCCGCACCTTCCTGCTTGCTTTGCCCCATGTCTGCGAAACCATGCAGTGGGGCGACAACCTCGTCTACTGGGTTGGCGATAAGAAGATCGGCGGCAAGATGTTCGTGCTGGTCAGTCTCGAGCCCGATCATCGCGCAGTGCTGTCCTTTGCGGCTGGCCCCGAGCGCTTTGCGGAGCTGGTCGAGATCGAGGGCCTCTTCCCTGCCCCGTATTTTGCCCGAATCCACTGGGTGGCCGTGGAGCGCTGGAATACCCTGCCGGCCAGCGAGCTGAAAGATCTGCTGCGAGCGGCGCGGGCGATCGTCTACGAGAAGCTGCCGAAGAAGACGAAGGCAGCGCTGGACGCAGTCGGCAACAAAGCCCCCGGAGCAAAACACAGGAGCCGGACAAAACAAAAAGGAAAGTAGCGCGCCACCCTAATGCTGCCCCGCCGCGATCATCAGAGCCGCGCGCTTGTCCGGAGTCATCGACCCGGCCGCACGCCACAGGATCCTTCCCTGGCGGTCGACCAGCAACGCGACCACCTGCTTCACGTTGGGGATGGTCAGATCGGTAAGGAATTGATGACGGTCGACCCACAGGGGAATGATCCAGTGCCAGGTTTCCGGATCGGTCTGGTCGCTGCGCATCGATGAGATTTCCCACCAGCGAAAGACGAAGTTCTCTCGCTCGGCGACGGGCAACTGGTAGTAGCGGAACTGAAAGTTGGAGTGCTGGAGCGCCTCGGCGGCAGGCAGCCAGGATTTGATGTCGGTCTGCTGCTCCGGCTTAAACGAAATGAGCAGCAGATCGGTCTGACCCTGCAGCTCACCCGGCAGCGAGACCTTCTGCTTGTCGAGCGAATACGAAGTGATCGCAGGAAACGCGGCTTGCCTGGGTTGCTGTCCCATCGAGAGCGGCAGCGCACAGCACAAGAGCAGAAAGACGAGCAGTGGTTTTTGATGCCGCAAGGAAAAGTCCAGATGTGATTCGTGATTTGCCAGGGTCTGGAGGCATGGTATCACCCGCTGCGGACGCAGGTTTGCGGCCGCGCGCGAGCAATAGCCTTGCTTTATCATGGAAGAGAGAATGATTCCGCATCCCTTTCAAACGGACGATCCGCGCTTGACTCCCATTGCCGGCAAAGTTGCGGCGGGCGAGCGGCTCAGCTTCGACGATGGACTGGCGCTCTACCGTTCGGCCGATGTGCTGGCCGTGGGGTGGCTCGCCAACTCCGTGCGCGAGCGCATGCACGGCGACGTGACCTACTTTAACGTCAACCGCCACATCAATCCGACCAACGTCTGCGTCGCGGCTTGCCGGCTTTGCGCCTTTGGGCGAACGAAGGGCACGGAAGGCTCGTATACGATGGCGCTCGAGCAGGCGTGGGAGACCGCAGCTTCCGGTTACAGCGAGGCGGTCACGGAGTTTCACATCGTCGGCGGCCTGCATCCCGATCTGCCCTTCGAGTATTTCCTCGACCTGGTGCGCGGCCTCAAGGAGCGCTTTCCGCAGGTGCACATCAAGGCCTTCACGATGGTCGAGGTGGCCTTCCTGGCGAAGCGGGCGAAGCTGACGATCCCGACGACGCTGATGAAGCTGAAAGAGGCCGGCGTCGATTCCCTGCCCGGCGGCGGCGCTGAGATCTTTGCCGATCGGATTCGCCACATCATCTGCGATCACAAGATCGATGGCGAAGAGTGGCTGGAGACTGCGCGGGCCGCGCACCGACTCGGCCTCAAGTCGAACGCGACGATGCTCTACGGGCATATTGAAAATGATGAGGACCGCGTCGACCACCTGCTCCGGCTGCGCGTTCTGCAGGACGAGACGGGCGGGTTCCAGACTTTTATTCCGCTGGCGTTTCATCCGGAGAACACGGCGCTGGACCATCTGCCGAAGACGACGGGGCTGACAGATATTCGGCAGATTGCCGTGGGGCGGCTGCTGCTCGACAACTTCCCCCACATCAAGGCCTACTGGCAGATGATGACGGCGAAGATCGCGCAGATCGCTCTGCGCTTCGGCGCCGACGACATGGATGGCACCGTGATCGAGGAGAAGATTTACCACGATGCCGGCGCGACGACTCCGCAGGGAATGCGGCGCGATGAGCTGATGCGTTTGATCACGGCGGCGGGACGCGTCCCTGTCGAGCGGGACACGCTGTATCGGGCGGTGACGCGGACAGAAGAGAGCTTCACGGTGGCGGTATAAGCTGCGCCCCTTCACGCTTGCTCAATGGACTGGGTTTACATCGATCGATCTTCAAACGCCGCGACCGGCACGGCAACGCAAAGCTTGGTGTCCGGAGGAGGCAGCGCGGCCGGAGCGGGCCCATCCCCAGAATCCGCCTTTGCAGCGGCCTTCTTCGCCCGCTTCTTCCGCACTTCGTTCGCGGCCACAAGAAACAGCGACACAAACGTCACAGCCAGCAGCAGGATCGCGGTGAGGCCGGTGAGCTGTTCCATTTCGCCGTACAGCAGGGCGAGGCCGGCGAAGACGAAGAGCAGATGCGCGCAGAAGACCTGAAGCGAGGCTTTTCCCAGAGTCAGGAAGGGCTCGCGCGCCACCGCGATCTTCACGTACTTGCGCAGCCAGTAAAAGAGGATCAGGAACGCTGCGATGTTGAGGACGCGGAGCGGGCCGATCTGCCACTTATCGAGCAGCAGGCCGAGCGCCTGCTCGTTCAAATGGCCGCCGAACCAGTCGTGACGGACGCCTACGAAGAACAGGCAGACCGCGGCGCTGAGCACGATGCCCCAACGGGGAACGAACTTGAGCGGGACATTGCCCTGCGCGGAGCGCGCGCCCAGCCACAGGCCGACGATCCAGACCATCTGCCACGCAAAGAGGTTGAAGGCGCCGGTTTCCTGGAGGGGAATCTGCAAATGTGTGACGTGGACGACCCAGTTGTGCACGATGTCGCGCAGGCTGAACTGCGCCAGCAACCAGATGAGCGCGCTCGCGGCGAGGACGGTCCGCCATCCGAAACGGACCGCTGCGGAGAGAAACAGCGGCGTGAGGAACAGGAACATCACGTACATCGGCAGGATGTCGAGCAGCGGCGGGCAATAGATGAGGAAGATGGAACCGGCAATCGCGACGCCTGGATGGTTGAGGTAAAAATTCAGCAGGTTCGTAATGGCTGCGCGGTGATGGTGCACTGCCCAGCTGGCGGCGATCGTGAAAGCGAACGCCAGGAGAAACATGTGGTACGCGTAAATCTTGAAGGAGCGCTTCCAGAGACGCGACCACACGTGGGCGGGGTCTTCCATGAGCCTGCGGATGTAAAGCCGCCCGATGAGCAAGGCCGACATGAAAACGAACCCTTCAGCGGAGGAGATGTAGCCAAACGGCTGATTGACGAAGTCGCTGAAGCGGGTCGGCAGGTGCGTCAGCGTCATCCAGACGAGGAACAGGCCCCGCAGGGCATCGAGTTCGGGAAGCCGCTGAAGCTTGGGGAAGTGCATTTGAAATCGCGCCCGTGCGCTGTTTGTTTAGACGCAAAGCCGACGTACGGGTTGCGGGGAGGGCGATAGATCCCCGCGAACCGGAGTCGCCAGGCTTTTATCATAAGCAACCGCAGGTCCTTCGGCTTCGCTCTGCTCAGGCTGCTCAGGATGACAAATCGTGGCTAGTACGCGGCGATGCCCGTCACATGTTGGCCCAGGATCAGGGTGTGAATGTCATGGGTTCCCTCGTAGGTCTTCACCGACTCGAGGTTCATCATGTGCCGCATAACCGGGTAGTCATCCGTAATCCCGTTGGCCCCGAGGATATCGCGGGCCATGCGGGCGCATTCGAGGGCCATCCAGATGTTGTTGCGTTTGGCCATGGAGATATGCTCATGGCCGACCTTGCCTTCGTCTTTGAGGCGCCCCACCTGCAGAACCAGCAGCTGGCCCTTGGTGATTTCGGTGATCATCCAGGCCAGCTTCTCCTGGACGAGCTGATGGCTGGCGATCGGCTGATCGCGAAACTGCTTCCGCAGCAGCGAGTATTGGCGGGCCGTGTCGTAGCAGGACATAGCGGCGCCAATCCCGCCCCACGCGATCCCGTAACGCGCCTGGTTCAGGCACATCAGCGGGGACTTCAGCCCGCCGGACTTCGGCAGCAGGTTCGCCGCCGGAATGCGGACATCCTGAAGCGAGAGCCCTGAGGTCACGGACGCCCGCAGCGACCACTTGCCGTGGACATCCCAGGCACTGAAGCCAGGCCGGTCCGTTTCGACAAGGAAGCCACGAACCTGGCCTTCTTCTCCGCCATCGCCGTAGGTCCTGGCCCAGATCACGGCAACATCGGAGATGCTGCCGGAGGTGATCCACATCTTTTCCCCGTTCAGGATGTACTCATCGCCGCTGCGGTCGGCGCGGGTGCGCATGCCCCCCGGGTTCGAGCCGAAGTCCGGTTCGGTCAGCCCGAAGCAGCCCAGCTTTTCGCCGGTGGCCATCTTCGGCAGCCAGAAGTCCTTTTGCTCGTCGGATCCAAAGGTGAAGATGGGATACATGACCAGCGCGGACTGCACGCTGACAAAGCTGCGCACGCCGGAGTCGCCGCGCTCAAATTCCTGCATCACCAGGCCATATTCCACATTGGACATGCCGGCACAGCCGTAGCCATGGAGGTTGGCTCCGAAGAAGCCGAGGTGTCCCATCTCGGGCACCAGCTCGCGGGGGAAGCGCCCCTCGCGATTGCACTCCTCGATGATGGGAACGAGCTTGTCTTCGATAAACTGCCGCGCTGTGTCGCGGGACAGGCGCTCGTCGTCGCTCAGGAGGCTGTCGAATCCGATGAAGTCGACGCCCTTGAAAGGGAAGGCCATAAAGACAGATCACCTCGGAAGGAAAATCATATCGTCTCCGGCATGCCCGCAGGAATGCCGCTGACGGTGCGGGACCTGGCCTCTTCCATCCGTGCTTTCCGTGAAAGAAATTTTCCTGCCAGTTTACGAGAACGCTGGAATAGAGGAAGATGTCGTAGAGTGGAAATGAGGACTCACCATGGCTGGAGATCTGCAACTCACCTGTAGCGACTGTGGGCAGGAGTTTACATTTACGAGCGAGGACCAGGCGTTCTTCCAGGAACGCGGGTACTCGGCCCCCAAGCGCTGCAAACCATGCCGTCAGGCGAAGAAGAACGAACAGGCAGGCGGCGGTGGTGGTGGAGGATACCAGCGAGCCGAGTCCAGGGGAACGGCGGTTGTTTGCTCCGGCTGTGGGCAGCAAACAACGGTGCCCTTCGAACCGCGGGGCGATCGTCCGGTCTACTGTCGCGACTGCTACAACGCGCAAAAGGGCGGCGGAGCGGGTGCGGGTCGCGGCGCAAGCCGTGGCGGCCGCGGGCGCTACTAGGCCTTGTTCTGATAGCAGAGGAAAGACGGTGGCCCCATGCGGCCATCGCGGCATTGGTGTGCCTGAGCTGACCTCTCTTTAACCGCTTCCCAGAAGGCTCTTCACGGCTTCGTAGAGCGCGCTCGTGATTTCCTCCGGCGTGTCGCTCGGGGCAAACTCCATCGGCTCCCCGACATGGATCCTCAGCTTGCCGGAGCGGAACCAGCCTTTGCCGCGCTGCTTGAGTTCTGAGAGGCCAACCAAGCCTACAGGGATCACTGGCACCCTCGACTCGCGCACCAGCATGCCGATGCCCGGACGGAAGGGCTGCAGCCCAGTGTCCGTCCGAAATCCCTCAGGAAAAACCACGACGTTGAAGCCGCGATCGAGCGCCTCGCCGGCATGTTGGAACGAGCGTCGAAAGCCCGCGCTGCGCGGAAGAGGGAAGGCATTGTAGAGCGCGGTGATCAGCAGCCAGGCGGCGGGGCCGAGCACGTCGAGGAACGGCGTGATCGCGCGGCCCTCGGGTCCAACGTTGCGCATGTGGCGAAAGTCGCGAAGCATATTGCCCGCCATGGCTGCAGCGACGTGGCGACGCATCGGACCGGGCAGGCCATAGAGGATCATTGGCAGATCGAAGGCCGTGACGTGGTTGGCAATCAGCAACACGGGGCCTTTGGGGTGGAGATTCGGGGGGCGCTCCACGCGTGGCTTCGCCAACAGGCGCACAAGGGGCTGCGAGATCAGCTCGATATAGGCGGCGCGGATCAGCTGCATCGGACCCCACCATGGCCAATGGGGATAAATGTCCTCTTCGCCTGGCTGGCGTGCTGCGTCCTCTCCCCGACCCGGTACCGTCGCGGATGCGGGTAATAGCGTGCTCGATCCTGCTGCGACATTCCCCGCAGGACCAGCGGCCGCGGAGTCCATGCCGAGTTCACGACGTAGATCGCCCAGTGTGATCACACGCTCCAGCGCATCATCGTCGAGGGCCAGCCCCAGTCGTTGCTCCAGCTCCGACTGCAACTGCACGCGGCCGAGGCTGTCGAGTCCGAGGTCTTCGGACAGGCGGGCATCGTCGCCCGCGCTTGTCGCCGCAGCATGGCTGATGAACAAAATCAGCGCCAGCAGCGGATCGGCAGTGGTTCCGTCGGGGCTCTCCGGACGCTGCGCGTTCACCCATTCCGTCACCTTTGGACGGCGCACCTTCCCAGTGGAGGTGCGCGGCAGGTCGAGCTCCGGCCAGAGCCGCCAATGACGAATCTGCTGGAAGTCGGCGAGCTGGCGGTTCGCAGCGACGACCGCCTGGTGCGCCTGCTCCCGCGATCCGCGATACAGCAACACGGCGACCGGCTCCGTTCCGGCCCTGGTGAGCAGCGGAACAACTGCAGACGCCTGCACGCCCGCCTGCGCGTTCAACGCCGCCTCCACATCTTCAGGATGAACATTGAGCCCCGAAAGCGTGACGATCACCTGGCTCTTGCGACCGACAAAGCGAAGCTGCCCCTCCTCGTCGCGCCGTGCCAGGTCGCCGGTGGCGAGCCACTCCGATTCGTTTTGCTGTAAGGCTCCATGTTGCCAGGTGGCTCGGGACACCATGTCACCTCGCACCAGAATCTCGCCTTCCTCGGTAATACGCACCTCGCGCCCCGGCAGAACTTTGCCGATCGTCCCCTGTCCGGTCTTGAAGGGGTGATTCAGGGTGATGACGGCGGAGGTCTCCGTCATGCCGTAGCCCTGGATGAGCACAAAACTCATCGTGTTCCAGAAGCCTTCGAGCTCCAGCGACAAAGCCGCGCCGCCGCATACAAATGCCCAGAATCTGTAACCGAAGAGACGATGAATTTTGCGGAATTGCCACCAGCGGCCCCACACCTTCCTGCCCGCCGCGTGCGGAATCTCCGTCGCGAGCGCGGGATCGACGGCCAGCAGGTAAGAGCGCAACAAGTCCAGCACCCGCGGCACGCAGCAGACGACGGAAACCTTCTCACGCCGGATGGTCTCGATGAGGCGCTGCGCCTGTAAACGCGATTCAAAGTGGACTTCGGCGCCGAGCAGAGGGGGAATCCACAAGGCCATGAACTGGCCGAAGACGTGACTGAGGGGCAGCGTGTGCAGAAAGTGCAGGGGGTGAAAGATGCGCTCGTACTTCAGGTACTTCTGCATCTCGCGCTCGATGGGGTCGATACTGGTCAGCACGTTGCGGTGAGTGTGGACGATGCCCTTCGGTTCGGCGGTAGTGCCCGACGTAAAGAGAATCTGGAAGGGTATATCGAGGGAGAGCCGCGGCTCACGCGGACTCGAAGATGGTGCCGGAGTCAACTTTTCTGCGAAGTCTTCAAAGCTGAGCTTCGGGGTGATACCGTGCAGTTCCTCCAGCAAAATACCGTCGCCGACAATCATCCGCGGCTTCGTATCAGCGATGATGCGATTGGCAAAGTCGAGTGCGCCGGCTGGATCGAGCGGGACTGCAACGACGCCGCGCTGGACGCAGCCGAAGAACGCGCCCATCCACTCAAGACCATTCTGACCCCAGATGACGACGCGCTCCCCCATGGAAATTTCGCGCCGTATCAGCTCCGCTGCAAAGCAATCGGCCAGGTTGGCGATTTCGTTCCAGGTAGACGCCAGGCGTCGATTTCCGTGATGCGCAACGATGGCCTCGGTATCGCCATGATGGCGGAAGTCGTCGAGAAATGTGGCGAGACTGGAGCGCATGTGGTCCTGTCCGATCCCAGGATATAAGACGCGCGCCGCGAACACGTCGCCCGGCGCTCGTTACGCGCGCGCGAAGTCGATGTACCCCTGGGCGGGATCGGTGCGCACCAGGGTCACGCGCAGCCTGTCCCCCACGTCGACGCCCTGCTGACCGCGGACGAGCATTCCATCCACCGGAGGCTGGAGCGTGCGCACAAACGAGCCGTGTTCGGTAACGCCGGTCACGATGGCGTCGAATTGCTGGCCGATGCGGTTCGCCATGGCGACTGCGGCGATGCGCTTCTGCATCTCGCGGGAGACCTTGCGCTCGGCATCCTCCATGCGCGTGCACTGTGCGGCGATCGACGCCAGCTCGTCATCCGAATAGGGCGACGGCTTGCCGGCGATCATCGCTTTCAACAGCCGCTGCGTTACGAGATCGGCATAACGCCGGTTGGGCGCCGTCGAATGGGTGTAGTCCTGCACGGCCAGCCCAAAGTGTCCTTGCGGCTCCTCGCCGGGCTTTTCGAGGACGTATTCACCTGGTCCTAGCAGCTTGATCACGGCGAGCGACAAATCGGCAAAGTGATCGGGATCCTTCTTTTGCTGCTCGCACAGGAAGTCATGTAGCGGCTTCGGGGCAGGCGTCGCGGGAAGCTTGGTTCCGCGCTGAGCGGCCAGTTCGACGATCCGGTCCCAGCGTTTCGGCGTCTTCACAACGCGCCGGATCGACGAGAAATGTTTCGCATCCAGCGTGCGCGCAACCACGCCGTTAGCGGCGATCATGAAGTCTTCGATCAAC
>Ga0302320_10024934_pt1 | contig 11648 bp, 9 predicted proteins | sample Bog_T0_3_FD_202130 | JGI IMG/M metagenome (GOLD analysis project Ga0302320, IMG submission 202130) | Peat permafrost microbial communities from Stordalen Mire near Abisko, Sweden - Bog_T0_3 | ecosystem: Environmental > Terrestrial > Soil > Wetlands > Peat | place: Sweden: Abisko, Stordalen Mire... | reverse complement strand
CCGACGGCCAGCTCCCGCGGTTCAGCCCGGTCAAAAGCGGAAGACCTCGCGCGGAAGCCGGTGGGCCAGGTCCGCGGCGGTTGCCACGGCCTCGTCCTCGTCCAGCCGATGCTCGACCACCAGCCGGCTCAGGTAGGCGCAGTCGATGCGGCGCGCCGTGTCGTGGCGCACCGGGATGGAGCAGAAGGCGCGGGTGTCGTCGACGAATCCGCTCGTCTTCGCGAAGCCGGCGGTGTCGGTGACCGTCGCCCGGAAACGGAGCATCGCGTCCGGGGTGTCGAGGAACCACCACGGTGCGCCGAGGTAGACCGACGGGTAGAAGCCGGCGAGCGGCGCCAGCTCCCGCGACCAGGTGGTCTCGTCGAGGGTGAAGAGGACGATCCGGAGGTTCGGGTGCGTCCCGTAGAGGTCGAGCAGGGGCTGCAGGGCACGGGTGAACTCGATCGCGACCGGAATGTCGGCCCCGATATCGGAGCCGAAATCCCGCCAGGTCTGCGGGTGGTGGTTGCGGAGGACGCCCGGGTGCAGCTGCATGACCAGCCCGTCGTCGCAGGACATCCGGGCCATCTCGCAGAGCATGTGCTGTCGGAAGGCCCGCCGCTCCTCCGGGGTGGCCGTGCCCTGCAGTGCCGTCGCGAAGAGGCGCGCCGCCTCGGACGGCGCCAGGATGATGGTGCCGGCGTCGGGAGGGCCCTGGTCGGTGGCGGTGGCCCCACAGGCTTTGAAGAAGGCCCGCCGCGCCTCCAGGGCCTCGACATAGCCGCTGTAGATGGTGGCGTCGAGGCCGGCGGCGCTGCCGAGCTGCTCGACGCGGCCGGTCCAGCCGGGCAGCGACGGGTCGAGGTAGGCGTCGGGGCGAAAGGTCGGCACCACCCGCCCCTTCCAGGAGGGGTCGTCGCGCAGGCCGCGGTGGGCGGAGAGATCGCTGCAGGGGTCGTCGGTGGTCGCCAGCACCTCCACCCCGAAGCGGTCGAAGAGGGCCCGCGGCCGGTACTCGGGGAGTGCGAAGCGCTCCATCAGGCGGTCGTAGATGAGGTCCGCGTCGGCGGCGGACGGGCGGATGGAAACGTCGAACACCTGGGTCAGCGCCGCTTCGAGCCAGTAGCGGGAGGGGGTGCCACGGAAGACGTCCCACCGCTCGCACAGCCGTCTCCAGACCCGGCGCGGGTCGGCCACGTCGCCCTCTCCGTCCTGCCTCCGGATGCCCAGCTCGGTGAGGGGCACGCCGTGGGCGTGGAGCATGCGGGTCACATAGTGATCCGGAGTGATGAACAGCGCCGCCGGATTGTCGAAGGGGCGGTCCTGCTGGAGGAGGAGCGGATCCACGTGCCCGTGCGGCGAGACGATCGGCAAGCCGCGTACGGTCTCGTAGAGGCGCCGGGCCACCTCTCGCCGGGCCGGTTCCACCGGGAGCAGGCGATCCGGGTGGAGATCGATCCTGGCCACAGAAGCTCCTCCCTGGGTGGTGGGGGCCCCGCCCCCTATCGCTGGATGCGCGCGGCGCCCCCCGCCGCGACGGCGCGCACCTGGGCGAGCGTCGCCATCGTGGTGTCCCCCGGGTACCCGGTGACGAGGGCGCCGTGCGCCCATCCGAGACGCAGCGCCTGCTCGGGCGGCTCGCCCGCGAGCAGACCGTAGACGAAGCCCGCCGCGAAACCATCGCCACCACCGACGCGGTCGTAGACGTCCAGCTCGGTGCTGGGCGCCGCGAAGGTCTCGTCTCCGATCATGGCGACGGCGCTCCAGACGTGGCGATTCGCGGAGCGGACATCGCGCAGCGTGGTCGCCATCGCCGCCAGGTTCGGGTACCGCTCGCGAACCCGATCCATCAGGCCCACGAAGCCCTTGACCTCCATGCCCCCCCCGGCGCCGGGCTCAGGGCCGGAGATGCCGAGCGCCTGCTGGACGTCCTCCTCGTTGCCGAGCAGCACGTCCACGTTCTCCACGATCCGGCCGATCACCGCCTGCGCCTGCGGCCGGCCGCCGCGCGTGGCCCAGAGCTTCTCCCGATAGTTGAGGTCGAAGGAGACCACGGCGCCGGCCGCCCGGGCGGCGCGCATCCCCTCGATGATCAGCTCGCTGGTCGACTCGGAGAGAGCGGCGAAGAGGCCGCCCGAGTGAAACCAGCGCACACCCTCTCCGAATATCCCGGCCCAGTCGAAGTCACCGGGACCGAGGAGGGCGGCGGCCTCGCCCGCCCGGTTGTAGAAGACGACGGGTGGGCGGATGCCGAAGCCGCGATCGCTGTAGACGGTGGCGATGTTGGGCCCGCGCACTCCGTCGTGGGTGGACCAGCGATAGATGCCCCGGACCCCCATGGCGCGCGCCCGTTCGGCGACGAGCTGGCCGATCGGATAGTCCACACAGGCGGAGGCGACCGCGGTCTGCAGACCGAAGCAGCTGGCCAGGTTGGCGGCCACGTTGTACTCGGCACCGCTCACGTGAATGCGGCACTCCGTGGCCTTCTGGAAGGGGACGTCACCGGGATCCAGACGGATCACCAGCGCCCCCAGCGAGAGGAAGTCCAGCGCTCCGGAGGGCGGAATCTCGAGGCGGGGCGTCACCAGCTGTGCACCGTGCCGTCGACCAGACGGTTGGTGGGCAGGTAGGCGCGCTGGTAGGGGTATCGCGCGGCCAGCTTCTCGTCGATGTCCACCCCGAGGCCGGGCTCCTCGCCGGGGTGCAGGTAGCCGTCCGCGAAGCGGTAGGAGTGCGGGAAGACCTCGTCGGTCTCCGCGGAGTGCCGCATGTACTCCTGGATGCCGAAGTTGGGGATGGAGATGTCGAGGTGCAGCGCGGCCGCGAGGCAGACGGGGGAGAGATCGTTGGCCCCGTGGGAGCCGCTGCGGACGTGGTAGAGATCGGCGAGCTGGAAGATGCGCCGGAGGTGGGTGATCCCACCGGCGTGGACGACGTCGGCGCGGATGTAGTCGATGAGCTGCTCGGTGATGAGCTGCTGGCAGTCCCAGATGGAGTTGAACACCTCGCCCACCGCAAGCGGCGTCGTGGTGTGCTGCCGGATGATCCGGAAGCCCTCCTGCAACTCCGCCGGCACCAGGTCCTCGAGCCAGAACAGCTGGTACTCCTCGACCCGCCGCCCCAGCCGGGCGGCCTCGATCGGGGTCAGCCGGTGGTGGGCGTCGTGGAGGAGTGCGAAGTCGAAACCGAAGCGCTCCCGGACCGCCTCGAAGAGGGCGGGTATCTGGTGCAGGTAGCGGGGGGTGGACCAGTCCGAACTCTCGGCCGTGGGCACGTAACCGGACTCGCGGTGGGCGGTGTCAGGGCTCACCCCGTAGATCGAGCTGATCCCCTGGATGCCCACTTGAACGCGGACCGCGCGGTATCCGAGGTCCAGGAAACGGGCCACCTCGTCAAGCACCTCGGGCACGGTCTCGCCGTTGGCATGCCCGTAGACGGTGACGCCGTCGCGGCTCCGGCCGCCCAGCAGCTGGTACACCGGCAGGCCGGCCACCTTGCCCTTGATGTCCCAGAGAGCCGTGTCGACGGCCGCGATCGCGGTCATGGTGACGGGGCCACGGCGCCAGTAGCCGCCCTTGTAGAGGAACTGCCAGGTGTCCTCGATGCGGGAGGCGTCCCGGCCGATGAGCAGCGGGCAGACGTGGTCGGTGAGGTAGCTGGCCACGGCGAGCTCGCGCCCGTTGAGGGTGGCATCGCCGACTCCGGTGACGCTCTCGTCGGTGGTGAGCTTCAGGGTCACGAAGTTGCGCCCCGGGCACGTGATGATGACCCTGGCATCGATGATCTTCACACTGTCACCTCTGTCGCCTCATGGCCGGACCCGGCCCATCATAGGGAGGCGTGGGTTGGCGCGCGCGCCGCGTCCCCGACCCCTCAGCGATCCCTCCCGGCCGGGCGCGACAATCGCCCCCGTGGACGGCCCCGAACCGGAGCTCCCGGAACCGCAGTTCCCCGAGCTTCACTTCCCCGAGCTGAAGCTCCCGACGCTCGAGTTCAGCGACCCGCTCGCCAACCCCGAGGAGATTCCCGACCTCCCGCCGAGGCCCGACGGCCTCGGGGCCGGCGCGCCGTCGTCGCCGGTCCCGGGAGCCACCCGGCAACCGGGCGGCGAGGCGGTGACGTCTCCGGCTGCCGTCCCGACTCCCGACCCGCCTCCCGTCCGGACTTCCCCCCCGCCTCCCGGCCAGCCCGGCCAAGGGCCCTCGCTCGATCGCGCTCTGGCCACCCTCGAGAGCACGGTCGCCGGCTTCAACCGCCAGGACGTGGTGTCGTGCGCCCGCGACGCCTTCACCCATCTGCAGGCCGCCGTCTCCCTCTCCGAGCCGGAGCGGTGCCGCGTCTACCTGACCGAGGAGGTGGGTCAGGCGGTCCAGCGCGAGGTGGAGTCACTGAGGGCTCGAGGCCGCCGCCGGGTGCGTGGCAACCTCGACATCCTCGACGCCTCCATCACCCGGGTGGACTCGCCGGAGCGGGTCGGCGTCCGCATCGATGCCGTCTCCTCGCTCTGCGAGATGGACGAGGGAGACAACGTCGTCGAGGGTTCACCCGACCTGATGCGGTGGGGCCGGGAGCTGACTATGTCCCGTGACCAGGCTGGACCCGTGGACCGGCGCTGGCTGATCAGCGCGCTGCAGACGCCGGCCGTCGGGGTCGCCGTGACCGGTCCCGCCGCCCCGCCCATGGATGCCGCCGAGCGGAGTGCCCTGGAGGACCACATCGAGCAGTTGGATCGCGAATCCGACGAGCACGAGGCGGACCTCATGGACGTGGCCGCTTCCGACCTCATCCACCCCGGCAGCGGATAGCCCAGGCGCCGCATTCCCGGAGGCGTCTCCGGCGCCGGGCTCCGGCCGGCAGCGGGATGCCGCCGGCCTGAGCACCCCGACTCAGAGGGGGAGACCTCCCGGGTAACCGGCCATGGGTCCTGGAAAGGCCGCCTCAGCCCGCGCTTCCAGGCGGGCGGAGTGCCGGCGCAGCAGGAGCAGGCCGGCCACCACGATGGCGGCGGCCGCGAGGCCGAAGCCGGCCGCGAGCCACCCGCTGAGGCTGAGGAGGGCGCTGCCCGCCGCGTAGGCCGCGAGCCCGTAGGCCGTGGCCCAGACCACGCTGCCGGCCGCGTTGAAGAGGAGGAAGGCGAGCGGCGGCATCCGGCCCGCACCGGCCAGCAGCCCGGCGAAGCTGCGCAGCACGAGGACGAACCGGCCCAGGAAGACGACCCTCCCGCCGTCACGCTGGAAGAGGTAGTGGGTCACCTTGACCTGGGGCTGGCCGAGGCCCACGCGCGCGCCGTAGCGGACCAGGAGGCGGTACCCCCCCCACCAGCCGACGGCATACCCGAGGCTGCCCCCGACGATGGGACCAGCCGCGGCCGCCACGATGATCCCGCCGATGGCCAGGTGCAGCTTCGTCGCGAGGGCAGCGGCCGTGAGCAGCGCCGTCTCGCCGGGGAGGAAGGGCACGCACAAACTTTCGATCCCGGCGAGCAGAAAGACGGCCAGGTAGCCCCAATGCTGGACGAAGCCAGACGCGAACCCGGTCAGGGAGGCCAACAGCACAGCCGGACAATGATGCGGGGGTCGGGGTCTCCAGGGGTGGTCGCGGGGAAGGTCGCCCCAGGCTCCCGCTCTTCCGTCCCCGTCAGTCCCAGACCTTCCGGGATGGCTCTCCCTCTGTCAACAGGGCCCGTCAGCGCTACGCCTGGCGCTGGGACGCAGAGGCCGGGACACCCATGGCCGCGGGCTCGCTGAGCCGCAGCAAGACCAGCGACCGCCCCTCGACCTGGAGGCGCTCCGGGGTGCGGACCCCGCGGGTGCCGGGCTCCTCGTCCGGCCGGGCGGTGTCCAGGATCACCTGCCAGGTCCCGGGAGGCAGATCCCAGTCGCAGCCCTCCCCGGAGGAGTGCAGGAGCAACGCCAAGGTGTCATCGACGATCCGCTCCCCGGTCGCCGTCCGGTCGGAGATCAGGCCTCCCTCGAGGATCATCGCGAGCGACTGCCGTTCGTGGCTGCCCCAGTCCTGATCGGTCATCTCCACGCCGTTGCGCCGCAGCCAGCGAACATCCTTGAGATCCCCACCCACGATCCGGCCGGTGAAGAAGTGCTGGCGGCGGAGGGCGGCATGCTCGGCGCGCAGGGCGATCAGCCGGCGGGTGAAGCGGAACAGCGACGGGTCGCCGTGCTCCCAGTCGATCCAGGAGAGCTCGCTGTCCTGGCAGTACGCGTTGTTGTTGCCCTGCTGGGTGCGGCCTGTCTCATCCCCCGCGAGGATCATCGGGCACCCCTGGGAGAGCAGCAGGGTGGCCAGGAAGTTGCGTTGCTGGCGCAGCCGCACCTCGTTCACCGCGGCGTCGTCGGTCTCGCCCTCGACACCGCAGTTCCAGGAGCGGTTGTCGTCGGTGCCGTCGCGGTTCTCCTCGCCGTTGGACTGGTTGCGCTTGTGCTCGTAGGAGACCAGGTCACGCAGGGTGAAACCGTCGTGGGCGGTCACGAAATTCATGCTGGCGCTCGGTCCGCGGCCGTCGTCCGCGTAGAGGTCGCTGCTCCCGGTCAGACGGTAGGCGAGGTCGGCGACGCCTATAGGAGCGCCGCGCCAGTAATCGCGAACCGTGTCGCGATACTTGCCGTTCCACTCCGCCCACCCCACCGGGAAGTTGCCGACCTGGTATCCGCCCGGCCCGATGTCCCAGGGTTCGGCGATCAGCTTCACCTCGGCGAGCACGGGGTCCTGGTGGATGATGTCGAAGAACGCGGCGAGCTTGTTGACCTCGTAGAACTGCCGGGCGAGCACCGATGCAAGGTCGAAACGGAAGCCGTCGACGTGCATCTCGGTGACCCAGTAGCGCAGCGAGTCCATGATCAGGCGCAGGGTCTGAGGCGCGCCCGCGTTGAGCGTGTTGCCCGTCCCGGTCACGTCCCAGTAGTGGCGGGGATCGTGGGGGTCGAGATAGTAGTACGCCTGGTTGTCGATGCCCCGGAAGGAGAGCGTCGGACCGAGGCGGTTGGCCTCGCCGGTGTGGTTGTAGACGACATCGAGGAAGACCTCGAGCCCGGAGGCGTGGAGGGAGCGCACCATCCGCTTGAACTCGACGACCTGACCGCCCTGGTCGCCCGCCGCCGCGTAGCGGCCCTCGGGGGCGAAGTAGCCGATGGTGTCGTAGCCCCAGTAGTTGCGCAGGCCGAGCTGGTGCAGCCGACCCGAGTCGATGAACGCGTGCACCGGCATCAGCTCGACGGCCGTGACGCCGAGCGCCTTGAGGTGTCCGATGGCGGCGGGGTGGCCGAGACCGGCGTAGGTTCCGCGCAGGTGCTCGGGCACGTTCGGGTGGCGCATCGTGAAGCCGCGGACGTGGGTCTCGTAGACGACGGTGTCGGCCCACGAGATCCGGGGAGGCGGAGTCCCCGCCCAGTCGAAGCGGTTGTCGACCACCACCGAAAGGGGGACGTGGCCGGCGGAGTCGAGCTCGCTCCGGAAGTCGTCGGTCATTCGGCGGTTCCACTCGTAGCCGTAGACCTCGGGCACCCACTCGACCGCCCCGGTGAGAGCCCGGGCGTACGGATCGACGAGCAGCTTCCGGGGGTTGAATCGGCGGCCGGCGGCCGGCTCGTAGGGGCCGTGGACCCGGTAGCCGTAACGGGTACCCGGGCCGACCCCGAGCAGGTAGCCGTGCCAGGTCAGGTCGGTCCGATCCGAGAGCTCGTAGACCTCCCGCGTGCTCCCGTCGGGGTTGACCAGCACCAGATCCACACTCTCGGCGTTGGCGCTGAAGAGCGCGAAGTTGGTGCCGTTGCCGTCCCACTGGGCACCGAGCGGGAAGTGCTGGCCCGGCCACGGGTGGCCCGTGATCGGGGTCGCGGCCGATGCTGGCGGGGTCGCGGCCGTTGCCGGCCCCTCATCTGGGGCGGCCGGCGGCGAAGACTTCCGAGGACGCGTTGCCACGCGGGCGACTCCAGCTGGGGATCGGCTCCATCGGGACGGCGCCGGTTCGCAACCGCCTCCGGCGGCCAACGATACCGTCTCCTCGAACCGATCCGAGGCGATGATACGGGCCGATGACCGCGCCGAGCCCGAGAGCCTGGGGTCTCCTGCCCCACCACGTCAGCACCGGCAGCAGCCGCAGCAGCGCGTCCGCGGAGACCGTCGACGCTCTGCTCGCCGCCCTCGGCGCCGATCGACGGCGCCCCGACCGGAACGGTGACCGGCCCCTGGTCGTCGTCCAGGGGGAGTGCGCGCGGGCTGATCGCGACGAGGAGGGGTCGTCGCCGGCACCGTCGGAGGTCGAGCTGGAGGACGGCTCCACACGGGCCTGCGGCGAGCGGCTGCCCGCCGACCTCCCGCTCGGGTACCACCGGCTCAACGCGGGCGGCCGAAGCCGCCTCCTGATCGTGACCCCGCCTCGATGCCACCTCCCCGCCGCGCGGGGATTCGGCTTCGCGGTCCAGCTCTATGCCACCCGCTCGGCGGCAAGCTGGGGCATCGGAGACCTCACCGACCTCGCCGCGCTCGCCGGCTGGGCGGCCGGGCTCGGAGCCGCGACGCTGCTGGTCAACCCGCTCCACGCCGGGCTCCCCGTCCTCCCCATCGAGCCCAGCCCGTACTTCCCCACCAGCCGGCTCTTCCTCGATCCCCTCTACCTGCGCCCGGCGCGCTCGGGCGGAGATACCGAGTTCAGCGATCTGGCGGCCGCCGCCCGTCTGCTCAACCGCGAGCGCCTGATCGAGCGCGACCAGGTCGCCCTGCTCAAGATGGCCGCCCTCGAGCGGGAGTTCCTCGACACCGCCAACCCGAGCGAGGCGGAGGCGGCGCTGGAGGCACGGCCGCGCCTCCACGACTTCGCCCTCTTCTGCGCCCTAGCGGAGCGCCACGGGAGGGATTGGCGCGATTGGCCGCGCCCACTGGCGCGGCGCGACCCCTCGGCGATCCGGGCCGCGGCGGCGGAGCTGGCGGGGCGGGTGCGGTTCCACGCGTGGGTGCAGCTGCAATTGGACCGTCAGCTGGAAGAGGCCGGCGCTGCCCTCCCGCTGATCCGCGATCTCGCCGTGGGCTTCCATCCGGGAGGTGCCGACGCCTGGCTCTGGCAGGATCTGGTCGTCCCCGGCGTGACGGTGGGAGCCCCTCCGGACAGCTTCAACACGCTCGGTCAGGATTGGGGCATCGCGGCCTTCGACCCCTGGAAGCTGCGCGCGGCCGGGTACGCCCCCCTCATCGAGACGCTTCGGGCCAACCTGCGCGAGGGAGCCGGCCTGCGCATCGACCACGTCATGGGGCTGCAGCGGCTCTGGTGCATCCCGTCGGGGGGAGGGCCGGCCGACGGCTGCTACCTCGGTTACCCCGCCGGCGATTTGCTCGGCATCGTCGCCCTCGAGTCGGTGCGCCACCGGGCCACCGTGATCGGCGAGGACCTGGGTACCGTTCCCCCCGGATTCCGCGCGCGGCTGCGCCGGCGGGGGCTCCTCAGCTACGTGGTGCTCCTCTTCGAGGACCGTCCCCCCGCGCGCTGGCCGCGCCAGGCGCTGGCCGCGGTGACGACTCACGACCTGCCCACCGTCACCGGGCTCTGGGACGGCAGCGACCTGCGGGCGAGGCGCCGGAGCGGGCTGCCCGCCGACGCCTCCGCCACCGAGGAGCTGGTGGAGCGCATCCGCCAGGAAGGGGGCCCGGCCCGCGACGCGGAGAGCCGGGCGGCGGTGGTGCATGCCCACCGCCGTCTGGCCGGCTCCCGCTGCACCCTCATCGCCGCCACCCTCGAGGACGTGGCCGAGGTCCAGGAGCGGCCGAATCAGCCGGGCAGCGCGGGCGAGAGTCGGAATTGGTCCCTCGCGCTGCCCCTGCCCCGTGAACGTCTGCAGGAGCTCCCCATGGCCCGGCAGCTGGCCGGCATATTGACTCGCAAACCGGCGGGCCATCGGCGCCCCGCGGCCAGAGAGAAGGGAGTCTGATCTCACCTGAAACCGCCTGGCCGACGTGATATAGTTGACGGAGCAACCGGGCCGAGGATGCCCGAACGGAGAGTCCCACGTTGACCACAGCGGTGAAGCAGACTTCGACACGCATTGACATCGAGCTGTTCCAGTGCGCCAAGGCGGAGGCACGCCGTCTGCATCGACCCGTCTACATCGCGGGCGGTGAGATCCACGCTGAACGGCCGCCGCGGACCACGGCGATGGTGTGGCCCAACGGCAGCGTCACCTGGGGCAACCCCCAGGCCGCCAGCAAGCAGATCGATCGGCGTCACCTCCCCCCCGCCGCCTGAGGCGACGGGCTCCGCGAGCAGCGGGCCCGGTGGGCCTGATGTTCGTGCAGGGCTGGGGCCCGCGGTCACGCTGCCGGCCATCGCGGTTGCCGGCGGATCGCTGCGGGTCAGAGGCCGGCGCGGGCGGGGGCAGCGCCCGCTCAGCGACCGGTGGGGTCCCCAGCAGGAGCTGAAGAACCCCCGACGGTCGTGCCACCCCCATCCTCGGCGATGCGTGCCTCGCCTCCTCGTCGGCTCCTTCGCCTCCCCGGCCTGGGAACGACATCCCTGGCCGGGGATTCTTCAGCCCCTGAGAAGGGCGAGGACCTCTCTCGCCAGCCGCTCCTCGCCATCCGCTCCAGCCATCACGGTGTCGAGAATGTGGGGGCTCATCCGCAGCCGGGCGACGGCGTCTGACAGCTCGCGGTCGGCCGCGTCCAGGACAAAGCCGGAGGCCAGCCCTGCGTAGTGGCGCGCTACCCCGAGGGCGGTGGGCTCCTCGCCGAGCTGTGCCATCAGGGCAACCGTCGGGCCCTTCAGCGCGCGGCCCCCGATGATCGGAGCGATGGCGATCACGCGCTCCCTCTCCAGGTGAGGGCCAATCAGGGCGGTGATCGGGTCCACGCTGAGGAGGGGGTTGGACGGGCCGATCACCACCAGATCCGCCGCGCGGACCGCCTGCACCGCGGCCGGCGCCGGCACCGCAGCCTCGAGACCCTCGAAGCGCAAGCCGCGGACCGGCGGCTCGCAGCTCTTGCCGACGAACCACTGCTGGAAGCTCAGCTCCCCGTCGTCCGTCGCGATCCGGGTGCGCACCGGGTCGTCGCTCATCGGGATGACGGCCGCGTTCAAGCTCAGCCGCCGGCCGATCTCGGCGACCGCCTCCGTGAGGGTCATGCCCCGCCGCCGCAGGGAGCTCCGCAGCAGGTGGAGGCCGAGGTCGCGATCGCCAAGCCCAAACCAGACCGGCTCACCCAGCAGGCCGAGCATCTCGAGGGCGTGGAAGCTCTCGTCACGAACTCCGAAGCCCGCGTCGGCGTTGAAGAGGCCGGCGAGCCGGTAGAGGACGGCATCGGTGTCGGGACAGACCAGCAGCCCCCACATCTCCTCGTCGTCGGCGGTGTTGGTGATCACGCTGAGCTCTCCCGGAGCCAGGGCTCGCGCCAGCCCGCAGGCGAGCCGCGCCGCACCGGTCCCCCCCGCCAGGACCGCAACCCTCACCGGATCACCGGAAGAGGTCCAGGTCGGCGGTGCGCACCAGCTCCTGTCCACTGCCGGCGGGGCCTTCGAGCGCGAGCCCGCGGACGACCACCGCGGGGATCCGCCGGGTCTTGCCCATGACCATCTCGGCGGCCGCGGCGATCTCGTCGGCGACGGCCACCAGGGTGGCGTGCAGGGGCATGCCGAAGTCGTCGGGGCTGCCCCGGTAGTCGACGGTGGC
>Ga0302320_10024930_pt1 | contig 11649 bp, 14 predicted proteins | sample Bog_T0_3_FD_202130 | JGI IMG/M metagenome (GOLD analysis project Ga0302320, IMG submission 202130) | Peat permafrost microbial communities from Stordalen Mire near Abisko, Sweden - Bog_T0_3 | ecosystem: Environmental > Terrestrial > Soil > Wetlands > Peat | place: Sweden: Abisko, Stordalen Mire... | reverse complement strand
ATTTGGCGCGAATATTCCTTGGTTCATGGTCTTTGGCGATAAATTGAATTGAGGCAAAACCATGGATCGTGGAACCCTGATCGGCTTTCTGCTGGGCCTCGGCCTTCTGGTCGCGGTCATCGCCCTGGGGCCGAATCCCAGGATCTTCCTGCATCCCGCCAGCCTGGTGGTGGTGTTCGGCGGCATCATCGCCTCGACCCTGATCCGCTTCCCCCTGAGCAGCGTGCGCTCGGCCCTGGCCGTGGCCTCCCGGGCATTTTTCACCCAGGCCGCCAGCAACCAGACCCTGGTGGCCAACCTGGTGGCCCTGAGCCAGCGGGCCCGGCGGGAAGGCATCCTGGGCCTGGAGAAGCACCTGCCCGAGGACCCGTTCATGCGCCAGGGGATCCGCCTGGTGGTGGACGGGGTGGACCGGCAGTACCTCACCGATGTGCTCACCCAGGAGATCCACGCCACCCAGGAGCGGCACACCCTGGGCCAGGAGATCTTCCGCTTCATCGCCACCGCCGCCCCCAGCTTCGGCATGGTGGGCACCCTCATCGGCATGGTCCAGCTGTTCGTGAGCATCAAGGACCCCGCCGGGATCGGCCAGGGCATGGCGCTGAGCCTGCTCTCCACCTTCTACGGCGCGGTGATCGCCTACCTGTTCGCGGTGCCCATCTCCGGCAAGCTGGAGTTCCGCTCCCGGGAGGAGCTGCAGAACAAGCGGCTGGTGCTGGAAGGGATCCTGGGTATCGCCGGCGAGATGAACCCCGGCCAGCTGGAAGAGCAGCTCAACGCCTCCCTGGCGCCCCGGCACAAGACCCGGCGGATCGAGGTCGTCCGTGGCTAGGGTGCCCCTGCGGCCCACGCGCAGGAAGGATGATTTCGAAAGCCTCTGGCTGATCACCTTCGCCGACCTCATGGTCCAGCTCATGGCCTTTTTCGCGGTGGTCTACGCCTTCTCGGCCCAGGACACCCGGAAGCTCCAGCAGGTGCTCCAGTCCTTCCAGCACGAGCTGGGGGTCAAGACCGCCGGCATCCTGCCCGGCAGCCTGGGCATCGACCCGAACCGGGCCGCCGACCTGGAGAAGCACCTGGCCGACCTGCCGCCGGTGGTGGGGGAGGATGTGGGCGTGCGCATGCGCATCGTCAGCTTCCGCGCCTCCGTGCTGTTCGAGGAGGGCTCCGCCGCCGTGCCCCGGGTGTTCCAGCCCCTGCTCACCCGCATCGGCCAGGTGTCCCGGGAGTATCCCGGCTTCACCCTCATCTGCGAAGGCCACGCCGCCCCCGGCGAGCGGGGCCGGGCCCCGGGCGTGGACGCCCTGACCCTCAGCGGCCAGCGGGCCGAGGCGACCCTGAGGACCCTGGTGGAGCAGGGAATTGCCCCCGCCGCCATCGCCGCCGAGGCCCACGGCGACTCCCAGCCCGACACCGACTCCACCAGCGCCGAGGGCCGGTCCCTGCAGCGCCGGGTCAAGTTCCGGTTCCAGCGGGTGGCGGAACGCTAGTTGTTTATTCGTCCGGCTCGTCGTACTGCGCGTTGTGCCAGACGTTCTGGACGTCGTCGTTGTCTTCCAGCAGGTCGATGAGCTTGAGGAAGGACTTGAGCTTGTCCCCGGCCATCACCACCTGGGTGCCGGCCTTGCGGACGATGCCGGCCTCGATCACCGGGAGCTTGGCGGCGTCCACCGCGTCCTTGACGGTCTGGTAGTTGTTGGGGTCGACGGTGATCACCCAGGCGCCGTCCTCGTCAATCACGTCATCGGCGCCGGCTTCCAGGGCCACTTCCATGACCTTGTCCTCGGGCACTTCGGGCTCCACCACGATCTGGCCCACTTTGACGAACATGTAGGCCACGGAGTTGGAAGCGCCCAGCTCGGTGCCGAACTTGGTGAAGGAGCTGCGGATCTCGGGCGTGGTGCGGTTCTTGTTGTCGGTCATGGCCTCGACGATGATGGCCGCGCCGCCGGGGCCGTAGCCTTCGTAGAGCACTTCCTCGTAGGAGACCCCTTCCAGTTCGCCGGTGCCCTTCTTGATGGCCCGCTCCCAGTTCTCCTTGGGCATGTTGCTGGCCTTGGCCAGGTCCACCGCCAGCCGCAGCCGGGCGTTGGCCGCCACGTCGCCGCCGCCCAGACGGGCGGCCACGGTGATCTCCTTGAGCACCCGGGTGAAGACCTTCCCCCGCTTGGCGTCCAGGGCGCCCTTTTTATGCTTGATGGTTGACCATTTGCTGTGGCCGGACATGTGCTGCTCCCAAGAAATTAACTATGCATCAACCACGCAAGGCACGTTTGGAAACCCGGGCGAACGGTGGGGGTTCCTGCCGGAGCATGGGGCGTTCGATCATGAACTGGTACCACTGGTCCCCGTAGACCTTCATCTTCATGGGCTTGTTGTTCTGCAGGTTGTTGCGGTTCACCAGGAGGCGCTCGTCGTCCTTGCAGATCCTGAGGCCCTTGTTCAGCACCTCCACGGCCTTTTCCCGTTCCTTCAACTCGTTGAGGACGTAGGCATAGACCGCGTAGAGCAGGCTTTCCTTCTTGCCGGATTTCAGGGCCAGCTGGAAGGTGACCTTGGCCTGCTTCTTCTCGCCCCGCTTCCACTGGAGGATCCCCAGCATGGCCTTGGCGATATAGTGCTGGTAGCTGGCGGAGCGGAGCAGGGGCTCGGCTTCGGCGTTCTTCTTGCGCAGGTACTGCACCACGCCGATCTGGCCGTCGATGGAGCCCTTGACCAGGAACTGCCATTTGTTGAACTGGTAGCCTTCTTTCATGATCTCGATGGCCTGGTCGAACTGCTGTTTCTTCATGGCCTCCGAGGCGCGGTTGAAGACCTTCTCCAGCTGGCCCTGGATCCTGCGGCCCAGATAGATGAACAGTCCCAGCCCGGCCAGCAGTCCCAGGGGGAACGCGATCAGGTAGTGGATCCTCAACAGAGAGAACAGCAGGCCCATGACGATGGCAACGCCAAGGCCCGAAAGAAGATTCAACACAGGGACTCCCGGGGTGGGCCGCTGAAAAGGGGCCGAACGCCTATCTTACCGAGACTTCTCGGTCCAGGCCAGTTCAGTTCGCTCGGCTATCCCAGAACGCCGGTGCGGAGCCGGGGGGCGCGCTTGCGGCGGACCGTGCGGCGGGGGGCGGGAGCCGGGGCTTCCGCCACCTTGCGGGGCCGGCCCGGGGCGCGCTTGGGCTTCTCCACCACCTTCTTGGCCCGGGGGGCCTTCTTGGCCGGCTTGGCCTTCTTCAGGGCCTCCTTGCGGACGATGGCGTTGGCGGCTCGGCCGGTCACCACCACCCGGCTGCCGTCCTTGAGCCGCTTCACTTTGCTGCCCGGCTTGCGCCCGCGCTTGACCGTCATGAGCAGGGGCTCGGATTCAAGCAGTTCCCGCTCCAGCTTGGCCTGAAGAGCCATCATCTCGCCGTTGTCTTCCGCATGGTCGTGCATGCACAGGTGCAGAAATCCGTGAATGACCAGGGTCTCCACTTCCCTGCGTCTGCTGACGCCGAGCTTCTTGGCCATCTTTTCGGCCACGGGGAGGCTCACGACCAGGTCTCCCAGGTGCTGGAACGCCCCTTTTTCCGGATTCGAGGGGAAGCTCAGGATGTCAGTTGTCTGGTTGATCCCGCGGTGTTCCCTGTTCAGCTTGCGCATGGCGCGGTCATCGAGATAAGTAATGGAAATCCCTTCCGCCGCAGGCGCCAGGTGGTTTCTCAATTTTATCAGCAGATCGCCGAGGGAGCGTTCTCCTGGCCCCCTGAGTTTGCTGCGGCTGGACCAATCAATCTTAAAGGGTTTAGCATTTTCGTTCATGGGGTCCTCGCTCAAAAAGAGTCATGCTGATCCGTCCAGTATTTGAAGTGAAAACCTTTTTGTCAATAGCGACAATGGTGTTTGCAGCCATCTTTAAAAATGAAGGTGCGGATTTCCATGCTTCACATAAACCGTGAATTGGCTTCGACTTGGAGCAGTCGCCAGGGGGTTGTGCCGATTCTTTTGTGCAGAGCGGCCGCTGCCGGGTATTTTGGACAGATGGAAGCACAACTGCCTGACTGGACTTTGCAACCCATCGCCCACTACCTGGACCTGCTCGACCGCTGGAGCCGGACCCATGCCCTCACTTCCCTGGAAATAGATCAGCGCCAGGAGGAGCTGATCCTGGATTCCGCGGCCCTGCTGCCTTTCCTGCTGCCCCTCCCGGCCCGTTCCCGGGTGGTGGATTTCGGCACCGGCATGGGCATTCCCGCAGTGCTGATCGCCCTCGCCCGGCCGGATCTGGAAGTCGTGGCCCTGGACAAGTCCAACAAGAAAATTTCGTTCGTTCGGCAGGCCGCCATGGAACTGAAGCTGGCCAATCTGGTGCCTCTGGCGGGCCGGGCCGAGGCCATCGCCCCACTGCAGGCCCGGGCCGGGGTGGCCAAGGCGGTGGGGACCCTGGACCTGCTCGGCGGGTGGTGGCGCCGGCACGGCCTGCCCGGGGCGCCCTTCTGGGCCCTCAAGGGCCCGGAGGGCTCCGGGGAGGCCCCCCAGGGCTTCGGCCTCCGGACCCACCCCTACCAGCTGCCCACCCGGGGGCAGCGGACCGTGGTGGAACTCTGGATCAATGGGTGAGGATGTCCCCGACCATCACTTCCCTCACGCTCCGGAGGATGCGGCAGGTGGCGGCGCGCTCCCCGGCCTTGATGACCATGAGCTGGCCCAGGTAGGTGTTGGTCATGATCTTGGAGGGGCCAGTCTGGTTCTGGTCCAGGGCCACGGGCCGGGCGGTGATGAGCACATCGCCCACCTTGAAGCCGTCCGAGGTGCCGCAGTCGATGATCACCAGATCGCCGGCCGAGGCCACGGCCTTGTTCATGCGGATGAAGATGACTTTCGACACCGGCTCCTTCATCCGGACCGGGCTGGCGGCGTCGGCGCGCAGCGCGTTGACGATGGCCACCGGCTCCTTGTAGGGCGCGGCGTAGCCGTCGGGGCTGATCCCGTCCAGGGATTTCTCGATGAGGGCCACGGACTGGTCGGCGTAGACCGTGGTGACGCGGATGATGCCGAACTGCTCGACGATGTCGCCCATGACCTTCACCCGGTGGCGGTCATCGGGGTGGTAGAACTTCCGGGCCACGATATTGGTCACCACCATCCGGTCCCCGACCTTCACGCCCTGGTTCGAGCCTCCGCCGATGTAGAGGGAGTCCCCGTCGGCCAGCAGGTCCTTGGTGGCGTCCTCCCGGCCCACCACCTTGAACGCGCCGATCTGCTTGAAATAGGCCTCGGCAGTGCCGGGCACGAGGAAGGGCATCTGGACGAAATCCTGGAAGGTGAAGGCGAACTCGTCCTGGGTGCGCTTGCGCACCATCCTGCCTGTGTCCGGCTGCAGGTCGGCCACCTCGCGGGGGGCCAGGCTCTCCCCGTCCTTGCCCTGGGTCACCGTGCCGCGGGAGGACTCCACCAGGATCGGGTCGCCGGGGTAGATCCAGTGCGGATCCTTCACCCACTTGTTGAGTTCCCAGATCTGCGGCCAGGCGAAGGGGTTGCCCAGGTACTTGGCCCCCAGGTCCCAGAGGGTGTCGCCCTTCTGCACCACGTGGATGTCCTGGCCGGCGCCGGGGGTGACCTCCTTGGGATAGTCCCAGCGGGACGGGTGCTCCGATACTCTGACGGTCTGGCCGGTGGCCGCGGGAACGCCGGTTTGGGCGGAAAGACCCAGGGCCATGAACGGGATCACCGCTAAAGCACGAAGCCTTTTGCTCTGATGCATGAGGTTCTCCCCGGGAAGGTTGGGGAAATTATAGTGCCAACCCATGATTTGGATCGCTTCTAGTTTTCGGTGGGGCCGGGACCGCGGAAATAAAGGATCCAGGCCTGGGCCCCGCCCATGGGCACCGGAGCCTGGGCATAGCGCGCCACACAGGCCCCGGCGGGGCTCTTGAGCAGATCCAGGACCATCTCGCGCAGCTCCGGCGACGAGCCCACCAGCACGTGGAGGGTCCGCCAGCCCAGGGCGTAGCCGTCGAGAAGGCGCTCCTTGAGGCGTTCTTCCGCATCGCTCCGGGCGTGGCCCTTGAGGTCCAGGCTGCCGTCCACCACGATGGCCATGCCCGCGGCCAGGTTGATCTGGACCTGGGGCGGCGCGGAAGGCCCGGGTTCCCTGGCTTCGGCCGCGGGCGCCGGCGGGGGTTCGGGCGGGGGCGCCTGGGCAGCTTCGGGCAGGGGAGCGGCCAGCGCCTCCGGGGCCGGCGCTGCAAGCGCATCGGGGGTCGCCGCTGCAAGCGCATCGGGGGTCGCCGCTGCAAGCGCATCGGGGGTCGCCACTGCAGGCGCATCGGGGGCCGCCGCTGCAGGCGCATCGGGGGCCGCCGGGGCCTCGGGCGGCAGGGCCGGCTGCAGCGGTTTCAGCCCTTTCAGGTCGCCCATGGCCGAGCTGAATTCAGCCTTGGCCGCCAGGGGCGCCGGTTTGGGCAGGATGGCCGCGGGCGGTTCGTCCCGGAAAGCGACGGCGAGCGCGCGCTCGCCCGCTTTGGGCCGCAGCCCCATGGCGCTGAGGAAGATGTTGTCCTCCTCCTCGATGGAACTGGAGACCGGATGGGTCGTCCTGGGCTTGGGCGGCGGGGTGGTTTTGGCCGGTGGGGCCTCCTCCTTGCCCAGGTCCTGTTTCAGTTTTGCGAGATCCTTTTTCCAAGCCATGATCCACTCCCATTGGAACTAGAGTAGCCCGGCCGGGCATGGTGGTGCCAGCCTTGAACCGGCCGGCGCGGGTCATTTTGTGCCGGTCCGTAAACCCGTTACAAATTTCAAGGGTCGATCATTCCGGAGGTCCCATGGCAACCGCGCGCATCGCCCCACTCGTCCTGGCCCTGGCCATCCCGCTGGCCGCCCAGGATCCCCACTTCGGCGTCGGCCTCAGCCTGTCGATCCCCACCGGCGGGTTCAACAGCACCAACTACAGCCCAGGCGGGTCCGGGGTGGCCTCCAATGAAGGCTACGACCCCACCGTGGGCGGCCAGTTCACGGTGAGCTTCCCCATGGACCCGAAGGTCGCCCTGCGCCTGGATGTCTACGGCCAGAGCACCAGCGGCCAGGACACCGCCCCCGGCTACGTGAGCTACAACCTCCAGCACCAGCTGCTCAGCCTGGGCGGGGAGGCGCAGCTCTTCCTGGGCGACGGCGACGCCTACCGCCACCGGGGCGGCTACCTGGTGGGAGGCCTCTCCATCGACCTGGAGAATTTCAGCAGCGATTACGGCGGTCCGGGCTGGCCCGGCACCAACGTCAACAAGACCCGGCTGGGCGGGCTGGCGGGGTGGGGCTACAGCTTCCGGCCCTTCGGGCGCTGGCGCACCAACGCCGAGGTGGCCTTCCACAAGACCCTCAGCGGCTACGACACCAGCAGCGGCCAGACGGCCCCGGGCACCCCGCCGGCGGATTTCTTCCGGCTGACCTACGGCGTCGTCTTCTGACGCTTCCTGGCTCCAGGGGCGTCATCGTCCCGGCCTTCCAGGCCGTCCACGAAGCGCTGGCACAGGATGCTGGTGGGGTCCAGCCGCTGCAGCCGGCGGCCGTAGGCCAGGCGCTCGGTGAGCGGCCTGGCGTCGTCCGCCTTGACCTGCTCGAGCTTCTCGGCCACGTAGGCGGTGACGGTGCCCAGCCTGGCGATGTCCGCGCGCTCCTTGGCCAGGAACGCCCGCCACTGGGCCAGGGAGGCGGCGTAGGCCTGCTGCTCCTCCTTGAGCAGGGTGAGCAGCCCCTCGATCTCCTTCAGCGATTTCTCGCTCTGGGCAATGGCCTTCTGGTGCTCGTCAAGGAACCCCCGGATCTGGCTCTTCAGCTTGATCTGTTCGGAGGTGAGCCCGGGCTGGGCATCCAGGGCCTGGAGGCGCTTCTCCTGGATGGCCGTCTCGTCGCGCCATTCCTTGAGCTTGGCCTGGTGCTGGGCCACCAGCTTGGCGAAGGTGCCCTCGGCGGTGGCGGCATTGTCGCTGGCGGTCTGGCTGGCCTTCTCCAGGTGGGCCACCGCGTCCTCCCAGGCCCCCTCCAGCACGCAGGACCGGGCGGCCAGGTTCCGGACCGCCTCCAGGACGTGCATGCCGTTGTAGTCCGAGGGATTGACCGTGACCCCGTCCTGCTGGAGCAGGTCCTCGGTGGCCTTGCGCACGGGGGTGCCCTGGCCCTTGGCCAGGCTTCCCTCCCAGGCGGCCCGGTTGGCCTCGAACTGTTCGGGGAGTCCCTGGGCGGCGGGGGGCGGCTGGGCCACCACGGGGATCCCCTGGGCGGCGATGGGGAGGGTGAGGGTGAGGAGGACGGGCAGGAGCGGATTCATATAGATCAATCCTTCTTGGGACGCATTTTCGGGGCTTGGAGTCTAGGGTATCCGATCCGGGGCCTTTCCATCGAGATGTAGACTTGCCCAGGAGGTGGTGATGGTGGTGAGCATCCGGCCCCGGGGCCGCAGCATGCCCACCCGGATGTCCTTGGAAAGGGGCAGGGCGAGATAGCGGGGCGGCTCGCCCGGGGCGGTGAAGCGCAGCATCAGGAGATCCTGGGTGCCCCTGGGGACATAGCCCTTCACCCAGCGCCGCTGGGCGATGCGGATCCCCAGGGCCGGCAGGCGGGTGATCCCATCCGCCGCCAGGAGGGTGGGGGCCGTCCCCTCGCCGGACCACGCAGGCCCCATCCACTGGCGCCACGGGCCGGCCCAGACCTGGACCCGGGTGCCGGCGGGAGCCTGGTGGACCTCGATCTGGACTGAGACCTGAGCCTGGTCCACCGCCACCGGCCGCTCCCACAGCGCCAGGGCGCCCGCGCTCAGGAGCAGCAGGGCCACCCAGAGGGCGTAGTACCACCTCCGCCGGTAGTGGATGCCGCGGGGTTCGCTCATCGGATTGTCCAGGTAATCCCGTCCTTCTCGGGATCCCCTCCGGGGATACGCGAGACGAACTGACACTTTAGGGCGGGGAGGAATGGATGCTTGACATCCATCCAAATTAACGAAAAAATAGCGAAATGAAACGAACTGGCAGCCAGATGGTCTGTCAGGCCATCCGCAGGGTGGCGGATTCCTAAAAGGCGCTCCGAGCCAATGAAGGCATTCCCAATGACCAGCCGGTCCCTGCGATCACCTTCACGCCCGCTTCCGTCGGCTTTGATCACCGAACCTACTTGGTCAAGGGGGAGGCCTTTACCCTCTTCACCGCCAGGGGCCGGGCCAAGGTGGGGTTTGTCTGCGGACCGCGCCAGAAGGCGCTTCTGGCCGCGGGCATCGCCAAGGAAGCCCGGCTCGTCACCCGCAAGGGAATTTGGTATTTGAACCTGGTGTTCGACCTTCCGGACCCCACGCCGCTTTCGGGCGATCTTGCGACGGGTCTGGATGTCGGGGAAAACAACCTCGCCGCCACCAGCACCGGCAAGATATTCGGAGGGGGAAAGCTTCGGCATGACCGGGATCGATACCTCGCCTCCCGGCGTCGTCTCCAGTCCAACGGTAGCCGTGCCTCCAAACGGAAGCTCAAGGCCATCTCCGGCAAGGAGCAGCGGCATGTCCGCCACATCAACCATGTAACCAGCAAGGCCATCGTCACCCAAGCCATTCGGGCGGGGGCTTCCACCCTCCGCATGGAGGATCTTACCCACATCCGTGCTCGCATCCAGGCCGGGATCCGGGTAAGGACGCGGCTGCATGGATGGGCCTTCCGCCAGCTTCAGGCTTTTGCCCAGTACAAGGCCGAAGCTGCCGGCCTCAAGGTTGAATTCGTGGAACCGGCCTATACCTCCCAGACCTGCAATGTCTGTGGAGGGTTTGGGAAACGGGTGAAGCACCGCTTCACCTGTTCCTGTGGGAACCTGGCACACAGCGACGTCAACGCGAGTCGGAACATAGCCAGGTTTGCGGGACTTTCCAGTTCTGCAAGGGGCGATGTAAGCGGTCCTGAATTCGCGCACAGGTTTGATCCTTGTATAGTGGAGAGTTCCTTCTATTAGGAAGGAGTGGTTTACGAGAACGTCAGGTTGGAGCTGCGCTCCAGGATGATGAGGATCAGCCGCTCCAGCTGATCCACAAGCAGGAACTTCAGGGTGGCCTTGGCGTAGCCCTCGGTGAGCAGGTTGCTGGGCTCGCCCTTGGGCAGCCCGCCGCGCAGGATGAAGAACACGCTGCCCTTTTCCAGCCCCAGCACATGCTTCCAGGGCAGGTGCCCGGCGCCCAGGCGGATCGCCAGGGGCCTGGGCAGGCCTCCGTGCTCCACCGTGATGCCGGACTCGTCCACCAGGATCTGGGTGCCTTCGATGAGAATGAGGCCCAGGAGGGAGAACAGCAGCAGGAGCCCGGCCGCCACGCAGAGCGTCACCGAGGCCACGATGTAGACCCAGAGGAGAAAGGTGGGCTCGCCGGCGGCGGCGGCCTGGCGCTCGGCGGCCATGAGCCGGGGCAGGTTGTTGATCAGGAGGTACAGGCCCCGGACCCCCACCAGCCAGGAGCCCGCGCAGAGCAGGACCGAAAGGGTGCGCTGGGCGAGGCTGGGGCGGAAGATCAGGGGAGAGGTCGCGGACATGGCTTTCAGGCTTCGGCCATTTCCGCCAGGATCGCGTCGGCGGCGGCGGCCGGGTCCTCGGCGCGGGTGATGGGGCGGCCCACCACCAGCCAGGTGGAGCCGTCGCGCAGGGCCTGGGCCGGGGTGACCACCCGGGCCTGGTCCTGGACGGCGCCGCCGCGCGGGCGGATGCCCGGGGTGAGCCGGTGGAAGTCCTCGCCGCAGGCGTCGCGCACCGAAGCGGCCTCCTGGGCCGAGCAGACCACCCCGTCGCAGCCGCATTCCCTGGCCAGCCGGGCCAGGTGCAGCGCCATGTCGCCGGGATCGGTGGCCAGCCCCAGGCGGGTCAGGGCCTCCCGGTCCAGGCTGGTGAGCACGGTGACCCCCAGCAGCCGGGTGCGGCCGCCGCGCTGGCGGTGGGCGCGCACCGCCTCCGCGGCGGCCTCGAGCATGGCCGGCCCGCCCTGGGTGTGCACGTCGATCAGGGCCGGGTCCAGCGGCAGCAGGGCCTCCAGGGCCCGGTGCACGGTGGTGGGGATGTCGTGCAGCTTCAGGTCCAGGAAGACCGGGGCGAAGGCCTGGATCTCCCGGATGAAGCCCGGGCCCTCGGCGCAGAACAGCTCCAGGCCGATCTTGAGCATGCCCACGCGCCCCTGGAGCCGGCGGGCCAGCTCGATGGCCTCCCGGCCCGTGGGCACGTCCAGGGCTACGACGAGCCGGTCAACGATGGGCTTGGCGGTGGTCATGGCGGTTCTCCCAGGTGCGGGCGCTTGCGGCTTTCGGCTACATTCTGTCAGATCCGCTGGTTTCATCCCAGCCCGGCCCCCTGGAGCAGGCCGGTGAGCGCGCCCCAGACCAGCTGGGACCAGTAGTGCAGGCCCCGGCGCGCCGGCCTCGCGGCATAGGTCGCGTGCAGCCGGTCCTTGAGCATGGGGTAGTTGCCGTCCGGATCAAGGATGGCCATGGTCACCGGGCTGTCGAACTCGAAGGTGACCCACCGGTCCTGGCCGTCCCAGGCGAGGCGCTGCTCGGTGCGGTTCTCCAGCCGCACCCAGAGGGTGACAGGCAGCCGCAGGCCCCCCTTGCGCTGCAGGGTCACCCATCCGCGCCGGCCCGGCGAGGCCGGCTGGGGCGAGGCGAACACCGG
>Ga0302320_10024928_pt1 | contig 11649 bp, 7 predicted proteins | sample Bog_T0_3_FD_202130 | JGI IMG/M metagenome (GOLD analysis project Ga0302320, IMG submission 202130) | Peat permafrost microbial communities from Stordalen Mire near Abisko, Sweden - Bog_T0_3 | ecosystem: Environmental > Terrestrial > Soil > Wetlands > Peat | place: Sweden: Abisko, Stordalen Mire... | reverse complement strand
TGAACACACTGACCAGGACAACAAGCTCATGCTTGGCGATGGACGCACCGCATATCAGGATTGCCCCCTCTCAGCGTCGTTCCCGTATCTCCTATCCAAGTCTGGCGCAGAGGGCTCCTACGGCGCTTGGGTGAACGAGTTTACTGCCACTGCCACCATGGTTTCCGGCAAGCATTCCGCCGCGGAATACAACTACACGGACTACACTCGCGAAGATGTGCCGGACGTATCCAGCGCCAGTCCATACGGCAAGAATGGGTTCGACGAGTATCTCTATCCTGCCGGTGCCGAAGGCTACGCCGGCGGATCGCCATCCGTCAGCAAGAGTCTCGAAACGCTGTTTCTCCAAACCCGTTCAGTAGCTGCAGATTCCGTGGCGGAGCTCTTTCGCGGAGAAAGCAACGCGCGCTCTTTCTGCCCCGGCTACACCTTCACGCTCACCAGCAATCCGCAAAAAGCCTGGAATCGGAAATACCTTTTGACTGCGGTCGCCCATCATGTCGACCAGGTACCTTCCTATATGGCCGCCGATACAAACGACAAAGCTGGGTACAGCAACAAGTTCACGGCTATCTCCTCTGATATCGTCTTCAAACCGCCGCAAACGGTCGTCAAACCCCGCATCTACGGCCCCCAGACTGCAGTGGTCGTCGGCGAAAGCGGCGATGAGATCAACATCGACGCCAAGGGACGAGTACAGGTTCGCTTCTTCTGGGACAAACTGAATTCCGATTCCTCCACCGTCGACTGCACCTGGATCCGCGTAGCCCAGGGTTGGGCCGGAAACGGATGGGGTTCCTACTTCTGGCCGCGCGTCAAAGACGAGGTCGTCATCAACTTCCTCAATGGCGATCCCGACAATCCCCTCATCACCGGCTCGGTCTATAACGGCGTCAATACGCCGCCAAAGCCTCTTCCTGACAACAAAACCCGCTCCGGGATTCTTACCCGAAGCAGCAAGGGCGGTTCCACGTCAACCGCAAACGAACTCTGGTTTGAAGACAAATCAGGAAGCGAAATGATCGGTTTCCATGCTGAAAAAGACATGGAAATTTCCATCGAGCACGATCGCGTCGCTTCCGTCGGCAACAACGACTCGCTGACCGTCACAACCAATCAGACCGAGAAGATCGGAAGCAATTACCACATCAATATTGGTTCAAACCGGGTTGAGCAAGTCGGCTCGAACTCTGACCTCAGCGTCGGCAGCAACCGCACCGAGTCGGTCGGCTCGAACGACTCCCTCAGTGTCGGTTCAAATCAAAGCGTATCGGTTGGCTCGGCGTACTCGTTGAATGCCAACAACACTGTCTACATCAACGCCGGCATGTCCTGCGTCATCCAGGCCGGCATGGAGCTTTCGCTTGTCTGCGCCGGAAATTTCATCACCATCGGGCCCGCCGGTGTCGCCATCTCCGGTACCATGGTCCTCATCAATAGCGGTGGCGCAGCGGGCTCCGGGAGCGCAGGACAAACAGGCAGCCCAGCATCTCCCAACGCGCCCGACACCACGAAATACTCAGACGCGTCAGGTGGCGGATCCTTCACTCCCGCGCAGACCCAGACCCCGGCTACAGCCACATCCACCTCAAGTTCGCCGTCGATCGGTGGCGCACAAGTGCCCAACGTTACCGGAGCCGTGCAGGGTGCTGTCGGTGGCGCCATGGCCACCGCGGTCCAGGGTGAGCAGCAAGTCGTAGGCGCCGCCAAGGACGTTGCAGCGCAAGCGCAGCAGCAGATCCAGGGGCTTGCCAACCAGGCACAGCAGTACGCCAATCAGGCTCAACAGGCTGCGCAACAAATCCAGCAGCAAGCTCAGAATGCCTTCAATTCAGTAGTGGATCAAGCGAAGGGCATCGTGCAGAACGCCCAGAACACGGTCAAGCAGGCCGAGAATGCTGTGCAGGGAGCCGTTGCCCAGGGCCGGGCCGCTGCTCAGAACGCTCTCAATCAGGCGCAGCAGCAATTGAATGCATGCAAGAGCGCCGCAGCGAATGCTGTGCAGCAGGCGCAGGGCGCAATGAACCAGGTCGAGCAGCAAGGTCAAGCTCTCGCGAACCAGGCAAAAGGCTTTGCCAATCAAGCGCAGCAGGAAGCCCAGAATGCAGCCAATCAAGGCAAAGGCGCTCTTCAGGGAGCTGAGAATTCTGCCAAGCAAGCTGTGAGCGGAGCCCAGAACGCGGCAAATCAGGCCCAACAGCAAGCTCAAGGGGCCGCAAACCAGGTTAAAGGGGCCGCCAGTGGAGCAATGCAAAGCGCCTCGCAGGCCGGGCAGGGTGCAGCTCAGTCCGCAACCCAGGCCATCAGCCAGGCCGGCAGAGGTTTTTAGTTCGGGGATCAGTAAGCAGAAATCGTTTCAACCAATGAGCGAGGACGTTTGACCGATACCATGACACAACCCGGCATCGCCGCACAATTCCCATCCGTCGGGCGATGGAGTGTCACCGGCATGCCGGCAGGTTGGATGTACATTGCCGATTTCGGCATTCGCCAAATGAAAGTCGATTCCCGTTCCATCGTGGCCAGCGTCGGCATCGGGCAAGACTCGCTTGCTTCGAATGCCGACTTCTCGCCCTACATCGAAAAACAAATGAAGCTGATTGAGGGTCACCTGAAGGAACCCAAATTAGCAGGCCCACAGACCACCGCGTTCCCCGGTGCGGATGAGGCGAGGCTTCTCTTCGTCCGCCACAACGCCGATTCTGTCGGAACCATCTTGCATGCCCAGACCTACGTCCGGTCGGGCCTATGGCTTGGCATCATTACCTTGACCACAATCGAAGAACAGCTCCGCGCCGTGCGTTCCGACTACGACAATTTTGTGAAAGGCTTGCGTATCCAGCAATCGCGCCCCGCCGAGCCCTTGGCGCAGTCTGCACAATCCGCAACAACGAACCGCAATCGGGAGGCCGTCTGATGCCGCCAGCAGCCAGAGTCACCGACATGCACATTTGCCCCATGTCCACCGGCCCCGTGCCTCATGTTGGCGGCCCAATCCTGCCTCCCGGCGCGCTCACTGTACTCATCGACTTTCTGCCCGCCGCCACCGTTACCAACATGGCCCTCTGCGTCGGTCCGCCCGACATGATCGTCATGGGATCGCTTGGAGTACTCATCAACTTCCTTCCCGCCGCACGCCTCATGGACCCCACAGTCCACGGCGGAATGATCATGATGGGCTCGCCCACATGCATCATTGGCGAAATCGGAATCCCCATTCCCGGCCTTGCCGGCCTGGGCGGTCTCCTCGGTGGACTGGTCGCTTCCGGCCTTTCCAGCGTTCCAGAGGCTGCGGCCGCGGCAACGGCGCTCACAACTCCTGCTGCCACTCCACCCTCAGCAGAGGTGCCGAATGTCGCCGGCGCACTCGCTGGCGCAGCAGATCAGGCGCAACAGGGTATCCAGCAAGTCTCCGATCAAGCGCAGCAATTCGCCGATCAGGCGAATCAGGCCGTGCAAGATGTGAAGCAGCAAACCCAGCAGGCCGTCCAGGACGTCGCGCAGCAGGCGCAGCAAGTCGTGAAGGGTGCCCAAGACGCCGTCAAGAATGCGCAGAATGCCGTAAGCGACGCCGTATCAAACATAAAAGATACAGCTCAGGGCGCGCTAAATCAGGCAACGCAGCAACTCAATGCATGCAAGCAAGCCGGAGCGCAAGCAATCCAGCAGGCGCAACAGCAAGCCCAGCAAGTCACTCAGCAAGTCCAGGGCTTGGCAAACCAGGCGCAGGATGCCGCAAACCAGGCGAAGAACGCAGCCGAAGGCGCGGTCAACCAGGGCAAGCAGGCCGTCCAGGGAGCTGAGCAGCAGGCCCAGCAAGGCCTTAATCAGGCGAAGGATGCGGCAACGCAAGCTCAGCAACAGGCGCAGGGAGCCGCGAACCAGGTAAAGCAAGCCGCCAGCGGTGCGCTGCAACAAGCACAACAAGCCGGCCAGGGCGCCCAGCAAGCTGCGAGCCAGGCCGTCAGCCAGTTACCCAAAGGCTTCTAGCGGTGTGCGGTAGGCTGGGGATTCATCCCCAGCATCAACTATTGATAAGGCCGAAAATGCAATCGATTCTTCCTACTGCCCCGTCGAATCCCAAATCTTCAGCAGCGTCGGCGACACATACGCGCGCGCCGGACTATAGTTGGCCTTCCGCGCCTGCTGAAAAGCCACCAGCGCATCCTGTGAAGGCCCCTGCCACTGCGCGCGAGGCGTCTGCAGAATTGATCGCTCCACCAGCGTAGCCCCCAGGTAGAAATTCGCCACCCCCGGGTCTGTTGCAGTCTGCGGAGTCGCCAGGTAACTCACCAGCGCTCTCCGCGCATCGTCAAATTGCGAGTTATAGAAATATCGGATTGCCGCTTTCAGCTCGCTCTTCGCCGCTGCGGGATCGCTCTTACTCGCCTGCTGGATCCTCTCCGTACTGCTTTGCGCCTCCGGATTGCTCGGCTCCAATTTCAGCACCTCGGCGTAGTCGGCCAGCGCATCCTGCTGCTTGCCATCTTTCTCCGCCTGCCGTGCATCGGTCAGCAGCTTGTTCACTTTCTTCGTCAAATCCGCACCCGAATTCACGGGCTGCTTGGTCGGCGGCGGCGTCTTTTTTTGCATTGCCGCCTGCAACTCAGCAATTCTTCCCGCGGGGTTTCCCGGCCCATTCGGGTTCAGATTCTTTGCCAGCGTTAGTTGCTGGATCGCTCCCTGCGGGTTGCTCGCTTCAAGCTGCTGCGCTTGATTGATATAGCCCCTGTACGTATTCACGTTGTTCACGTACTGGGCCGCGGCCGCTTTGGCGTCCGCAGAGGTTATCGATTGCGACAACGAAATCACCGAGTCAAAATCGCCTTTGTTCCACGCCGCCTGTATCTGGGGTAATATCTGCGCCTGGGCCTGTCCCCGTTGGTTATGGATTAGGTTCAGCAGTGTCTTCGCGTTGCCGGACAGCTTTGGATCGTAATTTGACACCTGCTTCGCCTGCGCCTCAGCCCCGTCCAGGTTGTGGCTCTTGTATGCCGAAAGCGCCGCCGCCAGCATAGCCTGATCGTCCTGGAGAAGCCCGTCGCGATAGTTATCGCAATTGTCCTTGTACTTCTTTTCCTTGGGGTCCAACATCGCCGCCTGGCAAAAATCCTGAACCTGCTTGGCCCGGTCGTTCGTCTCACCTGCTGCCTTTGCGGCCAGGTCTTTCGCTTGCTTTGCCTTGTCCTGGGCGTGCAGCGGCGTCACCAGTGCGCCACAAAGCAATAGGCATCCTGCAATCAGAAGAGGCGCGCGCATCGTCATTTCGCCCCTCCAATAATTCCGTCAAGCGCCGAATCGTCAATCGGCTTCATCTCAATGCTACAAATCTGCGGCGTCGAATCCACCTCGCACTGCTGGCTCTGCGTATTCCCGTCCGGTCCCTTAAACGTCACCGAATACTGCCCCGCAGCCACCGCCTCAATCCGCAACGGTGTCCAGTGATCCCCAACCGGCAACGCCAGGGCTTTCCCTTTGTCGGATGTGATGCTCACCACTTCTGCATAGGGCGTAGCATTCAGCTGCAGCACGCCGCTGGCAACCACCGGCGCAGGCCGCAGCAGGAACCAATAAGCCGCTCCTCCGCCTCCTGCCAAAAGCAAAACCACGATCAAAATCACCACAAGCAAGCCCGACTTCCCCGACTTGGCCTTCGCCGGCGCAACCGCTACCGGTGCAGACTGGTAAGGCTGAATGGGTTGTGCCGCGACACCCTGGAACGGCTGCGTCGGCGCCACGTTCTGGAAAGGCTGTGTGGGCTGAACACTCTGGAACGGCTGCGTCGCCGAGACATTATGGAATGCCTGCGTGCCATGAACGCCCTCTGGCACCTGTGCCGCCTGAAACGGTTGCGTAGCGCTCAGCGGTTGATACGGCTGTGAGCCTTCAAGAGGCTGATATTGCGGAACGGCTCCCGTCGGCTGTACCGGAACTGCACTCGTGGCCGACGCCTGCGGAGCGACCTTGTTCGCCTCCTGCATCAACCGCTTTACCTGTGCCTGCAACCCGCCATCTGCAAACTCGGCAACATCCGCCACCCGCCCAAGCGCCTCCGCAGCCTGCGGCCGTGCGTTCTGCTGGATCGCCTGTGTAGCCGCCGCAATAGCCTCGCTCAGAATCTCGTTGGCAACCTGCGCACGCGCCGCCTTGTACTCCGAAATCGCGGCCTTCAGCAGCGGCGTGTCCCCGTAAGTTCGCTGTGCTTCCTCAAGCAAGCCAAGCCCGTTGCGCAGATCGCGATTCTGCAATGCCGCCCGCGCATCCTCCACCGCCTGCCGAATCCTGTCTTCCTGTTCCTTCGCTACATCCAGCTTCGTCCGCAGTTCCCTCACGCGCGCATGCCGCTGAACTTCCTGCGGCTGGCTCGCCAGCAGTTGGATAGCCTGGTCCGCACTCGTCTCGCTTAGTTCCTGTGCCCGGCTCAGCACCGCCTCAACGCGCCGATTATTCTCGGCCAGCCCCGCTGTAGCCTGCCGCAACAATTGCTCGGTCGAAGCATCTCCGGTCTGCTTGGCCACCGGTTGCAGCACCGCAATCGCACCTTCAAAATCTCCGGTCGCAATCAGCGGCAGGGCCTGCTTGGTAGCGGCCGAGACCACCCGCATGACTTCCGCTTTGCGCTGCTGCTCGCGCGCATACTTCAGAAGCGAAGTAATGTCCGGATCGTCCACATACGTAATCGCGGCCGACTCCAGAATGTGCGTCGCCTGGTCGAACTGTCTGGCGTCAATGGCCGCCTGCGCCTGCTTCAGCGATTGCGATTTCGCTTGCTCTGCGGTTGCCTTCTTTAGCTGCTCCAGCACCTTTTCCTGCAGCGCAATCAACTGCGGCTCGCCCGGCACCTGGTCCAGCGCCTGCTGCACAATCACAAGTGCTTCCTGCGGACTGGTCAGAAACAGGTTATAGACCTCAAGCGAGGTCTTCTCCACCAATTTCCTATCAGCTTTCGTGCGCTGCTTTGCCTCCGCGTCCAGCCTCAGCTGCATCAGCACGCCTTCGCCGGGAAGCTTGTCCATTGCCCGTTGAATCAGCGCAAGTGCCCGATCGTAGTCCTCATCGGCTATTGATTCCGAAATCTCCGCCACAATCTGGTCGATAATCTTCCGGCGTCGCTGCTCTTCCTGCCGCTCCACCGCGCCCTGGTACAACTGCTGTGTCTCAGCGTCCGTCGGATCAATCTCCAGCGCCGAGCGCAGGCTCTTGATCGCCTCCGTATACTGCCGTGCGGAGAGTTGCTGCCGCGCCGCATCGCTATACTCCCGACGCGCGCGCTCTCGGGTAGCCTTCTCCGCCTCCTGCACAATCCGCGCCCGCTCGTTGCGAAGATCCGTGCTGCGCTCATCGAGCTGAAGCGCCTTATCAATGAATCCGCTCGCCGCGCCAAAGTCACTGCGCCTGCGCGCCTCCCGTGCCTGTTCCAGCAGCGACGCAACCTTGTCTGCCTTCTCCTTCAGCCCGCGAACATGCTCAATCTTCAGCGCCAGCTCAGCATTTCCCCGGTCCAGCGAGTCAGCCTGCTTATAAAACTCCAGGCCCTCCGCATAACGCTGCTGCAGCACAGCTTCCTCAGCATCGCTAAGCAGTTGCCGCAGTTGAGCCGACTTCTGCTGCCGCGAAACCTTCTCCTGCACTTCACGCAGCAGCTTCTTCACTTCAGTGTTCTGCGGATTCAGCCGCTGCAGATCCAGCAGCACCGGCCTCACACTCGTCCACTGCTCTTTCTCCATCAACGGCTTCACGCTGGCCAGCACATCGCCCACGTGTTCCCGCTTCAAATCGTCGTTGATCCCCTCGAGATCCGCGGCCATCTCTTCGCCCGACTCATACCGCTCGTCCGGATCCTTCGCCAGCGCGCGATCGATCACGTGGTCAAGCGCCGGCGGATAACCGCTCAGCATCGTCGAAAGAGCATCGTGCGGTTCGCGGATAACCCTGTGCAGCGTAGCCGGGTCATCACCCGGGAACGGAAGCCGCCCCGTCAGCAGCAAGTAAAGAATGCAGCCCAGCGACCAGATATCCGCCCTGCCGTCCGCCTGCTTGCCCAGCAGCCTCTCCGGCGAAATGTAGTGGAAGGTGCCAATCACCATCCCCGTCTGCGTCTGACCGGCTTGGCTTTGCAGCCGGGCTACTCCGAAATCCACAATCTTGACATGGCCATCCGGCTGAATCATCAGGTTTGCCGGCTTGATATCCCTGTGAATAACCCCTTTTTGATGCGCGTAGCCAAGCCCCAGGCACGCCTGCCGTACCATCTCCAGCTTTTCAATTAAGGTGAATTGCCGCCCCCCACGCAACAGGTTTTCCAGGGAATCTCCCTGGACGTACTCCATCACAATGTAGGGGTTTCCATCCTGCTCGCCGAAGTCGTACACCGTCACAATATTCGGGTGATTCAGAACTCCAGACCGCGCCTCCAGCTGGAATCTCTGCCGCAACTCCTCCGTGCCCTCGGTCAGCGTCTTGATCGCTACCTCGCGACCGACCGACTTGTCCATGCCACGGTAAACCACACCCATGCCGCCCACGCCAAGCACGCCAAGCACCTGGTATTTGCCGATTTGAGTCACTGGTGTGCTATCCGTGTTCATGGCCAATTACCCGAGTTCGATAGGGTTCCAAGGCGAAGCCGGCGCAAATCCCTCAAACGGAATTCGCGCCGGAAGAATTAAGTTTCCAGCAGTCGTTATTCTTTAGTGCTCGTCGTATGCATGATCGCGATCCGCGTCTTCCCCTCGTCCTGCGACTCGTTCTGGCTAACGGTCACCATGATGGTTTCCTTCTGGCCCTTTTGCAGTGAGAGAACAGCGCTGTTCGCGTTGTCGAATACCGAGGATTCTCCCCCCAGCTTGGACTTGTAGTAACTCACCACCTGGTCCTTCGAGTCCGTAGTCGTATAAATCGCGGTGATCACCGAACCAGTCGGCAAGGTCATCCGCATGCTGCCTTTTGCGGGTTGCGCGCCCGGATAGATATCCGTTCCCAGTTCAGATGCGGAATAGTGCTCTGTCGAGTTCGCCGTAATCTTTCCGCCCGGCGTGTCCACCGTAACCTCGCCATTTGGGCCTGAAGTATGGAAGGCATGCGCCACGCGCCACACCGTGAATCCAACCGCTGCTGCGCCCAGAATTCCCAATCCCACGAAGATAGCAACCACAATCAGAATGATCTTCAGTGCGCCCCCCGACTGTGCTGGCGGTGGCGCTACCGCACCCGGATAACTTGGCGGAGGCGGGGGAGGTGCGTAACCTGGCGGCGGAGCGCTCGTGGCAACAGGGGCGTACGTGGGAGGGGCATACGCGGGAACAGCCGCGGCGGCCACCACCGGGGTGCCGCAGTTTGCGCAAAATTGCTTGTCGGTTGGGACTTCTGCCCCGCACTTTCCACAGTAGATAGCCACGCTCATCTCCTCGTCTTTCAATACACTTCCGGAGTTTTCCCTGATGTTTTGCCGGCTACGTGCCAATATACCTCAAGACGTGCACGACAGGCTCGACTTTTAATCTCTTTCCACCCCAATGGATTGGCCGCGCCAAAACCATCGCAGCGTGTCCGGTCTCGAACACAGCAATCGCTACTTGATGAAACGCGAATCGTCGCCTCTTTCCTGTTTTTGTAACGGATTCACGAGGCAATTTGCGTTAATCAACAAAGGATGAGCTAGCGGAAATGCTGCTTGACAATTGCCTGTATCGGGGCTTTCCTTAACTCATCCTCAGCGCTTCAGAATAGGCTCTCTGCCAGCCCGGCTCCCCATCACGTCCCCCCGGCTGTGCTCATTGAACACGGCCAACCATTCCATTCCCGTTCCCGAAAGGATTCACGATGCCCAACGAAATCGCCCAAGATGGCCTCACAGACAACAACGCAGCCGGACTCGCCTACCTCACCATCATCCCAGCGATCATCTTCCTGGTGGCCGCGCCCTACAACCAGAAACCCTTGATCCGCTTCCACGCATGGCAATCCATCTTCCTGAACATTGCCTGGATCGCGATCTGCATGATCGGTGTCATCCCGATCCTCGGTTGGCTCATCTTCGGGGTCGGCATGCTGGTTCTTTTCGTGGCGTGGATCATGGTGCTGCTCAAGGCTCTCAAAGGCGAGCGCTACAAGTTGCCCTTCATCGGCGACCTGGCTGAGAAGCAAGCCGGCTTCTAGCAGCTCTGGAAACCCTTGTTCGCGAAATTCCACTAGTCCGACTCGCACTCAGCGAATTTCGCCTGCTATGTCCGCGCCCCGAACATCCAAGGAAGCTCCGTGCCCCGTTTTCGCGCCTTTTTCGGCGCGAAGGCGGGAAGCAGTACGCCCGTGCGAGCTTCCGCCCCACCGCAGGTGGCCTTACACTAAATTGCACGGGACGCCAGCCGATGACCGCAGCCATTGAATTTCGCAATGTCTCCTTTGCGGTCTCGCCGCAGCGCCTCCTGCTGGACGATATTTCACTAGCGCTCCCAGAGGGAACCACTACCGCCATCCTCGGCCGCAGCGGCTCCGGAAAAACCACCCTCCTCCGCACCGTTAACCGCATGCTCGAGGCCACGTCGGGAGACGTTCTCGTCCATGGCAGAAACATCCGCAACGCCGACCTCATCGCCCTCCGCCGCTCCATGGGCTACGTCATCCAGGAGACCGGCCTCTTCCCCCACTTCAACATCGAGCGCAACGTCGGCGTCGTTCTCGAAGCCGAATCCATCCCGCACCAGCAGCGCATTCAGCGCAGTCATGAACTCCTCTCCGCCGTCGGCCTTGATCCCTCCGACTTCATCCACCGCTATCCCCATCAGCTTTCCGGCGGCCAGCGTCAGCGCGTCGGCCTCGCCCGCGCCCTCGCCGCCGACCCTGCAATCCTCCTCATGGACGAGCCCTTCGGCGCACTCGATCCCTTAACCCGCGCCGAAATGCAGGACATGCTCCGCGACCTCATGGCCCGCTTCAAAAAGACTGTCCTCTTCGTCACCCACGATCTGGACGAAGCTCTCTATATAGCCCAGCGCATCGTGCTGTTGCACCAGGGCAAGCTCATCGCCAACCTCGAACCCGCCGAGTTCCTTCGCTCCCGCCAACCGGAAATCGAAGCCTACATCCATGCCTTTCACCGCGGCGCGCAGCAAGCCTCTGCGCAATCGGAGGGCCCTGCATGACCTCCAGCTTCTTCTCTCAATACGGAAGCGAAATCGCCACACTCACCATGGAGCATCTCTGGCTCACCGGTGCGGCCATGCTCTTCGCCACCGCCATCGCCGTTCCCGTCGGCATCGCTCTCACCCGAGCGCCACGCTGGGCCAACCCCGTCATCGCAACCGCCAACATCCTGCAAACCATCCCCTCGTTGGCCATGTTCGGCTTCCTCCTCCCGCTCCCCTGGCTGGGCGACCGCGCCGCCCGCATCGCCATCGTCGCGCTCACCGCCTACGCGCTTCTCCCCATCCTGCGCAACACGTACGCCGGCATCCGTGGCATCGACCCCGCCGTCGTCGAAGTAGCCCGCGCCCTCGGCCTCACCAACCGACAGCGCCTCTTCATGGTTGAGCTGCCACTCGCAGCGCCCTTCATCCTCGCCGGCCTCCGCACCGCAACCGTCACCTGCGTCGGCATCGCCACCATCGCCGCAGCCGTAGGCGCAGGCGGCCTCGGCGAGCTAATCTTCCG
>Ga0302320_10024927_pt1 | contig 11649 bp, 8 predicted proteins | sample Bog_T0_3_FD_202130 | JGI IMG/M metagenome (GOLD analysis project Ga0302320, IMG submission 202130) | Peat permafrost microbial communities from Stordalen Mire near Abisko, Sweden - Bog_T0_3 | ecosystem: Environmental > Terrestrial > Soil > Wetlands > Peat | place: Sweden: Abisko, Stordalen Mire... | reverse complement strand
GCCCGACATGCCGGTGAGGATGACCAGCTCGCGGGGCTCGGCGCGCGGAGCAGCGACGGGCGCCGTTACCGGAGCTGCTTTCGCCGCAACCTTCGTCACAGCGCGCAGTCTGGCCGGCGCCGGCCTGGGCTGCTTCGCCTTCTTGCTGCGAACGGTTGCCATGTGCAGATGCTAGCACTGTGCGGCTGCCGCTACAGCGAAGCCATCGAGACCGGTGTGCGGTGGTCGCGCACCGTGGCGTAGCGCTCCTTGTGGCGGATGGCCTGCTGCTCCACCTTGTCCAGCGCCTGGCGCAGCGCCGTCTCCATCGCGGTGGACTCCCCGGTGGCCACCAGCTGCTCGCCGCGGCACAGCAGCGTGACCTCGGCGATCTGGCGGTGCTTGTCTTCCGTAAGGATGATGTGCGCGCTGGTGCAGCGGTTGGTGACCAGAGCGATCCGCTCCAGAGCGGCTTCCGACTGCTGTTTGAGTTTCGCGGAGACGACGGTGTGACGACCGGTGTATTCAATGGTCATGCGATGTTCCTCGTGGAGGGTTAGACGTTGTGGGGCAGCCGGGGTTGCCGCGCGCAATTGGAGCGCCAAAGTCTAGCGCTGGCGGCGCTGGTGGGTGCTGGGAATCTGCATATCTTCTCTGTACTTGGCCACCGTGCGCCGCGTGACCTGGATGCCCTGCCGCTGCAGCTCCGCGGCCAGGTGATCGTCGGTCCACGGTTTGCGGGGGTCTTCCTCCTCAATCAGCTTCTTCACCCGCCGCTTCAGCAGGGGCAGGGGAAGGTCGCCGCCCTCGGGTCCGTTGACGCCCTCGGAGAAGAAGAATCGTAGCTCATAAACCCCCTGTGCGGTGTGTGCATATTTGTTGGCCACAGCGCGGCTCACCGTGGAGGGGTGGACACCGATCTCCTCGGCCACTTCTTTAATCATCATGGGACGCAGGCCCTCGACGCCGCGCTCCAGGAACTCCTCCTGCCGCCGCACGATGGACTCGCAGGTGCGGACGATGGTGTTCTTGCGCTGCTCAATGTTGCGCAGCAGTTGGATGGCCGACTTGTAGCGCTCCTTCACATACTCGCGGACCTCGCGCTCGGTGCCCTTGTCGCGCAACATGCGGCGGTAGCTGCCGTTCAGCCGCAGCATGGGCTGGTCGTCCTCATTCATCACTACGACGTACTCGTCGCCGCGTTTGACAAAGGCGACGTCCGGCTCAATCAGCCGGGTCTCCGTCTGGTTGAACCGCTGGCCGGGGCGCGGGTCGAGCCGGCGAATCAGCTCGACCGCCTCATTTACGTGCTCCGGGGAGCGGCGGCACAGCCGCACCAGCTCACGCATGTCCTTCTTCTGCAGCAGGGCCAAGTGCTGGTCCACGATCTGTGCCGCGGTCTCCAACACGCCGTGCAGCAGGTCCGGCGCGGCGCCTGCGGTGCAGCTGCGTTGCGCGTCGATGACCTGGACCCGGATCTGGCGCAGCAGGCAGTCGTGCAGGTCTCGCGCGCCCACCCCCGCGGGATCCAACTGTGCCACGATCTCCCGCGCCATCCGGATCAGCTCCAGCGCCTCGGCATGGTCTTTCTGCTCGATCGCCCCGGCCAGCTCCTCTTCGCTTGCGGACAGGTAGCCGTCCTGATTCAGGTTACCGACGATCAGCTCCGCGGCGGAGCGCAGCTCCGCGCTCAGCGGCATGGAGCCCAACTGCCACAGCAGATGGTCCGTCAGCGTGCTGGGCTGCGACAGAAAGTGTTCGAAAGAGGGTTTGTCATAGTCTTCAAAGTTCGAACTGGTGCGAAACCCGGGATCGAGGTAGTCCTGAAAGTAACTGCCGAAGTCGACTTCATCAAAGGGATCGGACGCCTTGCTGCTGGCCTCGGCCGCGGTCTGCTCGGCGCTGCGCTCCCGCTCGCCCTCTCGCGCGTAGCGGTCTTCCAGCGTCTCGGACGCCTCTTCGATCTCCTCCAGGACGGGGTTTTCCACCAGCTCCCCGTCGATCATCTCTTTGAGTTCCAGCTTGTTCAGGGCCAGCACACTGACCATCTGCACCAGGCCTGGGGTCAGCACCTGGCGCTGTGTCTGCTTGATGTTCAGTCTGGGCTGCAACAACGCCATGGGCCCTCACAACCTGGGTCATCCGGACCAAAAGGAGGTCGCGGAAGGCGAGCCTGCCCGGCAGGAGCGCCGGCCGCAAGCACGTTAAGGGCCAGTCTACGCTGTCGGGTGGAAAAAATGTAAAGTGCGCGTGGCGCACGGGCCCAGGTCCTTGCTATGAGCAAAAGTGAAAAGACAGGCAACTTGAGCCTCCTATAGGCTTTCATGCGCTAAACGAGGTGCGGCGATTGCGGAGGCGGACTTATTTCTAAGGTTGGTATGGAGGTTTCGATTCCGCGACAGGTTGGCCAGCTAAAAATACTCGTTGTGCTTCTTATATTCGGTGTGCCCCTTCAACAATTGGCGACCGCGCAGAGTGCCCAGCAGTCGGCCAACAATGCTGCGGCATACGCGGCTAAGGCGGACGCAGCCGCAGCTGCGGCTCAGAACGCATCGTATGACGCTCAGCAGACTTTAGCCACAGACCAATCCAATGGCGCAATCTCCGACCAATTATTGGAGGACAAAAACGTAGCCAATGCAACGCAAACAGCTTCTATCGGTGCATCTGACGCCGCTCAACAGGCAGATAAAGCTGCCAGCGATGCACAAACGGCTGCAAACCTTGGCAATTCCACCGCCGCCGCTACAGATGCCCTCCAAGCACAAGAAAGAGCGACAATGGCCAGCGCGCAAAACGATATCGCACAGGCGGCGGATTTGAACCAGGACAACGACTACGGCGATCCTTCACCCGATCAGCAGGCCGTTGACAATCAGTATCTTGCTTTGACCGCGGATGAGAAATGCACTAACCACCGCGCAAGCCAACTATAATGCTAATCCAAGTCACGACAACTTAGCCGCTCTTAACAGCGCCAAATCCACCTACGACACAGCTTATGACAACTATACAAGCGGAGACAATCCGCCCCCCATGAATGCAGTTGGTCCTCCAGTTCTGCCTCCCCTCGGGGACACTAAGCCTCTGCATTAGAGCGGGCCGGAACGTAGTCAGCAGTCAGCATCATCGGGCCTGATGCGGCGTCTGCAATTCATAGAATGACACACAGCGAAGACTTACATGAAGGAGATGAGATGAGGAGAATAAATCAGAGTCGCAAGCCGGGCGCATTGCTAAGTTACCTCGCGGTCGCCCTGCTTTTGGCCTCTCCCGCTGCATCTCGGGGACAGGGGACCGTTAGCAATCCTCCCGCACAGCCAAATGTTCCCTTCGACTGGACCGACGCGGACAACGGGTACCACTTGGTACGGTTGACGAACCAACCCGGGTCAACGGCCCTCGATTCTCGGCGCAATGCCTTCACGCCGGATGGCAAGGACATGATCTATACTTCAAAGCTAGGCATCCATACTATCGACTTGGCTACGCGGAGAACCCAAGTAGTTGTGCGTGGACGTGTCGGATCGCTCGCTGTGGGAACCAAAACGCGACGCGTCTTTTTCTCGCGTGGAACCGACGCATACCTTTACGTTGCGGACATTGATACGGGAGCGATTAGCAAAGTTGGTGAGCTTCCGGCTCTCGCCGAGATCATGTCCGTCAACGCCGATGAGACGCTTATTGTGGGCAAGAGTGTTGAGCCAGGGGGAAAGGTTTTTATACAGTTCCGTCTTGATGCTACGCGGAAACTCATCGAGGAGAAGAAGGTCGACCCGAGCGTGCAAGTAACCGATGATGCTATCAATGAGCGAGCCTCAAAGATGCGTGCGGCCGCGAAAATTCCAGAGGATATTTTCACGGTGGATATTCGAACCGGCCAGATCAATACCATTTTGCATACAACTGACTGGATCGGCTATGCGCAATTTTCACCCACTGACCCAGACCTGATCATGTATGCACACGAAGGAATGTATTACGAGAGTGATCGCATTTGGACAATGCGATCAAATGGGTCTCAAAATCAGTTGATCCATCAGCGCACGACGAAGGAAGAAAGTGCCACGCTAGAGTTCTGGAGCCCGGATGGAAAGACGATTTGGTATGAATGGCAAAACCCCCGCGGCAAGAATTATGCTCTCGTTGGCTACGATGTTGCGACAGGAAAACGGACGCTGCTGAAAATGGAAAAAGGCGAAGCATCAATATCCTACAACGAAGCAAATGGAAATGGTCTATTCTGCGGCGCGGGACATCGCGCTATATCTGCAAAAGAAGGATCAAACCGCGCTGGGAAGCAATCTATTGAACTGCTTTATACCGTCTTCATCAATAACAAAATCCAAGGCGACCCGAATTTGCCAAACCTATTCGATTTCAATGATCAAATAGCTAACACCTATCCAGATACGAAATACGCTGGATTCTTTCGCCGCGTAACAATCGCAAATATGTTCAAAAATGACTATACGAAGCTCGAACCCAATATTCGATTTAGTCCAAACAACAAGCTGGTGATATTTACCTCAAATATGCTCGGACCGACCTATATCTTCGCAGTAGAGCTTGGCGCTAACTGATTCAGCGTCGGATGGCGGGGTTGCTGTCATCCAGCGAAAACCCTTCGCCCAGGTACACGCGCCGCACCTCGGGGTCGCGGCCCAGCTCGCCGGGGGTGCCATCGCGGAAGATGCGGCCCTCATGGATGATGTAGGCGCGGTCCACCACGCTCAGCGTCTCGCGGACGTTGTGGTCCGTAATCAACACGCCGATGCCGCCGGCTTTGAGGTCAAAGATAATCTGCTGCAGCTCCAGCACGGCGATGGGATCGATACCGGAGAACGGCTCATCCAGCAGGATGAACACGGGGTCGATGGCCAGGCAGCGCGCAATCTCCACGCGCCTCCGCTCGCCGCCGGAGAGCGCATAGCCACGCGTCTTACGCACCGCACCCAGGTTCAGTTGCGCAATCAGGCTCTCCGTTCGCTTGCGCCGCACCTCCCAGGTGAGTTGCTGGGTCTCCAGCACCGCGAGGATGTTCTCCTCCACCGAGAGCTTGCGGAAGACGCTGGGCTCCTGGGGCAGGTAGCTGATGCCGCACTCGCGCGCGCGCAGGTACATCGGCATGTGCGTGATCTCCACGCCGTCGGTGAAGATGCGGCCTGAGTCCGGCCGCACCAGGCCGACGATCATGTAAAAGCTGGTGGTCTTGCCGGCGCCGTTGGGACCCAGCAGCCCCACCACCTCGCCCTGCTGGATGGTCAGGCTTACGCCCTGCACCACCTGCCGTCCGTTGTAGGACTTTGCAATCTCCTCGGTCGCCAGCGTCTTCATATCCCGGTCTACTGCCTCACTTCGGTCTCTGTGCGCACACGGGCATGCTTGGCGGTGTTCGAGCCCGGCTCGCCTGCTACGACGATGGTACTACCCGCCGCGCCGAAGGTGAGTGTCGTGCCGGTGACGCTGCCCTGCTGCGCGTCCACCACCGTAGGCCTGTGCTCCGGGGTCCCGGTGAGCACAAAATTGTCCGTGGCAGCGGTGTAGACCAGTTGCTCACCCGTACCGCGCCGACCGGGCTGCACCATCTGCACGCCGCCAATCACCACCACGCGCTCCAGCGAGCCGCTCATGGGATTTGGCTGGGGATTTGGCTGGGCAGGGCCTGACTGGGACGCGGATGCGGGTTTCTTCTCGCCCGCGGGCGGGGCCGGCGTCAGGTACACCAGCGCACGCTGGGAGCGCACCTCGCCGAGCGTTCCGTCTATCTGCACGCCGCCGGAGAAGGTCGCCTCGCGCTGTACGTCGTTGTAGTCCATCCTGGGGCTGGCGACGCGCACCAGGTTCGGCGTGGCCGGCTTTCCCTCCGGCTTCTTTGCTGTCTTGGCTGTGTCCGCCGGCGATCCCGTGAAGACCGCATGGATCAGGACCCCGGCGCCCGCCGGCCGGGCACTGAAGGTGTGGTGCAGGCCATCGAAGATCAGCTCTGCCGCCAGCACCTGCGAGGCGTCCTGCCAAAGCCGCGCGGGCTGCGCGTCGGTGCCGCGGAAGACGGCCAGCTTGCTCTCGTGCTCGAAGCGCGCGCTGGCCGAGAGCACATGGGTCGCCGATGCGGGCCTGGCCGCCGGAGCCGCACCTGCTCCCTGCGCGTTTTCGAGCGTTGCGCGCACGTCGCCAAAGGCCTCCGCGACGTTGTTCTCCCGGTCCATCACCACGGTCAGAGCCGTCAACGATGCGTTGTCTCCGCTGAGGTGCGCGCTGCCACCAAGCGTCAGCCGCCCGGTGGAACCATCGTAGACCGCGCGCTCCGCGCCGGCGGTGGAGACTGCGCCCGGCGTGTTCGCGCCCGGCTTGGCCGCCGCCCGGTCGTGGATGACGACGTGTCCGCTCTGCACCGCGCTGGAAATCGCGAAATCATCCTGAGCCACGGAGGGCGCGGCTGTCTTCGCTACCGGCTTCGTCGCGAACGTCATCTCCAGGGCGTCTCCGGTGCTGATCTGCTGCTCGCCGAGCGGCGCGTCCTGCTGCAACAGCGTGTGCCCCCTGCCGTGGAGCGTCTGTGGCCGGGGCCTGACGCCGGCGGCGAAGCCCAACTGCAACTCATCACCCGCAACCAGCGTGGACTTCAGTGCGCCACTCGCAACTCCCTTGGCGGAGGCCGCCGGCGATTCCCCACGCGCCCGCGCCGTGCCGCTTGCGGTCACTTGGTGCAGTTGCGCGGAGGTCTTCGCGCTGCCCTTCGCTTCCGGAGCAAACAGCGCGACGATCTTCGCTGCCTCCAGCTCGCGCGCCAGCCCGTGTCCGCCGTTCGCTCCCGACGCCCGCTGGTCGGACATGGCGACCTTCGCGCCGCCGGTGGCGCTCACGCTGGCAGGCGCTCCCTGCGTATTGAAGATGGCGTCCACCTGCGCCGCCGAGCCCTGCATCGGCCGCAGCGGATTACTGTCCGTCAGTACTACGCCACCGGAGAGACGCGCTGTCTGCGGCACGGTCTGCTCGTTCAGCGTAACGTCCAGTCGCGCCGCGGTCACCTGCCGCGTACCCGCATGGGGAGTGTCAGAGCGCAGCACCACATTGCCGCCGGCCTGAGCGCGCTCAATGGTGCCATCCCTGCGCAGCAGCAGTGTCCCCGCGTCCGCGCGCGCGCTGCGTCCCAGCGAGGTCACTACCGGCTGCGCCAGGTTCACGACGTTGGCGGTGCGGTCCATCTCTGCGTGCGCCGCAGTCACCTGCACCGGCTGGCCATGCGTCTCACCGGCCATATGCACCTCCGCCAACAGCCGCAGTGTGCTCTGGCCGGTGTTGAACTCGGCGCCGCGCGCCGTGCACTGCACGCCGCCGTAGCGAAACTCCACCGGCTGGTCGGTCGCGGCGACGCCCAGCTTGCGCAGGTACACCAGACCGCTGGTGCGCACGTGGATCAGCGCGGCGTCTTCCTGCTTGTTCTGCTCCGGATGCGTCCCGGAGAGCGCCTGCGGCGCCTGCAGGTCCATATGCACTTCGCCCTGGGCGCGCGCCACGCCCTGCTTCTCGTCGTACTCCACCTCCGAAGCCTGGATGTGGTCGGTGACGCCGGGCTCGCGGCCATAGAACGTCATCACCACGTCGTGCAGGGTCCACTGCCCCTCGCCGTGCTGCACCGCCTTCGCCGCGTGGATGGTGAAGATCGTCTTGCCCTGCACCGACTGCGAGTAGGTGAAGCCGTCCGTCTCATGCGTAATCGTGATGCCGCTGCGCTGCAACAGCCGCGTGTAGGTCTGGAGCGCACGATAGCGGCCATATCCGATGTACGCCGCCAGTGTGACCACCAGGAGCAGAGCTCCCGCAATCAAACCCCACCGAAGCCGCTGTATGGACATCTGCATCGTGCGCCTGCTCTATCTTCTCACTCCGGGGGGAAGTGGGTGGCACGCAGCCGTCCGCTTCCTCAATCCCAACTCGCGGCTAAAATGGGGCCATGGCCGACCAGCTCTATCTCAGCCTGTGGTATCCCAACTTCCGGCTGCAGTCGCTGCCCGCCGCGCTGACGGGCGTGCTGCGCCAGTTCGCGCGGATCGCCGAGGACGGCAAGCCCGGCAGCGAGCTGGGCCGCGTGGCCGCCGCCAGCGCCTACCCCATCGACTGGACGGAGTCGCCGACCTATCAAAGGATCTACGTCAACGACGAGCGCGCCGAGCCGTCCAGCGACACCGAAGCCTCGCTGCCCGAAAACGCCGTCGCCGAGGCCACCGAGCAGATGCACGAGGACTCCGCCTACGAGTTCGAGATGCAGTGGATGCTCTGGCTGCCGGACGTTACGGGCGCCGACCTGCCCGATGAAGGCGATCCCGACATCCCGGACTCCGAAGCCGAACCGGAGACGCGGCCCATCGCCTGGCGGCTGCAGCCGTCGCGGGTGCGCATCATCGGCTTTGGCCCGGAGTTCGACGAGGGCAGCTACGAGCAGAACGGCCACATTCGCGTGGACTTCGGCCTGGACACGCCGTGGGTGATGGACGACGAGCTGGCCGGTGATGCGACCAACCAGTTCGCGCAGAAGCTGGCCGCCAAGCACATCCAGCAGAATGTGGAGAAGCTGCTGGCCTTCACGCTCAGCGTGGAGAAGCACTGCGGCATCTCGTCGCGGTTGCTGTGGACCGAGTCCGGCGAGCCGCTGGCGGAGAAGTTGATTGCGCGGCTACAGAGGTTGAATTAAAACAGTCGTTTAGCCCCAAAGGGGCGGCCATATACCAGCCCAGGGCGTAGCCCTGGGTATGCGTTGTTAGGAAGAAGCAGAGGGCTGTAAGCCCGACCTAAAATCTCTCCCGCGCCGCGCATTTCAGGATCGGGCTTTCAGCCCTCGAATCCGGGGGGACGCCCCAAACCCAGCCCTGCGGGCTGGGCTGGTATATTGCCGCGCCGTTGGCGCTAACCGGCAGTGACGATCTCGGAGAAGTCGGCTATGGATGAAAAGCCACGAACTATCAATTCAAGCAGGGTAAGTCTCCTCTGGCGCACGGCGGGGTCGGGGTCATTGACCATTACGCCCTCAAAGAACGCATCGACCTCCGCGCGCAATGTGGCAATCGCCTTGAGGGCGGCGGTGAAATCACGCTCTCCCGCGGCCTTACCGACCTCAGCATTCACGCTCAGAAATTTTGCATACAACGCCGATTCAACTGGCTCACCTCCGCCAGGATAGGTGACACTGCCGTCTGGTGGGAACTCCGCCTGCTTGAGAATGTTATCCATACGCTTGAATGCCGCACTTACGGCTAGGAAATCCGCGCTGCCGCGCATGGCATCAATTGCCTCTGCGCGGGCGACGACTTGCGGCAAATGCCCGGACCCAGCCGCCAAGACAGCATTTACAACGTCGTAAGGAAATCCGCGAATCTCACGCAGATAGAACGACACTCTCTCTGTGAAGAAGGCACGCATCCGCTCGTATGTTTCACCTTCGGCCCCGGCAAATTCGCAAATGGGACTGAGCAGCATGGGCAAACCGGTCTCAGCAAGAATCTTCACAATTCCATTGGCGGCACGGCGAAGGGCGAAGGGGTCTTTCGATCCTGTCGGCTCCATGCCCACGCGGAACATACCGGCTATAGTGTCGGCACGGTCGGCGATGCCGAGAATCGCGCCTTCGGTTGATCTCGGCACAGCGTCATCTGACCCTGTAGGGGTGTACTGGTCGTAGATCGCGTCCGCGACGGTCGAGCTCAAGCCCTGAGCCTTGGCATACAGTCCTCCGATGACACCCTGTAGCTCGGTGAACTCCTTGACAAGCTCAGTAGTCAGGTCGGTCTTAGAAAGTCGAGCCGCTTCATCAAGAGCGGCAGCATCCACCTGAGCGCCGTTGCCAGCGGCATAAGACGCGAATCTCGCAGCCAGGGCGCGGACACGCTCGGTCTTGGCGGCATAGCTCCCGAGGTCCTTCTGGAACGTGACATTCTCCAGCAGCTTTACGCGATCCACCAACGGTGTACGCTGGTCGAACTCCCAGAAAAAGCGCGCGTCGTTGAACCGCGCGCGCAGCACTCGCTCATTGCCCTGCTTGATGACGGGCGTGTTCTCGGCGTCCAGAGCGATGTTCGTCACCGTCAGAAAATGCGGCGCGAGTTTGCCGTTCGCATCCTCAACAGCAAAATATTTCTGATGGTCGCGCATCACGGTCACCAGCACCTCTTCGGGCAGCGCGAGGTAGTCGGGCTCAAAGCTGCCCAGCAGCACGTCCGGCCACTCGGTCAGGTGCGTGACGCCGTCCACCAGCGCCTCGTCTTCGCGCCACTTGGCGCCGGCGACGGTCCGCGTGACCTTGTCCATCGCCTTACGAATCTTCTGGCGGCGGACTTCCACATCGGCCAGCACAAACTCACCCTCGAGCTGCGCGAGGTAGCTCTGCGGCGACTGAATCTCAAACGGCTCGCCGGAACTCAGCACGCGATGCCCGTAGCTTGCGCGCCCGGCGGTCTTACCGGCGAACTCCAGCGGCACGACCATCTCGCCTAGCAGGCACGCGAGCCACAGCACCGGCCGCACAAACCGCTCCGGCTTGCCCGGCCGCCAGTACATGTTCTTGGCCCAGTAGATCGCCGCGATCTCCTTCGGCAGTTCGCTCGCGATGACCTCCGCGGCGCTGCGGCCTTTTTTCACGACGGTCGCCGCAAGGTACTCGCCTTTCGGCGTGGAGATGATCTTGAGGTCCGCGACCGCCACGCCCGACTTGCGCGCGAAGGCCTCCGCCGCGGGCGTAGGAACGCCATCCTTGAAGGCGATCTTCATCGCCGGGCCGGTCACCTCTTCGCTGAGGTCGCTCTGCTGCGCGCGCACGCCGCGCACCAGCACCGCCAGCCGCCGTGGCGTGGAATAGCTCTGCGCATCGTTCAGCGGATCGAACTCAGGCGGCAGCAGGGCCTCCTTGCCCAGCAGCGCGAGCGTGCGGCGCAGCAGCTCCGCCTGGGCCCCCGCGATCATCCGCGCGGGGACTTCTTCGAGGCCGATTTCGAGCAAAAAGTCTGGCATGGTGTGGTTCTTGTCTTTCTGTTTGTCTCTTTAGTTTGTCATCCCCGCAGGTGATCTGCGTCATCGCAACTCCCCTAACGCAGATTCCCTTCGGAAATGACAAAGGGCGGGTGTCAGGTCGCGGCCGTCAGCCTTCCCTGCTCCGCATAGATCTTCGCCACGCCGACGATCAGATTCCGAATCCGCGCCATCACGCCGACGCGCTCGGTCACGGAGATCGCGCCGCGCGCGTCCAGCAGATTAAACGTGTGCGAGCACTTCAGCGCCAACTCGTAGGCTCCCAGCGTGGGGAAGCGCAGCACGCCGAGCTGGTCTTCGCTCTCCGGAATCAAAACTGTCTTCGCGCGGTCGAGCAGCTCCAGGCACTCCTCCTCATAGAGCTTCAGGTGCTCCCACAGCTTCGGCACGTTGGCGTAGTCAAAGCTGTACGCCGAAAACTGGCGCTCCTCATCGAGCCGCACTTCGCCGTAGGTAATCTCTTTGCCGGTCACCGGATCGCGAGCCCAAACGATGTCAAAGACCGAGTCGAGGTCCTGAATAAACTGCGCGATGCGCTCGAGGCCATACGTGATCTCGCCCGAGATGGGGTCGAGGTCCATGCCGCCGCACTGCTGGAAGTAGGTGAACTGCGTAATCTCCTGGCCGTCGAGCATGACCTGCCAGCCC
>Ga0302320_10024926_pt1 | contig 11649 bp, 9 predicted proteins | sample Bog_T0_3_FD_202130 | JGI IMG/M metagenome (GOLD analysis project Ga0302320, IMG submission 202130) | Peat permafrost microbial communities from Stordalen Mire near Abisko, Sweden - Bog_T0_3 | ecosystem: Environmental > Terrestrial > Soil > Wetlands > Peat | place: Sweden: Abisko, Stordalen Mire... | reverse complement strand
ATTTGCCGTCGCGCAGGGCCGTCGCGTCGTTCGCCAGCTTTGCCTTGAGCGCCGCAATCTCATTGCCCGCCTGATGCTCTTCCCAGAATGCAACGATGGCATTTGAGAAGAGGAGCGCCAGAATGACGAAGAAGTCCAACCAGTGCCGCACGACCCCCGACAGAATCACGGCGCCCTCAATCATCCACGGAATGGGCCCCCAGAAATAGGTCAGAAACTTCAGAAACGCATTGGTCTTCTCAACCTTGAGTGCATTGGGGCCATCCTGCGTCAGCCGTTTGGCAGCCTCGGCCTGACTCAGGCCTTTGGCGGAAGACTGTAGCTTGGTCTGTAGATCGGCCATCGGAATCGACTTCAAGTCGTCCTTCGATGTTGGCTTTGCGCCGGGCTTCAGGTCTTCCTTGGCATCAGCCTTCGGTTTGCCATTTGCGTCGGGCTTTGCATCATCCTTTGACCCGCTCTTGGCCTGTGGCTGTTCTGTATTGTTGGGTTTGTCTGCGGCTTCGGGCTTGTCTGTAGTCGGACTCACGGTGTGTACTCCTGATCGACGGCATGAGTGAGTTTCATTGCAGTGGCGACGATCCTGAGTGGCGCAGTCACGCAGCGAGCGAACTCATCCATCAGGATTGGCAAGTGCATCTCCTGTGATGAGATTCCATATCCGATCCAAAGTTTGTCCGGGCCGGAAAACTCTCCGTGAGAGCCGCATTCGAACGCATGCGTACTGCAAGCATGTTCTCGACTGCGAGTGGGCGCTGAGCCGTTCTGTTCATGTCAGGTCAAATTTGACCAGTAATCGACTCTCCCCGCTGCGAAAATCCATATGTAATTCGGAGTTGGGACCTGGATCCCGCCGATCCGGTATCTCCGAAATCAGATCGCGCGGCCCAAGCGTTTACGAGTGACGAGCGTTGGATCGCATGGGCAACGGAATAAGAAACTCCTCTAACCCCACCGCCGGGAGCACAATCGATGGCAGTCATGATGCAGGCTTTCTACTGGGACGCGCCGAGGCAGGAGAAGAAGGAGCACGAGTGGTGGAACTTTGTCGCCGAGAAGGTGGAGGATCTGGGGCACGCGGGGTTCAACGCGCTGTGGCTTCCGCCGGTGAACAAGGCCGCGAGCACGACGTCGATGGGCTACGACCCGTACGACTACTTCGACCTGGGCGACTTCGACCAGAAGGGCGGCAAGAAGACCTGGTACGGCAATCGCGCGGAGTTGGAGACGCTGATTGCCAAGGCGCATAAGAACGGCGTGGGTCTCTATGCGGACATGGTAATCAACCACAACGGCGGCGGGGACGAGGAGGAGGTCAACCCCATCGACGGGAAGAAGCGGTGGACGAAGTTCAACCCGAAGAGCGGGATATTCGCCCGCAACTACAACCACTTCCACCCCAGCCGCTACGAGCGGGTGATCCTGGAAGGCGAAAACTTCGCGGGCTATCCGCACCTGTGCCATCGCAACCCGGAGGTGTATGCGGCGATGTACCAATATGCGCGGCTGTTGATCGAGGAGCTGGGCTTCGACGGCTTCCGCTTCGACTACGCCAAGGGCTTCGGCGCATGGATGATTGGGCTGCTGGCGAAGTACCAGTACGTCAAGGATGGCAAGGAGTTTGTGCCGTACGTGGTGGGCGAGTACTGGTCCGGCACAGAGGACATCGACAACTGGCTGGGCCGCGTGGAAGAGTTTACCGACAACCAGGTGGCGGCGTTCGACTTCCCCCTGCGCTACAAGCTGAAGGACGTGTGCGACACGCCGAACTACGATCTGCGCAACCTGACCGACGGCGGCTCGGTGGTGATGAAGCGGCCACGCCATGCGGCGACGTTTGTGGACAACCACGACATGGGCACGAACGCCATCGTCAACGACAAGCTGATGGCCTACTCGTTCATCATGGTGCATGAGGGCTATCCGTGCGTCTTCTGGTACGACTACTACAACAACGGGCTGGCGCGGACGGGGACTCCGAACGGCATCGACGCGCTGATGGAGGCGCACCACAGGCACGCGGGCGGCGACTCGCAGATCCTGCACGCCGATCCAGATTTGTACATCATGCAGCGCGTTGGCTGGAAGGACGAGAGCGTCGACCAGCCGGGTCTGGTGTATGTGCTGAACAACCTGGGTGACCGGTGGAGTGGCACCTCGGTGAAGACCAAGTGGGTCAACCAGAAGTTTGTGCCGATTGCGTGGGACGGGCATGACGAGGCATGGCCGGATGCGCGCACCACCGACGGCAACGGGAATGCCGAATTTCCTGCCCCGCCACGCGGCTATGCAATCTATGTGCCTGCGTAGCGGATTACGGTTGCCTGCCTCAGCTTCTTGCCGCCCATGAATGCGGAGATTCATGGAGAAGATTCTTAATGCGCTATCTATGGAACCGGGAGGATGAATATGCTTCACCGCTTACAGACATTGGTTGAACATCGCGTAATTGCAACCGACGGCGAAATCGGCAGCGTGCGAGACTTTCTCTTCGACGACCAGACCTGGGCGATCCACTATCTGGTCGTCGATGTGAAACGCTGGCTTACTCGAGAGGAAGTGGTTCTCCCGGTTACGGCGATCAAACAACTCGATTGGGAGAACAAGACCCTTCACGTCCAATTGACGAAGGAGCAGGTGCGCCAGAGTCCCGATGTCGATACGAAAGAGCCGGTGTCCCGTCAGCAAGAGATCGCCATGCAGGATTACTTTGGCAAGCTGGCCTACTGGGTCGATAGGCGGTCCCCCATGACGTCCTCCATGCCAACCGGCATGGAATACCCGGTGCATACCAAAGGGGATTTGCATCTCCGAAGTATCTCGAACCTGGAGGGTTACAAAGTATGGGGTACGGACGGTGAACTGGGGCGTATGGAAGACTTCATCCTGGACGAGGCTTCCTGGCATCTCGGCTATCTGGAGGTGAAGGCGGGAGAATGGCTTCTCTGCCGCCCGGTGCTGGTTCCCACGCGCTGGGTAAAGTCCATTTCCTGGGCCCATCGCCGGGTGAATCTGCATCACACCCGAGAAGGCGTTTAGGGCCACTCCGAGGTTGAGTATCCAGCCCTGCGCCATTGGCCTGTGCTTCCGTGTTAGACGGCATCTGCCTTTGTAACCCGGTTGTACGGAGGAAATCGGCCAGTCAGTGAAGCTGACAAGGAGATCTCATGAGAATTGCAACCATCGTCGGGATCATCTTGATTGGCTTGGGGGTTCTTTCGCTTGCATACTTCGCATCCCCTATACGATTCATGGTACAAGAGACCCTCGAACCGCAAAAGATGAATCCAGTACCCCCAATTCTCGGGGGGATAGCGCTCGTTGGCGGTATCGCTCTTTTGCTTGCCGTACGCCCGAGAAGGTAGCAGGAGAAGAGAGCGCTGTGAGCGACTCACCGATGGCTATCCATAGTCGAGTCCCGGCACAGACGGGCTTGATGCGAGCATGGCGGAATGAATTCATGTGCATCGAGATGGATATAGCCGCCCGGTTCAATATCTGCATCCAACCTCATTGTAGGGTTGGCAGGTCCATCATCGGATAGCCAAGTCTGGCACGGCGTGATGATATCGGAAACATATTGAGGTGATGTCGATGTACTACTACTGGGGAATGCACGCGTATTGGTGGGTCTTCTGGTTTATCCTCTGGATTTTGTTCTTTTCCTTCATGATGCCGGTGCGGAGAATTACCTACCGGCAGATGCAATCCCCGCTACAGCTCCTGCAAAGGCGATATGCCGCCGGGGAGATCACAAGCGAGGAATACGAAGAACGGCGGACCAAACTCCTGCGCGATGTCAATCAGAAGTAGGCATGTCCCGTGGATGAGTTGCGGTTCCCGGAGAATCAGCTTTAAGACTAATGCCTAAAGTGCTGAGGAGTTTACCTGGAGTACCACTACTTGATGGGGGTTATTGCTCCGGTCGCTCATTTCTTGCCAGATTGTGACAAGGCCAGTTTGTGAAAGGAGGAGGATGTTCAAGCTACCTCGATTCGACACTTCGTTCGCGCTCAAATGCGCACTTCTCTTCTTGGCTTCCGCTGTCTTCAATTGGGGGCTTCAGGCCAAGCTTTCCATTTATGTGATTTCTCAATACCCTTCCGTAATCACAGTCGCCAAGCTCTCAACGGAAAAGAGTTCTGTTCAGACCGCAGCCTCGCTCGAAAAGCAAGAATCACTGAGTGGAGCGCCAAAGCTATTGAAACTGGTCACTCAATCAGCCTCTATCAAGGCGTTCTGGTCCCCATCTTTTAGGTTTCACCAGGTCGAGGTGAACCGCTGCAGCCCTTGCAGACGCGACTTGCGCGGCCTTGATCTCATGCGTCGCCCACCCCCAGCACTCGCCTAGTCTCTGACTTGCGACCAAATGTGTCGTGACCCGCATGGATGTCTCTTCCGGCGTTTAATTGCGAACTCTGAGTCGCGTCCCAAGCCCACGTAAATGCACTATGGTCGACTTCTCCTTGTCTTTTGGCGAAGAGGCCATCAAGGTTGGTGTCCGATGCTGAATACTAATTTTCCCGCAAGCTGTGTATCGAACAGATTGATTGACTCTATGGCGATGTCGGCTCTACTGGTCGATTCTGATCCCGAACTCCGAGATTCGAGATACCTCTTGTCATCGTCTCTCCACATTCCTGTGCATACCGTCACCAGCTACGCGGAGGTCTTTCTACTCACTGAGCCCAGTTGCTACAACCTGGTGGTGCTGAGCACACGTCCGAATGACAAACAAGCATCCTATGTTGCAGTGTTCGTTCGTAACCGTTGGCCAATGGCAAAGATACTGCTGCTGGGAGAGAATTGCGGATGCCTCGACGACCCCATGTATGACGACATCGTCAATCCCCGTTACAATTCGGCGGGACTAGTCCAAGCGGCACAACGCCTTTTGGAGTGGGTGCGGACTGGTCGCATTCTTCCCTGGTCCAAGACACCCGTTCTCCTCCCGACAACAATCATGTCAGCCAGGAATGACGAGCAAGAACCTGAATGTGGAGACTCAATTGCGACATCGAGAGCGGGTAATCTGGCTTGAATCATCAGCACTTGTCATGGCGCTCGCTCTGGTGTTGTTCGCCGGGTCCGGCGACTGCCAGGAAGTCCAGGCGCCATCGGTGCAACGGGAAGCGACTCACATCGACTATTCGAAGAGCCACGGCTTTCCCAATATCATTTCGCCTTATACCTTTCCCTCCGTTCCCGAACCGCGTCTGGCCGATTCGCAGCGGCTTCAAGACCTGGTTGTAGACGGTAAATTGGTGTTGTCACTGGAGGACGCCATCGCGCTAGCGATTGAGAACAATGGGGGGATCGCGGTGGCCCGCTACGACCTGCCCATTGCCCAGACCGACCTGCTGCGCGCAAAAGGGGGAGGGGCGACACGCGGGGTCGCGGGCGCCTATCAGTCCACCACGCTCTTTTCCGGCAGTCTGGGAGGAGGCGTGGGCAGTGGCGGGGCCACGGGCGGAAGCGGTGCGGGCGGCATCTTGGGAGGAGGCATCAATAGCGTCGGCTCGACCAGTTGCTGCGATCCAAGATTGAGGGTGAGCTATGGCTGGAGCAATGCAATCACGCCCCTCAACTATAAGGTGGTCAGCGGTGTATCCATCAACACCACCCATCAGGCTTCGGTTGCGGCGGCGTACAGCCAGGGCTTTCTGACGGGTACAAGCCTCTTCGTATCCGAGGACAACTCGCGTCTCTCCTCCAACAGCACAACCGCCATTTACGATCCGGAACAGGTATCGAGCCTTTCGGCGGGCGTGAGCCAGCACCTGTTGCGCGGCTTTGGTACGCGCGCCAACAGCAGATTCATCCGTATCGGACGGAACGACTTGAAATACTCCATGAGCATCTTCCGGCAACGCACAATTGTCGCGGTGGCGGAAGTGATGACCGCATACTACGACCTGCTGTCCGATCGGGAGAGCATCCTGGTGGCACAAGAAGGGCAGGAGAATGCGCAAAGACTCACGGACCATAAGCAGGCTGAAGTTGGGTCTGTAGCCGAGTATGACGAACTGCGCAGCGAGGAAGAAGTCGCTGTACGGGAGCAGGATTTACAGAAAGCGCAGGACACCTTCGCTCAGGACGCCAAAGCCCTCAAGGTCAAACTATGCAGAGATTTCAACGAAGATCTTGCGACCGCAGAGGTGGTTCCATCCGACCAGTTGCCCGACCCGCAACCCGGGGATGTGCCGCTCCTGGCCGAAGCCTTGCGAGAGGCTGCGATCCACCGGCCGGAGATCGAGCAAGCCGAGATGGACTTGAGCAATCAGAAGGTCGTCATCGAGGCGATTCATAATTCCTTGCTGCCCTCGCTCGACGTTTACGCCTCGTACTCCCTCTCGGGGCTGAACGGGGCGCTTGGGCCTACGTTCACGAACATCTTTGACGGCGACTACCCCAACTTCTCATACGGGTTGACGCTCAACCTCCCCATTCGCAACCGCACCGCTCAGGCCGATGCGGAGCGCGCCCTCCTGGAGCAGCGCCAGTTGCAGACAAAATTACAGGACGCGAAGAACCAAGCCGTTTGGAATGTCAGCGACGCACTGAGTGCAGTGGAGCAGGCACGGGGTCAACTCGCCTCCGCTCAGAAGTTGGTGAAGCTGGCGCGCCAGGTACTCGATATACGGCATCAAAAGTCCGCAATACCTTCGGCCGACGTGGAAGACGCGATCACGTCACAACGAAACTTGACTGTAGCGGAAGCCCGTGTTGTTGAGGCCCGCGCCACCTATGCGAAGTCATTGATCCGGTATGAAGTGGCGACGGGGACCCTTCTGGATCGAAACAACATTACATTGTCCGAGGCTATAGAGGGTGGAGTTGATAAAGAATCTGACGCTTCTGGCACACCTGACCAGCAAATTAGAAGAGGTACGGCACAACCATAGCTTCTTCGATAGCGTCTCACATAACCTCTGCGCTGGTTTTTATCGGAATGAAGCACTAGCAGTCCGTGGTAGAAGTAGCTGAATTTAAGGCGAGTCGATATTGTGGTTTGACGCAGTGGTAGGTGCTGGAAAAGACGAGGATGTCGATTGTGCGGGATTCTACTTCGACATCCGATCGAAGACTGCTGGTGAGCCACTCGAAAAGGCGTAAAACAAGCGCTGTAGCTCGGTTTTTCAGCTCTCGCGGAGTCCCTGCGCCCAGCGTCTTGCGCAGAATCAGACTGAGATTAAATGCGCCGACGTGGATCAGTTGTCGCTTCAGAATATTCTCTCGTCCGCGCAAGGTGCAGCGCCGCATTCCGCCCGTCTCGTAGCAATGAGCAAAGCTGCGCTCGATAAATTCTCCGCGCCGGCGCAGCAATTGTTTTCCGTAGTCTCCAGTTACTCTGCTCTGGTTAGCCTCGACGGCCTGCTGCTCGACTTGCTTGCCATTCCAGTTGCGCTTGCCCGCCTGTTTTCGTTCTGGAATGTAACTTGTAACTTCATTTTCACCGATCCACTTGACGACCGCGCCGCTGTGATAACCCTTGTCGGCAACCAATTCTTCGATCCCCTCGATATTGACCTTTGGATCCTCTTCGGGATGAAGCTCGGCTTCGCGCCCAATTAGCTCCGCGACCGCTATTCCCGCATCGATCAGCGTCTCGCGAACGGTCGTCGTATCGCCCAGATCGGCCGCCTGCAAAGTAACCGCAACCACCGCGCCCGTGTCCATATCCACCGCATGTTCGGCCTTGTGAGCGAGGTGCGTGCTGCCGTCTTTCATCTTCGCAACCCGCGCGTCTTCGTCGATGGGACTCTTCCACTCTTTGTTCGAGGTGCGTTTCTTGCGCTTGCGATCCAGCCGCGTTAGATCTTCTCGCGTCGGCGTCTCGATGCCCGAAGCCTGCGCCAATCCAGTGAGAAACTCGTTGTAACTCGCGCCGGTATCGCGTCGAACAATCGAGCGCATGGCCGCATTGGCCTCCAGCGTGGTGGCATCAATGCCGATTCGCTTGCCCTCTAACAATCCGCGATCGGCCAGCAAGCCCAGCACCCAGGCAAAGACTTGCTGATGCGTTTCCAGATCGATCAGCCTGCGAGTCCGCGACAAGGTCGAGTGATCGGGCGTCCTCTCGGTCAAGGCAATGCCCAGAAATCGCCGCAGCGCGAGCGAGTCGGCAACCCGCCATGCAATGCCGCGCTCGCCTTCAATGCCTTCAAAATACCCAATCAGCAGCGAACGAAAGTAAATGCCGGGAAGAAGCGATGGGCGGCCAAACTGTGGCGCATAAAACTTGGAGCACAGCCCTTCGACGAAGCCGTCAAAGTGCTCCGCGTCTAATAACTCATTCAGCTTTTGATAAAACGGATGCCCCGGAGCCGCCGCCAATTCCGTGTGCGCAATCCATAAAGATTCCTGCGATTGTTGCTCTTCCCGCTTGCCCATCGCCATACTCGTTAGACGCTTTAAATCCAGATTAGTCCCGAATCAAATGGACTTTAGCCACGGGCTGCTAAGCTGTCGCTTGTGTAAATAGCGGATACTCAATCAGTCGCTCTCGTGCAATCCGGCAATACTCGGCATCCTGTTCAAATCCGATATAGCGACGATTGCTGGCTTGTGCCGCGACCAGAGTGCTCCCGCTTCCGCAGAACGGGTCGACTACAAGGTGATCTTCGACGGTCGTCAACTCTATCAGCGCTCGCATGAGTCGGACTGGTTTCTGGGTTGGGTGCAGCCCTCCTTCGCCTTTGTCCAGGCCGCAGACGATCACGTTGTTCGGGTCGCGCTGATACTTCAGCAAGGCCTGTTCGTTGAACGCGCCAATGCCATGTGCCAGCACATTGTCGGCAATCGTCGTCCCAATCGGGTAGGGCTTCACAAACCATAGGATCGGCTCAAAAGTTGGGCGCAGATTCCCGACCTTCCATCCCTCCCATCGGTCGCGATTGCGCAGATCCCCGCGACGTTCAAATACGACGCTCAAACGTTGGGCGCGGTGGGCAGCTCGCTCGCGCACCCAAGCGAGCATATCTTTATGCGTAAAGCCGCAATCTTCCATGGCCGCAATACAGCGATGCGAGAGCCGTCGTCCGGCAAAGATAATTGCCGAGCCACCCGGCTTCAATACCCTCATCCACTCTGGAGCCCAAGTGAGACACCATTCGTAGTATTGCTTCGGGATCTCTCGATCAGCCTCCGACCATCCGTTCAGAGGCTTGCCACGCTTCTTGAAGATTGCACCAGCTTTTTCTTGTGCGGGACTCGATCCGAGCAAGGCCGAGTTTGTGTTGTCGTGCAAAACGTCCCAGTCGTCCGCACCGATTCCGTAAGGAATATCGCTCAAAATTAGATGTGCGCTGGACGATGGCATCGTGCGCATTAGCGTAACGGAGTCGCCTTCAAAAACGCCACTGAGCAACGGGTTCATACAACCTCCATGAGTCCGTTGTCAGAGAATGCACTGACCAACTTCTCCCGATACGGAATGTAACGAGTGCCTGAATCGCCTCGTTATGACTCATTTTGAGGATTCTGCTTCGTTCAGCGGATAAGCAGGCTAATGCCTCTAGTTTTGCCTCAGCTAACGCTTCAACGAAGGGGCTGTCCTAGATAATTATTTCATCATCTGTTTAGTCCATTGAATTAGTTGAGTTTGTTGTTGTTTTGGTTGTGGGATATTAAATCGCCACTCGCATTCCTTGAGAAAGAGGGGAAAGTGGGCGGCTTGAATGCCGTTGAATCGGCGCAGATGACGCTTAGCCTGGTTCCAGAAGTTCTCGATACCGTTGATGTGATTTTTCTCCTCTCCGAAGCACTTCGAGTGGTTGATGCGGCGATGTTTGAAGGCCGAAACATCGAGCACGTTATAGCTGCTCAGCGTGTCCGAGTAGACGATGCTGTCGGGCACAACATGGTCGTCGATGATGGCCTTCAGCGTCTTGCTTTTCACGTCGGGGATGACTTTCGCATACACCTTTCCCCCGCGTTTTAACAGGCCAAAAACGGGAACCTTGCCTGCGGCACCCCGTCCTCGCTTGCCCTTGCGAACGCCGCCAAAGTAGCTTTCGTCAACCTCAATCTCGCCGAAGAACGGGGCCGACTCCTCGCAATGCTGAGCGATAATTTCTCGCAAACGATGAAAATAAAATGTCGCTGAATTCTTGTTGACTCCAACCAGCGAGGCTGCTGTCCGAGCCGTCGATCCAGCTACAAAATGCTCGATCAAACGCCTCTGTTGCTCCCAGCTTAACCGGCTCTTGCGCATACTGCACGCCCTCCCGGATATTCCCATTCATTGGGTATTATCTAGGACAGCCCCTATAAAAAAGCGCCGGAGAGCTGCCTTGAAGCCTCTCCGGCGTGCGCAAGTGGTGGTACATGTTGACTACGCGACAGCGCGTCGGGCGGCCTCGCGACGACCCAGATTGACGCTGACGATCTTCGAGACTCCTGGCTCCTGCATGGTGACGCCGTAGATGACGTCGGCCATCTGCATGGTGCGCTTGGAGTGGGTGATGACAACGAACTGCGTCGTGGCAGACATCTCCGCGATCAAGTTGGCGAAGCGGCCGACGTTGGTCTCATCCAGCGGAGCGTCCACCTCGTCCAGCACGCAGAAGGGCGCGGGCTGGAACTGAAAGATTCCAACCAGCAGCGAGAGCGCAGTGAGGGCCTTCTCGCCGCCCGAGAGCAGCAGGATGTTCTGTAGCTTTTTGCCCGGAGGCGAGGCGACAATATCGATGCCGCTCTCGGCCGTGTTCTCTTCGTCGGTGAGCCGCATGAAGGCCTGGCCTCCGCCGAAGAGTTTGGCGAAGGTGACACCGAAGTTGCGGTTGATGACCTCAAAGGCCGCATCGAACTTGACCCGCGAGACGTCGTCGATCTCTTTGATGGAGGCCTGCGTGTTCTCGATGGACTCGATCAGATCCTTGCGCTGCGTCTCCAGAAATGCGTGGCGCGCAGCCGTCTCGTTGTACTCATCGAGGGCCATCATATTGACCGGCCCCATGGCCTCCAGCCGCTGTTTGAGGGCGCGAGATTCTTCCTCGGCGATGGCCAGAGCCTCGCCCTCGATGCGCACGATGGAGTCGTCGACGCGGATCAATGTGGCCTCGACAGAGAGATCGTTGAGGCAGGTCGCTTCAATGTGTTCGATGTCGGAGGCGAGCTTGGCCGAACGCGCAGTCAGATTGGCACGCTCCTCGCGCAAGGCCTCGGTCTCATGGCGCAGAGTGCGCAGCCTGACGTCCAACTCGCTCATGCGCGCGCGAAGTTCAGCGGCCTCGGCGGTCAGTCGTGCGCCGTCGGCCAACGCGCTGGCACGCGTCTCGGCGAGGCCTCCGTGCTGTGCGGCAAGCTCGGTGGTCTCCTGCTCGCGACGGACCTTCTCTGCGCCAGCGGACTGCATCTGCTGCTCGATCTGCGCGATTCGGGCCGAGTGCGCCTCAGCCATGCGACGCGTCTGCTCGAAGGTCGCGGCGGCGTTGCGGCGACGCTCTTCGAGTCCGGCGAGCGCGGCGGATGCTTCCGCTGCAGCCTGCTGTAGGCTCTCTCGCTGCTGACGAAGTGCATCGAGTTGCTGCTGTAGTTCAACCAGCTGTGACTCCAGCGCGGCGCGTTCGCTCTCGAACGATGTGGATTGCTGCTGACAACGCGCGATGGCGTCCTGTTTCTGCGCGCGCGATGCACGGTTACGCT
>Ga0302320_10024921_pt1 | contig 11650 bp, 9 predicted proteins | sample Bog_T0_3_FD_202130 | JGI IMG/M metagenome (GOLD analysis project Ga0302320, IMG submission 202130) | Peat permafrost microbial communities from Stordalen Mire near Abisko, Sweden - Bog_T0_3 | ecosystem: Environmental > Terrestrial > Soil > Wetlands > Peat | place: Sweden: Abisko, Stordalen Mire... | reverse complement strand
AAAAGACGCCGGTGTCGGAAATTGGCAAGGAGCCGGCGAAACCGGAAAAACCCGGTGAAATTTATTTCACCCAGTTTGAAACGCTGCTGATTGCGGGCAGTTCGTCGAAGGCCGTGGAACCAGTGGCCGCTCATTTGACCGGTGGCAGCGCCCCGGCCATAGCCGACAACGCCGTTTTTGCCGCCGACAAAGTATCGCAATTCCGTGAGAAACCCCAGTATTTGGCGTGGTTCAACGGCAAGGGCTTTTTCGACCTGGTCACCCAGGCGCCAGCGGACGATGGCGATGCCGATCCGACCTCGCCACTGGGCAACATGGCCCCGGCCAAAGTTCTTGGAGCGCTTGGCCTGACGGACATTAAGTCCATCAGTTTCGCGATGCACGAAACCCACGAAGGCTCCCTGGTCACGCTCCGCATAACCGCACCCGAATCCGACCGCAGCGGAATGGTGAAAATCCTCGCCGTGCCGCCCAAAGATGCCAGCATCCCGACGTTTGTGCCCGCTGACGCCGTCAAGTTTTCCCGCATCCGGCTAGACGGCAAGCAGGCTTGGGCTGAACTGCAAAAGATAATCGCCAACCTCTCGCCCAGCGGCCCGGCTCTGATCAACGGGGCCATCAGCATGGCCAACACCTTTGGCCAGCAGAAAAATCCCGGTTTTGATCTTCGCAATGACCTGTTTGGCAATTTGAACGACGACATTGTGATCTACCAGAAGGCTGCGACAGGCAATTCGCTCGCGGAACTGGCCGATCCACCGACGTTGTTCCTGGTCGCCGTGTCGAATCCTGACGCCGCGATCAACGCCATCAAGGCCATTGGTACCATGAGCAATCCCCAGGACAATCCAGCCACTCCCCGTGACTTTCTGGGCCGCAAGATTCAGAGTATCGCCCTCAGGGCGGCGCCGACCAGTGCCGGTGGCGGGGCCCACCCCCGATCACTTTACGTGTCCAGCAGCGGCGGGTACGTCGCGTTGAGCACTGATTCCTCAATGGTTGAAGAGTTTTTGCGCAGCGCCCAGGGCCAAAACAAGCCGCTTCGGGAAAACGCCGGATTGCAGAGCGCCCTGGGTTATCTGGGTGGCTCAGGCACCGGAATGTTCAGCTATGAGGACCATCGGTCGGATGCGCGCACCGGCATTGTGATGCTAAAAACCCAGCCGGCCGCCACGGCTGCGGGCATCTGCGAAATCACCGGTCTTCAGGTCTCGCTGGTCAACGCCCTCATGCTCAACCCAGGCATCAGAAACTTTTGCACAGGGCTGGATTATTCGCTTCTGCCAGACTACGACGCCGTGTCGAAATACTTCTACATTTCCATTTTTACCGGTGCCGCCGACGCTGGCGGCCTGACCTTCAAGTTCTTCAACCCGCGTCCGCCGGCTTTGAACTGACAACGGACTCCAATCCAAGCGGATGGTTTATCCAAAGCCCGCCAGAGCAGTGCCGATGCTCCAGCGAATCTCCGCCCCTGACACAAATAGGAAGGATTTATTACACAAAAACGCTATTATCATTTTGATGCTTAACATGTTATATACAAATTAAGCATCTACCAGCGGCTTTGGCCTGTTTTTTTGTCGGAACGCTTTACACTTTGGGCCAAAATATGGCTCACTAGCAAGCCGCAAAAAATATTTATAATATGTTTATTTATAGCTGTTTAACAAATATTTTGAACCATGAAAAACGGTTGGCACCGCCAATGCTTTATGCTTGGTAGTAAGTGCTAGATACAACAATAAAACAAAAGAACCAAATGAAAAACATCATCAAAATTGCAGGTGTAGCGGCGGTTGCGCTCGCCCTGACTCAAGCCGTCCAAGCCACTCCCATTAGCGGAAACATCGGTTTCTCAGGCAACGTGACCTATGACACCTCCTCGGCTGGAACAGCCACCGAAGTGACCTCGTGGATCAATCCTGTGGTCGGTGCCTCTCCCACCGGCTCATTTAACATCATTACACCGGGCACCGGCGTTAATTTCACGACCTCAATCTGGACTTTCAACGACGCCTCCACGATTAATCCGTTCTGGATGGTTGATGGTTTCACATTCGAATTGTTGTCCTCATCCATCGTCGTCCAAGGCGGCACCTATCCCGCCGGCTTTGTGTTTGTTTCGGGCACGGGCATCGTCAGCGGAAACGGCTATACTCCGACCCAATTGTCCTGGAGCTTCACCAGCCAGGATCCGAAAGCCGGTTCCGGCCCGGACAACTGGACGTTCTCGGCCTCGGCTGCCTCTGTTCCGGACGGCGGCGCCACGGTCATGCTGCTGGGCATCGCCCTCTCCGGCGTGGCCTTGCTCAAGAAAAAACTGACGGCCTAATTTCGGTTTAGAAAAATCCACCGCGAGGGCAGGGAGAAATCCCTGCCTTCGTTTTTTTGTCTCCAGGGAGCGCGACTGCGCAGAAGGAGTGGAAACGATCGCTTTCATTCTCATCGTCGTTCTCAATTCTTCAAAGTTTTCCACGTTGAGAATGACGACGAGCCCGACGCCTCACCCAACACTTGTCCAGCCCATATTTCTTTGCTGCGTTAAGAACCAAATTATGAGAGCGTGAGGCACCGATTAGGATCGCCAATCCCCAATCGCCCGACCCGTGCTGAACACCGCCGCCATGCTCGCTTTTGCCAGCGCCATCTTTTGTGGCGTGGTGGCCGTGACAGTGATTTGGAACGAACGCCGTTCCCTCGTGCATCTGATGTTTGTGGCGGGCATGGGGCTGCTGGCCCTGGAAAGCATCTTCTGCGGATTATCCTGGCAGGCCGAGGCAGCGTCCTGGGACCGGGCGGTTTATTGGCAGGGTTGCAAGTTGTACACGGATTCCTTTCTGCCGGGTGTCTGGCTGTTTTTTGCCCTGAGCTATGGCCGCGGAAACTACCGTGAATTTCTAACCCGCTGGAAATATCTGTTGCTGGCGGCTTTCATTGTGCCGCTGGGAGTCGCGGTGGGCGACAACGGCGAATTTTTTGAACATCCCGACCGGCCCCCATTGGCCGTGGGCCTGGCGGGCTTTTATTTGATTCTTTCGCTGGTCGCCGGGCTCGTGCTGGCCGGCATCAACCTCGAAAAAACTTTCCGCGCCTCGGTCGGTGTCATGCGCTGGCGCATCAAATTCATGATTCTGGGGCTGGGCGTCTTGTTCGCGGTAAGGTTTTGCACCGGCAGCCAGATTCTCCTGACCCACACGATTAATCCCACGCTGGAGATGGTGGACATCGGCGCCCTGTTTGTCGGTTGCCTGTTGATGCTCCGGTCCTTGTTCCGCGCCGGGCATTTTGATTTGGACGTGTACCCCTCGCTGGCGGTTTTGCAAGGCTCGCTGACGGTCCTGCTGGCGGGGATTTACCTGTTCGGCATTGGGGTGCTGGCAAAAGTCGTGTCCCTGTTCCACTTCAGCCAGGGCGCGCTCGTCCAATGGTTTGTGGTGGTGGGTGCAGCCGTCCTGCTGGCCATTTTGCTGCTGTCTGACCGCGTGCGCCTGCGCATTAACCGGTTTGTGAGCCGGCACTTTCAGCGTCCCTTGTATGACTACCGCACGGTGTGGCGGCGGTTCACTGAAGCCACCGCCTCGTGCGTCAACCAATCGGATTTGTGCAACGTGTCGGTCAAGGCTGTCACGGATATTTTTCAGGCACTGTCGGTGACCATCTGGCTGGTGGATGAACAGCGCTCGCAGCTCGTGCTGGCGGCTTCCACGTTTCTCACCGAGGCCAAGGTGGAAGCGCTCCGGCCCCGCAAAGAGGAACTGGCGGAAATCGTGCAGGCGTTGCGCGCGCAACATGAGCCGGTGGATATTGACACCGCCAAGGAAAACTGGGCCGAGATTTTGCGGCGTTGTCATCCGGATGAATTCCGTAAAGGCGGCCATCGCGTCTGCGTGCCGATGATTGCCGCCGAAGAAATGACCGGCCTCATGATTTTGGGTGACCGCGTGAGCGCGGCCTCGTTCACCTGGCAGGATTATGATTTGCTCAAGTGCATAGGCGACCACATTGCCGCCGGCCTGCTGAACACCCGCCTTTCGCAAAAGCTTTTGCAGACCAAGGAACTGGAGGCGTTTCAAACCATGTCCGCCTTTTTCGTCCACGACCTGAAAAACACCGCCAACACCCTCAACCTCATGCTGCAAAATCTCCCGGTGCATTTCGATGATCCCGCCTTCCGGGCGGACGCATTGCGGGGCGTGTCAAAAACCGTGGCGCACATCAACCGTCTCATCGGCCGGCTCGGGTCCATCCGTCATGAACTGCAAATCAAACCCGTCGAGTCCGACCTTAATGAGTTGGTGGCCAAATCGCTCGCCGGGTGGGAGGAAGTCGCGGGCATCAACCTGAAAAAAGATTTGGCCCCGCTGCCGAAAGTTTTTTTCGATCCGGAACAGATGCTGAAAGTGACCACGAACCTGATTTTCAACGCCCGCGAAGCTGTGCCGCAGGCCTCGGGCCAGGTGCAAATCCAGACCGGCCAGAACAACGGCTGGGCGGTGTTGTCCATTACCGACAACGGCTGCGGCATGAGCCCGGAGTTTTTGAGCCGCTCGCTGTTCCGCCCATTTCAAACCACCAAGAAAAACGGTCTCGGCATCGGAATGTTCCAGAGCAAAATGATTGTCGAGGCCCACAAGGGAAAGATTGAGGTCGAGAGTGAAACCGGCAAGGGCACGACCTTCCGGGTCTTTTTACCGCTGAAAACCCTTTAATGCGTTCGCAAATATTCGATTTTGATTGCCAGCCAAAACTGTTCCTTTAGGGTATTTCTGCGGTTGAACCAGCATGAATCCTAAATTGTTGATTGTTGACGACGACGAGGAAATACGCACCCAGATGAAATGGGCGCTGGCGAAGGACTATGAGGTGTCGCTGGCGGAGGACCGCCCCAGCGCGCTGGAAAATTTTCGCACGGTTCAGCCGCCGGTGGTGCTGCTGGACCTGGGGTTGCCGCCCCATCCGGGCAACCCGGAGGAAGGGCTGGCGGTCTTGTCTGAATTGCTTGCACTCGACCGGCTCGTGAAAGTGGTCATCGTTAGCGGCCAGGGCGAAAAGGAAAATGCCCTGCGTGCCATTGGTGCCGGCGCCTACGATTTTTTGTCCAAGCCCGTGGACATGGAGGAGCTGAAACTCCTGCTCAAACGCTGTTTTAATGTCGTGCAACTGGAGAAGGAATACGCCGCCATGCAGCAGCTTATGGGCGGCGATTCATTTGAAGGCATGTTGGGCGCGAGTCCGCAGATGCGGCCGATTTTTGAGACCATCCGCAAAGTGGCCACCTCCGACGCGCCCGTCCTGATTCTGGGGGAAAGCGGCACCGGCAAGGAAATGGTGGCCAAGGCCATCCACCAGCGCAGCAACAACAAGACCGGCCCGTTTATCGCCATCAATTGCAGCGCCATCCCCGAGACGCTTTTGGAAAGCGAACTGTTTGGCCACGAAAAAGGCGCGTTCACCGGCGCGCATGTCCAACGCAAGGGCCGGATTGAATCCGCCAGCGGCGGCACGCTGTTCTTGGATGAAATTGGCGAAATCCCGCTGCCATTGCAGGTGAAGCTGCTGCGTTTCTTGCAGGAGCAAACCATCGAGCGTGTCGGCGGCCGGCAATCCATCCAAATCAACACCCGCGTGGTGGCCGCCACCAATGCCGACCTGAAGAAGAACATGCTGGCCGGCACGTTTCGCGAGGACTTGTTTTACCGGCTCGCCGTGGTGCAAATGGTGTTGCCGCCGTTGCGCGACCGCGACAATGACGTGCGGCTGCTCGCGCAATTTTTTCTGGGCCGTTTTGCCGGGCAGGCCAACAAGCCCAACCTGGCCTTTGATCAGGACGCCATTCGCGCCTTGGGCCGGCATAACTGGCCGGGGAACGTGCGCGAACTGGAGAATTGCGTCCGCCGCGCAGCCATCATGGCCGAAGGGCGGCGCGTAACGGCGTCGGACTTGGAATTAAATGCCGCCGGCGGCGGTTCCAATGCCGTCACCTTGAAAGATGCGCGCGAGGCGGTGGAACGGCAAATGGTGCAGCAGGCCTTGAAAAAGCACGGCGGCAAGATCGCTCCGGCAGCCGTGGAACTGGGCTTGAGCCGCCCGACGCTTTACGAGCTGATGGATAAGCTCGGCATTAGCAAGCCTTCATGAAATCAGTGGCACGGGCATCTTGCCCGTGTGTTTCGCTTGCACCTGCCCTCAGTGTTGAATCGCACGGGCAAGATGCCCGTGCCACTGCCATCAAAATGGCGTGAACCGTTCCGGCACGTAGATAATGTCACCGGGCTGGAGATAAAATGAGTTCGTGCCGTTGCTGGTGAGGATGGACTTCAGATCCACGGTATAATGTTTCATGAGGCCATTTTCATTGCGGTCAATCTTGACCTCTTTCATGTTGGCGGTGTCATAATTAAACCCGCCCGCCTCCATGACGGCTTCCAGCGCGGTCATGGGATGATCCGTCGAAACTTTTCCAGGATGCATTACCGCCCCGGTTACATAGACGGGAAACGAGGACGAGGCCACCTGCACAATGACTTCCTTGCTGGAAATCTGCGAAGCGTAGGCCTGAACCAGTTTGTCCTGCAAAGCAGAGGGCGACATGCCGGAGGCGTCCACCTCCCCAATCAGCGGGAGGTTCAACTTGCCGTCACGGCGGATCGGTTCCGTGGTGTCCAAGGTGGGCGAGCCGGGGAAGGTAACCTTCACCACGTCACCCTCGCGCAGCACGATGGGAGTGGAATGGGGATCTGACGTCGTCGTGTTGGCAGCCGTCTGTGGCCCTCCAGGCATGGTGCCACAACTGGTAAACGCGGTCACTGACGCCAGCAGTCCCGCCAGCGTGATCGCCGGCCCGATGCGAAAAACCGTCTTGTTTTTATTCATGACTTTTGTTCTTAAGTTGATCCTCTTGCCAGAAATCATAGCGGGAAGTCATGGCAATGCAATCTTGGTTTTCAAAACGACGGCGATGTCACGGGCTGTCTAATTTTAACCCGCCAGAAACTGCCGGCACACATTTTTATGATTTATGATAAAAATCCGGCGGGAAGATGATTACTTGGCCGAAACAATCAAATTATCTTGGCAAACGACATTGACAGAATTTGCACTGGCATGACAAAATAGGTTGATTAAGGTAACGTTTTATACCAAGTGACTATTACCCGAAACATGAAATCATCGGCGGCAGCATTGAATTCGACGGCGGCTTTTGACAAAAGCTGGACGGCGGTGCTGGCTGACCTCGTCAAGGCGCGGCTCACGCTGCTGGTGTTGCTGACCACGTGCGTGGGCTTTTACTTGGGCGAACGCAGCGTGGTCAATGGCCTGCTGATGTTCCATACGTTGTTTGGCACGGCGTTGGTCGCCGCGGGCGCGGCGGCGTTGAACCAGTTGCTGGAGCGCGAATATGACGCCAAGATGCGCCGGACCGCCAGTCGTCCCCTGCCTTCGGGGCGCCTGCAACCGGCCACTGTGGCGATCTTCGGCGGCGTCTGTTCGGTGGCCGGATTGATTTATCTCGCGGTGATGGTCAATTTGCTGACCAGTGTGCTCGGCGCGGTGACTTCCATCAGTTATCTTTTCATTTACACGCCCCTCAAGCGCGTGAGCTGGATGAACACGCTCGTCGGCGCCATTCCCGGCGCGCTGCCGCCGTTGATGGGCTGGACGGCCGCCCGCAATGAATTCGGCGGCGAGGGTTGGACCCTCTTCGCCATCCTCGCGTTCTGGCAAATCCCCCATTTCATGGCCATCGCGTGGCTTTACCGCGATGAATATGCCAAGGCGGGTTTTGTGATGCTGCCAAATGTGGATGCCGATGGCAGCCGCACCGCGCAATACGCGGTGGCCAACACGGTGGCACTGTTCGCCGCCAGCCTCTGCCCCTTCGTATTGCACATGAACGGCGCGATTTACCTCACTGCGGCAATTTGTCTGGGGGCGGCGTATTTTTGGTGCGCGGTTCGCTTTGCCGGGCAGTTGACCGCCCAGCGCGCGCGGCAGCTTTTTTTCGCATCCATCATTTATCTGCCGCTGCTGCTGGTGGCCATGGTTTGCGACAAACTCAAATGAGCATGACGAACTCTGAAAACCAAAATCCTGTAGAATTCCGAATGACGAATGACGAATTGAAGGGGAATAGCCGGTTGCCCATTCGTCATCCGTTATTCGTCATTGCAGCTTCGTTGCTCGCCATTCTGAAATAAGATTTATGAACGATTCGGTCAGCCAATTTCCACCTTACCGTGAACCGGATGACAGTCATGGGCACGACGGCCATGGCGATCATGGCGATCATGGGCACCATGAGCATTTCGACCCCGGTTTCTGGAGCAAATATATTTTCTCCACTGACCACAAAGTCATTGGCATCCAATACGGTTTCACCGCCCTATGCTTCCTGTTGTTCGGCTTTTTCCTGATGTTGCTGATGCGCTGGCAGATTGCGCATCCGGGCGTGCCGGTGCCCGCCATCGGCCCGCTGCTGGAAAAAATTCTCGGCGCGCCGGCCGCCGGTGGCGCCATTTCGGCGGATCTGTACAACTCCTTTGGCGCAATGCACGGCACCATCATGGTCTTCCTCGGGGTGGTGCCGCTGGCGTTTGCCGCGTTCGGCAATTACGTCGTTCCATTGATGATTGGCGCGCCGGATATGTGCTTTCCCCGGGTCAACATGGCGAGTTATCACGCCTTTTTCCTGGGCGGCGTGGTGATGTTGGTAAGCTTTTTCATTCCCGGCGGTGCGGCCCAGGCGGGCTGGACTTCCTATTCTCCGCTGGCCACCACCATCCCGACCGATGGCCAGGCGTTCTGGCTTATTGGCATGGTGCTGCTCATCACTTCCTCGCTGCTCGGCGCGGTCAACTTTATCGCCACCATTATTCAACTCCGCGCGCCGGGCATGACTTGGATGCGGCTGCCGTTTTTCGTGTGGGCGCAGTTTGTAACGGCGTTCCTGCTGTTGCTGGCCTTTCCGCCCCTGGAAGCTGCCGGTGTGCTGCAATTGATGGACAATCTTGGCCACACCAGCTTTTTCCTGCCCACGGGCCTGGCGGTGGGCGGCCAACTGGCGGGCCGCAGCGGCGGCGGCAGCCCTTTGCTCTGGCAGCACTTGTTCTGGTTCCTCGGCCATCCAGAAGTTTACGTTCTGATTTTGCCCGGCATGGGCATTGTGGCCGAAGTCATTGCCAACAACGCCCGCAAGCCCTTGTGGGGTTATAAATCCCTCGTGTATTCGGTGCTGACGGTTGGGTTCTTGTCCTTCATCGTCTGGGCGCATCACATGTATTTGACCGGCATGGGCCAGAGAATCGCCACGTTTTTTCAGGCCACCACGATGATCATTTCCATTCCGTCGGTCATCATTTTGACATGCCTCTTCCTCTCGCTGTGGGGCGGCTCGATCCGTATCAACACGCCCATGCTGTTCGCGCTGGGTTTCCTGCCCATGTTCGGCATTGGCGGTCTCACCGGCCTGCCGCTCGGGCTGGCGGCGGCGGATTTGTATTTGCACGACACCTACTACGTCATCGCGCATTTTCATTACGTCGTGGCGCCGGGAACGATCTTCGCCTTGTTTGCGGGCATCTACTTCTGGTTCCCCAAAATGACCGGGCGAAAAATGAATGAGTTTTGGGGTCGCGTGCATTTCTGGTGTTCGTTTTGCTTCATGAACCTCGTGTTCATGCCCATGTTTGCCCAAGGCATCAAGGGCATGTTGCGCCGCATGAGCGATGGCGCCGTGAATTATTCCGCGGCAAAGGTCCCCAACGCCATTGACACGCTGCCCGGCAATATCATGGAGTTAAACTCGTGGATCCTCTGGGCGGCCATCGGGCTGGGTCTCGCGCAAATACCCTTCATCGTGAATCTTTTTTACAGCATCAGCCACGGCGAAAAAGTAACCAGCGACAATCCTTGGAATGCCACCACGCTCGACTGGCAAACGCCCACGCCGCCTCCGCACGGAAATTTCGAACACGCACTGCACGTGGTCCACGGCCCCTACGAATACAGCGCGCCGGGTCACCCGACGGATTTCACGCCGCAGGATGAGCCGCTGGACCTGCCCGGCGCCACCCCGCCGCCCGCGGTCAAGCCCCACACCGTGCATTAATCATTTTTCATGGAAATCCCCTATACGACTGAAATCCGGCCGGACACCGGCGTTTACAATGCCAAGCTCGGCATCTGGCTGTTTCTGGCCTCGGAAGTGATGCTCTTTGGCGCGCTTTTTTCCGCGTACATTTTGCTGCGGGTGGGCGCGCCGCCGGACATGTGGCCGCACGGCTGGCTCGATGTTCGCTTCGGCACGCTCAACACCATCCTGCTCGCCCTCTCGGCCATCACCACCCTGCTGGCGTGGGCTGCGTGTAAAGTGCGCGAGTTTGGCAAATTCAGATTCTTCCACGGCTGCACCATTTTGCTGGCGCTGACCTTTTTGGGCATCAAATCCTACGAATATCACGACAAGTGGATTCACTACGAAATCCACTTGAAGGATGGCACCATCGCCGACGGCCATCTCGTCGAACAAAACGACACTGAGGTTGTCATTCACGGACGTATTGTGACCGACGAAACGAAACTGTACGACTTGCGCGCGCAGAAGGACATCCAACTGACGGAGCTCACGATTCCGCGTGCCGACATCAAGGCGATGGAGAACTATGCGCCCCGGCACAACACGTTCACGGCGATCTATTTTACCCTTACCGGCCTGCATGCGCTGCACATTTTGGGCGGCACCTGCGTGATTTTTTACCTGTGGGCGTTTGGCGGCGCCATGTGGCGCAAGGATCCGGAGCGCTTCACCAACCGCGTGGAAGTTTCCGGTTTGTTCTGGCATTTCGTGGATCTGGTCTGGATTTTCCTGTTTCCTGTGCTTTATTTAACCTGAACGAATATGAGTGAATCCGAACATCACGAACACCATGTTGACCTGAACAGCTATATCCGGCGATGTGTGCTGGTATTTATTGCCGTCCTCTGCGCCACCGGTCTCATGATTTTTGCCTCCTACCTGCCGCACTTTGGCTGGCCGGCAAAGGTGGCCATGATCATCGCCGTTGCCATTTGCAATGCCTTTGTGGTGGCCGGTTTTTTAATGCACTTGCTGACGGAGAAAAAAATGATCTATACGGTCCTCGGCTTCACCGTGTTCTTTTTCGCGGGGTTGATGGGCCTGACGCTGTGGGCCATGAGTGATTTCCCCCTCGGCACCGCGGTTCATTAAGTAAAATGTCCCTAAAAGCCTTCCATTTGATTTTTGTGACGCTGCTGACCTCGCTGTCATTCGGCTGTGCCGCGTGGGCATTTTCCGCGGGCAATACATTTTGGGGCGTCGCGGGGATTGCGGCCGGCGTCCTGGTCATTGTCTATGGCATTTATTTTTTGAAGAAATTGAAAAAGATCAGCTACCTGTGAAATCGTTGTCTAAAATCATTCTCGCGGCCGCCCTGCTGGCGCCGGCCAGGCTTTTTGCCTGCGCCACGTGCTACGCCAATGGCGCCCAAATCAATGACCCGATGGTTGACGGAATGAACTGGGCCATCCTTACCTTGGGCGTGGTCATCGCCACCGTGCTGGGCACGTTCCTGGCCTATTTCATTTTCATCATGCGTAAAAGCGAAAACCTCGCGGCCGCCGAACAATC
>Ga0302320_10024920_pt1 | contig 11650 bp, 11 predicted proteins | sample Bog_T0_3_FD_202130 | JGI IMG/M metagenome (GOLD analysis project Ga0302320, IMG submission 202130) | Peat permafrost microbial communities from Stordalen Mire near Abisko, Sweden - Bog_T0_3 | ecosystem: Environmental > Terrestrial > Soil > Wetlands > Peat | place: Sweden: Abisko, Stordalen Mire... | reverse complement strand
GGGTGAAGAGCGCTCTGAACGAGGAGGGTCATCAATGTCTACAGAAAAAGATTATCAAGGCTTATATGACCGCATAGCGGCACTGCGGGAGCAGGTAGCCAGCCGGCTTTCGGCTGACCTGATCTCAAACCCGCAACTCGCCGACGCGCTCACCAAGCAGATCGATGACATGCTGGCCTCCGTGGTGGACTCGGACTCGAAGATTCCGCTACCGCCGGATAAAGGTCTCGCGTCCCTGATCGGGGTTGGGCCTGAGGCTGCGAGGGAATTGGGCACGACGCGCATGCCGGCGGGCGTAGAGCCATACGACGAGACCATTACCTCGGAACGCATCGTTGCGGTCGGAGACATGTACTACCTCTGGCAGCATGAGAAGATCGGCGTTTTCCGGGCGGTACAAAAGCTGCAGGAACTGTTCAAGGCGGGTACGGTACGGCTCTCCGGTGGACCGGGAGCTTTTGCTCTCTATCAATTTGATCGCCGGGACGTGCTGCGCTATACCAAGACCGATCGCATGTCGGCTTATAAGCGGATCTTCGGGTACGGTGGTGCGCCGGTGCCGACAGGTTCGCGTGCGAATACCGACTTTCACAAGCTGTTCTCACACTTCGTTCACCAGGTCACTTTGTTCTGGCGCGACAAACGCATTTCCGACGTAATCCGCGAACGGGCATACGATCCGAGTTTCGGGTCCATCGCGATTGTGCGGCGCGCCGGTCTGGACCTGCGCAACAACCTCAAGTGGTTGTCATTCGGCCACCTGAACGTGCTGCGCGTGGAAGTGATGCAACTGCTCGAAGAGTCATTCAAGATTCTGGACTCCGACGACGTCAAACGCTTGTTCGGCGCCGATAATGCCTGGGATGTGGTGGAAGAAGTATTGATTCGTTACTACAATGAACGCCTGGTCACGTCGCCGCGGCAGCGCATGGGAGTCACGGGACGCGAGGTCATGCGCTGGCTGGCGCAGCCGCACATTTTGCAGACCACGAGGGCGCAATTCGAAACGCTGTTGCTCGAGATTGCTGAACAATCCGAAGAATGGCTGACCAGCGCGCAGGCCATGGGCCTCAGCAAGCGGACCGGATCACATCGCGTGTTGCCGTGGGATCAGACTCAACCGACGCCAGTAAGGGCAAACGGCCGGCAGAAAGCGGGAGTCTCTCCGCAGCGGCAGCCGGCCCGCGAGTTCGAGTTTGAAGTCTGAACCGGGCCGCCCCGTTCCAGCGCGAGCCGCATGGTTCGCGCTGAGACGGCGGCGAGGCGAGGCCGGCTCATTCGCGTGCGATCCGAACACACCGAATTACTCGGCGCATCTGCCGATAGATTAGAAAGCGAGGCCATATTTGGCTTTTCCAATCAATCCAATCAATAAAGGACCGTTTCCCGCTAAGCCCGTAATTGGTGGTTGGTCCGGTAAAGGCTCTTCCGGCGGGGGTAGCGGTTCCTCCGGCTACACAGGCGCCTTCAACAATCGGCAACGTCGAGCCGACTACAATGCGTGGAGGCGCAGCGGAGATTGTTTTGCGCTCGATGTTCCCAACATCGTGCTTTGGATGGACGAAGAGCTGCTGGAAGATGAACTTCTGTACTGAAGAAACGGTATGACACGCGGGACATATGACTACCGACGGAATGGCGTGGCGGCAATTCGAGCAGCATTTCGATCGTCTCCTGGAACAAGAAGAGGAGATGGAAGCGGGGAGTTTCGCGCCGCTTCGTAACCGCGCTCCGCGGCCGAGCAAGAGTGAGAATAGTGGTCAGATCCGATGGCTGCAGAAGGCCTTAAATCGGGTCACGCGATTCGGCATCGTGGAGAACGGTGTTCCCTCCATCCAAACCAGAAAAGCGCTGCAGAAGTTTCAGATGGAACGGGGCCTGCGACCGACCGGAACACTCGGGCCAAGAACCCGAGCGGCCCTGATGCGGCTCAGCGGAATCCCGGCTCCACGGCCAGTGGAGCGAGATGACGACGATACGTTGTACGAGGTGGAGGGATTTGTCGGCACCTGCCCCGCTGACAGTCCATTCGTAATTCGGGGGTTCAGCAGATATAGCGACGATCTTGGGTTACTCCCACCAGACCAACGGAACAAGCTAGCCGCGATCGCCGCCGAAATCACAGGGAGCCGGTCCGGTACTCCCGGAGTTACTCCGGTCGCTCAAGTGATCGTCGTGGGACACGACGACATGGACGCCGTGCGGGAAAAACGCGAACCGGGATTTCTGCAAGGCCTCAGTGAAAAACGAGCTGAGACTGTGGGCTTCGATTTGGAGTGCCGAGTAGGAATGGGCAATTTCGACTTGATCCCTTGCGGTCGTGGCGCCCGGGAGCTGGCCGTTCCGGCGCCGCGAACTCCAGCGGAGCAAGCCTGCAACCGGCGCGTGGAGGTTGTGCTTGTGCGCCCCGCCGAGTCGCTGCCTCATCTCGACCAGAACCAACGGATTGTCGCGGACAATCGTAGATCTACGATGAGGACTTTCTATCATGTCGCGCTGCAGGGAACGTCCGGCCAGGGGACGTCGCCCAGAGCGGAGCGGAAGGCAGCGGAAATCGCGGAGAAGGTTGTGCCGTTCGTTGAAGCGAAAGTGCAGGAGAGTATCCGCTGCGGATCTCTGCCCGGCCTTTGGAATGATGTCATGCAGCCCTATTTTCAGGATGCACTGCAAGGAACCGCATCGAAGAACATCTCTGCCGATGAGGTCATCAAACAAGCGTACGAAATGGCCAAGCACTCGTACCTGGTGGAGCGGCAGGCGGGACGGAGTTTGGAATGGAAGAATGCGCCTCTGCCGCAACCCATGGCTCCGGACTGCGACGCAGTCAAAGGACAGGTGCCTGGACCTCCGAATCACGTCCTGTGCGGGACACACGGCCACATTCTCGATACGAGCGCCAAGATGGTTATCGCGCATGACCTCGACGAATACAAGAAGCAGTTTCGGAGGTGATTTCCATCGAACTGGGGTGAGCCTTGGATCCGCATCGTGCTCTCAAGTACGCTCGTGCCGGCCAGAAGAAGTTTGTCTCCGAGCTGAAGGAGTTTCTGCGATTTCCCAGCGTGAGCTCGCAGCCGGAGCATGCGGACGATTTGAAAAAGTGTGCCCGTTGGCTGGCTCAGCACTTGCAGCATATTGGGCTCGACCGGGTTCGGATCATTCCTACTCGAGGCAATCCTATTGTGTACGCGTCATGGTTGCGCGCCCCAGGCCGTCCTACGCTCATTATTTATGGCCACTACGACGTGCTGCCGGGAGAGCCGCTGCGCGAATGGCGCACGCCGCCGTTCACTCCGACGCTGAAGAACGACGATCTCCATGCCCGCGGCGCCGCTGACGACAAAGGACAGCTTTTTTCCCACGTTAAGGCTCTGGAATCCTACTTGAAGACCGAGCGTGCTCTGCCGGTCAACGTGAAGTGCATCTTCGAAGGCGAGGAGGAGATCGGAAGCCCACATTTAACGGCCTTCATCGAGCGGAACCAGGGCGCACTCCGGGCAGATGCCGCGGTTATCTCCGACACTCGGATGCTGGCTCCGGATCGGCCGGCGATCAGTTATGCGCAGAGAGGCGGGCTGCGAGCGGAACTGGTAGTGAAAGGTCCTCCGCATGAGTTGCACTCCGGTAATTTCGGCGGCGCGGTTCACAATCCTCTGCAAGCCCTGTGCGAAATGATTGCCGGGCTGCACGATGCTCAGGGGCGCGTGACCATTCCTGGCTTCTACGACGACGTACGGCGCTGGGGCGAAAAGGAGCGCGCCTTCATGGCGCGCACGGGACCAACCGACGAGCAGATCCTGCAGGACGGAAAAGTTGAACGAGGATGGGGAGAATCGGGCTTCAGCCTTTATGAACGCACCACCATCCGGCCAGCGCTGACTCTGAATGGAATGGCGGGCGGGCATTATGGGCGCGGGGCCAAGAGCATCATCCCAGCGCGTGCCATTGCTAAGCTGAGTTTTCGTTTAGTTCCGGACCAGGATCCGGAAAAGATCGCGCAACTCTTTCGCGACCAAATCGAGCGCATTACTCCACCGGCAGTGCGTTCCTCGGTGCGCACGTTCTCTCCCATCGAACCTGCTCTGGTGGACCGTCATCACCCTGCAGTGCGAGCCGCGGCATTCGCCTACAAGAAAGGCTTTGGAGCTTCGCCGGTATTTATCCGCTCGGGCGGTTCGATCCCGGTGGTGAACACTTTTCAGAAGGTCCTCGGGATTCCCGCGGTTCTTATGGGTTTTGGCCTGCCTGACGACCATATTCACGGTCCCAACGAGAAATTCCACTTGCCGAATTTCTACAGCGCGATTGCAACCAGCATTTGTTACCTGGCCCTGGCTGCGAGGCTGCGGAGGCCACAGCCGACGCAAGCGCAGACGGAATGGCAACGGTCATGATCATCGATTGCCACTGCCACGCAGGAAAAGGCGACCGCATGACCGCGCCGTGGAACACCATCGCGCCGATTCAGCCCTATTTGCGCCGCGCCCGGGCGGCGGGCATCGACAAGACGATCGCTATTCCGCCCTGCACTAGTAATTACTCCGAAGCCAACGACTACCTGGGCCGCCTGGTAGCGAGATACCCGGACCGGTTGGTGGGATTCGCTTTCGTTCACGCCAAACGGGATGCGGGTCGAATCGCTGACATGGTGGGGCGAGCTCTGAAGAAATGGCGGTTTCGTGGCATCAAGGTGCACGGGTTCGATGCCATGCCGACACGGGAAGTGTGTGAGGCTGCAAGGGCTTTTCGGGTTCCCATGCTGGTGGATGTGGTGAGCCGTCCCGAGGTTGTGGACATGCTGGCTCCGCAATATCCGGACGTGAATTTCATCATTCCACACCTCGGCAGCTTCACCGACGACTGGAAGGCCCATCAGCAGGTGATTTATCAAATTGCGCGTTATCCGAACGTGTATGCGGACACGTCCGCCGTGCGGCAGTTCGATTACCTGGTTCAAGCCGTGAGGCGGGCGGGGCCCCGCAAATTGCTATTTGGCTCGGATGGACCCTGGACGCATCCCGGCCTGGAACTGCACAAGATACGGTTACTTGGTTTACCGCGCGACCAGCAAGCCATGGTGTTAGGCGGAAACGCGCTGCGGCTGTTGCGTCACGTTCCGGCTAGCCGGGAGGCGGTGGAAATCACGCGGCCCTGGCGGGGGAAACACTATGAGGCAGCACACTCCGAATCAGCGGCGCCCAGCCCGCGCGATCCCTTGCCGCTCGTGAGCGAGTCCGAATATCACCTTTAGCCCGGTTCTTTAGCCCGGTTCCGAAGAATGTTTTAGCGCGGAACTGACGCGGCGCGATGCTCTGAGGCGAGAACTCCCAACTCCAGCAGTTGAGCCACCATGGCCGCGCGCGAGCCCACACCCAGCTTGGCAAAGATACGCCGTAAGTGCGTACATACAGTCCAAGAGCTGATGTTGAGTACATCCGCGATCACTTTGTTGGGGTGTCCCTTGGCAACCATTCGCACGATCTCCTGCTCGCGCGGGCTGAGCTGAATGCGGTTGCTCCCGAGCCTTCGCATGCGCACCAGAAGATAGCGGGCGCCATCTACTTCGGTATCGACCAGCACTTCTTCAGCGGGACTTCCGGCGGAAGCTTCGATTGCTCCCCGTCCGCGGCTTATGATTTCGATCAATCCCGTCAAAGTGCGAATGACTTCTTCGACGCTGCCAATCGCAGCTTCGGCGGGCGGTTCCATAGCGATTAGGGTTGGGCTGGTGCGCATACATATCCTCCGGCCGAACGGTCGCAGTAGTCGACCAGCGATCACGCAGAAACTCCGCGAGTGTGGGGCCCGCTAGAGTGACTGGCGGCTGGACCTACTCTGTCCTTCCTGAAAATAGTTTCCGGACTCGTATCCCGAGACCTTTGCGAAAATGCGCGAGTTGGGGAAAGATACGATGCGTGCTAGCTCACCGCTAGTCGCATTTTCTAGCGACCCGTAACATGCGAATCAAGTGCTCCGATCCGCTTTGCAGGCAGCTTGCGTATGCTTATTAAATGCCGGGGGGGCGTTTTGGCGACAATAGTACATGAAGTGGCGAAGGTCAAGAATCTTTTCGACTTTTGTTACGAAAGCCGAACAGATTCCAAAACAATCTGAGCCACAGGGTTAGTCAAACTAATTGTGGGAACTGAGCTGTTTCGACCAGCTAAACCATTGCTTGCAAGACTATGTTGAATCTATTGAGGAGACGAAGAGTCGCAGCGAAGGTCGCTCTGGCTTACCGGAAGGAAACAACGGAAACATGGCCCCAACCACCAATAAGCCGATGCGCAAGCTGCCTAAAGCTCCCCAGCCTCCGCTGTCACATCCCGGGGCGGTCGCTGACTCGGATCGCGCCAAGAAACCACCCCTCGTGGAACCCCCTGCTACCGGCGAAGAAATGAATCCGGGAGATCGTGTAGAAGGTTTGGGGGACTTTGGAAAGCCGACTGGAGAATTCGGCACGGTGGAACAATCCAATGAAGACGACGCAGTCGTCAAATAGGACGGTGACGGGCGTAAGAGGATCCACCAACCGTCGCTCAAGAGGGCTTAGCTCGCAACCATGGCTAGGCGGATCGAAGTCAAGCAATTGGAGGAAGAAGTGGTAAGCCGTTGTAAGAGCGGGAGGTTCGGCGTGATGGAAGTATGATCGACAGAAAAACAATGCGATCGCTGCTTGAGAATATGGAGCATGCAGCCGAAGAAACCTTGCAACAGGATTCCGCTTTCTATCAAGCGGTACAAGCCCTCAAACTGGAGATCGACAACGATCCTCGGGTTCAATCGACCGTTAGCGAGTTGCAGGCTGCTGGCCGTAGCGTATTTAGCTCCTTCGTGCCCCACATCAAAATCCGGGTCAGAACCGAAGAGGGCGTCTTTGCGTTGCCCAAACCGGCTGGGATTCGGGTGGCTCCTGGGATTGAACTAATCGGCAGACTAACTCGAGAACTAAGAAATGCAGCCAGTGCAGTGATCAAGAATAGCCGCTATTACAGCCAGCTCGACACCATCGTCAATGAGGCAATTGAGTCGAGTGATCGCTTTGAAGGAATTGCTTCCGAGGCCGAGAGTGCAGGGTATGAAGTCCTTATCTGTCTCGATCTCTCCGCTTATGCTCAGGTGCAGGCGCCTCCATTGAATCGCGAGGTCCCTCGGGCGAGCGCGCAGATGCCGGTCGAAGATCCTGTTCCAATTGAGCTGACTGTCAGCGACCGAAAGTTTTTCAAAGCTGTGGGGATAAAGGTCGACCCAAGTTAGACGGGTGACTGCTGCTGTGCCCCACGCTCCGCCTGATTGACAATTTGCCGCCGCCGCCCTACCTTTCCGTTGGACAGTCGGGGAGGCGTTCTCATCGTGCGCAAAGGCATCTTCGGATCTACTTCTTCCTTATTCTCTCCGTTGCTGGGCTGCATCGTTCTGTTGCTTCTTTCCACAACCGGCCTGGTCGGCGCGCAGACCACAGCACCTTCGCTCGGCCTGTTTCAGAATCACGCTGACATCGGCACTGTGATGCGTCCCGGTTCGACGCAGTACGACGCTTCGAATCAGGGCTACACTCTTACCGGCAGTGGCGAAAACATATGGTTTACCTCCGACGCCTTCCAGTTCGCGTGGAAGCAAGTCTCCGGGGATATAGCGTTAACCGCGGAGATTGCTTTCCCGGAGAAAGGCGGCAATTCGCATCGTAAGGCCGTGCTGATGTTCCGGCAAAGCCTGGACGCCGATTCGCCTTACGCCGATGTGGCCTTGCACGGCGACGGGCTTACCTCGCTGCAGTTCCGCGATAGCAAGGGATCGAGCACGCACGAGATTCAATCCAACGTTTCCTCACCCCATCGCTTGCGCATTGAGAAGCGCGGCGACTTTATCTATGTGTTCATTGCCGGAGCCGCGGGCGAAGCGCTGCGGCCCTCTGGTGCGTCCATCAAACTTCCGCTGCAGGGACCGTTTTATGTCGGCATCGGCGTCTGCTCCCACGATAAGGACGTCGCGGAGAAGGCTGTGTTCTCCAATGTCGAGCTCGCGATTCCAGCTACAAGCGCAGCGCCGCCCGTTCTCTACAGCACTCTGGAGACGGTGGCCATTGCCTCCACCGATCGGCGCGTGGTCTACACCGCTCCCAGCCACTTCGAGGCGCCCAACTGGAGCCACGACGGCGCGTACTTCCTCTTTAACCGGGAAGGTCACATCCTGCGACTGCCGGTTGCCGGCGGTACGCCAACAACTATCGATACCGGCACGGCGATCCATTGCAACAACGACCATGGCATCTCTCCCGACGCGCAGTGGCTGGCGATCAGCGATTCCTCACAGGCCGATCATCAGTCCAGCGTATACGTGGTGCCCATCGGCGGAGGCACGCCGCGCCGCGTCACCGCGAACTCTCCTTCCTACTGGCATGGCTGGTCGCCTGACGGCAAGACCCTGGCTTTCACGGGCCAGCGCAATGGCGAGTTCGACATCTACACGATCCCCTTCGCCGGGGGAGACGAGACGCGCCTGACCACGGCGAAGGGCCTCGACGACGGCCCCGAGTATTCGCCCGACGGCAACTACATTTACTTCAACTCCGAGCGCACCGGACACATGCAGATCTGGCGAATGCGTGCTGACGGCAGTGCCCAGGAGCAGATCACTTTCGATGACTTCAATAACTGGTTTCCCCACATCTCTCCCGACAGCAAGTGGATGGTTTTCCTCTCGTACGGAAATGATGTCACGGGGCATCCGCCTAACAAAGATGTGCAACTGCGTATCATGAACGTGAGTGGTGGAAAGATCGATAACAAGATTACGGTCCTCGCCAAGCTCTTCGGGGGTCAAGGTACGATCAACGTTCCTTCGTGGTCGCCGGATAGTTTGAACGTCGCGTTCGTAAGTTATGAATTGCTGCCCGCGGAAGAGGCTGAAATAAAATGAGCGCGGCGGTTCGCAAAGTGTGGATCGTGCCGTTCGGTTCGGAATAAATACAACCAGGAGACGGAAATTTTCATGCGTGTCGGAGTGTTTACGCCCCTGCTGTCGCAGCTTTCGCTGGCTGCGGTTCTGAAAAAACTTAAGGCGCTCCATATCGATACAGTCGAGCTGGGCACGGGAAACTATCCGGGCGATGCGCACTGCAAGCTTGGGATGCTCGAAGATGCCGCGGCGCTCGCCGAGTTTCAGAGGGTTCTGGCCGATCACGGCGCCAGCATCAGCGCACTGAGTTGTCACGGCAATGCGTTGCATCCTGATCAGTCTCGCGCGCAGCACGACCGCGAGGTGAGCCGCAAGACCATTTTGCTCGCGGAGAAGCTTGGCATCTCGGTGGTGGTCGATTTTTCAGGGTGTCCCGGCGATTCGCCCCACGCCACGGCTCCAAACTGGGTTACTTGCCCGTGGCCTCCGGACTATCTTAAGGTGCTTGACTGGCAGTGGAACGAAGTGGTCGCGCCTTATTGGATCGAACACGCGAAGTTCGCCGCGGACCACGGCGTGAAGATCGCGATCGAAATGCATCCAGGGTTTGTAGTTTATAGTCCGGAGACGATGCTGAGGCTGCGCTCCCTCGCCGGGCCGAGCGTGGGTTGCAACTTCGATCCCAGCCATCTTTTCTGGCAGAGCATCGATCCTATCGCTGCGGTCCGCGTGCTCGAAGGGGCTATCTTTCATGTCCACGCTAAAGACACGCAGATTTATTCTGCGAACCTGCCGCGGACCGGCGTGCTCGATACCAAACCGTACACCGAAGAACGCACACGCGGATGGATTTTCCGCACTTGCGGCTACGGTCATGGGGCTGAGTGGTGGAGGGAGTTTGTTTCGACCCTGCGCATGTTTGGCTACGATTCCGTGCTCTCGATCGAACACGAAGACAGCCTGCTCTCGCCGGAAGAGGGACTGACCAAGGCCGCGAATTTTCTCAACAGTATCGTGATCCGCGAGCAGCCGGGCGCTGCCTGGTGGGTGTAGCTTATTAAGTCGAGCGTGCGCGGACGGAAAACACGATGAAATCAATCAGGGTAGCAATCTTCGGCACTGGCTTCATGGGCCGCGTGCATCTGGAAGCAGTGCGGCGGGTCGAATCCGTAGAGGTGGCCGCGATCGCAGGCAGAAACGCAGAGGCGGCGCGACACTTGGGCGAGAGCTTTTCCGTCCCGACGATAGCGACCGATTACCGAGACGTCCTGCGCGATCCGGCGATCGATGCGGTCCACATCTGCACGCCCAACGCCCAGCACTTTCCCATGACCAAGGATACGCTCCAGGCAGGGAAGCATGTGCTCTGCGAAAAACCTCTGGCCACCAGCGTTGAGCAGGGTGAAGAACTCGTAGCCTTGGCCCAGCGGCAGGGAGTGCGCAACTGCGTCTGCCACAATTTGCGCTTCTATCCTATGGTGCAGCAGATGCGCCGCATGCGCGAGGCCGGCGACCTGGGAGAAATCCTGGTGGTTCAGGGAACGTATTCCCAGGACTGGCTGCTCTACGAAACCGACTGGAACTGGCGCGTGGATGCCGAAGCTGGCGGGCCTTCGCGCTGCATGGCCGATATTGGCTCGCACTGGTTTGACATGGCCGAACACGTCACCGGCCTGCAGGTTACTTCGCTCTGTGCCGATCTTCAGACCTTTCACCCCACGCGCAAGCGGCCGAAACACTCGGTCGAGACTTTTGCGAACAAGATGCTCAGCGCAGAAGACTACGTTGAAACCGCCGTGGATACGGAAGACTTTGGCGCTGTCCTCTTTCGCATGGGTGGGCGTGCGCGCGGTGCCGTCACTGCCAGCCAGGTTTCAGCAGGACGCAAGAACCGGCTCAGCCTTGAGATCTACGGCACGCGGTCTTCGGTTGCGTGGGACCAGGAGCGTCCCGATGAACTCTGGGCAGGCCACCGAGATCCGGCGAATCAGATTTTCGTGAAGGATCCATCTCTGCTCAAACCGGCGGCGCGGAGCTATGCTGATCTTCCCGGTGGCCACAGCGAAGGCTACGACGATACTTTCAAGCAAATCTTCCGGCGTTTCTACGGCTCGATCCGCGACGCTTCGAGCCAACATGGCGGCGTCGCCGAGTATCCACAGTTCGTCGATGGACTGCGGCAACTGACCATCCTCAATACTGCGCTCCAGAGTAATCGGATGCGAGGCTGGGTCGATGTACCCGCGCTTGGTTCGAATGAATGAAACCAGGAATTGAAAGGAGCGCCGCTACTTGTTGATCCTCGCTGCCATTATCGCCATCTTCATCTATGGGATGATCGCCGCCATGTTGGGCACGATCCTGCCCGAACTGTCGGATCGCTTTCATCTGTCGCCCAGCCAGAACGGTACCATCGCTTTTGCGCAAGCGGTGGGACTTATCCTCGCCTCGCTCGCCGCCGGGCCTTTGCTCGATAACGAAGGCAAGAAGCTCGGAATCGTTCTCGGCCTGGGCTTCATTGCGATCGCCCTTTTCGTGTTGCCGCGCGCTCCGGGCTTCCGCAGCATCCTGATGCTGCTATTCCTGCTTGGAGTAGGAGGCGGCATTATGGTGACCGGTGCGAATGCGCTGGCCAGCGATGTCGGCGAGGCCCATCGCGCCACCGCTTTGAACCTGGCCAACCTTTTCTTCGGACTCGGCGCGCTGGCTACGCCGCTCATCGCCGCCAATCTTTTTGGGAGGAACTGGATTC
>Ga0302320_10024919_pt1 | contig 11651 bp, 10 predicted proteins | sample Bog_T0_3_FD_202130 | JGI IMG/M metagenome (GOLD analysis project Ga0302320, IMG submission 202130) | Peat permafrost microbial communities from Stordalen Mire near Abisko, Sweden - Bog_T0_3 | ecosystem: Environmental > Terrestrial > Soil > Wetlands > Peat | place: Sweden: Abisko, Stordalen Mire... | reverse complement strand
TACCGATGCGGAAATAGCGGGGGTCTTCATGGAACAGCGTCGGCAAGATCGCTTCCGTCACGTAGCTGCCAATGACTTGATCGCCAAATCCGCGGACGTAGTATTCGCCGAATTTCCTCGCGAATCCGGTCTGGTGAAAGCCTCCGGCGGCCACCTCCGCCTGCATCGCATAGCCGATCAGCAAAGGGAAATTCGGCCAGTCAAAGCTGTTGTCGCGCGCGATTTTATATTTCTCGGCCGTGCTGAGCGGCTTGTAGACCGCCTCCTTCTGATCGGCCTGATAATCGGGGATGAACCCGAACAGGCGCTTCGAGACAGAGTCGACTTCGGGCGCGGCGGTCTGGTTGGGCGGCTCAAGGACCGTGTTCGCGTCATTGTATTCAGAAGCGGGGTATTCAGAAGCAGGGTGTTCAGAGGAAGGATATTCGGAGGCAGGCTCAACCGCGGGCGTCGGGTTCGGGATGATGGCCATTTCTTCGGCGAGCGCTATTGTCCGCGTCGCGAGCGCCAAAAGCAGGGATGCAAGCAGTACGGGATAAATGCCCAGCCGAAGCCGACAGCGAGGCATGAAACGCTTTGGAATCATAGGCGTAGTCTCGCTTTGCAGGAACAGCTCATGTGGCTCTCCACCAATACCTGTGTTTGAATAAGACGAGAAGACGCTTTCAAATGGATACACATACTCAAAGTATTTTTTATTAAATGAGTTTTTAAATGTACAACCCGGTGGTGGCGGAAACGTTTCGCCTCCCCCTTGATCGGCGGCAAAACTCTGATAAAGTAGTCTGGCTATGAAGATTCAAACCTTAGTTGCTCTTGCGGCATTAGCCGTAGCTCCGGCTTTCGCTCAGTTGGCGGCTCCCAACGCCGCGGGCGTGGCCTTCGGACATATACACCTGAACGCCAGCGACGTCGATAATCAGGTGAAGTTTTGGGCGCTGGTAGGCGGCAATATCGTGCAGCGCGAAAAGATCACGATGGCGCAGTTCCCGGGCGGGTACATTCTGATCCGCAAGCAGGATTATAAGGGCGGATCGGTGGGGTCCACCATCAACCACTTCGGTTTGTACGTGCGCGATTTCGCGCCGGCCGTGGCCAAATGGAAAGCCGCCGGCCTCAAGTGGGAGCCGGTCAACAATCCCAACGTCGGCCAAGGCTTCCTGACGGGACCGGACGAAGTTCGCATTGAGATTTACGAGAACAAGTCGCTCCCCACGCCGATGGCGATCCACCACATCCATCTGTTCGTTCCCGACCCGCTCGAAGCGCAGAAATGGTATGTGCAGAACTTCGGAGCCACGGCAGGCAAGCGTGGGATGTTCGAGACGGCCAATGTTCCCGGCGCCGAGATCACGCTGGCGAAGAGCGAGCCGCAGGCGCCCACCAAGGGACGCTCCGTCGATCACATGGGCTTCGAAATCAAGAACCTTGACGCGTTTGTCGCCAAGCTAAAAGCCGCGGGCATTAAGACCGACGCCGCTATCCGCAACAGCGCGAACGCTACGGGCCTGCGCATCGTGTACATCACCGATCCGTGGGGCACCGAGATTGAACTCACCGAAGGCCTCTCGACGCCGGCACAGGTTGCGAGCCGTTAGGACCGCGTCCAGGGCGATAAAGAGGATTGGCTCTAGGGCTATAAAATAGTTCGAGATGCCGAAAATTCTGGTTACCGGAGGCGCCGGATACATCGGCTCCATCACCACTCATCATTTATTGCGCCGCGGTTTTGAAGTGGTCGTCCTGGACGATCTTTCACGCGGTCATCGCGATAACGTAGATCCGTCGCGCTTGCACGTCGCGCGTTTACAAGACACCGACGCCGTTGCGAAGGCTCTCGCGGGCGTCGACGCGGTCGTGCATTTCGCGGCCTATATCGCCGTGGGAGAATCCGTACGCAAGCCCGAACTGTATTATTCGAATAACGTCGGCGGAACGCTTTCGCTCTTTGAGGCGATGTCGCGAGCGGGCGTGAACAAGCTGGTATTTTCCTCGACCGCCGCCGTGTATGGGAATCCCGTAAGCGTCCCGATTGCGGAAGACGCGCGCTTCGATCCCGTGAGTCCTTACGGGGAATCGAAGGCCATGATCGAGAAGATTCTGGGGAGCTTGGATCAATACCACGCTGGTAATCAAGGTGAGACTGGATCTTCTTTCAAGTACGTCGCGCTGCGTTATTTCAACGCCTGCGGCGGCGAACCCGACGCCGGGCTCGGCGAACGTCACGAACCGGAGACGCACCTGATCCCGCTGCTGTTCCGCGCCGCGGTGAGCGGCAAGCCCATCCAGATTTTCGGAAACGATTATCCTACGCCCGATGGCACCTGCACGCGCGACTACATCCACGTGAGCGATCTGGCGGGCGCGCACGTCGCGGCGCTCGATCATTTATTGGCCGGCGGCGATTCCGGCGCCTTCAACGTCGGTACCGGCCACGGCTACACGGTGATGGAAGTGCTGCGCAAGACGGAAGAAGTCACGGGGATGACGGTGCCGTTCGAGATGGCTCCGCGTCGCGATGGCGATGCGGCGGAACTTGTAGCCGACGCCCAGAAGTTGCGCCGGACGCTGCACTGGAAACCGGAGCGCAGCGATCTCGATGCCATCCTGCGCGATGCGTGGGCTTATTTTCAGAAGCACCCTCACTAATTGGCGCGTCGATTCGTCAGCGACGGAATCGCCTGGCTCCCGCCGGGTGTTATAACCCCGTCCCGTGAGGGCGGGGATGCGTGACTCAATTAAACGTGATGTCCGATTCCGCGCCAAACTTGCGGTAGTTGCGGAATTCGATGCGATTGCGCAGGCAGTGGCTCGATCCGGTTTCGCAAGAGAGCACCTCGGCGGTCGTCGGCATCAGAAACTGTTCGGGAGTAGAGAGCTTCACGAAATCGTAATCGGTCGCGGTTTCGGTTTTGTCGAACGGGAACAGCACCGGCATGTTGCGCGATTCCATTTCAATGCGCAGCACGCGCGATGTGTCACGATCGACCCATACCGTGCCGCTGTACGCCGGATAGTACAGCTGCGCGCCCGTCATGATGCGCCAATGTGAATTCTCGCGCTTCACTTCGTAGGTATAGGTGTACGACGCGCGCCCGCGGAGCGATTCCTGGCCGTGCTTGCGGAACGACGCGGCGGTGTACGGATCAAAAAGATCTTCAAGTATGGAAGCGAATTCGCCGCTGGAACTCGATCCCGAAATCTGCTCCATGCTTTCGGCGTTCACGGATTTGTTGCCGATCTTGATGTTCTTGTAGCTCTCGCGCCCGTTTTCATAGGCAACGTCGGCCGTCACGGTATCGAGCGCCTGCCATCCGTCCTTGGGATGATCGCTTTCATAACGCGTGGTCACTTGCCGGCAGAAAAAATCCGGCAACGTGCTGGAGTATTGCGCGGCAGCGGCCTTCGCTTTGGCGATGATGGGATCCTGCTCGATGGGGATGATAGCCGCAGCGTCATTCGGTTGACCGGTAGGCCGAGGCGCTCTCTCATTGACAGCAGAAGCAGCCGAAGACGCACTCGTTGTGGGCGCACTCGTTGTGGGCGCGGCCGCATCGTCGACGCGCACCGCGCGCGGATAAGAAGTAGGACGCCCTCTGCGCAAAGCGGGCTTGCCAGGATCGTCGGCATCGGGAGCGGGATCATTGGGGCGGACGAGCGTCGTCGGCAAATTGTTTGCAGGACGATTGTCGGCAGCGTCCTCCGGCACCGGCGGCGCGGAGGGAGCGTTAGCGGGAGTTTTAGCAGAAGCCGAACTCGCAGGAGCGGACGTCGTGGCGCTGCTCGAAGCCGAATCGGAATCCTTCGAATTGCGGCGTAAAATGGGACGGTCATCATCGTCGCGGTTGCCGCGCGGCGCGCCCGAGACAGTAGCAACGGGCTTCGACGCCGATAGCGTCGGGAGATCCCAGGTGCGCGCTGCCGACTCGCGATCGGCGGCCGTGCCCTCTAAATTGAAGACGACGCCGGTAGCCGTGAAATAGCCGTCTTCATCCGCCGTGGAATCGACCGTCAAGTGATCCGCCCTCGCGAGATCCTTGAGGTCGATCGCCTTGCCGTCTTTCTCCACTTTCGTGCTGCCGGTGGTCTTAAATGTGATGATGCGGTGATCGTCGGCTTCCAAGATGAATTGCGATCCGGAAACCAGGCGCAACATACCGGTGGTGGTGACCGTGGGAGGCGCTTCTTTGCGGCCGCGCGTGTTGCGGGAAGATCCAGTCCCGCGACCGTTTCCATTGCCCCCGCTTCCGCCTCCAGTGTTGCCGCCGTTCGGATACTGCCCACCTCCGGGATAGGGACTCTGTCCGGGAAACCGGATTTGCGCGGGGAGAGTCGTCGCGAATAAAAGAGCCAAACAAAACGTCAACACAACGGGCGCAGTCAATCGGACGTTTGGGGGTACGTATCGAGAGACATTTCGGAGCATGAGCATACCTCTTTTGATGACGCGATCCGCGCTTTTTAGTATACAGCCGGGCTTTGTCGTAATACAGCTGCCCGCCGAAAACACCGTGCGCGGGGTGTACAGGAAGGGCTGGGCTCGCTACTATAGAGATTCCATGGCTCAGCGGAAGTCGGTTTCTCAGAAGGCAGTCAAGAAAGTTCCCGCGGCAAAGAAGCCGATAACCGCCCCGGCCAGCCGCATCGGTTATCGGCAGGCAGGCGTCAATATTGACGAGGCCGATCGCGCGGTTTCCTCCATTCGCGGCATGGCGCAATCGACGTTCACGCGCGCCGTGCTCACCGATATCGGCAGCTTCGGCGGAGGCTACCGGCTTACTGGCTATCGCGATCCTGTGTTGATTTCGTCCGCCGATGGCGTAGGCACAAAGTTGAAGCTCGCGTTCATGACCGGGCGTCACGACACGGTGGGCCAAGACCTGGTGAACCATTGCGTGAACGACATCGCGGTGCAGGGTGCGGTGCCGCTTTTTTTCCTCGACTATTTCGCCGTCGGGAAACTCGACGCGCGCGTGGCCGCTGAAGTGATTTCGGGCGTGGCGCGCGGATGCCGTGAAAATGGCTGCGCACTGATCGGCGGAGAGACGGCGGAAATGCCGGGGTTCTATGCGCCCGGCGAGTACGATATCGCTGGATTTATCGTGGGCGCGGTGGAACGCAAGCGCATGCTGACGGGCGCGCAGATTCGTCCGGGAGATGTACTCATCGGCCTGCCTTCGGCGGGATTGCACACCAATGGTTATTCGCTGGCTCGCAAACTCTTGTTCGACGTCGCCGGACATACGCCCGATACCAAGCTTGACGAATTGAAGTCGACCATCGCGGATGAACTTCTGCAGCCGCATCGCAGCTATCTGAAGCCTCTGCGAAAATTGCACGACGCCGGCATATTGAAGGGAGCCGCGCACATCACCGGCGGAGGCATCACCGACAATACGCCGCGCATTTTGCCGAAGGGACTCGGCGTGCGCATCGATCTTGGCTCGTGGCCCGTGCTGCCGATCTTCGAAGTGCTGCGCAAAATCGGCCACATTCCGGAGCACGACTGGCGCCGCACGTTCAATCTGGGCGTCGGTATGATCTTCGTCGTCGCGCCGAAGAAGCTGGCCGAAGCGGGAAGGATCCTCGACCGCATGAAGGAGCCGTGGTATCCCATCGGCGGCGTGATTCGCGCCCGCGGCGAAAGAGTTACGTACGAATAGGTGCCCGTGAAAAAGCGACTTGGGATTTTGTTAAGCGGACGCGGCTCGAACTTTCTCGCGATTGCCGATGCGATTGCCGCCGGAAAGCTCGACGCGGAGATCGCCGTGGTGATTTCGAATCGCATGCTTGACAGTGAACGAGCCGCTCCTGGAATCGCGGCCGCCGCCGCTCGCGGCCTGAACGCTATCACGCTGCCTTCGCGCGGGTTGGATCGCGAGGTCTATGATCGGCAACTCGTCGCCGAGCTGGAAAAGAATCGCGTCGATCTCGTGTGCCTGGCTGGCTACATGCGCCTGCTCAGCGGCCATTTCATCCGCAGCTTTCCGATGCGGATCTTGAATATTCATCCGTCGCTGCTGCCTGCGTTTCCCGGTTTAGATGCCCAGCATCAGGCGCTCGAACACGGCGTGAAGTTCTCGGGATGCACCGTGCATTTCGTCGACGAAGGGCTCGACTCCGGGCCCATCATCAAACAATCAGTGGTCCCGGTGCACGATGACGACACCGCAGAAACGCTTTCCGCGCGAATCCTGCGAGAGGAGCACCGGATTTATTCCGAAGCGATCGCGCTGGTGTGCTCCGGGCGCTATCGCATCGACGGACGAAGGGTCATAGAGATTCACTAGCCGGCGTGGCGCGGGGCGCCAGCCCTGCTGAGTGGAGATTCGTCTCGACTCTTTCCGGACGCAAGCGTTCACCGAAGAGTCGGCACGACTGCCGACTCAGCAAGCTAGACAGCTTGCGCCACGTTGTTAGAACGCGACTTTATCCGGCCCCTTGAGATGCAGCATCTCGCGGACGTCATCCGGCGTCGCGATCTCAAGAGAGAGCGCCTCGAGTATCCCGCGAATCCTGCGAACTTGTTCCGCACTATTTTTCGCGAGCTGCCCTTTGCCCAGATAGACGCTGTCTTCCAGACCGACGCGAACGTTTCCGCCGAGGATCGCGCCCATAGTTGCGAGCGCCATCTGATGCCGTCCTGCGCCCAGCACCGACCAGCGATAGTTTTCGCGCCCTAGCAGGCGATCCGCCGTGTTGCGCATGAACATCACGTTCTCGGGATCCACGCCCATACCGCCCAGGATTCCGAAAATACTCTGGACATATAACGGCGGCTTCACCAGTCCCTCCTCCAAAATGTAGGCGAGGTTGTAGAGGTGTCCCAGGTCATAGCATTCGAACTCGAAGCGCGTCCCGCAGCCTTCGCCCAGGTCCTTCAACATGCGTTTGATGTCGAGGAACGTGTTCGGGAAAATGCCGCCTTCGGAGCGTGCCAGGTAGGGCTGCTCCCATTCGTACTTCCATTCCTTGTAGCGTTTCAAGGAACGGTGCAGAGCGAAGTTCATGGTCCCCATATTGAGCGAAGCCATTTCGGGCTTCACGTGTAGCGCCGCGCGCATGCGCTCTTCGACGGTCATCTGCGGAGATCCGCCGGTGGTGATGTTGACCACGGCGTTGGTCGCGGCCTTGATGCGCGGAAGAAATTGCATAAACACTTGCGGATCGGGCGACGGAAACCCGTCGGCGGGATTGCGTGCGTGCAGGTGTAAAATCGCGGCGCCGGCTTCGGCGGCTTCAATCGCCTGCGTGGCGATCTGATCGGGCGTCAGAGGCAAATACGGCGACATGGTCGGCGTGTGAATACTGCCGGTGATCGCGCAGGAGATAACAACTTTATCGGCCATAACTCGTTATGGTAACCCGGTATACGGTAACCCGAGGGGCAGACTTGGTTCGAAAGGAATTAAACGAGAACCGTAAACACGTTCTCGCTCTCGACGCGCTCTACCGGGCGATACAGCGTATCGCGCTCCACCGGCACGCGGCCGGCTTCGCGGATCAGGCGGAGCAATTCGCCGCGGCGCAGATTGCCACTTGTTGCCCCGCCGGCATCGCGATAGATTTTCTCTTCCACCACGGTGCCGTCGAGATCGTCGGCGCCGAAGCGCAGCGAAATTTGCGCGACCTGCGGCGTCATCATCACCCAATAGGCTTTGATGTGCGGGATGTTGTCGAGCACCAGGCGCGAGACGGCGATCTCGCGGACGTCGTCGAACCCGGTGGTCTTCGGCAGATGATCGAGCGACGTGTTCTCAGGATGAAACGCCAGCGGAATAAAAGTCTGGAAGCCGTGCGTGTCGTCCTGTAGGGCACGCAGTTTTACAAGATGATCGGCGCGATCCTCTTCGGTTTCGATGTGGCCGTACAGCATGGTGCAATTGGAATGCAGCCCCATCTCGTGCGCGATGCGCGCCACGTTGAGCCATTCGTCGCCGGAAATCTTGTGATCGCAAATGATGCGGCGCACGCGGTCGGAGAAAACTTCCGCGCCTCCTCCGGGCATGGAATCCATACCGGAGGCCTTCAAACGTTCCAGTACTTCCCGATGGCTGATTTTCGAGCGCTGCGCGAAGTAGCCGATCTCGACCATCGTAAAGGCCTTGAGATGCGCCTTGGGGTAGCGCTGCTTCAAGCCGTGCAACATCTCACAGTACCAATCGAGATTTAGCTCTGGATGCAATCCGCCGACGATGTGAAATTCCGTGACGGCGTCGCTGTAACCGTGACCCGCGCGCTCCCATACCTGTTCGAGAGACATCGTGTAGGCCTTCGGATCGCGAGCCTTCTTGCCGAACGCACACAGCTTGCAGCTGGCGACGCAGACATCGGTGGGATTGATGTGCCGGTTGACGTTGTAGTATGTCTTATCGCCGTGCAGGCGCTCCCGTACGACGTTCGCCAGCCAGCCGACGCCGAGGAGATCGGGCGTGCGGTAAAGCGTTAGAGCATCGTCGAACGTGAGGCGCTCCCGCGCCTCGACCTTATCGCGGATGGGAAGCAGACGGGCGTCTTCAAATACTGGTGTCATGTGAATGCAAACGGTCAGGGGCGAAATCCGAAAGAGCCGCGGGCCAGCAAGATATCGGAGGCCCAAAATAGAAAGAATATCACGCTGACGTAGCCGTTCATGGTGAAGAAGGCCGCGTCGACGCGGGAAAGGTCATCGGCATGCACCAAGCGATGCTCCCATAGGAGCAGCGCCGCGACCGCGGCAACGCCCACCCAGGCGATGGTTCCCAGCGCGAACGAGGCTCCCAGAGCCAGCAGGCACAACATCATCCCCACATGCAGCGCACGCGAAACCCACAACGCTCCGGCAATGCCGAGCCTGCGCGGCAAACTAAAAAGTCCGGCTTCGGAATCGAATTCGAAATCCTGGCAAGAGTAGATAATGTCGAATCCCGCCGTCCACAGCGTCACGGCGGCCGTGAGCCATAAAATGCGAAGATCGAGCGAGCCGCGCATCGCGATCCACGCGCCGGCGGGAGCGATCCCCAGCGCAAAGCCGAGCACGACATGCGACATCGACGTGAAGCGCTTGGTGAACGAATAGAACATCACGATGCCCAGTGCCACGGGGGCCAGCAACAGGCACAGCGGATTGAGACGGCTAGCCGAAAAGGCGAACACGAGGCTCCAGACGGAAATGAATCCCCAGGCGAAGCCGCGCGAGAGCAGACCGGCGGGAAGATGACGTCCCCTGGTGCGAGGATTTTGTCCGTCGATATCGGCATCGAGCACGCGATTAAACGCCATGGCCACGGACCTGGCGCTGATCATCGCAACGACGATCCACAGAAGCTTCACCCACAGCCCATCGTGCGGAAATCCGGCGTCGCGCCACGCGAGCAAAGCTCCGGTGAGCGCAAAGGGCAGCGCGAAGATGGAGTGCTCGAACTTGATCATTTCGAGCGTAAGGCGCAGGCGCTTGAGGAAAGGGGTCAAACTTCTATTTTACAGGCCCGTGCCCGAGAAAAAGCGCGGTGCGGAGGCTATCCTAAGTAAATGCGAATTCCTTCGCCCCTTCGTTGCACGCTGATCGTGCTGACCATGGGCATTCTGAGCGGCTGCACCAAGACCGACGACCCTTCAGCGGACGTCAATCTCTCCACCGTCGTCTTCCCGAACGGGACGAAGATCATCGCCGAAACGCTACGCTCGGATTTCGAAATGCGGCGCGGCATGATGTTTCGCCCCTCACTTGCGGCCGATCACGGGATGCTGTTCGTTCATCCGAAACAGGACAAGTACACGTATTGGACCTACCAGACGAAGATCCCTCTCGACATGATCTGGATCGATCGCGACCGCAAGATCGTGGAGATCCTGCCCAACTTGCAGCCGTGCACCACCAACGCGAGCCTGTGCCCTCACTATGGAGGACACTACCCGGCCAATTTTGTATTGGAGGTGAACGCGGGCGTGGCCGCGAAGAATAATCTGCAGGAAGGCGCGATCCTGGACTTCTAAGAGGAAGCGATTAGTGCACGATATAGGCGTTCAACATCGAATTACCGTAGAATTCCTGCGAGAGGAAAATAACCGGGCCGCTTGCCTGAACGCCGTAAACGCCATGGAAGATTCCGTCGGCTCCGGCGGGCAGTAGCGTGCTGTACGGCAGCAGGCCGAGAGAATCGCCCGCGTTGCGGCCCACCAGCAAATAAGCCACGGCTGCCTGCGGAGCAAGCGGCGGCAAGGGGATCGAGGCGAGCTGATTGCCCGAAAAATCGGACAAGACGATCTCCGAAGTTAACGTTGCGGTCGACGACGGATTGGTCACGGAAAATGCCGTGTACGGCGTGGTGTACGCACCTCCGACGGATACGTAGCGGTCCTCGTCCGCTGCGCCTTCGTTCAGGCTCGCGCGTGCGGAACTCGGAATGGCCGTCACGTCGAGCGCCTGCTCCTGCTCCTGCACCGTCACTTGGCCACTCGTAATGAATTGCACGGTGAGGAGCGGGGGAGGCGTGACGTCCAGGTCCGCTCCCGTGTTGGCCGTGATCGTCACCTGCATGCTGAACATGTTCGAGACGGCTCCCGCGGGCGCGGAGGCGGTGCATCCCGCGTTGAAACAGGTTTGCGAAACCACAAACAAGGACTCCGTGCCGGGCTGCAGCGTCACGGCCGGGACCGTTCCGCTGGTGTAGGTGGACGCGGGCGCACCGTTCGCACTCAACGAAATCCCGAAAAAGCCGGCATAGCCAGTGCCCAGGCTGGAATTGATTTGTGCGATTTGAAACTGCACAGGGCCGCTTGCCGCGGGACGGCTGACCAAAGCGATCACGCTCTGTGTCCCCAAGCCGGCGGCGCCCCAACCGAAGATGACGGTGCGCGAACACTGCGTGCCGGCGGGCGTGTAATTTTCGCAGTTGGCCGCGGCCGCGATCCCGGACGCGAGCAACGCGCCCAGCAGCATGAGGCGCATCGAAAGGAACACGGCAGGTTGTGTTTTCATGGCGGTTGTTTTCATGGCAGGTTCGCGATCACGGCACAATAAACGCATTCAACATGGAACTGCCGTAAAATTCCTGGGAAAGAAAGATGACGGGCCCACTGGACGCAATCACGCCATAAGTGCCGTGAAAAATCCCATCGGATCCGGCGGCGAAAGTGGTGCTCGACGGCAGCAAGCCCAGCGTGTCTCCAGGAGTTCGTCCCACCAGCAGGTAGCCGAGAGCGCCGAGCGGAGGAATCGCGGGAAGCGTAACGGCCGCGGTCAGATTCCCATTCGCGTCGTAGACGGCAATCGAAGCCGTCACCGCAGCGGTGGCGGAAGGATTGGAAACCGAAAACGCCGTATACGGCAGGTTCACGGCGGCGCCCGTGTAGACGTACCGCGCGGCGGGCGTCGCGCCTTCATCCAAGGTCGCGGCGGAAGTGGTTCTGACGGAAGCCGCATCCACCGCCTGCTCCTGCTCCTGGAATGTGACCGAGCCGTTGTTCAGGAATTGCACCGTCAGCAGCGGCAGCGGCGTGGCATCTAAATCGGCGCCGCTCGCAGCGGTCATCGTCATCAGGACACTGAACATGTTCGAGAGAAAAGGTCCCGTGAAGGCGGCGGGGATGGCGACAGTGCAGGTCGCATCAAAACAAGTCTGCGCGACGACGACTTGAGCGCCCAGTCCCGGAGCCAGGCTCACCGGAGT
>Ga0302320_10024918_pt1 | contig 11652 bp, 5 predicted proteins | sample Bog_T0_3_FD_202130 | JGI IMG/M metagenome (GOLD analysis project Ga0302320, IMG submission 202130) | Peat permafrost microbial communities from Stordalen Mire near Abisko, Sweden - Bog_T0_3 | ecosystem: Environmental > Terrestrial > Soil > Wetlands > Peat | place: Sweden: Abisko, Stordalen Mire... | reverse complement strand
GCAGGATAAGAAAAGCAGGCGGCGGATCACAGGGCTAGTTTACAACCGGGATGGCGGTAGGGGCGGAATGGCACTCCCCCGGCCCGGCAGCGTATAACGCTCAAATGGGAACCCCGGCGGCGATGGAGATGGATGCGTGGCTGCGCCAGGGCGGGCTGGTGGTCACAGCCAGCGAGCGGGCGGCGCGGGTGCGGGCACTCGCGTTCAACCGCGCGCGGCGTGCCGATGGGCTCACAGCCTGGAATGCGCCGCGGATTCAGGACTGGAACAGCTTTGTGCGGGCGGAGTGGACGACGCGCACCGTGGACGGGCGGCTGCTGCTGAACCCGGCGCAGGAGCGGGCGCTGTGGGCTGGGATTGCGGCCTCGGATGAAAGACTGGCAACGCTGCTGGAGGGTCCGCGGTACAGGCTGGCTGGGCTTGCAATGGACGCGCACAGCCTGCTGGCAAGCCACGCGCCCAGGTATCTGCGCACGGCAGCGCGGAGCGGCTGGCAGAACGACGCGGCCACCTTCAGCGGCTGGCTCGACGAGTTTGACAATCTCTGCCGGGCAGGCAATCTGCTGAGCCCGGCGCGGCTGCCACTGGAACTGCTGGCACTGCTGGAGCCTGCGGCGCAAAACGGAGCTGGGCGCGAGCGGCCGGGATTGTTGCTGGCTGGATTCGACCGCATTCTGCCTACGCAGCGGGCGGTGTTCAACGCCTGGGGCGCCTGGCGGGAGACGGAAGCAAGACCAGCGGCGGAGCTTGTTCACTTTCACCAGGCGGCGGACGAGCAGACCGAGCTGGCAGCGTGCGCGCAGTGGTGTAACGCGCGGCTTCAGGCTGATCCCGAGGCGCGGATTCTGGTGGTGACCCAGGATGCGGCCCAACGGCGGGGCGAGATGGAGCGGGCGTTCCTGCGCGCGCTGGGCTCAGCGGGGTTTGAGTTTTCGCTGGGCATTCCACTGAGCCGGGTGGGGTGGGCAGGCGCGGCATACCTTTTGCTGCGCTGGCTACGCAGCCCGATAGCCGAACAGGAGTTGGACTGGCTGTTTGGGACTGGATATGCGAGCGCGGCAGCCGCGGAACAGGCGGCGCTTGAGGCGCGGATGCGGGCTCTGCGAAGGCGCGGACTGGAGCGGCCGGAGTGGACGCTGCAGGCGTTTCTGGCTGCATTCGCCGGCGGAGCGCAGGCGAGTTCCCTCCCCTCAGCGTGGGTGGAGCGGATGCGTGCAGCACGCGGGCGGCTGGACGCGGCAGGGCCGTTGCAGAGCCCACTGCATTGGGCCGAGCTGGTTCCGGCGATGCTGGCGACGATGCGATTCGGCGAGGCCGTAGCGCTGGGAAGTGCGGAGTACCAGGCGGCGCGGCGCTGGCAGCAGGCGCTGGAGACGGCCGGTTCACTGGGCTTTGATGGGCGGCGGATAGCATGGCCGGAATTTCTATCCACGCTGGGGCGGACGCTCGATGAGACGCTGTTTGCGCCCGAGTCGCGGCAGGCGCCGATTCAGATTGCAGGGCCGGCCGAGTCTGCCGGGCTTGCGGCTAATGCGGTGTGGTTTCTGGGTGCGAGCGAGACGGCGTGGCCAGCCGCGGGGACGACGCATCCGCTGCTGCCGCCCGAGGTCCAGCGCGAGGCACAGATGCCCCACGCCAGCCCGCAATTGGATTGGGATCTGGCCCAGGCCATGACCACGCGGCTGCTGGCTTCTGCTGCTGAAGTCCACTTCAGCTATGCGCGGCAAGTGAAGGGCACGGAGGCCAGGCCATCGCGGCTGATTACGCAGATCGCGGGATCGCCTGGGTCACTGAGCAACGCTGCGCAAGCTGATGCCGGGCCACGGACAACGATCGTTGCGGACTTCAGCCGGATCGAATACCCGCCGGGCAAGGTGGAAGGCGGAGCGGCTGTGCTGACGGCGCAATCGCTATGCGCCTTTCAAGGCTTTGCCACAGCACGGTTGGGCGCGAAGGGATGGGAGCCTGCTCAGGCCGGGTTGACGGCAGCGCAGCGCGGGCAGCTTCTGCATGCGGTGATGCATGCGGTGTGGGGAGGGGGCGAATACGGCATCCGCACCCACGCCCAACTGAAGGCGCTTGCCGGCCGCGAGGCATGGGTTCGCGACCATGTGGAGCGGGCCTGCGCGGAGGCGTTGCCGGCGGGCGTTCGCGAGCGCATGCCGGCGGGCTATCTGGAGCTCGAACAGAGGCGGCTCACGCGTCTGGTGACGGCATGGCTGGAGTATGAGACTGCGCGCGTGCCGTTTACCGTAATCGAAACCGAGGACAAGCGGACAGTGATGCTGGAGGGGCTGGCGTTTGACCTGCGGCTTGACCGGCTGGATCAACTCCATGACGAGTCGGTGTTGGTGATTGATTACAAGACGGGCGATGTGAAGCCGAAAGTGTGGGAGCTGGACCGGCCAGAGGATGTACAGCTGCCGCTCTACGCGGGGTTTGCTCTCGGCGACCATCAGCTTGTCGGCGGGTTGGCGTTTGCCAAGGTACGCGCCGGCGAACTGAGCTTTGCGGGGCACGTGGGCGATGCGGTTGGCACACTGCTGCCGGATTTGGGGCGCACCAGCGCATTGGTCAAGCGACCGTTTGGCGCCGAGATGCTGGATGCGTGGAAGGAGTCGATTGTGCAGCTGGCGAGGGATTTTCGCGCCGGCCGCGCCGAGCTGGACCCGCGCGATTATCCGAAGACATGCGAGCGCTGCGGACTGCAGAATCTTTGTCGCATCCATGAAAACGCTGCGGCCGGCGACGGCGACGACGAAGCGGATGAGGAAGAAGCCGATGCGTAAGAACGTGGCGCAGGCAGCGCCTCCGGATCAACACGCACGGGACCGGGCGCTCGATCCGTCGCGCTCGATTCTTGTGCAGGCTCCGGCCGGTTCGGGCAAGACGACACTGCTGACCGAGCGGTTCCTCACGCTGCTGGCCAGGGTCGACGAGCCGGGTGAGGTGGTGGCGATCACGTTCACCAACGCGGCGGCGGCGGAGATGCGCAATCGCATTCTCGACGAGCTGCGCGCCGATGAGCCCACGCCGCTGGCGCAACGGGCTCTTGACCACTCGCTTGCGCGGGGATGGAGGCTGCTGGATCTGCCGGCGCAGCTGCGCATCTCGACGATTGACTCGTTTTGCCGGGAGCTGGCGCTACAGCAGCCGCTGCTGTCCGGGCTGGGCGGTGGGATGGAGGTTGCCGAGCAGCCGGCGGAGCTCTACCGGAGCGCCGCGCGGAGGACGATGGAGGAGATTGGCCGGCCCGGTTCAGAGGTCTGTGCGGCGCTGGAATTGCTGCTGAGCTGGCGCGACAACAGCTGGCAGGAGCTTGAAGACCTGCTGGTGGAGATGCTGGGCAAGCGCCACCAATGGATGCAGGATTTTGTTTTCAGCCGCGATACCGACTGGGAAGGTTTGCGCGCACGGCTGGAGCGGCCGTTTGCCCATGCGGTGCGCGACGGGCTGACCCTGGTGAGCCGGCTGCTCGATGAAGAAGAGGGCACGCGCGAGGAGGCGCTGCGATTGGCGCGGTTTGCCTGCTTGCGGATGGACGGCCAGTTGCACGGCGAACTGGCCGAGCTGGCGGAGTTGCCCAGCGCACCGTTTGCAACCGCAGATGCAATTGAGGAGGGGCGCGAGGCATTTACCGGTCTTTGCGAACTGCTCTTGACGAAGGAAAATAGGTTCCGCAAGAGCATCAACAAGAGTCTGGGGTTCCCGGCGGAGTGCACAGCAGAGAAGGGGCAATTTGCTGCGCTGATTGCGCGCATGGCCGCCGTTGCGGGCCTCGATGCCGCGCTGGGAGCTGTGCGCCAGCTGCCGCCGGCAGGCTATCCAGAGGATGACTGGGAGATTTTACGGGCGTGCTTCACACTGCTGCGGCACGCGGCTGTGCAGCTCAAAGTGGCGTTTGCCGAATTCGGCAGAGTGGACTTTGTGGAAGTGGCGCAGATTGCCGAGGGCGTATTGAAGGGCGAGGACGGCGACCCCACGGATGCGGCTCTCGCCGTTGCGGAGGGCATCCGGCACCTGCTGGTGGACGAGTTCCAGGACACCAGCCGACGCCAGCACCAGCTGCTGGGCAGCCTGATTGGCGCATGGGATGATCGCAGCGGGCGCACGCTGTTTGCGGTGGGCGATCCGATGCAATCAATCTACTTTTTCCGCGATGCGGATGCGGAGCTGTTCGGGCGGGTGAAGAAGATTGGATTGGAGATCCCCAACTCCGAGCCGCTCCGCCTGGATTTTGTTGCGCTCACGGCCAACTTTCGCACCGCGCCGCCGCTGGTGGAGCAACTGAACGAGACGTTCACAAATGTGTTTGCTGAAGATGACGGGAGCGGGGTGCGGTTCTCTGCTGCGGACCCGGCGCGCGTTGTCGACCAGAAAGCGGACCTGCCATTCCGGCTGAACGTTGCGTTTGTTCCCGTCCGTGCGGGTTGGTCGCGACTCGCAGCCAACGCGCAGGAACAGGTTGATGCGGCGAAGACTGCGCAGATCGAGCAAATCGTCGAGTTGATTGGCTCGCAGCAGAGCCGGGTGGCCGCGGCTCGTACGGCAGGCGAGAAGTACCGAGTCGCCGTGTTGGCGCGCACACGGGCATCGCTCGTTCCCATTGCGGCGGCGCTGCGCGAGGCGTCGATTCCCTTCCGCGCCGTGGATCTGGAGCAACTGGCCGAGCGGCCGGAGGTGCGGGACGCGCTGGCGCTGAGGCGCGCGTTGCTCAACCGCGAGGATCGCGTGGCGTGGCTGGGCGTGCTGCGCGCGCCGTGGTGCGGGCTAACACTCGCCGATCTGCACCGGCTCATCAGCGCGGACGATGCAACGCTGCTGGCGCGGCCGGTGCCTGACCTGCTGGCCGAGCGGCTTGGCTTATTGAGCAATGAGGGAAGGATTGCCGCAGAGCGGGTTCTGGCAGCTGTTACCCAGGCGTCGGCGCTGCGCGCGAACCTTGCCACAGCCTCGGCTGGCACGATGCTGGAGCAGATCTGGCTGAGCCTGGGCGGCGCGGACTGCTGCGACCGGACGGCGCGCGCGAATCTCGATCTGCTGTGGAGCTGCCTGGACCGGCTGCCCGCAGGCGAGCAGGACCTGCTGGGACCGGCGCTGACAACTGCGCTGGACAGGCTGACGGCACTGCCCGATCCCGCTGCGTCGAGCGATGCTGGCGTGCAGCTGATGACCATCCACAAGTCGAAGGGGCTGGAGTTTGAGGTTGTCATTGTCCCCGACCTGCATGCGAAGACGCGGGGCGCGAGCAAGAAGCTGCTGTCGTGGCTGGAGCGCGGCGTTGATCCGGGCCGGGATGATCCGGACAGTGGGGTCAACGCGTCCGATGCGGGCGCGATTACCGAATTTCTGATCGCGCCTCTGCCCTCCAAAGGCACGGATTCCGGCCAGGCGAAGCTGTGGGTGGACCGCGTTTACCGCGAGCGCGAGTCGCAGGAGATGCGGCGAATTCTCTACGTGGCTGCAACACGGGCGCGCGACGAGCTGCATCTGTTTGCCCGCGCCAATTACAAGATCGACGCCAGCGGCGAGCTGACCCTGGCCGAGCCTGCCGGGAGCCTGCTGAAGACGGCGTGGCCGGGCCTGGAGACCGACGTACGCGCGCAGTTCGACGCGTGGAAGACTGCGCGGCAAGGAGAGACGGCGGCAAGTGCGGAGACGGACGAATCCATTGAGAGCATCGCTGCTGCTGGTGAGCTGATTGTGATGCAGCCTCCACGGCCGACACTGCTGCGGCGTCTCCCAGCGGATTACACGGCGCCGCCGTCGCCTGCGTTGGCTGCGCAAGCGGCCTCAGTTGGCCTGCGCGAGGCAGGGGCTTCGCGGCTCTACGCGCGGCACGAGGGCGGAGCGGTTTCGCGCGCGCTGGGCGTTGCGGTGCACACGCTGTTTGAAGAGCTGGCCCGGCTGCGGGTTTCGGCGGATTGGGATACAGCCCGTGCGGCGCTCAAGAGCTTTGAACCACGCATTGCGGCGCAGGTGCGGGCCACCGGCGTTGCCCCGGCGCAGGCAGCGCGTGTTGCCGCGGATGCACTGCGGCTCACGCTCTCTGCAGCCGAAGACCCCATTGCCCAGTGGACTCTCGCGCCCCACAACGCGGCGGAGAGCGAAGCGAGCTGGACCGGAGTTGTCGACGGCGCGCTCACCAGCGTGCGCGTGGACCGTGTGTTTCGCGCCGGCCTCGAGCCGCTCTCGCATGGCACGGCAGCATGGTGGATTGTCGATTTGAAGACGGCCCACGCCGCCGATTTGGATTCTGCTGCGGCACTTCCGGAGCTGCGACGGCTGTTTGCACCGCAGCTACAGGCCTATGCGCGGATTCTGCGCAACCTGCATGGTGCGGACGCGGTGATTCGCGCGGGACTGTATTATCCACGCATGCTGGCGCTTGACTGGTGGGCATTATAAATCGCGGTTGTCGACGCCCAGACCGATGGCGCGCATCAGCTCGAGGGCGTTGCTGGTCTTGACCACGCCTGGCTTCAGCTTGTAGTCGAAGATGAGCTGGCCGGCTTCGAAGCGGTCTTCAAAATGACAATTCACAGCGCGGACGCCCATCGAATCCGGAATGCGAGTGAGGGCCAGATCGTGGGTGCTGACGATGCCGATGGCGTTGCGCTCCATCATGCTGCGCACGATGAACTCGCTGCCTGCGAGACGATCGTGGGAGTTGGTGCCGCTGAGAAGTTCGTCGAGGAGAAACAGCACCGGCAGCGGGCCGCGTGTCAACTCCGTGATGAGCTTGATGCGATGAATTTCCGCATAGAAACGGGAGACGCCGCCGGAGAGCGAATCGAGAACACAGATGGATGCAGCGACGGTGAGCGGCGTCATCCGTAGCCGCGCGGCGCGCACCGGAGCGCCGCACTGGGCCAATACCGCATTCACGCCCACGCTGCGGATGAAGGTGCTTTTGCCGCCCATGTTGGGGCCGCTGAGGATGATGAGCTGCAGGCCATCGCCGAGTTTGAGGTCGTTGCGCACGGCTTTGGCGGCGGGCAGCAGGGGGTGGGCCATCTGCTCGGCATCGAAGACGGCATGATGCGCTTCTTGAGGAACAACGAACTCCGGAAAAACGTCGGCTGGATGTTCGTAGGCGTAGCCGGCCAGTGCGGTCAGGGCTTCCAGTTCGCCCACGGCGCGGAGCCAGGCGCGAATGGCGGGACCGAACTCCTGCTGCCAGCTCTCGGCGGCAAAGGTGAGCTGCGCGCTCCAGAAAAGCACCATGTCGAGGGGGCGCAGAAACAGGCTGTGGCGGGCGCGGATGTATTCGACCAGGCGCGCCAGGCGGCGAATGGCCGCGGAGGGAGGGATGCCATCGCGCGACAGCGAGGACTTGAGGGTGACGAGGCGCGGAGCTTGAAACGGCTCCTTTTCAGCCAGGCCGAGAATGCCGGAGAGCAGCGCAAGATTGTCGGCCACGCGCTCCAAAGCTTCAGCCGCCGGCTCCAGGCGCTTGTGCAACCGGTGCGCCCAGGCAACGTTGAGCAGCGTTGCCAGGATCACCGGGTCGGGGATGCGCCAGACGATCCAGACGATGAGGCAGAGCAGCCACAGGGCGGCCAGCATGCTGGTGACAATCCGCGTGGTGCGATGAGAAAAGACAGGCGCCCGCTCGCCCCAGGCGGCCAGCGGCTCGGAGTGCAGGCCCTGGCGGACGGTTTCGCCCAGGCAGAAAAGCTGCTCGCGAAAGCTGATGCGGCCTTCGAGATCGCGGACCGCAGCCTGGCGACCGAGAACCTCGTCGACGGGCGCAGCGGCAAGCAGCCATGCGGCGAGGGTCTGTTCGCCGGCGCGGGTGCGGGCAGTGGAGAGCAGCTCGAAGAGCGAACCTGCGCCGAAGAGGTCGAGATCGCGCGCGTAGGGATGGAGCGGATCGAGAAAACGCTCGCCGCTCTCGCCGGTTCCTGCCCACCGGTCTTCCAGACGGGCCATGCCGCGCTCATAGAATCCGATGGCGCGGGCGCGGATGCGCAGGCGGGCAAGAACCTTCTCATGGAGAACGGCCAGGATCAGGAATGCGACGACGGCGGCGAGCAGAAACTCCAGATGGCGGAGGAAGTGGAGGAAGAGCAGCGCGGCAACAAGAGCGACGGCGGCAAGGGTGAGCTTGCAGTAGCCGAGCAGGCGTTCGTGTCGGCTCTCGGCGGTCTGCTCGAGGTTGAGCGCGTGCAGGCGGCGGCTGTACACGTCTGCGGGAGTGGCGCCAGTGCTGGCTCTTTCCGTGCTGGGTTCGTCTGTGCTCATTGCCTTCTGCGCTGCTCCCATTCAAGACTAGAGCATCGGCATGGGTTCAGGCAGCGTAGGCAGAGTTCAGCTGGCCACAGCCGGGTGGCTGGCTTCGTGGATCTGGCGGGCGCGGTCGAGGGCGGCCTGGACGTTGAGCATGATGTTCTCGCGGCCCACGCGGTCCTGAAAGCGGGTGCCCTCTAAGAGGCGCGAGGGCTGCTGCATGGCGCCGCAGAGCAGCAGGGCGCGGCCGGACTCGTGCAGGCGCCTGGCGAAGGACTCAATGGCGTGGATGCCGGTGGCGTCGATGGCGGTCATGTTGCGCAGGCGCAGGATCACGACCGGCTCAAAGGCTTCAATGTTGGCCGAGGCCTCAACCAGTTTTTCCGTGGTGCCAAACAGGAAGGGTCCATGAATGCGCAGCAACGAGACGTAAGGCGGCAAGATGCGGCCTTGCAGCACGTGGGGCAGGCCGTCGCGGATGTAGTCGTCGGTGACGGGAACGACGGTGGTGGTTTCGGCGATGCGGTAGATGTAGATGAGCGCGGCCAGCGACATGCCAACAGCCACAGCGACGGTCAGATCAGCAAAGACGGTGAGCCCGAAGGTGACGAGCCAGACCGAGATGGCCGGCAGGTCGAGTTGAAAGATGGCGCCGATCTCGTGCCACTCGCCCATGTTGTAGGCCACCACAAACAAGACTGCGGCCAGCGTGGCCAGCGGGATATAGCTAGCCAGGGGCGCGGCCACCAGCAGAATGAGCAGCAGCGTGGCTGCGTGGATGATGCCGGCCACGGGCGACCGCGCGCCGGAGCGGATGTTGGTGGCGGTTCGGGCGATGGCGCCGGTGGCTGGGATACCACCGAACAGCGGGGAGATGATGTTGGCCACGCCTTGCGCGACGAGCTCGACGTTGGGGTTGTGCCGGTCGCCGGTCATGCCGTCCGCCACCACCGCGGAGAGCATGCTTTCCAGAGCCGCCAGCAGGGCGACGGTAAAGGCCGAAGGGATGAGCGGGAGAATGTGCTCGGAGTGAAAGTTGGGCCATGCAAAGGGCGGAAAGCCGCGCGGAATGCCGCCAAACTTGCTGCCGATGGTCTCAACCGGAAGATGGAAGACAACTGCAATGCCAGTCGAAACCAGCAGCGCGACGATCGAGGGCGGCACGCGACGAGTGAGGCGCGGCAGAAGAAGGATAATGGCCAGTGCGCCCAGCCCGAGGCCGAGTGCGGCCGGGTTCAGGCTGGAGAAATGTGCGGCAAGCAGGCGGATGCGCGGCAGAAACTCGCTGGGCACGGCGCCGGTGCGCAGGCCGAAGAAGTCTTTGATCTGCGTGGAGGCGATGAGGATGGCGATGCCGTTGGTGAAGCCGATGACCACCATACGCGGAATGAAGCGCACGGCCGCGCCGAGACCGGTGAGGCCCATCAGCAAGAGCAGAATGCCGGCCATAACGGTGACCATGGCCAGGCCGCTCATGCCGAAGCGCACCACGATGCCGGCGACGATCACGACGAAGGCGCCCGTGGGTCCGCCGATCTGGGTGCGTGAGCCGCCCAGCGCGGAGATCAGGAAGCCGGCGACCACCGCGGTATAGAGGCCGGCCTGCGGAGTGACCCCTGAGGCGATGCCGAAGGCCATGGCCAGCGGCAGCGCCACCAGGCCCACGGTTAGGCCGGCCAGAAGATCGTGCAGAAACATGGATGCGGAATACGCCCGTAAGGCCAGAATCGACTTGGGCAGGTTCGGATTGCTTATGGACATTGAATTTGTAATTAGTTTACGCGCATCCGCACACGAGCGATGTGATGCGGGCCGGCGCGCGTGGCCGGGGGGTGCGATTGCGGGACTGACAATGTCCCAAGTCCAAGGTGGATTTTGTTGAAGGCGGATGAGATAGCGCAGATAGGACATCCGGATTAGAGGAACCTCAGATGGACGTTGGCGATGGTTCCTGCTGCAAGGCTTTGGCGAAGATCAACGCTTCTGTGCCTTGGCCGTAGTAGTCTGCGCGGCGTCCATGGGCCTGATAGCCGCTGCGTTGGTAGAGGCGGATGGCAGGGTCGTTGCGGGCATCGACGTGGAGCCAGATCACCGCGGCCCCGGCTGCGCAGGCGGAGCGCTCGATATGGCGCATCAATTCCTCGCCGACGCCCTGGCCGCGCGCTTGCGCCAGGACTTCAATGGTCTGGATGTAGGCTGAGGGCTCCGCGGTATCGAGAGTCCACTCGACGATTGCGAAGCCGCGGATCTGCGCATGGTCTTCAGCAATCCACGTGGCTGCTTGGGGCTGGGCGATGAGGCGGCGCATGGTTGCGCGGCTGAAGCGATGCGGCGGATGAAAGCAGAGCTCTTCGAGGGCGTACAGCGCAGCAAAGTCATCCGGCTGGTAGAGACGGTAGAGCACAGGCCCACTGTATCGCACCGAGGCGCCGCGTGCATTCAGATGGTCGGGCGACTCCGTATCCCCGCGCCGCCGAGGTTTCCCAGGTCTCATCCGCCGCGGCGGACGAGACCTGGGGCACCCAATTCCGTACGAGATCAGGAAGCGGGAACCTAGACCTTGGCTTCGAGGTCGGCGATGACGTCGAAGAAGCGCTGGTCGAGGCGGCGGTTGGTGGCGATGGCTTCCTTGATGGTGATGTCGGTGATGTCCAGGCCCTTGAGCACGGCGATGCGACCCCACTTCTGGTCGTGCACCATGTCGATGGCGTGCAGGCCGTAGCGCTGGCCCAGGGTGCGGTCATAGGCCGTGGGTACGCCGCCGCGCTGAGTGTGGCCCAGGTTGACGGAGCGGGTCTCGAAGCCGGTCTTCTTCTCGATCAGGCTGGCTAGCGCTTCGCCGATGCCGGACAGGCGCGCGTGACCGAAGGAGTCCACTTCCTTGGAGCCGATGACCTGGCCCACTTCAGGCAGATGACAGCCCTCGGCAACGACAACAACGCCGTAGTGCTTGCCGTGGTCGTAGTTGTACTTCAAGAGCGCGCAGACGTGGTCGATGTCGATGTCTTTTTCCGGAACCAGGATCACGTGCGCGCCGCCGGCGACGCCGGAGGCATAGGCGATCCAGCCGGCATCGCGGCCCATCACTTCGACGACGATCACGCGGTTGTGCGAGTCGGCGGTGGTGTGAATGCGGTCGATGGCCTCGGTGGCGATCATGACCGCGGTGTCAAAGCCGAAGGTGGTGTCGGTGCCGTTGATGTCGTTGTCGATGGTCTTGGGCACACCGACCGAAGGCACGCCGTTCTCGCTCAGAAAGAGGGTGACCGATTGCGTGTCGTCGCCGCCGAGGGCGATCAGCGCGTCAATCTTGTTCAGCTTCAGAACTTCCTGCACCTTCTCAATGCCGCCAGGAATCTTCTTCACGTTAGTGCGTGAAGAGTGAAGGATGGTTCCGCCCTTCAGCTGAATACCATCGAT
>Ga0302320_10024917_pt1 | contig 11652 bp, 9 predicted proteins | sample Bog_T0_3_FD_202130 | JGI IMG/M metagenome (GOLD analysis project Ga0302320, IMG submission 202130) | Peat permafrost microbial communities from Stordalen Mire near Abisko, Sweden - Bog_T0_3 | ecosystem: Environmental > Terrestrial > Soil > Wetlands > Peat | place: Sweden: Abisko, Stordalen Mire... | reverse complement strand
CGCGCGATGGCAAGTCGGTCACGCTGACTATTGCTCCCTCCGGCTACATCGGCCACAAGCCGCACGACCTGCATTTCTTTGCCGACGACAATTACGTCGCCTACGAACTGCCGCAGGCCGTCAAGGGAGACGGAAAGAGAGGGTTTGTCATGACACTGGCAATCTCCCCGGACGGCCCCAAGAATCAGCCCCGGTTGACTGGCGTCCTGACCGCGGAGAACGGCTGGCTGCCAAGCGGCTCCCTTCCCGGACTGCGCGTGGATGTCGCATTTGGGTCGGCCACGCCGGAAGTCGCCGCGGCTCCGGGAGCCGTGCCTCCCCCGGGTGCGTCCGACGCTCCCGTCAGGGGAGGTCTTGCGGGCACCCTCCTCCTCGCCTTCGTCGGAGGGCTGATCCTGAACCTCATGCCGTGCGTCTTTCCCGTGCTTGGGATCAAGATCCTGGGCTTTGTGGGCCAATCCGGGACGGATCGGAACAAGGTCGTGGCGCACGGCCTTGTCTTCACGCTGGGGGTTCTGGTCTCATTCTGGGCACTGGCGGGTTTGCTGATCGCGCTGCGCGCGAGCGGCGACCAGCTCGGCTGGGGGTTCCAGTTGCAGTCGCCGGGATTCATTTTCTGCCTTGCCGCCGGGATGCTGGTTTTCGCCCTCAATCTCAGCGGGGTGTTCGAGTTTGGGCTGTCGGCGACGGGAGTCGGCTCCGGATTGCAGATGAAAACGGGCCTTTCAGGCTCATTTTTTACGGGAGTGCTGGCAACGCTCGTCGCCACACCCTGCAGCGCGCCCTTTCTCGCCCCGGCGCTCGGCGCGGCCCTTGCTCTATCGGCCGTCCAGTCGCTAGCGGTATTCACCGCAATCGCCGTTGGGCTTTCGACACCCTATCTCCTGCTCTCTGCATTCCCGGGTGCCGTGAAGCTGCTCCCCCGGCCGGGAGCATGGATGGAGAGCTTCAAGCAATTCATGGCGTTTCCGCTGTATGCCACCGTCGGCTATTTGTCTTGGGTGCTGGCCGGACAGGTGACGGAGAGCGGCCAGCTTGCGGCTGTCTTTGGCCTCGTGCTGGTCGCGATGGGAGTCTGGGTTTACGGGCGCTGGCACGGTGCCGGAGCCTCCGCGGGCCGGGCGCGTTTCGGCCTGATCGCTGGTCTCGGACTTGTTGCCTTCGGGACCTGGACCGGCTGGCCGCAGGCGCCGGCGCCGACCGACGTGGTCTGGGACAAATGGAGCCCGGAAACGGTTGCGACGCTGCGGTCGGCTGATCGGATGATCTATGTCGACTTCACGGCGAGGTGGTGCGCCACGTGCCAGGCGAACAAGCGGCTGGTCTTTCACTCGGCGGAGGTTCTGCGCACTTTCCGGGATGAGCACATCGCCACCCTGCGGGGCGATTGGACCAACCGGGATCCCCAGATCACGGCCGAACTGACGAAATACAACCGCAGCGCCGTGCCGTTTGATCTTATCTGGATCCCGGGCAACGCGGACCCGGTGATCCTGCCGGAGTTGCTCACGCCGGAGACCGTGCTGAGCGCTCTCCGCGAAAAGACCTCGCGGGTCGGGAGATAGATTTTCAATGCAGACCAAGAGCCTTCCCGTGCAATCGCGACCGGCGTTCCCGCCGGTGCTTTCGGCCATCGGCAACACGCCCCTTTTTCCGCTTTTTTTTAAGGATTCGGGCAGCACAATTTACGCCAAGGCTGAGTTTCTCAATCCGTCGGGATCGATCAAGGACCGGCTGGCGCTGTGCATTGTCGAGGACGCGGAGCGGCGGGGACTCCTCGGACCCGACTCGCTGATTCTGGAATGCACGAGCGGCAACACCGGAATTGCGCTCGCCATGGTCGGGGCGGCCAAGGGCTATCGCGTCAAAATACTCATGAGCGACACCGCCAGCGTCGAACGCCAGTATCTGATCCGGCAGTTTGGCGGCGAGGTCCAGTTGTTCAAGGCCGTCAAGGGGTATGCGACCGGAATTGATATGTCGGTCGCCATGGCTGCGGAGGATCCGCGCATCTTCCTGCCCCGCCAGTTCGAGAACCCCCTCAATGCCCTTGATCACACCTTGCACACAGGCCCTGAGATTCTTGCCCAGATGGGCGGACGGGTGGATGCGTTTGTGGCGGGCTACGGAACCGGTGGAACTCTGGTCGGAGTGGCCCGAGCCCTGCGCTCGGCCAATCTGTGCGTTCGGATTATTGCGATGGAGCCTGCGGAGGCGGCAATGCTCTCCGGAGAGTGTCCGTGCTGCCATTTGATCGAGGGCGTTGCCGGCGGCTATGTCCCGCCGCTGCTTCGCGAGGTGAAGCTCGACGGCTCGCTCAAGGTGAGGAGCGCTGATGCGATCGCCATGACGCGCCGGCTCAGCCGTGAATTCGGGCTCTTGGTCGGCACTTCGAGCGGAGCCAATGTCGCGGCGGCGCTGCAAGTCGCGGGCGAACTCGGCCCCGAGGCGCGGGTCGTCACCGTCCTCTGCGACCGGGCTGAACGGTACTATTCGACAAAGCTTTTCGCTTGAAACCGGGTTTTCAATTTGCGGGTCCATGTCCTCGGACGTAATCTCGGCATAACCCTCAAAGTACGATAGTCTGGTCCACCATGAAAAAACTCCACATCGCAGCAAATGTCCTGCTCGCGGCCGCCGCTGGCCTTACGGCGTCCTTGAGCGTCGCCCCCATGGCCGCCGCCGCCGAACCCTACCATATTCTCGCAACGACGCAGATTCCTGCCGTCGGCGGGATTGACTATGTCACTGCGGACAGTGCCAACCGCCGGGTCTATGTCGCCTGCGGCAATGTGGTCAGCGTATTCGACCTCGATACGTACAAGCTCGCCGGCAGTCTGCCCAACGCGTCCGGGCATGGCGTGGCGGTCGATCCGGAGGCCCACACCGGCCTTGTCTCCGGCAATCCCGCGATTCTTTTCAACACCCAGACCCTCGAACAGATCAAGACCATCCCCTCACCGGGTGCGGACGGCTATCTCTTCGATGCCCTGACTCACCACTTCTTCATTCTCAGCCACCGCGCGCCGAACCTCCGCGTGTTCGATTCCCGGGATGGCTCCGTCGTCGGCACGGTGGACGCCATCGGCCCGGACGGCGCCAATGCCGCCGTCGAGCAGGGCGCCACGGACGGCGAGGGACACCTGTATTTTGACGTGGAGAACCAGCACCACATAGCTGTCGTCGATGCCAACACGCTCAAGGTCACCGGGCATTTCGACTTGGGCGAGAAAGGCGGCGCGCCGGCGGGCCTGGCCATCGATGCCAAGAACCACATTCTCTTTGCGATGTGCCGGGGGACCAATGGTGGCACGCCCACCTGCGTCATCCTGAGCGCGGTCGACGGCAAGGTCATCACCACCTTGCCCTTGGCGGGCGGCAGCGACGGCGCCGCTTTCAATCCCAACACCATGGAGGCGTTCAGTTCGCACGGCAACGGCACCCTTACCGTCATCAAGGAAAACAGCCCCACGGACTTTGTCGTGGAAGACACCGTGCAGACAAAATCCGGCGCCAAGACCTGCACGTTGGATACCAATACCAATCGTGTGGTTGTTATCACCCGGGAACCCGCTCCGAAGCCCCCGGGGAGCCCTCCGGTTGCGGTCGCTGCTCCCGCGCCAGCCCCCGCTCCGGAAGCGCCAGCGCCCGGCCAGCAGGACGCCGGCCGGGGCAGACGGCGCGGCCCGAGCGGCCCGCAGATCCTCGACGTCATATTTATTGGGCGGTAAGCAGCTTGTCGCAAGGCGGCGGCGCGCCGTGAATGGCGTGCCGCTCTTTTTGGGGCGCGCCCGGATTCAGGCGCGCCACCGAACAACCGGGTGTCCAGGGCTGCCTGTAGGACGAATGGTCCCGGGTTGACGGAACACGGCCGAGGGGCTTCATGTCGCCATGTGCCTGATGCTCCATCTTTGGCTCGCGGACGTACTTTCGCCGATTTCCATGCCGGGCAAATCAGGATGCATGGCGGAGGCCGGCTGACCGGGCACTCATGGATCGCAGGTTGATCATCGCTGGCGGCGGGATCGGCGGAACGGCGGCTGCGTTGGCGCTGCGCCGGGCCGGATTTGATGTCACGCTTTACGAGCGGGCCGCGGCCTTCACCGAGGTGGGCGCGGGAATGAGCCTTTGGCCAAACGCCACGCATGTCCTCGAGACCTTGGGAGTCCTCGAGCAACTCATGTCTGTTGGCGAACCGTTTGCCCGCTTCAACCTCTTGAAGCCGGACGGCCGGACGATTTCGGCCGTGGACATGGGCGGCTATGCCACGCCGTGCCTTTGCCTTCATCGCGCGGATCTCCATCAGTGCCTGCGCGATCGCCTGCCGGCCGGCAGCCTTGAGGTCGGCCAAAGGCTGTTCTCCTTCGCGGATGACAAAGCCGGGGTCACTGCACGGTTCGCCAGTGGCCTCGAAGTCTGCGCCGACGGGTTGATCGGGGCCGACGGAATCAACTCTGTTGTCCGGGCCCAGCTTCACGGAACAGTCCCTCCCATCTACCGCGGCTACTGCATCTGGCGGGGCATAGCCCAATTCAGCGATGGGATTATCCGGGGGCATATCAGCGAAACCTGGGGCGCCGGGCAGAGATTTGGCATCCTGCCAATGGGCGGCGGGCGCATCTGCTGGTACGCTACCCGAAACGGTCCGGCTTCGCAGCCGGATGCGCCAGAGGGCCGCAAGGAGGAGGTGCTTGGACTCTTCAGGGACTGGCATCATCCAATCCCCGCGCTGATCGAGGCAACGGAACAGGCGGCGATCATGAAGAACGACGCCCAGGATCGCCCGCCGCTGCCAAGTTGGGGCGTTGGGCACGTCACCCTCCTCGGGGACGCCGCCCATCCCATCACCCCAAATGTGGGCCAGGGAGCCTGCATGGCCATTGAAGATGCAGCGTGCCTCGCCAAGAGCATGCTGGAGGCGCCGAACGTGGACGAAGGTTTCCGTGCGTACGAGGCGATGAGAAAGCGCCGAACCGCGTTCGTTGGCCGTCAGTCGCTTCGCATCGGCGCCATAGGGCAATGGGAGAATCGGTGGATCGTCGCGGGGCGCAATCTTGTCACCCGCCTGGTGCTGTCGCACGCGGCGCAGATGCGGTTCAACGCCGTTTACTCCTACAAAGGCTAGAAACCAGTCCCCCGGTGAAACACTTCGACGGGAGGAGATTCTTTTACCCTGGAGACACATCGGAACGCGGGTTCCGGAATCTCCTGAAATGGCGATTGACAAGCAGTCCCGCCCCTTGGCCGAAGCGCGTGCCGGTCGAGCCCGCAATCCTGCCCCCGGCACCGGCATCCGGCGCCACGATCACCTGGATCGGGCACTCGACGTTTCTGATTCGCACCCGGGAGACGGCGTGGCTGACGGACCCGGTCTTCTCCGAGCGGATCGGCCCGATCCGGGGGTGGGGGCCCAGGCGGGTAGTACCCCCGGCCCTGGCGTTTGAGGCCCTGCCGCCCATCGACGGCATCCTCCTCAGCCACGATCATTACGATCACTGCGACCTGCCGAGCCTCCGGGCGTTCGCGCGGGCCGGTGGAGCGTCGCGGATTTCGGCAGCGGTGACGCCGCTCAACTACGCCTCGCTGCTCCCCGCCTACAGCGATGCCGGAACACTGGTCGAATTGGATTGGTGGGATTCGTGGGACGGTCCGGGCGGTTCAGCCGTGCAACTCGTGCCCGCGCGGCACTGGTGCCGCCGGCGGATTGCCGGCACCAACGAACGACTTTGGGGCGGGTACTACCTGCGGGCCGGAGGCCGGTCCATCTATTTCGCCGGCGATTCCGGCTTTGACGGGAAACTCTTCCAGGAAATCAAGGACAGGTGCGGGCCGCCTGACCTTGCGCTGATTCCGATAGGCGCCTACGAGCCGCGCTGGTTCATGCGCGAAGCGCACATGAACCCGGCCGAGGCGGTCGGGGTGCACGGCATCGTCGGCTCCCGCCTGAGCATTGCGATGCACTGGGGTACTTTCCACCTCACCGACGAGGCGCGGGAAGCCCCGCCCTTGGCCCTGGCAGCGGCCCTGGCTGAGGCGCGCGTTCCCGCGGATGCATTCCGGGTCCTTCCCTTCGGCGGCTCGGTCACCGTCTGAGTTGGTTGGAGTCCTCAACTGGAAAGACAAGCTCGGGGTTTCCCCGGAAAGCGTGCTGGGGCGGCCTTTCAAAACACACCACTGCCCCTAAGAGGTCAGGCTTGCCAATTCCCGTCCGAAGGGCGTCATTCGCCCAATCCGAATGTTATGCACCGCCCATTCCTCCACTCCTTCACCTATCGGTCCGCAACCCTGGGTCTTGCGGCGCTGCTTCTAGCCGCTGGAGCCACCGCCGCCCCGAGGCGCAAGGTGATCATCGATCAGGACGCCTTTGGCGGACTCAACCTCCAGCCCATCCTTCTTCTCATCCAGTCGCCCGAGGTCGAGGTGGTCGGCATCACCGTGGAGAGCGGCGATGGCTGGCAGAAGGAGAATGTGGCGCAAACCTTGCGGATGCTGGAGTTGATCGGCCGCACCGACATACCTGTCGCCGCCGGGGCGACCTACCCCCTGGTCAACTCCGAGGAGGAGACGGCCCGGTGGGAGACGCTGTACGGCAAGCTACCGTACAAGGGCGCGTGGATGCGGGTCTGGCCGGACTACAACACGGTCAACCGGCCGCACTACCATCCGGCCGACGAGGTGCCGCCCCTGAAGGAGGGAAATCCGACGACCCTGCCCGTGCCGGAGGTTGCCGCCGAGTTCCTCGTGCGCAAGGTCCGGGATTTTCCCGGCCAGATCTCGATCATCGGCATGGGGCCGTTCACCAACCTCGCCCTGGCTGCGAAGATCGACGAGCGCTTCGCCGCCGGCGCGAAGGAACTGTGGATCATGGCCGGCTGCTTCAACCCCAACACCGCCAAGGTCGACGAATTCTCGATGCAATTCATCCACAGCCCCCGGGGCGAGTTCAACGACCGCTGGGACCCGGAGGCCGCCCGCATCATGCTGCATGCGCCCTGGAAGAAGATCACCGTTGTGCCGACCGACGCGACCGTCGACACCAAGCTGACGCCCGCCCTGGCCCGCGAGGCGTCCGGGGGCGATTCGCCGGCGGCGCGCTACCTTGCCCGCTGCGGGCAGACGGGTTTCCCGATGTGGGATGAAACGACAGCGGAAGCCTGGCTCGACCCATCCCTGATCCGGCACTCCGACCGCCTCGCGATGGACGTCGTCATCGACCACGGGCCGACTTACGGAGACACCCTGAGCTGGCCCACGGGCGGCGGTCCCGGACTGGGCGAGCCCAGCGTGACGGTCGTCCGGGCGGTCGATGTTCCCAGGCTGGAGCGGCTATTTGTGCGGCTGATCCAAAGCCCGATGCCAAAACCGTAAGGAAGGCCGGTGCTCGTTGCGGCCGATGCCCCTGCAGGGAGGCGGCTTTTGGGTCAGGAGCCGCTGGAGAGCAGTTTGCTCAAGAGCGGTTCCATTTCGGAGGCCCATAATTCGTAGCCTTCCTGTGTCAGGTGGAGGTGGTCGCGGCCGACGCCCTTCCAGTTGTCGCCTTCGCGCGGCATCTTCGAAGCGAGATCAAAATAGAAAACTGTGCGGTCGTCCCCAAAGGTTTGGATGACCCTGTTGGCATCAGCCATTTTTTGGGTTGCCCGGGCGTTCGGCAGAATGCTGACAAGGATGATCTTCACTCCGGGAAAAGTATCCTGCGTCTTCTTCACCACCGCCTTCACGCCGGTCGCAATCGCGTCGGCCGGAACACGGGTGTTATTGGTGCCGATCATGATGACCGCCACCCTGGGGCGGAAATCCCTGATATCCATGTGATCCATTCGCCAGAGGACGTTTTCCGTCCGGTCCGCTCCGACCCCGAAATTCAGCACATTGCGGCTGGCGTAGTGCTTGTCCCAGACCTCCTTCCCGGCCATTGGCCACCGGTCCGTCGGGCTGTTGATGAAGTTCTGCGTGATGGAGTCCCCGATGAAGATCACATCCACGGGCTTCCCCTTCATCCCGGCGACCTGGGCTTCGCACTGGTGATTGAAGTTGGCGTGGGATTTGTAGTTGTCGTCCGATGGCGTGACCGTGGAGGACGGCGGAAGCGCGGGGATCGTCCTCGGTGGCACGGCCGGGGCCGAAGGCGGCACAGTTGCGGTCTGGGCCGCGCATGCGCAGGTGATCAAGAAGAAGACCGTTGCGAATTTTTTCATGGAAGGGGTCATTGCAACTTGGATGGGCCGGCAATCAGTAGGTGGCAAGCAAGACTCGGAGCACGACGGGCTCGTCGGCGAACTTGAGGCCCCAGTCCGTTTCGTCCCCATTCCAGATCCGGGAGTACTTGAAGGCGCCGTTCTCATAGGTTCCTTCCTCCACGCGCAGGAACTGCCTGTGCTGCCATTGGCCGTCAATCAGGGCCGAGGGGGTTTGACCGGTTCCTTCCACGATCTTTCCGGACTTCCGTTGCTTCTCGGTGCCGGCGGGCCGGAAGTCGACGCGGCAATAGTACCCTGTCACCAGGAACTGGTTGTCGTCCAATTGCGCGACCAGGGCGCGCCCTGTCGGGCTGGGATTCCCCGCGGCGGGCGCCCTGCCGGACGATCCATAGGACACCACGGCGTTCCACGATCCGAATGGGAGGCTCTGCGTAAACTTGCCCTGCTCCTCGGCCACAGCCTGCAGCCGGCCTTCGAAATTGAGGCGGGCGATCTCCCGCTGGATCGGGCCGATCAAACGGTAGTTCATGGCCCACGGGTTCAGAAAATCCTCCCTGGCCTTGGAAACCTCGGTCGGCTTGAATTCGCCTTCGGTGTTGCCGCCCGATGGCGAGAATCCGATTGCCTGGTGGCCAAGCGCAGAGAAGAAGAAGCGGGCATTGTAGGGGCGTCCGGTCTCAGGCACATAGAGGGGGTTGTCTCTGCGGTGGTAGAGTTCGAAAACCTTCAGATACGCGGCGGGATCGGTCTGGTAGTTGTCGGGCGCCAGAACATCCAGCGCCGGCGCAGCGGCCTTCCAGATATCGAGGACATTGTCCGTGGGGCCTCCGCTCTCGTAATTGTCGGGAGCGCCGGGCTGGCCTGGGGAGCCCTTGCGGAGGGGATTGCGCAAGGCTGCATTGGCATACATCGGCAACGGGTAGACGGCCTTTCCCGCGGCCGCGACCTGGCCCACGTACCTCGCCACCGACCAGGCGTTGAAATACTCGTCGGCATCGGGTCCGAAGGCCTCCTGCCAGGTTGGAGCCGGAGCAGCGGCGCCGGCGCGCATGGCCTTGAGAATCTCCGGTGGCACCGGGGCCTCGAAGGCCTTCTGCGCGGCCTCGGAGAAATCGCGGACGCTCCCCCAGTTGCCGGGTTCATTCTCGACTTGGACCATGATCACGGTTCGCTGCGGATCGGCCTCCTTGAGATGCCCCATGAAGGCGGCAAACGCGCTCTTGTCCGCCTCGAGCGAAGCGGTTGCGAATGGCGACGGGGAATCCACCGCCTGCCCGGTCTTGTCGAGTGCGTGAGAATAACGGCCGGGGTCCAGCTTCATCCAGTCGGGCATGAAGTGCTGGCTGCCGTTCTTCCATGTGGCGAACCAGAGCGGAACCAGGCGAACATTATGCTGGCGGGCCTCGGACAGGAGCATGTCGACCAATGTGCAATCGTACTGCCTGGGCTGCGGTTCGAACTGGTTCCAGTAGACCGGCACCTCGACCGTGTTGACGTTCATGTACTCGAGGGTCGGCCACAGTTTTTGGAAGATCGAAGGCCACGCGCTCGAATTTCTCACCTGGGCGGCCAGCGCCAGATAGGGGGCTCCGTCCACAAGGAGGGCGTAGCGGCCGTCTTTTTCGACCAGGCGGGGCAGCGGGCGCTCCGGGGTCTGGGCGCGCAAGGCTGCGACAACGAGGATGGCCGCAAGCGCGGCCGGCAGGGCGGAATTGATCTTCATCTTATTCACTCCTGGGTGGTCCGGGCTAACCCGAAGATTTCACGAAATTCGTCCAAATCTCATCCAAACCGCTCTCGAAAAAGGGCCTCAGACTCCCTGCGATGTGCTTGCAAGCACCCCTCGGTCGTCTTTGACCCTTTTCCCTCGGCGGTTTGGCGATCTTTGGCCGTTTTCATGAAATCTTCGGGGTAAAGCGCCCCGGATGGCGTCTATCCACCAGTAATACTTTCCTCTGGCGCGGCGAGAGGTATTGTAGCGTGACAAAGGCCGCGCCTGCGCCATAACGGCGTGCCTTTCAGGAGTTCGCAATGGCCTCGGCGACGAACTGATTGAGGCTCTCGCCTCGGCTTTCCGCCTTGAGCACGGCCTTCTGGTGGAGTTCCGGTCCGATGCGAACTATAAATTTGCCACTGTAGGTTTTCCCGGCGGTCGGCGGCGGCAGGGACTCCCTCTTGAAGAGAAGTTCTGCGACGTGCTCCTCCACGATCTTACAAAGCCTCTTGAACACCCTGGCTTCGTCCTTGCCGTGGCATCCTCCATAAAAAAGGCCGGGGCAGCGGCCGACGAAGCAACGGTCGTCGTCGGACCATTCGACGATCTTCAGGTAACGGGCCGCTGCGCCCTTGACGGAGGCAGATGCAATTGGGTGTTTCATTGTCTTGTCTCCCTGGTCACTGCGATGGCTCGTTGCACGTCCTTTTCCTGGTAGTGATGCGCATCGGCTCCTGGCTGGCCGGAGAGGATGACGGTAATTCCGGTGGCATGTCTGAATTTGCGATGGCTGCCTTTGGCGGGAACTGTAGCGAACCCGGCGCGCTCAAGTTCGGCGATGAGCTGGCGAATCTTGCGCGGCATGGACATAGTACCTTGATACTAAAAAGATGCAAGTCAAGCAATGGGCCGAAGTGAAGATTGGGGAATACCCGGCGGAGACCCGGGGGCGGACCTAAACATGCCGGGAAACCTTGAAAGGCATCAGAATCCGTTTGATCGTCAGACTGAATCGATAAGGAGCCACCCCGTCATGTCGTTCAAATGCCCCAGATTTCCTCATTGGCCGCTTCTGGCGCTTATGGGAGCGTTGCCGGCCGGCCTGTTGCCGGCTCAGGAGGGAGCCTCGCTCTATCCGCAACGGCCGAACGACCCGCGCGCTGTATACCTGACGAAGGATGCCTTTTCGGCCCAGGCCGACGGGGTCGGCGACGACGCGGCCCCGCTGCAGCAGGCTATCGACAGGGTGCGCGAAGGGCAGGGAGGCGGAATCGTATTCATTCCGGAAGGGCAATATCGCCTGAGCCGGACGGTCTATGTCTGGCGCGGCATCCGCCTGATCGGATACGGCCTTCACAAACCCCGGTTGATCCTGGCGGAAAACACGCCCGGCTATCAGGACGGAACGGGCCGGTACATGATCTATTTCGCCCACCAGCCCGGGCCGCCGGACGGGCCCGTTGTGGACGGCAACGAAGGCACGCTTTATTCGGGCCTGATCAATGTCGACATCGAGATCAAGAACGGGAACCCCGCCGCAATCGCGGTCAGGGCCCACTACGCGCAGCACTCGTCCCTGACCAATGTCGATTTTCAGATTGGCTCAGCCCTGGGCGCCGTTGAGGAAACGGGCCACCTGATCGACAGCTGCCGGTTCTTTGGCGGCGAGTTCGCGATCCGCACGGCGGTTACCGCCGCGGGCTGGCAGTCGACGGTGTTCGACTCCGAATTCAATGGCCA
>Ga0302320_10024916_pt1 | contig 11652 bp, 10 predicted proteins | sample Bog_T0_3_FD_202130 | JGI IMG/M metagenome (GOLD analysis project Ga0302320, IMG submission 202130) | Peat permafrost microbial communities from Stordalen Mire near Abisko, Sweden - Bog_T0_3 | ecosystem: Environmental > Terrestrial > Soil > Wetlands > Peat | place: Sweden: Abisko, Stordalen Mire... | reverse complement strand
ATCCCAAACCCTTCGTGTGGACCGCGACCGTCGAATCGATCCAGGACAAACTCTCCCGTTGTCGCCAAACCTTGGAGCAGATCAAGCCCGGCTGCACCAGCCCCAAGTCCAGAAAGCGGAAGAAATGACCTGTCTAGTATATCGTTTCATTAAACTGTAGTCTAATCAATCCTCTGCAAGTGCCTCGAAATTCTTCCAGCGGTGGACGACGGGCGCAGCATTGATTTCTTCGATGCCTTTGAGGATTCGGGCCTTAAGTTCAGCGAGCGATTGGACTCGGATGTGGCGTAGAAAGCTTCGCGCCATCTTGCCGAACAGAGTCTCGACGATGTTCAGCCAGGAGCCATGTTTCGGCGTGAGAACGTACTGGAAGCGGTTGGGGTGCCTCGATAGGAATGCCTGCGTCTCTTTAGAAATGTGAGCGGAATGATTGTCCAGTATGATTCTGATGGTGCATTCAGGCGGATACTTCACATCAAGGTCGGACAGCAGGCCAATGAATTCGACGCTGCGGTGGCGGTCTGCGACACGCGCCGTGACCTGACCATCCTGGAGATCCAGCGCTGCCAGTATGGAACAGGTGCCCAGTCTCTCGTATTCGTGATCGCGGCTGATTGTGGGATGCTTGCCAGGCACAGGCGGCAGGTCAGGCGCGGTATTGCCGATGGCCTGGACTCCAGGTTTTTCGTCCACCGAGACAGTAATGATGTTGGAAGCCGTCTCGCCAGCGGCCCGTCTCGCATTCTGCAGCGCCACGTCCTGATAAACGATCAGGACCCTGCGCATTCCCCCCTCGAAATTGGGATCGCGCCGTTCCAGGTAATACTTGACCTTTTCCGGATGCAGAGGTTGTTCCGCCAGGATTCGATGCACGGTCGCTTTTGCCGCCCGCGACAACGCAGGAAAACCGGCCTCCACGGCGTGCCCGCGGACATGACTTGCCAGCGCTTGCCGACTCCAAACTTCGGCTGCATAACCCAGATCCTTCGGCTTCGAGCACGCCAGATGTACCACCCACGCTTTGGCATCGTCGCCAATGGCTGGCTTCTTAGGGCGGTGGTAACTGTCTTTCAGCGCCGCCATCGGACCCAGCGCCAGAGCTTTTGCCACCCATTTCGAAACGCTCAGGCGCGTCATCCCGAGACGTCTCCCTATACTGGCGACGCTCTCTCCGCCGTAATACCCCAGAATGATGGCGGCGCGTTGCGCCTCCCTATGCGGCAGCGTGCGCGACCGCGACAACTGCTCCAATTCCGCCCGGTCTTCATCCGACAGAATCAGTTTGGATCGTCTAGATTTGCCTGCCATGCCTCAGCATAGCAGGAAACATAGCCATCAGGTTATGGTTTAATGAAACGATATACTAGTCGTCGTCGAGCGGGAATTTTAATTGTCGTTGACCCGCAGATCTAATTGTCGCCGATCACTTTTTTGACGACTATGCTGTGCGCAACCCGAAATCGGCGAAATTCCCTCGGTATGTTATTTCCGCCCCAAAGCCAAGTGTCATTTAACCGGCTCTCCCCGAGTCTTCGCACGGACATTGGGGAACTTTACCCGGGCCCATATCCATTGTTAATTCCTTGCCGGCCGCCTGAAAAGCTCAGCCAAGCCCATGAAAACGTTGTTACATTGCTCTCCGAGTTTAACCTTCAATATCTGTCGATATGATTTACACGTTGACATCGATATCATACGGACATATCCTTTCCACAGTGGAATAATAGTGTCCTTTGGGCGAGAGCAAGTGTAATTTGGATCACTTGCCAGCTAGCCGAATTAGACCCTTAGTTAGCGTGAGCTTTGCTCGCAGTCCACAATAGAGCGGGTTACAATTGCCAGGCAAACAGCATAGTTGGTACGCATTAGTAGTCAGGCCCCGTAGCGAAAAAGCGGTGGCCCAGGCGCTGGAGAGTAGAGGCGTTGAGGGGTACCTGCCCGTATACCGGAGTAGATACCGTTCCGCGGGACGTTTCCAGGATGTCGATCTTCCGCTGTTCCCGCAATACGTGTTTTGCCGTCTCGGCGCGTGGTCACATGCGCATATCCTCAGCACGCCTGGAGTGTTTAGATTTGTGGCATTTGGATCCAATCTGGCGCCCGTTGATGACCTTCAGCTCCAAAACCTTCGGCGCGTGATCGCAACTGAAAGGGAATTGCAGCCGTGGCCGTTTCTTAATGAGGGGGATTTGGTAGAGATCGCCGAGGGACCCTTGCGAAGCATGACGGGGCGTTTGATCATGCTCGATGGCGATTGCCAGCTCGTCCTGGAGATCTCGCTCCTCGGGCGCTCTGTAGCCGTTAAAATTGAGCGCGGCTGGGTCAGGCCAGTCAGCATGGCTCTATCCAGTCCATTATCATCCCGAGTTCGATCACCAGCGGCATTAACTGCTCCAGGGTTTCCTTTTGCTCCGCGACCGCTACTTTCAGGTGGTAGCGGGACTGGAAGCTGTGCGACGGTCCGCAGCTATTGAAATCAACTACCCGATCGTCCGCGCGTTCGAAGTCGCGGCGGACGCCGTGCGCCTGACTCGGACGGAACCCTTTTAGATGGAACATGTCTCCAGCCTGACGATCCACAGCATTTCCCTGCGGCAGGCCACCGTAGTACGCCTCCAATCTGTTATCGAAGGAATGAACAATGCCAAGAACGCCTTTTGAGCGAAAGCCCGCTTTGTTGGTCTCGCTTTTCGCCTGTTTTTCCTGTCTGCTGCCGGTGTCCGCACAGACTCACTCCGCCGCCTCGGCGGAGATACAGGGGCCTAATCTTCCAGCCCAGCCAATCGGCGCCAACGACTTGATTGCTGTGTCGGTTTATGATGCACCGGAACTGACGGGTACGCTGCGCGTGGGCGCTGACGGTTTTATTCGGCTTCCGATGCTCAAACAGCGGGTCAAAGCGCAAGGCCTCATGCCGGGTGAACTGGAATCCGCCATGGCTGACGCTTTGCGGGGCGAGCACATTCTCGTGGACCCGTTCGTTAAAGTCACCGTGGCCGAATACAGCAGCCACCCTATTTCGGTGGCTGGCGCCGTCAATCAACCCATCACCTTCCAGGCTGCTGGCCCCGTGACTCTACTCGAAGCCATCACCCGCGCGGGCGGTCTCGCTCCTGAAGCAGGCCCCGAAATCCTGGTTACGAGCACCCAAACCGGCCCGGACGTGGCCACGCCACCCAAGGTGCAGCGCATCTTAGCCAAGGCCCTCATGGATGCCGCCTATCCCGCATTGAACATCGTCCTAAGGGGCGGCGAAGAAGTCCGTGTGCCGGAAAAAGGCAAAGTTTACGTGATGGGCAACGTCAAAATGCCCGGCGCCTTTTCCATGGAAGATACCGAGTCCACGGTCCTAAAGATGTTAGCTCTCTCCCAAGGCCTCATGCCTTATGCAGGAAACGAAGCTTATATCTACCGCCAGGACGGCAACGGCAGCAAGAACGAGATCATCATTCCTCTCGGCAAAATCCTGGAGCGCAAGGCTCCGGACGTGCCCTTGCTGGCCAGCGATATTTTCTATGTGCCGGATAATAAGCATCGCCGCATGACCCTCGGCGCACTTGAAAAGATACTCTTACTCGCCAGCGGCGCCGGTGCGGCTGCGATCTATACACTCCGTTGACCAAACTCACTCAAGGATTGTTTCCAAGAACATGCCAGAACTAAAAGCTCTCCCGTCCCCTAACCAAGTGATCGAGCCGCTGTGGTACGGTTACAACAACGAATCGTCCAATCAAGCCGGCGTCCCGCTTTCCCGGTGTCTCTGGCTGCTGCGGCGCCACCGATGGAAAGTCATCGCGTTCGTCGTTTTGTGTGTGGCAGCCACGCTAGCGATCTCCCTGCGCGTCACCCGCGTTTACGAATCCACTGTTATCGTGGATATCGATCGCCAAATGCCCTCGGCAGTCGTCGGCCAGGACGCCAACCGCACGCCCGCGAACGATGCCGACCAGTTCCTCGCTACCCAGGTAAACCTGATCCAGTCCGACTCCGTTCTTCGGCCGGTCGCGCTGCGGTATCACCTGCTGAATCTCGAAGATCCCGGCATGACGCTAGGGAAGGCGGAAGAAGATGCCCCGATCCTACTCAAGAGCTTACGCGTGACCCGCACGCGAAACACATACCTGTTGCTCGTCAGCTACCGTTCCCCCGACCCTCAACTGGCAGCGGATGTGGCAAACGCCATTGCCCGCTCCTATGTCGAGCGCACGTATGACATCCGTTTGCAGTCGTCCGCCTCCCAGGCTACCTTCATGGAAAAGCAACTTGATGAATTGAAGGCAAAAATGGAACTCTCCTCCGGCGCTCTCGTGCAGTTCGAGCGCGAGTTGAACGTCATCAACCCCGAGGAAAAGACGAGCATTCTTTCCGCCCGATTGCTCCAGCTCAACACCGAGTTTACCAATGCCCAGACCGACCGCGTCCGAAAGGAATCTGCCTGGAAGTCGGTCCAGAGCGGTTCGCTCGAATCCGCGCAGGTTTCCACCCAGGGCGAAAACCTGAAGGTGCTCTCCGGTAAGCTGGACGAAGCCCGCCAGAAATTCGCTGACGCCAAAACTCACTATGGCGACAATCACCCCGAGTACCGCAAGGCAGAAGTGCAGGTTGAGGAGATCGAGCGCCAGTTGCGCGATTCGCGCAAGAACGCAGCCCTGCGCGTCGAAGTCGAGTACCGCGAGTCGGCCAGCCGCGAGAAGATGCTGGCGGGAGCCGTGGCCACGACCAAAGATGAGTTCGATAGCCTGAACGCCCGTAGTTTCGAGTACCAGGCCCGTAAACGCGAGGCCGATGCCGACAAATCCCTCTATGAGGAACTGATTCGAAAGATCAAGGAAGCCGGCATCAACGCCGGATTTCAGAACAGTGCCATCCGGATCGCAGATCCGGCGCGCGCGGCCGTGAAGCCCGTCTTCCCGATCCTTTGGCTGAACGTGGTCCTCGCTTTCCTGTTCTCCAGCCTGTTGGCTCTGGGCGCAACCGTGGTGAGCGATTTGCTCGACAAGTCGATCCGAGACCGGGAACAGATCGCCGCTCTCTTCAAGCTCGAAGTGATGGGCACCCTGCCCTTCGTGAAGAGCTGGCGCCGCCGAATCGCATCCGGCCCCGCGAACGATGGAAGCGGCCTCGCGTTAGTTCTGCCGGATGAAGCCGCGCCGGCGCCACGGGATCGGACTGTAACCGGCTTCGAGGAAGCCATCCGCGCGCTGCGCAACTCAATTCTCCTCGGCGTATTCGACCGACGTTTGAGATCCCTCATGATCACCAGCGCCACTCCGGCCGAAGGCAAGACCACCACCGCGGTGTATCTGGCCATCGCCCACGCGCAACTGAAGCACAAGACTCTGTTGATCGATTGCCACTTGCGCCGTCCTGGCGTCCACACCAAGCTGAGCATCAATCCGGAAATGGGGCTTGCCGCGATCGTTCAGGAGAACCTGTCGTGGCGCGATAGCCTGGTGAACCTCGCCGAGTTTCCCGATCTCGACATTCTGCCGGCCGGCCAGACCGGCATAAAGGGCGGGGCGCGCAAGAGTGATGTGCCGGCCTTGCGCCTGGACATGCTTCCCTGCCGTCGCGGCGCCGACGTGATCGGGCACTTCCTGCCGAAGATCCTGGCCGAAGCCGCCGCCGAGTACGAATTGGTGATCATTGATTCTCCGCCCATATTGGGATTGCCGGAACCGCTCCAAATGGCAGCCGCCGTGGACGGCGTCATCCTCGTCGTAAAAGCCGGCGGAACAAACCGCGCCGCTGTCGGTTCGGCGCTAAACACTTTACATCGTGTCAGGGCAAACGTGGTGGGTTTGGTATTGAATGAAATCACCCACAACACGAGCGAGACCGATCAGTACAACGGTTATTACGAAGACTATCAAAAATATTACCGGTCAGCGTAGTGGGCGCCCCGCGAACGAAATTGGACAGACTACAACTCCTCCCCGCTACGAAATGACCACTCGTTCATTTAGATCGCCCCGTCCATCCGCCCCTCCGGAGGCTTTTTGGTCCGGCCACCTGCGCGCAGGAGCGCGCTATGCGGAGACACTGTTGCCGTCGCAGGCAATTCGAGTGCGGATCGCGCGGGGTGCTTTCTGGCTGCTCGTCGGCGCTTTCGCCGCTCGGATCGCGAGTGTCGCTACGTCCATCGTAGTTGCCCGCTCGCTCGGCGTCGTGCAATTCGGAGCTTTTGGCATTGTCCAGAATACAAGCGCTTTGTTCGCCACATTCGCCGGCATGGGTCTCGGGCTGACTGCAACAAAATACGTCGCCGAATACCGGGAGACACAACCGGAAAAAGCCGGCGAGATCATCTTCTTTTCGACCAGGATCGCGATCGGCTCCGGTCTGGTGATGATGATTCTATTGCTCCTTGGCGCGCCGCTTCTGGCCCGTTACGCGCTGGCGGCTCCGAAGCTCACCGGCGCGCTCAGGGTGTCGGCCGCGGCCTTGCTTTTCACCGCCGCGAGCGGCGCGCAGCTAGGCATCTTAGCCGGCCTGGAGGCGTTCAAGACATTAGGTATCGTCACCTGCATTTCAAACGTGATTCTACTCGTCACCACGATCTCCGGCGTCGTCCTATTCGGCCTTCCTGGCGCGATTTGGGGCGCCGTGGTCGGGGCGGCATTGGCGGTATTCATCAATCAACGGGCCGTGGTGATGGCGAGTCGCAAGCGCGGCATCATCGCCTCGGGGAGCCACCTCCGCTCTCAACTCGCCATTATCAGGAGTTTCAGCATACCGGCCATAAGCGCCGGAATCATGACCGGGTGTGCTGGTTGGGCCTGCACGGCAATTCTCGTAAACAGGGCCGGCTACACACAGATGGGCATATTCAACTCGTCGAACTACTGGAGACAGGCTATCCTTTTTCTGCCAGCCACCATCGGATACTCCCTCCTGCCAGTTCTCTCAAGCCTGAATGCCGAGCGCGATAGCCGGGGTCTGAAACGGGTCGTGCTGATCGGTGTCTTTATGAATATGGGTCTGGCGATGATCGTTGGAATCCCCATCGTGCTCTTCTCGAAATCCATCATGAGAGCCTATGGCAGAGGCTTCGAAGATGGCTCCAAAGTGCTTCTTGTCATCGCCCTGGCAGGCGGCCTGATTGCAGTCAATAACCATCTGTCGAGAGTCGCAGCGGGGATCGGACGGATGTGGCTCTCGTTTCGTTTTGATCTTTGCTGGTCTTTCTTCTCGCTGGCTTTTTCGCTGCTCCTCATTCCGCGATTTGGCGCCTTGGGTCTCGCTTTAGCGGCATTGGGCGCGGCGCTGATCCAGTGCGGCTACCAAATAGTAAGTTTAGCCTCTGTAGGTTTAGGATCGAACCCCTTCACTGCTGAGAGGCACGCAGGATGCCAACTGACGCCGTGCGCGGCGCACCTGGAAGGTAGCTCAAGCGCCGGCGGCGGCGACTAAGGCTCACTTTATGAATACGTTGTGGACCATTCCGACGGCGATTGAGATCGCCATCTTCGCTATCTGCCTGGTCATCGCCCGGTCCGGTCTTCGCCTGCGGCTCCGTTCTGCTACCGCGGCCCTGCTCCTCATGTGTCCCGTGCCTCTTGCGTATGTTGTCGCCGGCGGCAACAGCGCTCTCTTTATGTCCGATGCCGTGGGGGTGTTTTGCCTGTTTTGGTTGGCCATGCCGCGCAACAGAAATCAAAGTCTCTTCGCCGATAAGACCGCGCGTCTTCCGGTTATGCTGGCGGCATTGCTTCTGGTCGTGCTTCCGAGCGTCAGCACTGCGCTGGGAGTCGCGGCAACCGGAAAAGGCGATTGGAAATTGATCGCCGTAGGGTTATTCCGAGGGTGCGCATACCTAGGGCTCTTCTGTGCCGCCATCCATTTTGGAAAACGGGGTGAAGAGGTCGACAAGTTGATCGCAATCCAGTGCATAGCCTTCGCTTTGATTTGCTGCTGCGGGATATTACAGGCCTATACGGGGCTGGACCTTACTCTGCCTAGCCCGACGACGAGTGTACTGCAGGGTGACCTGGCAGCCGATTCGAGTTCCGGCTTCATGGGACTCTACCGTGGAGCAATCGGCGGCTGGGGCGCTGTGGTGCTTGGCGTGATACCGCTGGTGCTGTTTCGGCGTAGATACGGTTGGGTGATTGCGCCAGCGTGTATGTTGGCCGTCCTGACTGGCATTATCCTGGCAGGCAGTCGCCAGGGCCTGTTCATTGGCCTAATCGCCGCCTTGCTTGGAACGCTCGGAGCACTGGCAAATGGGCGCGGCAAGAGGCCCGGAAGCGTTCGCGCCCTCGTGGCTGTTGCGGTTTTGGCATTAGGCGGACTTTGCCTCTACTCCACGACGGCTAGCACTTCGTACGACAGTTGGATCAACTACCGGTTCGGAAGCCTTTTTGGTCTCACGACGGTTGGCGACCAGGTGGCTGGCCGGGACGATAGGATGGCCTACGCGATCGACCGCTGGTTAACCAACAGCATGATGGTTCAGGTGTTGGGCGCGGGACGGGGACGGCTCAGCGACGGCATCACGACCTACCCGGGAGAGGTCGGGTACGTTGACTCGGAAGTGGTATGGCAGTTGCAGGAGAATGGCCTGGCCGCATTACTAGCATACGGGTTCTTCTTAGTCACGCTGGCACGCCGCCTTCGGCTCTACGAGCCATCCACAGATTCAAGCCGTTCGACAGTACGGGCCGCCAAAGTCGGCTTAGTCAGCGGCATCCTTCTCATTTACGGGCACTTCTTCCTGCTGCACGTCCAATATTCACAGGCGCCCGTTGCCTATTGGAATTGGGCGCTGTTGGGGGTCGCAATCGGGACGGTCATCCGCGCGAAGCGCCCTGGCCCATCGGCGGTCGCGGCGCGCGTCGCTAACAGCCCGCTCCAGGCTCGGTTCCAAGGTAGAGCACCCTTACCTCAAGCGTGACGTCGGGTGATCAACAACATGACAACAACGACTTCAATCGTTATCACAACCAAGAACCGCCGCGATGAATTGAGACGGGCAGTGAGATCCGCCGTTGAACAGTTGGGTTGCACGGACGTCTTGGTATTCGACGATGGTTCGTCGGACGGTACATCGGAGATGATCCGCCGCGAGTTTCCGAGCGTACGGATCGAGCGCGTCACACAATCGCTTGGAATCGTCAATGCCCGGAATCGGGCTATCGGAGAGGCGAAGGGACAGATCGTTTTTACCATCGACGACGATTGTGTGTTCTCATCGCCTGACACGGTTATACGGACCGTCGGTGATTTCGACTCTCCGAATGTTGGGGCCGTAGCCATACCCCACATTAATGTTAACAAGGTCCCGGTTGTGGTGCCTCCGTTATTGCCCGCACACCGGTCGTATGTCGTCTCCGAGTTCGCTGGGGGGGCCAATGCCGTACGGCGCGAAGTGTTTCAGGCGCTCGGAGGCTATCGAAAAGACATCTGGAGGCAAGGCGAAGAATACGACTTCTGCACCCGGCTTCTTTCGTGTGGTTGGGTTACCCGAGCGGGCACGGCGCCGCCAATCGACCACTTCGAGTCTCCTATACGCGACGTTGCCTCCATACACTTCCATAAGGTACGCAGTCATGTGCTTTACGCCTGGTGGAATGTGCCGGGCATTTACCTGCCGGTCCACATGTGTGCCACGATCGCCAAGACAATCCTCGACGCGGCCCGTCACGGGCACCTGTCGGCCGGCCTCTGCGGGCTACATGCAGGCTTCTGTACCATCCTAAGTACCGGCGGGCGGCGCCCTGTTAGTAAAAAAGCCTACAGGCTGATGCGGCAACTCCGCAAGCGCGGTATCAGCCCTTATAGCGACATCGCACAGGTACTGCCCGACTCCGCATTTGCGCCCGCCCGCCTCAAGAACCTTACCGCTGCTTAAGCCCAACAGATGCGATCCAAAGCGCCAATCACGGTTCTTGTTCTGCCGGTGCGAGTGTCTACAGAGGCTTCACGATGACAGTTGCCATTGTCTACCAGTTCCTGCCGCATTATAGAGCCGGCATCTTTTTGAAACTGCTGGAGTCCAAGCGGCACAACTATATCTTCGTGGCGGGCCACAACAACCTGGCGCCCAGCATTCCGGAATGGCTCGTTCCGAGCGGCACACCCTTTGCCGAGGCGAACTGTTACTGGCTTTGGCGGCCTTGGTTCTATCAACACGGCCTCGCGGCCCTAGCGCTACGGAAGGATATCCACGCAATTATTTACTTAGGCACGCCGTATTCTTTGAGCACCTGGTACTCTGCGATTATCGGTAAGCTCACGGGCAAGCGCATTCTGTTTTGGACCCATGGATGGCTAGCGAACAAGGGTCGTTTTCGCGAACAGATCAAGAAACGGTTCATGCGTCTGGCCGACACGCTCTTACTCTATGGGACGCGTGCGAAGTCGATCGGCGCGCGCATGGGCTTTTCTTCGGACCGAATGGTGGTCATCTATAACAGTCTCAATTATCACGAGCAAGAGGCAATACGCAACCAGATTCGCGACGAGGACTTGATTGAGCTTCGTTTGCGGATGTTCGGTGACGCCAGCACTCCGTATGCGATCTGTACTGCGCGACTTACCCGGGAATGCGGTCTGGAACTATTGCTGGCAGCGCAGGCTGTGCTTCGTGAAGACAACAAAGTCGTAAACGTCGTGTTGGTTGGCGACGGCCCTGAGCGCGGCAGGCTCTCAACTCTTGCGCGCGCCAAATCGCTTCCTGTGTTCTTTGTAGGCGCCTGTTATGACGAAGCGGCTGTCGCACGGTTGATTCGCGGCGCTAGTGTCACGGTATCGCCAGGAAAGGTGGGGCTGACTGCGATTCACAGCCTAACCTATGGAACACCCGTCATCACTCATGACCATTTCGACCAACAGGCTCCCGAGGTCGAGGCAATCGAACCGGGCCGGAACGGCGACCTGTTTAAACATGGAGATGTGGATGACTTGGCGCGGTTGATGTGGAAATGGTGTAGTCGATCCTGGCCGGACGAAGAACTGCGCACGCGCTGCTATGAGGCCGTGGAGCGGAACTACAATCCCACATCGCAGGTCGAGGCGATTGAAGGGGCACTGGCCGCCAGCGGGCGTGCCAATGCGATTGAAAGTGGGGGAGCATGATACGGATGGCCCAATGGCTGCGTCGCCGGCCACGCGTGTATCTGGCCGCAAGGATGGCTCGTACGGCATTAAGGCGCTGGATGAGCGGCCTCACGGCGGTGGCGCCCACTGCCTATATTGCCAGACACTGCCGTGTGAGCAAGGATCTGGTGGCTGGTCCGTTCTGTTACATAGGGCCAGGGTGTCAGATAGGACCCAAGGTAGAGATTGGCGCCTACACCATGCTGGGACCCGAGGTCCTGATCGTTGGCGGAGACCACGTATGGGACAAGCCGGGAGTGCCGATTGTGTTCTCCGGCCGGCCGGCATTCGACAAGACAATTGTGGGCGCCGATGTTTGGATTGGAGCGCGCGCAATTATACGGTCAGGCGTCCGCATTGGCAGTGGAGCAATCATCGGCGCGGGCGCGGTGATTACCTCGGATGTTCCGGAGTACGAGATTCATTGTGGTGTACCGGGGCGTCGAGTCAAAGATCGATTCCTGGACGGGCCCGCACGAGAGATCCACGACGACATGCTCAAGGGAGCGGTGATATGCGGTGCGTTTTGCGATGACAGGACATAAAGTCTTT
>Ga0302320_10024913_pt1 | contig 11653 bp, 14 predicted proteins | sample Bog_T0_3_FD_202130 | JGI IMG/M metagenome (GOLD analysis project Ga0302320, IMG submission 202130) | Peat permafrost microbial communities from Stordalen Mire near Abisko, Sweden - Bog_T0_3 | ecosystem: Environmental > Terrestrial > Soil > Wetlands > Peat | place: Sweden: Abisko, Stordalen Mire... | reverse complement strand
CTCCGAACCTGCTTGTCCGTGACCAATCCGCCTCCGCTCCGATGAACCGGAATACGCTTGGCCTAATTGTCGTTGCATCGGGAGTTTTGTTTGTCGTTGACCGGTACTTCTAATTGTCGCCCGTCACATGGAAGACCATTGGGTGAGCCGAGGAGCATCGCAGTCCTTCAAGAGTCCTCTTTGCCGATGGTGCCCGTGAGCCGGCTTCGTCCCGAAGTTTAGGTCGGCATCGTGAACTGCCATCGTGGGCCAAGATCGAGGCTTGACCTGGCCACGCGCAGCGAACCGCGATTGTTATTGCGAGTCTGAAATCAGAATTTGGTCGACATCAGGTCCAGTTACCCTCAGGTATTTTCCGTCACCGTCATAGAATATGAATCTTCCCTGGCTTAGCCGGAGGGGCAACTTGTCCTGCCGCGACCATCCGAAATTGCCTTGAAGCCCCGCTCTTCGCGGAAAATCGAAGTCAACGGATTTGCCCAGACCGTACTCTCCTTCGGGACCACTTGCAGGTTTTTCCGGACAAATCTCCCAGACTTGGCGAGTGGAGATCCATTGAAGTCTGCCTGCCAGCTCGAGAAGACCCGGGCCAGCGGTGCCGAAGGAATGGTATTTTTCGATGAATGTCGCGGGGATTCCGATCCCGGCAACAGTGTCTTCTCGGAGAAACAAGTAGACTCCGCCCTCAACGGATTGAAGTGTCCATAAAGGCTGGACGGCTAATCTCGGTATCATCGGTTCGATCCGCACTTTGGCATTCAATTTGAGCTCGGGCAGTGGCGATCTCGGGTGAAGCGGCGTCTTCCCAACATGATCTCGCGCACTCTCTTCTGCGGCGTTCTTCCAGCTGAGAAGCAGTTCCACGGGAAATCGTTGAGGGTCGTTATCGATCAGCTTGGCACAGTTTTGGCAGAGCCAAATCCCGTTGGTTGGAGAGCACCGCTCTTCCGGTGTGAGTTCGGCGTCATAGCGTGGACCACCCGGTGATGCAGCCCGGATATGCGCACCGACACCAAGATTGACAGCCTTCGCGGGATCTTCCTGGGGTCCGCTTGTCAGCACCCGGCAATCGGGATTCGAACAGTGGCCGCCCGCCCGCAAAGCCAGGGCCTTTTTGACCTGTTCTGAGAAGTCATCTGCCACACATCCGACCTTTGCCGCCAGCAGCGAGCACGAAACATCATCCAGTATCAAGTGAGCGGCTGTCCGCGCGCAATAATCTGCCCGTGCATGCGGGCCGCTGCTCACCCCGGCCCCGCAATAGGGCACATAGCGTGAGAGGCAATCTTTGCGTCATCTCCTGTCGTGTCAGAGAGAACTTGGTTTGCTCAGATTTCCACGAATAATGACAACACCGATACCGATTGGCAATCCGTCCCCTGACGGTCCAGCCCGAACTTCGAAGGTAATATCGTCAGCCACACTCCCAGATGCAACGGTCTTTGGGTGTGTATCGAGGATGCATAAGATACCGAATCGCTTGTCACTTCCTGTCACATATTGCACAGTTTGCGGAAGATGGTTCTCGGCGTCGGCTCGAGTCACTGGATGGTCGCTAATTGCCTTCAGTTCAAGGCGCACACCTAGAAAGGAAAGATCCGTGATTCCGCCGGAGGCATGAGGGTGCTCTTCCAACGCGGAACCGATCGACGGCCTTGCACGAAGCCGAGCAATTATTTCCTTGTGAAATGGCGTTTCGTTCCATTCTCCCTTGAAAAGATTGTCTTGAAGGGACTGTCCCGCGAGACCACCAACCCCAGCCATGAGGACAAGGAATGCATTGAGCTCCGCGTCATTGACAGCAGGATATCTGCGAGCTTGATCTCGAATCGCCACGAGCTTTTGATCAACTTGTTCGTAGCCGCTCTGTGGGTCACTCTTTGGATCAAAGCAACGGACAGTGAGATGACGATGCCCCTCGGTAGCGATGTCGTCCGTCTTTGAAAAGGTTGCTCGATATGTGAACGCCATGGGGCGCGCTAGAAAGGAAGCGGCCTGCTTGATGAGCATTCTCTTCGAGGCACGGAATCTGAAGGGTGGTGCGGAACCTTCGGGCTTGCCAAAAACGAAGGTGGGAAGGCTATAGGTCTCGGAAGGTTCTACCGACAGAGGCTCTAAACGGAGATCAACTTCGTTATCGGGCCATCGCGAAAGCGCGATCTCCACCTCAAGGTCGTAGCCTATGTTGAGATTTATCTGCTGGTTCTTCTTGAATTGTTGACCGTTCACACTGAAAGACATGAACGCAACAACGACCGGCGGAACTTCTTCGCGCGGTTCTCTTGCGACTCGTGCCCTGAAGGCACCTGGATTTTCCAGAGGAAAGGTTATGGGAAGGGGGACTGCTAGAACATCGCGGAAGACTTCGCCGATTTTTGAAACGTCAGAAAGCTCCGCGATCATCTGAGCAGGTTTTGCCATCGATGTCGGAACCTGGAGTCCCTTCGCGGTTGCTTCGTTCAACAGGAATCTTGCGCCGCGAAGGTAACGTTCTGCGTCGGTCTCACAGTCGCGCACAGAGGTCTTCCAGGCGACAAGACGAGCGCAGGCCTCCAGGAGAACCGCAAAGTAACGAAACTCTTCCGTCGACGCTGTCGACTGGAAACCTGGCTCTGCAAAATCCCGGACTTCTGCCGATGCTGCGAGCAAAGCCGCGCTCGCGTCCGCAGAATCTGCAACCGCTGAGAACAATGCCTCGCGGGCATTAGTCCTGGCGGACAATACCGAAGAGTGGGTCCCGCTTTTTCGCATTTGTCTTCTCATCTTCCTTACGTTGATCCTGTATGGCTCTTAGCTTTGCGATGCCCGCTTGCATGGCCTTGACATCGCCACGATGAGCGAGAGTCTCAATGGAACAACCGAGAACACGCTCTTGGCTAGCCAATTTCCGAGCGCGCTCCCACTCGCTATTACCTAGCTTCGCTTCCTCATATTCGGCTAGAGCCACTGCTTCGTCCCACAGCCCGTTGCACGTTAGGATCTCGATTCCGACATCGACGGCGTAGTACCCGGTATCGACCAAACTCTTGAATGCCGACAGGACTTCCGCCGCGCTGTCGCGCAATGTGGGCGAAGGCACTTTCTCCAGAACTTCCAACAGGTTTGCCGTCTGATGTTCGCTCATCTCGGGATTCTTGAGGTAGCCAAGAAGAAGCTGTAGGAACTTCGGTCGATGCCACAGACTTGCACAATGCCACTTCAAAATGTCATCGGCCTCGTACCACTCGCAACGTCCGATGCGTTCGATGATCCAGTCACACAGGGTATCGGGGATCCTCTCCGGCTTGCCGCGCTGGAAGTCGAGGTAGACATCCAAAGCTGTCTTGAGGAGATTCCGATTACCCGAAGTTCGACTGTGTGCTTCGATCAACAGCAAAACGTGAAATTCCAACGGCTCATCATACTTATGCGGAAGCCGGTGGTGATCCAATAGCTCAACCGCGGCCGAATGGACAATCACGAATGGATCTGTGAGCGACGTTAGGAACGTTTCGTGAAGTAGAGGGGGAAGATCCTCAGGTGCTCGACCCAGTACTTCTCCATAAGCTCGAATGGCAGCGGCCCGAACGAGTGTTGAACGCCCCGTGAGGGCTCCGTACAAAAGTGGCAGCACCCTGGGTAGGGCCGCGCGATTGCGTCCCATGATGCCAATCGCCTCGACAAGACTGGCACGAAGGTCGTCATGACCATCGTTGACTTTCTGAAGTGTGTCAACTAGCGCTTCGCCGACAGTTTCGGGCCGCTGCTCTGCCGCTTCGCCCAAGAGCTTCGCCAGAGCCGAAGCAAGCCAATAAAGATGCTGTTTTCGCCGCGACGCCTCCAGGACAGCGAGCGGATTCGGCGGGAGTTCGAGTTGAAGGAAACTGGCTACTTCGCTGGTACGTTCCTCATTCAGGATCGCAAGAGCTCCCAACAACCCGTCCAAATGGCGCTCAATCAGATCGATGTAGTGGATCGCATCGTGTCGAAGAAACTCAAGGAGATCAGTCGAACCCTGCTCGGCGCTCTTGGTCGACAGAATGCTCACCAACCGAGCAAAGATCGTTTCGTGCGCAGGAGACATCCGTCGCTCCTGGCGCTCGCGATGACGAAACCCACGAAACATCCGAAGGTAGACTTGATCGAGTCCGGCATCCGATTTCTCGGAATTCAGCCTGCGAAAGGCTTCACTCAGAGGTGCGTCCGCCTCTTCGAAGTTTGTCTCCAGCATGTCCGCGAGGAGGTCCTGAACCCATGCTTCAGCCGAACCAATGGAATAGCCATCATCTGGCAGTTCCGTCGATGCAACAAGGATTGAGATCAAAGACACTCCGCATTTCGGATCGAGGTCGCGAAGAGTTGAGAGTGCATTCACAACTCTGATCCGCGCGATCTTCTGTGGACTAGCCAGACCGTGCTCAAATGCGTCCACAACAAGCTTCGGAGTAACTCGATACACCGCTTCCAATCCAGCGGGCTCCTCCGGTCGCGGCGGGCCGAGGAAATGATGCTCGTCAGGTCCAGCGAGATAAATGAGATGTGGAAGAGCCTGAGGAATCAAAGACGATTGGGACTCGTCTATAGACCTAGCAACTATCTCTGCCGCGACCGAGTTAGGATACTTTGCCAGGAACTTCAGCGCGACCGAACAGAGTCTCTTCGTGTCGTTTGAGACGAGGCGTAAGGTTTTGAACACGCTTTCATTAACAATGATGGAATCCGAGCTTTCTGCGAGGCTGTAAAGCAGATCGGTGACACGAGGATCGAACGCATGAGACGCTACACGTGCCAGTTCGACGAGTACTTCGCCAGCCTCGGGGGTACCGCCTTCATCCAAACGGTTGATTGCATCGATTAAACCTGCCGTCGGTTCATCGCAGTCCAACTTCGCTCGCTGGCGGGCTTCGCTGCGCTTTCGATACTCCGCCTGCCTTGCTTCCTGCTGTTGCTTGGCATGTCGCTGTTGCTCATGAATTTCCTCATCCCGTTCGGCGACGACATCGCTCAGGTTGGGCATGCGAACCGCTATCCGCTTCTCACAGCCCTTGCAATTCCGGTCGTAAAAATCGAGAGCGATCACTCTCAGATCCATGCCAGCCATACCTCCAGCACTCGCGTGCTGGCATTTGAATGACCGGGAACCGATCGGCAACCCAGTTTCTATTTCGACGATCCCTGTTCCGCCGAATCTTTCGACCTGAAGATTGGCACAGAAATTTTGGTAGAGCTGAATGATGACGGCGTTATCTTCGCCGATGCGGATAGCCCTATTAATTTGATCGTCCATCGAAGTGCCTCGCCCGGAACCGCTTGCTTTGCTCCTCGCGTCAGTGACGACTTCCTGAAGATTCTCTTTATCTTCGTTTGTCACCTTCCAAGTTGTCCATAATATCGTGCCCTGGTACACAAGCTACAGCGTCTTACACATCCTTTATTACTTATTACTGCATCTCAAGGGCAGTCTTTTCAGCCCGGCATAGGGTATTCCCGCCTATGACGTGAAATGCGGCGCAAGTGTGGCACACATGGTGGTCGCTTACGAGTGGTTTTATGCCCGGATAAGGGATGGGTGACTAACTTGGGTTCAGCAACCCGTCACCGCTGAAGTCCTGTCTTGCCCTCCTATCTCGGGTTCTGGTTACAACCTCCTCCATTCCAGACCCACGACCTCCGCCCGGCTGCCCTGCAGCTGAGGGAGGAATCTCGTCATTTGTACAAATCATGCCCACGCACTCCGCCAAATGCAAAGAACTCGAAGACCATCCGCGAGCGCGAGCATCGCAGTTAAGACGAACAGAAAGGAACGAAATGCATCGTGCAGTAGTGAACTTAATTGCGGCAGTGGAGAGGAGCGATCGCGGCTACGCGGACGTGCCGCCGGGCTCAATCAACGACGAACTCGAGAGCGAGTTGGCGGCGTTAGGATACGCGGTCGCGCTCAGCGATAGGCTGTGGGTGGGAGGATTTAGGGTCCACTCACCAGAGTCCGTTGGAGCCGGAAATTACAGACCTCATGTCCCACCATCCAATTTCACTTGTATAGCGTCCCGGTCCGCACATGTCCCCGATGCCCGCGACTTTGACCTGGAGGCGGTCCTCGAAGAACGCGGAGAGATCCCCTCCAACTGACAATCGTTGTGGTCCTGATTTCGCTTCGATTTCAAACAAGCTGCCCGCGTGCGAAGACTGCAGCTCGTTCTGAGAGCAGGCTTCACCATCGCAGGGCGAGCACCACGCCAGGTTTCCCACCCAACCCCACCGGCCGATGTCTTTCCTCATTCCAACAACTCTGCCGACAGCATGCTGAAAGGAAAGCCATGTCTACTCAGTTTCTCCCTTCCATTCGCGACAGCGAAACCATCATCTGCCCGCGTTGCAAAACATACCAATACCCCAGGAATGGCGCGTGTGTTAGGTGTCATTACCCCCTCACTCTTCAGTACCTAAAGATTGACGTCAACAGTCTGCTCAGTTCTTGTCCTCGAGAACAGCGAAACCAGCTTGCTCGCAGTATGGGCATAATGATCCGTCTTTTACGCAAGCAACGTCGCATTTCTCAGTCGCAGCTCGCAAACTCGGCAATAAAAATCGACCGAAGCTACTTGTCCAGGCTCGAGTGTGGCCATGTACTTCTTCCGATCAGCAAGCTTCTGCCGCTGGCGCGGGCTCTGGGCCTGACCGCGGTGATCCTGCGCTTCGAGGACCCCGATCCCCGAAAGGCTTCGAAAGCTTCGGGCAGCGGCTGAACAACGCGGCCTCTTAATCGAACAAATGTTCTTGGGAGGAACAACCCCAAAGTACTGTTTCGAATTCCGGACGCGTGTTTGCTCCGACAATCAAGATGCGGGATGGGTCTGGTCAGAAGCCTGCCCGCGGAAGGAGACATCGGATGGCAATGACTAACGACAAATCACCCTCAAATGAACCTAGAGAGGAGGAAGAAGAGGCTTCTGATTTCCGGAGCGAAGAAGGTGCTCAGCACTTCGACGAATCGTTCTACGAGGGAGGCGCCTATGCCCGCGCCAACGGTACCGCGTTCGAAGATCCCGACGATTGCCTTGATGATCAGGAATGCGAATATCGCGATCCGGAACTCTACGACCCCGACGAGGAGACTCTTCCTCCCGGGGAGATGGAACTCATCTTTGAGAACAGCTACATCATGTAGCTCGGCTTCGGCCGCCTGACGTGTCAACTGCCTTCGACATGAGCACCAGACACTCGGCGAAGCGCCGGGACTTCTCTTCTCCAATCCAACAAACATTCTTCGGGCACGCGCCAACGTGCCCGGAAAGGAGTAACGATGATCGGTTCGCTAATCGACTTCGTGGATACACCCATTTGGCGGGATTTGGCTATCGCAATCCAATACACGTTCTTTGTGCTGATCGTTTACCTGATCATTCAGTGGGTACGCTCGCTCTCGGCGGCCGGACGCTGGAAGCTGGTCAAAGTAGCGCTCACGATTCTGTTCTTGCCCTTCGTCATCCTATGGCGATTCACGACAGCCGGAAGCGATTGCGGTTGCTGCTGCGACGAGGACGACTGACGGCGGCAAGATATTTCAAATTGCGCCATCGAACAACGGCGGCTCAGTTTGGGCCGCCGTTTTCTTCTTTATCACTGTGAACTCACAATGGTCAGAACACTCAAAATCTGCATTGTCGATCCGGACCCGACCAGGACCGGGGCGTTCCTTTGTGCGCACCTGTCTGGGGGATTGTGGTCTCTGCTGGCCAGGAAATACTACCCAATCGGGTTTCTCGGGGTTCGGACCTTCCAGAGCCACAAAACTCCCAGCGTTTTTGCGCTCATTGGATACTGGACTTCGGCGGAATGCCTGGAGGCCGCGAGGCGAACGCCTGCCTACCCAGTACTCGAGTGCTTTCAGCGCAATTTAGCAATCTCCACAATCGATTGCGGCGTCGTTCGAGTTTCGGTGTTCGAGACCGGCGAGCGGTTAGAAACGTCGGTGACCGCGCAGGATGGTACCGCTGCTCGCGTTACAACACCTGGCGCTGCCACGGCGGAGCCGGATGCGATCTTGCTCGCCGATTTCACAGATCACCCGCACGTTTGGGCGCGGTTCAAATTCTTGGAGGCTCTTTATGAAATCAACGCTCTTGCGCTTCATCACGATCTCTCTCTTCTCAATCGTGTTCCTTAACGGCTGCAGATCCACTGGATCGGAGTTCCTTGGCAAGTGGGTCAACAAAGCAAACCCAACCGACAGTTTTCAGGTCGTTCGCAACGATGACGAGTTCCTCATCATCAGCCAGGGCGGAAAAACCGGTGCCATCTATAAGGATGGTGCTCTTGAGGTCAAGGGACTGCTCATGTCGGCGGATTTAACTTACGTAAAGCAAACCGACACCCTCATCGGGCCCGGCTTCTTCGGCAACGTCGAGTACACGCGGCTTAAATAACCAGGCCGCTCCCCACTCAGGCCTTACCTCGAAACTTTTCTGGTCGCCGAGTCTCGCAGGACCTCTCAACACGCGGCGCACGCGCAGCATTCAAGCGCGGCGCCGCGCAAGGTCCTTCCCAAAGCCCTCTTTCCAAAACTCAAGCTCAACTCACTCGCTTACACGAGGCAAAAGGAGCCCTCATGTCTCCGTCTCTGTGCAGGACGTCGCTAACGAGTCCTGATTTATTGACCGCGCTGCGCAGGATGCTGTCGAACTCAATCGTTTCCCGGCACACTCAGCGTGCTTACCTTACGGCCTTCGATGATCTGTTCGAGCTGGCGGCAGGTCGGCCCATCTCGCGCATGATGCTGATGGAGTACCGCGCATCGATGGTTGCCGAAGGCCTCAGCGCCGCAACCATCAACCAACGACTCTGTGCCATTCGAAAGCTCGTAAAGGAGGCCCGTGAGAATGGCTTCATCGATCCGGCCGAAGCGGTTCGCCTCACTTCTGTGCCGGGCGCACCGCAGAGCGGTGTTCGACTTGGAACCTGGCTCACGAAGGAAGAAACGCAGTTGCTCCTTGCAACTGTCGACCGCACCGAGCTCATCGGCAAGCGTAACTTCGCGATTCTGTCCACCTTGTGCCACTGCGGTCTGCGCCGGGAGGAGCTCGCGAATCTCAACACCAGTCTGATTCAGCAGCGCGAGGGCCGTTGGGTCTTCGCGGACCTCATCGGAAAACGCGGGCGGATTCGTACCGTACCGATACCGCAGGCTGCGAAGGATGCCCTGGACGACTGGACTTGGGCCGCGGGGATCACTTGGGGGCCAATCTTTCGTCGCATGCGCAAGGGCGGCGCAGTCACGGAATTTGCGCTCAGCGCGTGGGCGGTCTGGGATGTCGTGGTCACGGCCGCTAAAGCCGCAGGCATCGATCATCTCGGCCCTCATGACTTGCGCCGCACGTGCGCCAAACTCTGCCGCAAAGCTGGCGGCGAGTTGGAGCAGATTCAGGCTCTTCTCGGGCACGAGGATTTGTCCACCACCGCTCGCTACCTCAACAGCATGCAGGACATTCATAACGCAGTGAACGACCGCATCGCTCTTTGAATCGTTCGTCTTGGCACATCCGTTGACTGCTCGACCAGAGCATCTCTCCCAACTCCACACCGTCACCATCGCCGCCGAACTGCGGGGCAGACGCACGCACTCACACGTCCGCTCCCTGGCTTGCATGCGGAAAAACAAGGAGGACATATGTCCAACGACCATAACCAACGACGACGTACCAACCCAGGCGCATCCGGAGAATCCATTCATTACCATGCCCCCTCCTGGATCTCAACTAGCGACCTCGAGCAGGAAGTCCTCTGGGCTGCGGTCGCCGACTCAAGAAGCTTCCAGCCAGAAGAGAGGTTTGAGCGGCTTGACGCTTACTTCGCAGCGGACCTCGAGGAGACCGAGTCCCAGTATCGTTGTTCTCTCCTCCGGCTCCTCGCGGACTTCAGGCCGCAGCTCGCGGAGCTGCTTGGCGGCCCGCGCGAATACTGAACATCCACCACACACGCAACCCAACACTGTCTCGTCGCAGAAGAAAGGATTTGAAATGCCGAAAGATGTCGATCTCCTCATCTGGTCAGCCATGTTCGACGGTAGGTACGCGATCAAGGTGACCAGAACTGCGCCCCGTCGCGGGGAACTCAGCGTTGCAGAGTGTGAGAATGTACTCCGCCGCAAACCCGTCGAACTCAGCTTCGACTCCCAGTCTGGTCCCGACGTCGACGACGTGGTCGCGTGGCATGAGACTGCCATCAGGCTCGTCCAAAATCTAGGACGACCTTGAACCAGATGACGATTGAACGTTAGGCCGACAGGCTCAACAGCCTGCCGGCCCAGGAGGTGAGAGATGAATCCCAACGAATACCTTCGGAGGTTCTTTGCCGAACTCCAGCGCATCGTCGACGGTCACGGCACGAGGCACGTAATCTCTACTACGCAAACCGGCGCACTCGAGATCCGGCTTGGCGCCGGGGACTGGTACCGCGCCACGCAGGTAGTGCTCGATGAAGACCCGATCAAGGCGGCGCAGGATGTTGCCAAGGCGGAGACTTACTGGCCCGACCGGATCTGATCCCAGAATCTGATAACGGAGCCGATAGCGAGCGGGAACGCGCCGTGCGTTTGATCGCGCCGCATTGAGGAGCGGCCTGGGCAGCGTACGCGTTGAAGCCGCCCACACTGTTTCTCAACGGGACAGAAATTAGCAACGATAACGGACATTATCTTGGGTAATGCCTCACTGACGACGAATTCAAGGGTACGCAGCGACAAATTACTTTATCGTGGGGAATGTTCCAAATGCTCTCGAACTCAGTTGACACCCTGCGCAGGGCTCGCGCCTACAACCCTTCGGTTAACAGTTAGATATTTGCTCTTTTCAGCATTGCTCATGACTGCTCTATATTGCTTGGATTCAATGGCTTGCGAGAACTATCCGCTCCGAGGAAACTGTGGGTACTACCCACAATTACTCGCTTTTTTGAAGCAGTCTACCCACAAAAGTCCCCACAGTCTTTTTTCATTCTTCTTCTGCTCCGCCATGTGGACCAAAATGCGATGAACCGTAAATTGGTCTGTACTATTTTACGATTCATGAGAGAATGGTTTTTATGGATCGAGCGCGCGTTTATACGGCAATCCTGAGGGAGCACTTCGAGCGGAACCGCCAGATGGCTTTTGTGACCGGCCCGCGCCAGGTGGGCAAAACATGGGTCAGCCGTTCGCTGGGAGATGCCTACTTCAACTGGGACAACCTCGACGACCGGCGCATCTTGCTGCGCGGGCCGAGTGCTCTGGCTGAAGCGCTCGGGTTGGACCAGTTGCGGGAGCAGCCGCCTTTCGCCGTGCTGGATGAGCTGCACAAGTTCGCCAAGTGGAAGACGCTACTCAAGGGCTTCTTCGACACCTATGGCGAGCGGGCGCATCTTCTGGTGATGGGCAGTTCGCGCATGGACATCTACCGTCGCGGTGGCGACAGCCTGATGGGCCGGTACATGCTGTACAGAATGCACCCGTGGAGTGTGGGCGAGTGTCTGCGCACGGAAGTGCCGAAAGGCGCGATCCATGCCCCCGCGGATGTGGCGGCCGAAGATTGGGATGCGCTGTGGGAGCATGGCGGATTCCCTGAGCCGTTTCTGCGCCGCGAGCTCCGTTTTACGCGCCGCTGGCGGACGCTTCGCCAGGAGCAGCTTTCCCGCGAAGACT
>Ga0302320_10024910_pt1 | contig 11654 bp, 9 predicted proteins | sample Bog_T0_3_FD_202130 | JGI IMG/M metagenome (GOLD analysis project Ga0302320, IMG submission 202130) | Peat permafrost microbial communities from Stordalen Mire near Abisko, Sweden - Bog_T0_3 | ecosystem: Environmental > Terrestrial > Soil > Wetlands > Peat | place: Sweden: Abisko, Stordalen Mire... | reverse complement strand
CGCACGGACGTAGCATTGCCAATGAATACCTGGCTAAGATCTATCTGGTGGCTGACGCGATACGATTGAATCGCACGGATGGGGCGCTAGTCAGGGTCATTACGCCGATCAGCGCCAACGAAGGCGTGTCGGTGGCAAGGACCAGGGCCGAGACATTTACTGTGCAGCTCACTCCCATGCTCCCTCGCTTTATCCCGAACTGAGCGGATTTAAGAGGAGCGGGGAGAAGCAACGCGCTTTAGCAGAAGATTTCAGGCTGTGTTTGAGCAAATGGCAGCCAGCAAGGATGGAAAACAGTGAAAAGCTTTTTCAAGGCAGCTCAAGTGAGACGCGATGAAGGGTGGCGGAAAATGAATTGGCGAGGCGCTTATTGGGTGATCGTACTCTTTGTTGCCACCGCTTTGTTCGCCGGATGCCATGGCGATCCAAACGTGCGCAAGCAGAAGTATCTGGAGAGCGGCGAGCGGTATAGCGCCCAAGGCAAATACCGGGAAGCTGCCATCCAATACCTGAATGCCCTGAAGGTGGACAAGGACTTTGCCGATGCCCATTATGCATTGGCCCAGGCATACGAGCATTTGGGGCAGCTCAGCGCAGCTTATCGGGAACTGGTGCGCACCGTGGATTTAGAGCCCACCAACTATAAGGCGCGGATCAATCTCGGTGGCCTGTTGATCGCAGCCGGCAAGCTCGACGACGCGCAGGTGCAGGCCAATGCCGTGATGGCAGTAGAACCGGACAATCCAGATGTTCACGCGTTGCTCTCCGCCATAGCAAACCGGCGGGGCCAGAAGGATCTGGCTCTGACCGAGATGCAGCGTGCAATCGAACTCGATCCGAAGCGTGCGGCCTTCCACGAAGACCTCGCGCTCCTTCAATCCGCCGATGCAACCAAGTCTGCTTCTGTCGAAGATGAGCTGAAGAAGGCAGTCGCTCTCGATCCGAAATCGGTGAAGGCCAAGCTCATTCTCGCGGCATTCTATGTCAAGAACAATCGCCTGTCCGACGCCGAGAAGGTCAGTTGGGACGCCGTCGCCACGGATCCCAAGAGCCTTCCCGCCAGGGCAAATGTCGCTGAGGTCATTCTCAAGCAGGGCGATCAGACGAGAGCCGAGGAGGTGCTTCGGCAGGCGCAGAAGGACTTTCCCAACGATCCGCAGGGCGTCCGCATCCTGGCCGACTACTACGTGAATTCGGGACAGATGGACAAGGCCAAGGCGGAGTACTCAAGTCTTGCTGCGAAGTATTCCAAGAATATTTATGTGCAGAAGGGATATGTTCGCGTGCTTCTCGATGTACGAGATTACGGAACCGCGCAAACCGTGGTTGCCGGAATGTTGAAGGCCTACCCCAAGGACCCGGAAGTCGCGGGATTAAACGGAATCGTGTTGCTCAATAGCGGAAAAACGAACGACGCGGTAAATGCTCTTCAAAATGCAGTGAAGGATGCCCCGAAGGATGCCTTCCTACAGTACTGGCTGGGGAGGGCCGCGCTGGCTAAGGGCGATATTGGCCTCGCGGAGTCGAGCCTTCGCCAGGCGGCAAGCCTTAACCCGTCCAGGTTGGAGGCAGAGGAAGAATTGGCGGGGATCGCACGCCAACGCGGGGACATGGATCTGCTTTCCGACGTGGCTGATAAGACGATCGCTGCGTCGCCGCACTTCCCTGGCGGCTATGTGTGGCGTGCCATGGTGGAGATGAGCCATAACTCAGCAGACAAGGCCGAAGCCGACCTTAAGACAGCCATCAGCATTGCTCCGCAAAGCCCGCAGGCCTATCTCGAACTGGGCAAGATCCGATTCGCACAGAAGCGTTTTCCAGAGGGTGTAGCGCTTTTCGAGCAGGCTTTGCAGTATGACCCAAATTCCATCGAAGCCCTGCGCCTGGAGGTCAGCTACTATATCTACGCAAAGCAACCGGATAAGGCCCTGGCTCGCTTGAATGCGCAAATAGACAAGAGCCCTAAAAATAGCGCCTTCTACGATCTTCTGGGAGAGATGCAATTGCAAAACAAGAACCTGGACCAGGCGTTCGCTACGGCCCAGAAAGCCATGCAGATCAATCCCGGCGACGGCGAGGCGGCGTTGCTGTACTCGCAGGTTGAAGTGGAGCGCGGACAGACGGCCGAGGCCATCAGCCTCTGGGAAAAGTGGTTGGCTGCGCATCCTAACGATGCCCCGATCCTTGCGGTCCTGGGCACTCTCGAGGAATCGCGTGGAAACATGGCCAAGGCCGAGGCCTATTACCGGAAAGCGCTCGATATCAATCCGCAACAGCCCGTCGCGGCGAACAACCTGGCCTATCGGATGCTGGAGAACGGCGAAAACGTGGATGTGGCTCTGACTTACGCGCAAACTGCCCGGCAGGCCATGCCAAACTCACCCGACACGGCAGACACATTGGCGTGGGCGTACTACCACAAAGGAGCCTACGGATTTGCCCGTGACCTGCTGGAGAATGCGCTCAAGACCGAACCCAACAGCGCTGCAATGCAATATCACCTGGGAATGGTTTACAGCAAACTGGGGGACAAGAGCAACGCGGCGATACACCTGAAAAAAGCAGAGTCTTTGGCCCCCGATTCGCCAACAGCAAAAGACGCGAAAACGGCGCTGCAAGCACTGGGCTAGGCAGAATGGGAGCCGGTGCGCATAGAGCACTTCCGGATGTGTAGGAGCACCGGCGGCCGGCATAGCTCTGGAGTGCCCTGTTCGTGCGAGTAGCTATTGTGACCTAATGGGATGGGCCCACCGCGTAGAGGTGAGCCCATCCCATTGCATTTATTGAGGCGCTATTCCGCCGTCTCCGATTCGTCCATGATTCTGTTCATGTAACCGGCAGAGCCGGTGTTGGAAACTGTTTTGCCCGGATTTCCAAGAACGATTGCCTTGGCGGGTACGTCGAAGTTGACAAATGCACCTGGGGCAATCAGGGCTTCCGTTCCAATAGTAATTTTGCCGACAATAATGGCGTGCGCTCCCACCCAGACGCGATCTTCAAGCGTGGGTGCGCCTTTACGCAGTCCTCTGCTCTCGGCGCCGATGGTAACGCCTTGTGCGATGTTGATGTTGGAGCCGAGGACCGCGTAAGGGCTGATGACAACTCCGCCGAAATGATTGAGAAAAAATCCGGGTCCAATCTTCGTCATCGGCGAGATTTCGAATCCATATCTGAACCGATAGTGATTCAACATGATTCGGTTGTAAATGTAGCCGAAGAACCCCCACGTTCTTTTTCTGCGGCTGTAAAACGCCACCTTCCGCAGGTAATAGGTGAAACGGAATCCCGGGTCATGCAGGTAGGCAGAGATGAACGCGCGCAGGTCTGCCCGGCCACGCCAACGATAAAGGTCGGCGCGCACGGTCGGCCAGAGTTTTAGCGCGTCTGAATCACCTGTTTGCGTCGAGATCATAGAGTCGCTAGCCTCATTCAATGTCTTGCACACGCGGTGTCCCAGGGGTCACTCATGTGCCCGTACGAACTACACATACTTTATTAGCGCGGACGCGCATACCGGTAGAGCCTGATTGAATTCCAGACGTATATCGTCCACCATAGCGCGGCGCGCGGAATGGATAGTTTGGAGAATTGGCGGTAGATTCTCCATGAGTCAAGCACCGCCCTTCGCTTGTTGGCGGAACGGCTTTGCGCCGAGAGGCGGTAACGGCCCAGATCGGCCGGAAGCCGGTGCCCATTTTCGCCCTGCTTGATGATGTTCATCCAGGCAATGAAATCCTCGTTGATGTAGCGATGGTCGATGGGGAAACGAAATCCGGGCACCCTTTCCCGATCGATGACGATGCTGAGGCAACCACCGTGACCGCGGCGGGTGTGCAAGGCGCGGAAGTCCAGCACTTCGGGCCCCGTGATCAAAGGCCCCACCAGAGCGCCGTCGTGGGACATGTGCCGGTAGTCGTGATAAATAAAGCCGTAACCGTGGGTCGTCATCCAGTCTACGGCGCGGGCAAGTTTTTCCGGGTGCCAGAGGTCGTCGGCATCGAGAAATGCGATGAACCGGCCGCGCGCTGCTTCCAGCGCCGCATTGCGCGCTACCGCGGGACCTTTCCGGCCCGATGTGCGCAGCCAACGGAAGCGCGGATCTTCAGCCGCCATCGCCTCGATGATGTCGAGCGAGCCGTCCGTCGAGCCATCATCGACCAGGATCTGCTCCCAGTCAGTGAACGTCTGCGCGCGCACAGAGGCGAAGGTCTCCGGCAGCCATGGGGCGGCGTTATAGACCGGCGTGATGATCGAGACCAGTGGCATGGAGCACGCTTTTCCTGGGGGCGCCATGAATTCGAGAGCGGCCGCCCGAGTTTGCAACGGTTGAACAAGCCGGTACCGCAATTGTCACAGGCCGCTCGGGTCCGGCCATTAGAGCCCCATGAGAATTCTGATATCCGAGACGGCAGATTCTTTCAGGTTACTGCAATGGCTATCGGATGTTTCGCGGCCGATCCAAACGAGTTACCTCGGCACCGGCGCTATGAAGCGTGCTGCGTCCGCGCTTTTCCAATTGCAATGCAGATTCCAAACCCTGGCCCAGAACAGAAATTGGGCTTTTGCTCACGCATGTTCGCCCTCCGGGGCATATCATAAGTGGCGGGCCGAATAAAGGAAGGTTCCTCCCTTCCAACAAGGAAGAATCCTAGCATTGATTCCATGGGAAAGTGGAAAAACTATTCCCTACACAACAGAAAACTGTTTCCCGTTGCGGGGGAGTATTGTGCAATTGAGTGGGATCAAACCATTCCGCTGTTAGGCATTTCAATTGCTAGAGATAGGGTCAGGGCGGGTTCAGGCGCTCCGAGACATCGCTGGCCAATGTCTTCTTTTTCCATCATGATTCGTGATGGTCCGAGAATACTGCTTCTAAGCGATGAGATTTGTTATCTTCATGGTCGATGAGCGAGGCAATTCAACCAGTCGCGAGTAGGGCGCCACGTCACGAATTGTTTGATGTCGCTGGACGTGGGAACCGCTGGCTCAAGAAGTGAAAACTAAGAAAACGACTCAGGGAGCGTGTATCGATGCTTTTCGCCTTTCTTTCAAGGGTTTACAGGCGGGACACAACTATCACAATGCTGGCGGTGACGTCGATGTGTGTCCTCACTTTACTGATCACACGCTCAACGTTTTTCGGCGACACGCTTCTTTACGAAAGCAATATCGCATCGTATCTGGACGGTCGTATACCTTTTGCCGGGTTGCTCGATTTCGGCCACCTGATCTGGAGGCCTCTCGGCGCTTTGCTCGCCTTTCACGGCGATGCGGCATATGAAAGCACCCTGGCGCGCGTGAATACTATCCTGCTGAGCCTGAACCTGATTGCGTCGTTCGTATGTGTTTGGGCGCTCTGGGCGCTGCTGCGGCTGACGAAGAAGGTGACGGCTGGCCCCTTGATTCTCGTTGTGGCGGCGTTCGTCACCACCAATGGATTCGTTAACCTGTCTCGGAGCGGGTCATCGTGGCTTTCAGGGTTGGCTTGCGTGACGCTGGCTTGCTGCTTCACACTGGTCGCCGAGCGTCGGTATCGTGCCAGCGAACCCGCAGCGTTTTACTGGATCGCGGCCATGCTAACAACCGCGCTGGCAGTCTTGCTTTGGGTGCCTTACGTACTCACGGTCCTGCCCATCATCTGCGCCGGGCTGTTGGAACGGCCCGACAACCCCAGTTGGAAGACAGTTTTGCGAGCAGCAATCCGCGTGTTGCCTGGCGCCGTGCTGCTGGTTATGGCCGCTTACGTGTGGGCGATCTGCGACCTGCACATCACGAGTACGCCCGAATTGCTGGCCTGGATACGCCACGCAGCGCACGGTGAGGCGCGTGACGCATCGATCGCGCGCTGTTTCTTCGGGTTTCCGCGCTCGTTTTTCCTTCTGGGGGACAACGGCATCGTTTGGAAGCAGTTTCTGTTTCATGACCCCTTTGCGCGCAGGACCGCGCTCGAGGTGGCCGCTGCCGGCACGTGGATACTGGCGCTGTTTTACGGCACGCTGGCAGTCGCCGGATGGTTCTTTCTGCGGGACCGGAGCGATCGAGGGACGGCAATTTGGGCGGTCGCCGGCATCGTCCCGACGATAGCGCTGGCTTTGCTGTTTGAGGCCGGGTCAGTGGAGCGGTACCTGGCGCTTTACCCTATGGTCTTGGTAGTCATCGGCATTTTACTCACCAGCGCGCGGACACCGCACCCGCTGCGAGTTCTGCTTGTGCTGCTGATTTTGGTGCAGGTGTCCAACAACCTCTATGCCAGTTTCAGGTCGAGAATAGATCGAGAATCCGCGGCTTTACTGCAGCGCGTTGCGCCGTTCGAGAACGTCCCCGGGGGGGCGACTGTCTGGGTCGTGAACCTGAACGACAAGCTCTCCGCGCTCTACGACGGGCCCGAATACGCAACCCGCAGCGATTTGCCACAGGTAGCGCTGCTTGTGCCCGTGATGAATCAGGATGTTCCTAAATGGAAGGCCAATTTCGCGAAATCGGCTGAGAGTCGGTGGGCGGCCGGGGGCGAGGTCTGGATTTCAAAGCGCGCGTGGGCCACGCAACCGCTTCGCGAGTGGCTTTGGGTGGAGAACGACGACCCGCGCATCCGTTGGGCCGACGTTCATAACTTCGTGATTCACTTGGACACCGACGCGGAGGCGGGGGGCGCCGACGGATTCCTCCGGGCTGCGAACACACCTGCTAATCGCGCGACGATCATAGCAGCAGCATCGCAGCATTGAACCGTGTTGCCTGGACAACTCTATGCGAATCGTCATAGTTTCAATGTTGAATTTGAAAAGCAAGAGAGGATATTGAGCTCTTTGGCTGCCTCCAAGACTACAGCAGGCCGGTACTATCGCCCGGAACTCGACGTTGTTCGCTTTCTTGCGTTTACGTTCGTATTTCTTGGCCATACTTTACCCACGGACCCAGATTCGCGTATCGCCAATGTTTTAGGGAGAGCCGCCCCGATCCTGTATGTCTCCGCCAGAGCATGCAAGTTCGGGCTCAGCCTCTTCTTCGCTCTCAGCGCATTTCTCATTTGCGAGTTGCTTATTCGCGAGCGCGAGACTGTCGGGACGGTCGGGGTCGTGCAGTTCTATATCCGCCGCATCCTGCGGATATGGCCGCTCTATTACCTCGGTGTGGCCCTCGGCACGATGTTCGCGTTTCTTCCCGACGGCCATCCTTCCGATCTCGTAAGAATGGGCTGGCTTGCCATCTTTATGGGCTCGTGGATGGCCGCCATTCATGGCCCGATCTCTAATCCGGCGGGCCCGCTATGGAGCATTTCAGTGGAGGAACAGTTCTACCTATTTGCGCCGTGGATTGTGAAATACTTCAATCGTAAATCGCTCTATGGATTCTGCTGTCTGCTATTTCTCGTTTCTAACGCCCAACTCTATTACCTGGGCCGGTTGTCGGCGACCGACAGTCGCATCTGGGCCGACGCATTTGTGCAATTTCAATGCTTCGCTGCGGGCATTTTGCTTTGCCTAATTCTTCGAGGCAGACTGCCTAGAATCGCCGTCTGGAAACGGCTGTCGCTGCTCGCAGGAACCTGGTTGTGCTGGTTCTGTTCCTGCTTTGGATTGCACAGCTCCTTCAACCGCAACAATAACCCTGGAGGTTGGTCGCTCATCGGCGGATATGCGCTGGGCTCGCTGGGCTCCGTCCTGCTGCTTGTCGCGTTTCTAGGTGTGAATCCTAAACTTCTCCCCGGATGGGCCATCTATCTTGGGCGTATCTCATTCGGACTCTATGTCTATCATGAGTTTGCAATGTACCTCACTAATCATGTTTTGTTCGGACACCTTGCCACGATCGCAAGTCCGATTCTCTTTCTGAAGGCCGGCTCAGAATTTGGATTAACTGTCCTGATGGCAACTTTGTCTTATCGCTATTATGAGAAGCCCTTCCTCAAGCTGAAGAAGCGCCATACGGTCGTTGAGAGCGAGCCGATTGGAGCGCTGGCTCATCGTTCACACTAAGACAGTGGAGCAAGTTTCGCTGTTCAGGTCATGCACAAGGTCAATAATGCTGGAGAGACTTCATGGAGAAACCCGATCGGCTCACACCCCTGGCCAAATTATTGTTGTGTTTCTGCCGGAAACCGGGAACCACGGATTACCCAATGCAGGGGGTTCATTTTGAGCAGGGAAAAGAACTGGAGGGATTAGAGCTAGTATTTCCTGGTTTTCGCAAGAGATTGGCCGGTAAGACCGTTCTCGACTTCGGATGTGGGCTCGGGTATCAATCGGTAGCGTTTTGTGAGGCAGGGGCGCGCCGGGTCATCGGAATTGATATCAATCAGCAGTCGCTCGATGCTGCAGCTCAACGAGCATCCAGCATGGGCTTGAACGATCGCATCACCTTCGTAGATCGACTGCCTGAGGATCTCAAATGCGATGCCATCGTCAGCCAGAACAGCTTCGAGCATTTCATTGACGCCGAGACCGTCTTGGCGAGCATGCGATCCGCACTTGGCCCGGATGGCGAGATTTTCATCACCTTCGCCCCGCCATGGTACGCGCCATGGGGGGCTCACATGGCATTCTTCTGCCGTCTTCCATGGGTTCAGGTCCTTTTCCCCGAAAAAATCGTGATCGAGGCGCGATCTCGATTTCGATCCGACAATGCCACCAGTTATCGGGATCTGTATTTGGCAAAGATGTCCATTCGAAAGTTCAGGCGAATTGTAAAGCGGTCTGGTCTCCGGTGTTCCTCGCTGCGGTTAGACTGCTCACTCGGAATGAACTGGCTGCGGTTCACGCCACTGCGTGAGTTCTTTGTCAATCGAGTGAGCTGCGTGTTAACGCCGGGGCGATGAGCCGTGGTTATCACGGGGGTGTCGGGTTGATACCGGCTCACGGTTGCTATGGGCCGGTCGAGATGGGGAAATTGAGCTATGCGTGTTGAGTCGTCTCTCGAGGTACGAACCGGGCAGGCCTTGCAGAAACTTCATTTTCTTTACCATGAGCTGAGGCCGCAGCGGAGCGATTACTCCTATGTACTTAAAACCGACGAGTTCGATAAACAAATTGACCTGTTCATGCAGATGCGGAAATCTGCGGGTCCCGGCTTGTGGCCGGAGGTGACTTTCGACGATGGGCATATTTCAAATTTTGACTATGCGCTGCCCGCTTTGCTGTCGCGGGGTCTCAGCGCGCGGTTTTTTATCACCGTGGGCTGGTCAGGGCAGAAGCCCGGCTACATGGGATGGCGGGAGTTGCGGGCCCTGCATGAGTCTGGCCAGCTAATTGGCGCACATGGATGGTCGCATGCCCTTCTGACCCGTTGCGCTCCCGGAGATTTTGACGTGGAGTTGCGTAAAGCGAAGTCGGTCCTGGAGGACAAGCTCGGAACATCGATCACTACCATGTCCCTGCCCGGCGGCCGTTACAACCGGCAGGTTCTTGCGGCTTGCCGGGAAGCGGGGTACACACAGGTTTACACATCAGTGCCCAGGGCGGAACACGAGAGCTTGGGATTTACGGTTGGCCGGCTCAATGTTCGCGGCGATTGGTCGGCGGACTGGATTAAGAATCTGCTGCAACCAGGAAGCCATGTGCTTGCAAAGATGGCGCGTCATTACCGGATCAAGGCAGTTGCGAAGACTGTGGTGGGAGACCGGTTGTACGAGAAGCTTTGGGCGCTTCTGAATCGAAAAGAGCCGGACGACGGGGACGCTGGGGACTACGCGGCATGAAGATTCTGCACATGATTAGTAGCGGCGGGATGTACGGCGCAGAGGCCGTGATCCTCGGCGTGTCGCGCATGCTGGATGAGGGTCCGCATCGTAGCATGCTGGGCGTGTTCTCGAACTCTTCAAACCCGAATCTGCAGCTTCATGAAAACGCCACGCGGAAAGGCATCGAGTCGTATCTGATTCCGTGTAGCGGGCAGATTGACCGCAAGGCAATCAAGAGTATTCGAGAACTGGTGCAACGGACAGGCGCGGATGTTGTCCATGCTCACGGTTACAAGGCCGATATCTACGCGTTTCTTGCGTTGCGAGGATCGGGAGTTTCACTGGTCTCAACCTGCCACACCTGGTATGACAATGACCCGAAGGTATTGCTTTACGGCGTCCTGGACCGGTTGATGCTGCGCGGCTATGCGCGGGTCGTGGCCGTGTCTGAGGAGGTGCGGCAGAGGCTTGTCAAATCGGGTGTCAAGGCGAACAGGGTCAGCATGATCAGGAACGGAATCGATTTGCGGCCGTTCGACCGCGCATCGGCTGCTGTGAAAGATGCGTTGGGCTGGAGCAGCTGCCCGCTCGTGGGCCTGGTAGGACGTCTTGCTGTAGAGAAGGGCGTAGATATTTTCCTCGATGCCGCGGCGCGTGTATTGGCTCAGTGCCCGGATACAAAGTTTGTCGTAGCCGGAGATGGACCGGATCGCGCCGAGCTGGACGCGTTGATCGATAAACTTGGCATTCGTGAACCTGTGCGAATGTTAGGCCGCTGTGACGATATGCCCGCGCTGTATGCTTCTCTGGACATCATGGTTTCCGCGTCGCGGCGGGAGGGACTGCCGATTGCCATTTTGGAAGGCATGGCCAGCCGTCTCCCGTTGGTCGCCACGGCAGTGGGTGCGGTTCCGACCGTCATTCAAGATGGCAGCACCGGAGTGCTGGTGCCTGCGGAGGACCCGGAGTCGCTCGCCACAGCGATCGTAGAACTGCTACGCGATCCTGCAAAACGCGAGCGGCTTGGCTCCGCGGCAAGGCAGTTGGTCGAAGATGAATTCTCCGCTGAACGGATGACGGTCGACTATCTTGGCGTTTATGAAGAAGCGATGGAAGCGGCCCCGACGCGGAGCGGGAGCCGGCGCGCTTCTTCTGCTGCGTCAGGAGAGAAGACACGATGATTGCCCGGCGGCTTCGCGTCTTTATGACGGACCTCTGGGCAACGGTGCCGTATCACCTGAGCTGCTCCGAGAAAATCCTCAAAGTTCTTGAGGCTTAGCACTTCCTGAAGCATTTCTGTTCACGGTCTGACGCGCAAGAATCTAACCCGTGTCCGTGGTATTCAGCAGAAGCTTATCCAAGAACCCTATCCATCGCTTTTCCATGATTTGCCAGGAGTATTGCGTCTCAAACATTAATTGAGCATGCCTGCAGGCCGCGGTCAGCCGCTCGTCCGGATAATAAACTGTTTTAATGGCGCGCTCCAGCTCCTCGACATTACCGAATCTCGTGGGTATTCCGAAGCCGGCTTTCTCTGCAAAACTACTGACAAGACACTCGGAATTAATCAGGAGAGGAATCCCAACCATCATGGCGTCAAACAGCTTGTTCGGGGCAGCATAGATGTGGTTCTGCACAAACGGCTTGTAATGGGCGAACATAGCAGTAGCCGCCGCTGCAATCTCCATTGATCCTTGCGGCGTTGTTTCGCCGAGATTTGCCACAAGAGGATGTTTCAGAAAGCAGTTCGTCACCCAAGGTCCAATTGGCCTGCCGGCAAAGACAATAGAAGCGCCCTCTATCCTTTCGCAAGCAGTTAAAAGCGCCTCTACCCCTGAGTTATCATCCAGAATAGACCCACAGACGTAGACAAACTGTTTCGGAAGGCCGGAACGTGCCTTTAGAGGTATCGCCGGCGGAGAGTTGAATATAACAACGTGATGCTTCGGCAGTTGCTTATGTCTCGCCAACCGTTCAT
>Ga0302320_10024908_pt1 | contig 11656 bp, 7 predicted proteins | sample Bog_T0_3_FD_202130 | JGI IMG/M metagenome (GOLD analysis project Ga0302320, IMG submission 202130) | Peat permafrost microbial communities from Stordalen Mire near Abisko, Sweden - Bog_T0_3 | ecosystem: Environmental > Terrestrial > Soil > Wetlands > Peat | place: Sweden: Abisko, Stordalen Mire... | reverse complement strand
CCGCGACACCCCCGAAGCCAACACCGCCGAAGCCGTCCTCACCCTGCCGCGCACTCCCTCTATCCCGCTCGAAGAGGCCGTTCGCCGCGCCGTCAAGCGCCTCACCGGGGCCTTCGCCATCGGCGTCCTCTCCGCCAATGAGCCGGACAAGCTGGTCGCCGCGCGTTATGGCCCGCCCGCGGTGCTGGGTTTAGGTGAAGGAGAATACTTCCTCGCCTCCGACGTCCCCGGCATCCTTCACCACACCCGCAACATTCACTTCCTGGCGGATGGAGAGTTGGCCGTCCTGACCCCAGCCGGCATCACACTTACAGACTTCGACGCCGTGCCCCTCCCGCTTAAGGTGCAGCGCATCACCTGGGATCCCATGATGGCCGAAAAAGCCGGCTACAAGCACTTCATGCTCAAGGAGATCAACGAGCAGCCGCGCGCCATCCGCGATACCACCCTCGGCCGCGTCTCGCTCGCCACCGGCCAGGTCTTTCTGGGCGACATGGAGATCACCGAGGCCGACCTGCGCAACGCCACCCAGATCACCATCGCCGCCTGCGGCACCAGCTGGCACGCCGGCCTCGCGGGCAAGTTCATGATCGAGCGCCTCGCCCGCCTGCGGACGGAAGTCGACTACGCGAGCGAGTACCGCTACCGCAACCCGCTCGCCGACCCCCGCGCCATCGGCCTGCTCATCACCCAGTCCGGCGAGACCGCCGACACCATCGCCGCCCAGCGCGAAATGCTCTCGCACGGATCGAAGACCCTCGCCATCTGCAACGTCGTCGGCGCGGCCATCTCGCGCGAGGCCCAGGGCACCATCACCACCAACGCCGGCCCCGAGATCGGCGTCGCCAGCACCAAGGCCTTCACCGCCCAGCTCACCGCGCTCTTCCTGCTCGCCCTGCGCCTCGGCCAGGTCCGCGGCGCCATCTCGGACGCCGAGTCGCTGCATCTGGTCAACGAACTCAGCAAAATCCCCCACAAGCTCGCCAACATGCTCGCCCTCCCGCCGTCCGACGGCATCGGCACCTCCGAGGGCGCCGCCGCACCCGCCGCCAACATTGTCATCCTGAGCGGAGGTCGCGCAGCGACCGGAGTCGAAGGACCTGCTTCTTGGAGTGGGTCAGACCGCCGCACCACCCCGCGCCTCTCCCTCGACGACCACTGCTGCGAGATCGCCAAGCTCTTCTCCACCGCGCGCGACTTCCTCTACCTCGGCCGCGGCATCCACTACCCCATCGCGCTCGAAGGCGCGCTCAAGCTCAAGGAGATCTCCTACATCCACGCCGAGGGCTACCCCGCCGGCGAGATGAAGCACGGGCCGAACGCCCTGATCGACGAGACCTTGCCTGTGGTGTGTATCGCGACGAAAGACCCCACCGACCCCACCAGCGTCCTCAAGTACGAGAAGACCCTCTCCAACATCCAGGAGGTCGCCGCGCGCTCCGGCCGCGTCATCGCCATCGCCATCGAGGGCGACAACGAAATCGCCCAGCTCGTCGAACACACCATCTACATCCCCCAGGCCCCCGAACTGCTCCTGCCCATCCTCGAGGTCGTCCCCCTCCAGCTCCTCGCCTACCACATCGCCGTCCGCCGCGGCTGCGACGTCGACCAACCGAGAAACCTAGCAAAATCCGTCACTGTAGAATAAAGGGCTAAGGCAACCGGTAGTATCGGCTTGGTGTGCATTGAATGAAGAACAGCCTCTTCTATGGCGACAATCTGGAGATAATGCGAGAAAAGATCACGTCGGGATCCATCGATTTGATCTATCTTGACCCGCCCTTCAAATCCGACCTCAACTATAACGTTCTTTTCAAGGTCGACGGGATAACTCCTGACGAAGCGCAAATGACGGTGTTCAAGGACACCTGGACCTGGGACGAGGCCGCACAGGCAACGCTGGATGAGCTACAGGACGCGTCCAACGTCCCTCTTGTAAACCTCGTCAATGCACTGAATGTTGCGCTGGCCCGCACCCCGATGATGGCCTACATAGTGAACATGGCTGCCCGGTTGCTTGAGATGCATCGCGTTCTGAAGACTACCGGATCCCTATATCTCCACTGTGATCCGACCGCTAGCCACTACCTGAAGTGTGTTCTGGATGCAATCTTCTTACCGACGAACTTCAGAAGTGAGATTGTGTGGAGGCGAACTGGGTCTCATAACAAACTCAGTCGCTGGGCTCCCATACATGACGTAATTCTCTTCTATACAAAGAGCGATTCCTACACATGGAACAAACCGCGCCGCCCCTATATGTTGGGTCACGTGAAAGAGCACTTTATAGAAGTTGAAGATGGCACCTACAAGACGGACTACTATGGCAACGTCTTAACGGGATCAGGAACACGCAAGAAGGAATCTGGGAAACCGTGGCGGGGCTTCGACCCAAGCGCCAAAGGCCGGCATTGGGCAATACCAGGCAAGATTTGGGAAGAGGTAGGGATTGATCCGGCCGGGATGACACAACACGAAAAGCTCGACCTCCTGTATGAAGAGGGATTTATCACGATTACCGAGGGCGAGGCATGGCCGGTTTATCAGCTGACCGTGCGCTCTGGCGATGGCCCCGCAGCCCCCGACATCTGGGCCTTCCAGCCCTACACAGAAGGAACCGTTTTTGGCACTACCGCCGGCATTGACGCAGATGTGCGATGGCTAAGTCCCCGTGATGCGGAGCGACTGGGCTACCCCACGCAGAAGCCTGTAGGCTTGCTGCGCCACATCATCGCCGCCTCAAGCAAACCCGGGGACGTAGTTCTCGATCCTTTCTGCGGTTGCGGGACGACAATCGAAGCCGCGCAGATATTGGCGAGGCATTGGATTGGGATAGACATATCACCCTTCTCCGTCGAGCTCACAAGACGACAACGCCTAGAAGGTGCATTTCCTCACCTAAAGGCCGGGGTCGACTACGAAATCAAGGGTCTCCCCACAACAATTGACGGGGCCCGGATGATGGCAGAACGAGATAACGATAGAAAAGGCTTCGAAATCTGGGCGGTCTCAAAGATCGACGGACTGCCGAACGACAAACCTGGAGCCGACAAGGGGATCGACGGAAGAGTGCCATTCAAGCCTGACGGAAAGACGACCAAGTACGCAGTGGTATCTGTGAAGAGCGGCCGCTTGAAGCCGGATGATATTCGAGCACTAAAATCTGTCGCGGACCGCGAGAAGGCAACATCTTTAGGATTTGGCGTCTTGGTGACACTAAACGATCCGACTGCCGGAATGCTGGCAGACGCTGCTGCTGCCGGAACGGTCGAATATCACGGACATAGATACCCGTATCTCCAGATATTGCGCGTGTCGGAAATCCTCCAAGGCAAAAAACCGAACCTGCCGTTAATCGATCCAACGGTTGCCTATCGGCGCAGAGCCCGCGCTGCGGATATTCAAGACTCTCTTCTTGGCTAAATTGGCGGCTCGCCCAAATCTTTCGTGCACATTTCTCGATTCTGAGATGTGGGCATTAGCGCCACGCGCGAACCGCTCCCACCCGCGCATCCGTTACAGTGTAGTAGCCCCTACAATCCGACCGATCTCCCGAAACGCCCGGTATCACCCAGAGCACCATGGATATTCGTTTCGAATGGAAACCCCCAGAAAGCCGCCAGCAACCTGAACAACTAAGCCGCGGCCACGCCCCGCGCCTTGCCCCACCGGTGTTCCAGAAAGTCCGGCAGATACAGCCCATCATCCAGCTGCGGCCACCACACCGCGCTGCCGGTCGGCACCACGAAAAGCTCGCTCGCCTGCTCCGGCGTCGCGTTCTTCAGCTCTCCCAGCTCCTCGCGCGGAATCAGCAGCCGACGCCCATCGGTCAGCCTCAACATCAGGAACTCCAGCCCCGGCTCGGGATGGTAGGCCGCCTCCACGATGCGCGGAAAGCTGTCGAACTCCTTCGCCCGCTCAATCGCGGCGTCAATCTCCTCGTCAGTTGTCTCCAACACCCAATCAGCCACGTGCCTTCCTCCAGAGTGCCATCAACTCATCGCCGTGGGCCCTCGCTACCTGCAGGATACGCCGTACGTCTGCCCGCTTCGCGTTGGACGGCTCGACCGCATCCCATCGGTTCGATTGCCGAACTCGCCCCTGAGGCAAGAGTTCAATAATCACCTGCACACCGGCATACTGCCCATGCACATGCGGCGGCGGATGGTCATGCGAATACGCGACAAACCATACGCCGTCGAACGTCTTCGAGCCCACACCCTTAATCTAAGCCGATCCACCCACCCCTGCAATGGATTTATCGGGTCGCCGCACCGCCCCTCAGTGCCACTCCTTGCCAATCGTATCCAGGCCGGCCTTGCCCAGGTCCTCCGGCGTCATCGTCGGGTGGAACTCCACCTTCGCGTTGAACAGCAGGAACCACGGCTCGGCAAACGCCGGAATCTCCGACGCATCCTTGAGATCGACGACCAGGATCCCCGAGCGCAGGCCATCGAACTCCGTGAAGTAAGCCGCCTCAGGTTTGAGGTGGTCCAGGATGCGGTGCATCTTGGACCCCACGGAGCCATCCTTGACCGACGCGTTAAAGACATCCGTGGGCATCGAAACCTTCATAATCATGCGCATAAAACTCTCCTGCCGCCGGATTGACCGTGCGGAAATATTCAAAATTTGTGGGCCTTTGGGAGGCGCGACCAAGGTACGCCATCCCGCGCGGCAGGGTCAAATCCATCGCAGAAGACCTCACCTTTGCGGCGTCTTCCCCATCGCCCCATTCGTCCATATCTCTAACCGACCAACCTTTGCCCGCGCACACTCCCGCGGCGTATGGTGTTCGGGTCGCACGCGCCGGAGCATCGCGGCGCGCAGCAGGGCAGCAGCAAAGTAAAGGACGGGGCGAAGCACATGAAGGCACTCATAGCAGTACTGGGATTGGCACTGACCACCGGCATGGGCGCGGCCCAGGGCCTCGACTGCAACATGCAGGCCTATAAAGCGGTCGACGGCGTCGCCGCGGTCTTCGACCACAAATCGGTCACCCTCACCTGGACCGGAGAGTCAGACCAGCAACTGCGCGCGCAGTTCACCCTGCGCGACGGCCAGCCCGTGGTCGAGGAGCTCGCCGCACGCAAGCCCGGCGGCGCGTGGGTGATCCTGGGCAAGGACCTGACGCCGCAGTTTGAGGTCACCACCGGCCGCCGCCGCATGTCCAAGACCGAGAAAGACGTCCTCGTGCGCCTCAACCAGGACACGCCCGAGAACGAGGAGATCTATAAGTGGAACGTCTTCTGGGACGCGCCCCTCGCCGTGCCCGGCACCGATGCCAGCCACCTCGTCGGCCCGCCGCGCACCGAGGCTGAGATCGCCCGCGCCAAAGTCAGTTACAAATCCGACGCCTGCTCCGTAAAGACCGATGGCACGCGCGTCATCGTCGCCTTCAACGGCCTCACCCTCGGCATCTTCTCCGGCGACCTCGAGTTCACCGCATACAAAGGCTCGAACCTCCTGCGCCAGGAGGCGATCGCTAGCACCCAGGCCAAAGATGTCGCCTTCATCTACAAGGCCGGCCTCGAGGGCTTCGCCATCGGCGACCAGACCAAACTCGTCTGGCGCGACACCTCGCAGCTCTGGCAGGAGAATGACTTTGGCGGCGAGGTCAACCACGATCTCGTCAATATCCGCGCGCGCAACCGGCTGGAGATTCTCGATACCGGCGCCGGCTCGCTAGGCATCCTGCCGCCTCCGCACAAGTTCTTCTATCCTCGCGAGAACGAGGTCAACCTCGGCTACGTCTACTACCGCAAGGACGACGACCACTCCATCTCGCTCGGCGCCATGCAGCCCGAGCGCTGCGAAGGCTACGACCCCTGGGGCGTCTCGCCGGAGGTCTGGCAGCGTCGCTCCTCCACTGCACGCAGCCAGACCCTCAACTGCGCGCTCTACAACGCGCCGCCCGGAACCATGCAGCGCATGGCCGTCTACTACTACCTCAGCCCCACAGGCAGCCACGCCACTCAGCAGGCAGTGATGGCCTATACGCACGACGATGTCTACAAGCCTGTGCCCGGCTTCAAGACCGTCACGGGCCACTTCCATCTGGAGCTGAACGAGATGGCGCGCGACCGCGGCACCACCGACCTCAGCCCCACCTGGGTCCCCGTCTTCCGCGGCCTTGGCATCAACATCGTCTACCTCGGCGACTTCCACGACGACTCCGACGCAGCCGATCCCGGCCCCAGACGCCTGCCCGAACAGAAGGCCTACTTCGACGCCTCGGCCAAGCTCTCCGACAAGAACTTCCTCGTGATGCCGGAGGAAGAGGTCAACTCCTTCATCGATGGCCACTGGTACATGATGAATCCGAGGCCCATCTACTTCACCCACACGCGCGTTGCCGCACCCGGCCAGAAGTTCGAGGAAGAGGTCCCCGGCTACGGGACTGTCTATCACCTGAATTCGTCGGAGGACGTGCTGAAGTTCATCAACGAGACCAAGAGCATCATCTGGGTCGCGCACCCGCGCACCAAGTCCTCCGCGCTCTTTCCGGACCTATATAAGGACAAGGACTACTTCCTCAGCGACCGCTTCATCGGCGGTTCCTGGGAGTCGCTGCCCGTCGACCTCTCGCAGAAGCGGCTCTGCGAGGTCCGCTGCTTTGGCCTCAACGACGAGATGAGCAACTGGGCCCCCAAGCCTAAGTTCATGCTCGCCGAGGGCGACACCTACATGAAGCGCCCCGACGACGAGACCTATCCCATGTTCGCCATCAACTACATCAAACTCGACAAGGTGCCCGCGTACAACGAGAGCTGGGCGCCCATCGTCGAGAGCATCCACAACGGCACGTTCTTCGGGACGACTGGCGAAATCCTCTTTCACAACTGGGGGATTGAGGGCTCCGGCGCGCACAGCGTCTACACCGCCTCCATCGAATACACCTTCCCGCTGGACTTCGCGGAGCTGGTGTGGAGCGACGGCGCCAAGGTCGATCGCCAGATCATCAATCTCACCGACACCACGCCCTTCGGCACCAAGAGCTTCCGCATCCCGTTCAACGCCACGGGCAAGAACTGGGTGCGCTTCGCCGTCTGGGACTCAGCCGGCAACGGCGCATGGCTGCAACCGATCGCGCCGAAGTAATAGGGCAATATCTCAAATGCCGTCATTCTGGCGCAGCCAGAATCTCTGTATTGGCCCTTTGTATTCGCTAAAATCGTCTCCTTTGGAAAGGGACGACTCGTCCCGCGTTACAGCGCGCCCGCATCCTGCAGGCACTTCCTCATCCCCGCCCAGCTGATGCGGCTCGAAGCCTCCGGCGTGCCCGCGCCGCGCCAGTGCGTCTCCAGCGAAACTGCCTCGCGGAACCCCACCGCCTTCAGTGCGCGAAACTGCGCCGTCCAATCAATGAAGCCCTGGTCCACCGGCGCCCACTCCAGCTTTTCCGCCGCATTGCGCACCACGTTCTTCGCGTGGACGTGCCGGATGCGGTCCTTGGGAATCAGCTCCCAACCGGCGGGAAACACATCTGTCTCGCCGTGCATCGCCGCGTTCGCAGGGTCCCAGTTCAGCATCAGCGCGGGCACCGCAGCCAGCGTGCGCGCAGCCTCCGCAGCCGTCACCGTATTACACTCGTGCTCGTTCTCAATCATCAGCGTGATGCCCTGCTTGCGCGTTGTCTCTGCCGCCGCGCGCAGCTTGTCGTCAATCGCCGCGCGATATGGAGCCACATCGTCCAGCCGCCAGAAATCGAAGCAACGAATCTTGTCCGTTTTGAACTGCTTCGCCAGCTCGATGCAGGCCGCCAGCACATCGTCCTGCTTCTTGAAGTCCTCGGTCGCCGCGAAGTTGTCGTTCTTCGCGCCCTTCTGCGCGCTGAACTTTGAGAGCGGAGCGCCCGGCCAGTCCACCTTGAACAGCGGACTCGCAATGTCGGTCACACGCAGGTTGTACTTCTTGAGCACCGCAAGCGCCTTCGCAGTATCGTCGGGCGTAAAGTCCGCGATGTTCTTCTCCCACGGCGCGCGCAGCTCCACCCACTGCATTCCAAAGTCGTTCGCTGCCACCGAACACGCATGGTCGAAGTCGTAGGAGATTTCATCCGTCAGCACGCTCAGCTGAAACGTCGAGTGCGCCTGCGCAAAGGCCCGCACCGAAGCCGCAGTCATCGCTACAGCACAGGCCGTCGCGCCCGCGGCAGCTCCCACAAACTCTCTGCGATTCATCCTCGTCATCCTAACTCCCGGGGCAACTACTCCACCGCCTTGTCGAATGCATCCGCCGCAGCATTCATATCCGCATCCGTCGCCGCACTCGAAAGAAACAGTACCCGATAGCGGAACATCGCCGACCCGCCTTTATCGATCGTAAAGTTCAACGCCGGTGTCTTGGGATCGAAGATATGCGCCCCCAGCGGGTTCACCGCGAACAACCCATAACCCCGCGCATGCCAGTAAGGCGGCGCTGCGCCCGGATTGCCGCTGTGGTCAATAATCGCAATCGTCTCCGTCTTGCCCGCGCCGCCGTCGGCCGCGGTCGTCTGGCCGGTCAGCGTGCACCACCGCCCGCGTGTGGACCACACCGCATCGCCGGTCACGCCCGCGCTGGTGTGGTACACCCCGCTCGCTCCCGCCGGATCGGCCGCAGCCACCTGGGTCGGGTTGCCGTTGGCATCCATAAAGGTCCCGCCCTTCTCCGTCGGCGACTCCAGGAAGTGCGCCACGCGAATCCCCAGCAGCCCTTCTTTATCGTCATGGAAGACCACCGTATCGAGGGCCTTCAACGTCACCACCAGATCGATCGCCCGCGCCGGTTGCCCGCCGACCGTCAGCTTGGAGAACACATACCGCATCGTCTGCGTCATGATGGGCTTCGTATTCCCCGCCACCGGATCGCCGGCAATCCACGTCGACTCCGTTACCAGCTCACCCGTATCCGCGCCGCTCTTCGACGACACAATCCGGTCCTGCTGCACGCTGCCGTACTTCGACCGTTCCGCCTGCTTGATCGCGTCCGAGTTGTTCCAGAAATCGAACCCATTCGCGTTCCCGTAGTTGAACCACAGCCCCGCGTGGTGCGGATGGTCCACTCGCTCACCCGCCCGCAGCGCGAACGGATAGCCGCGCGAAACCGTCGTCCCATCCGGCGCGATCAACGGATACAGCACCGGCTTCCTCTGGTTGGTCTGCCACAGATACGACGTAAACGGCTTGCCATCGACCGTCACATCCACGCGATGCGCCGCTTCATCCACCGCGACCTTCACACCCCCAGCCGCAAACGCCATTGGCGCGCACCCCCACCCCAACCCGATCGCCAAAGCAAGCCCCGTCAGCCTATGCATGCTCATACGGCTTGCCTCCCACCATCACCTGCTGCGTCTTGTCGTTGAAGGTCACCTTCTGCCCCGTCTGGATCGCCGCCACATTCATGCATAGCGCAATCGAGTGGCTGTAGCCGGCCTGGATGCTCGCGTTCGGAGTCTTGCGCGAACGCACGCACTCCATCCAGTTGCGCATATTGGCATCCGTCTGCGGATCGCCCTTCGCCCCCGCCGTATTCGCGTCCGTATTCATCTTCTCGACTTTCTCCACCAGCGAGAAGCTGGGCAGCAGATTCGCCTGCATCTTCATCTCGCCTGCCTCGCGCGCGCTCAGCCCGCCAGTCGGCGTCACCGTCTGCTTGTCCATGTCGATCATGCCGCCGTTCGAGTAATAGAGCTCCTTCGTTCCGCCCGCCGAGTTCGTAAAGCGCGACGTGTACTGCACCTGGAAGCCCTTCGTTGCATCGTCCAGCGGGCCGTAGTCGAACACCGCCGTCATCGTGTCCCAGTTCGTGCGCCCATCCTTCCACAAATAAATCCCGCCGTTGGCCACCACCGAACGCGGATGCGGTAGCCCGGTGAACCAGTGCACCGTATCGATCTGGTGGACCAGCCACTGGTCCGGAATTCCCGACGAGTACGGCCAGAACAGCCGAAACTCAAGATACTTGCGCGCATCGAACGGCGCCTTCGGCAGGTCCAGCAGATAGCGGTTCCAGTCCGTGTCCTCTTCCTTCAGCAGCGGCACCACATCCGGCCTGCGCCAGCGCCCAGGCTGGTTCACGTTCCACGACATCTCCACCATCACAATGTCGCCGAACTTGCCCGACTGGATGTACTCGGCGGCCTTAATATAGGCAGGCGTCGAGCGGCGCTGCGTGCCCACCGCAATCACCTGGCTCGATGCGTTCACCGCCGCCAGAAAGTTGCGCGCGTCCTTCATCGTGTGCGCGGTCGGCTTCTCCACATACGCGTCGCGCCCCGCCTTCACCGCCTCAATGCCGTGCTGCGCATGCTGGAAGTCGGCGGTCGCGATCAGCACCGCATCGATGTCGTTGCGCGCATACAGCGCCTCGTTGTTCACCACCGGATCGATCTTGTCGCCGGTCAGCTTACCGATGTACGCCGCGCCGTCCTCGCGCCGCATCTTCCAGATGTCGGAGACTGCGACCAGTTGAAAGTTCAGATCCTTCGAAGAATTCAAAAAGGCCGGGATGTCGCCGCCCCTCATGCGGTCGCCGCAACCCACCACGCCCACGCGCACGCGGTCGTTCGCGCCGACGATTTTGGCATAGCTGTGCGCGGTCTGCGTAGCGGCAACGGCAAGCGCCGCGCCGCCAATCTTTACAAAGTCTCTGCGGCTGGTGTCTGAGGAATTTTCCTGGGTTGGCGTGGGGGTCGGCATGGGCTTGGTCTCCGGGGTGGTTTCGCGTACGATCGTGCGCGCATTTGCTGGCCAGCGAAGTCTACAAGGTTTTGCACACTTCTGCCAATCCCGAAATAATTTCAAATGGGAAACACCTACCGCAGGGTCACGTCCCACACCCGCGAGAACCGCGACTTGCCCCCCGGCCCCTCGATATACAGCACCACCACCTTCTGCCCGCCCGTCTTGTACTCATGAATCGGCGACTGCTCCGTCGACTCGGTCCCATCGCCGAAGTCCCACCGCCAGCTCGTCACCGACCCCGTCGACTCATCCTGGAACGCCACCATCCGCCGGTTCATATCCACCACCTTGAAGCTCCACATCGCATCGATCGGCTTCTGGAACTGCGGCTCCAGCGGCATCAGTTTGAACTCGCGCAGCAGGTTCGCATTGCCATACATCTTGTGCTCTGGCGAGAGGTTCCAGAAGCCGTTGTTCGCTCCCTTCGGCGCGCCATCGTAATCGATCACTGCCCACGAGAGCCCAATCACCTTGTTCTCATACAGCTCCGACTCCACCGCCCGCTGCGGCCCCTCGCACCCCGCGTAGTCGAACGGCGTGATGTAAAACTCCAGAATGTAGTGCCCGCTCTCGCCCGGCCGGAAGCTGTAGCTCTGCGCATGATTGGCCCACGGCAGCGCCTTCGCCCACGGCTGGCAGCCCCACTCCATCGCCCAGTCCTTGCCCTCGGCGGGCGTCATGATGTGGTAGTTCTGCGCCTGCACGCCGTGCATGGAGAAGTGCGCATCCATCTCGCTCTGGTCGGCAAAGTTGCGGAACTGCGGAATCAGCGCCCCGCCCGATCGGTCCCCATCCACTACCAGCTCAAACGTATCGTTGTGCAGCCCCGGGTCGGCGAAGTCCCAGTAGTTGTCGTACGCTTCGTAAAGGAAATAGAGGCGGTTCAAGCCCTTCACCCAACCCACCTTCACCCGGATGTCCAGGTC